>Ga0247823_10000275_pt1 | contig 44653 bp, 33 predicted proteins | sample 13C_PalmiticAcid_2_FD_192426 | JGI IMG/M metagenome (GOLD analysis project Ga0247823, IMG submission 192426) | Soil microbial communities from agricultural site in Penn Yan, New York, United States - 13C_PalmiticAcid_Day30 | ecosystem: Environmental > Terrestrial > Soil > Agricultural land... | reverse complement strand
ACGCGCAGACCGCCTATACCCTCCGCTCGAAGCTTGTCCACGGCTCGCTGTCATCCAAATCGCCGCGGGTCATGGACGAGCTAGGTAATGTTGCCCGCGTCAGCCAACATGCGATCATCGGCGCGCTCAAACTTCTGGGCGAGCGCGGACTGACAGATGGCGCGGCGAGCAGCGCCAAGCTCAAGCGCATTTACGACGGCTTCGTCGCAGATGTCCGAGCCGACCTCGGTCTCGACGCGGCCTAAACCAGAACCCATTTCACCGGAAATCATGGGCGGCAAAGTGTCACCTGATCACAGGCTAACGGTCACGGCGCACTGAACTATGCCGCCGCTCATACTGCTTCTTCTCCATTCGCTCTTTCAGGCCTTCCGCCTGCTTCGATCCCTTGGGAACCCAGTTCATTTTGAATCCCAGCCGTTTTGCTGTGTGCCGCTGATCCTCCCAGGTGAGGATCAGCCGTGCCGTGCGTTCGCTTCCTTCAAAATCAAGAATGTCGGGACGATAATGCGGATCATCTTGAGCGACGATGTGTGCCGCCGCGCTCGGGTCGACAAGGAAGTCCAGAACGATGCCCAGGAAAGTTATGCGTAGCCCCGCCACGCGCCGATCCTCGGGATGGGTTAGCGGAGCGAACCCGATCTCGTCGTGAATCAGGTCGCTATCTTGCCCGACATACAAACCGAAGCCTTTCGGGAGGGTGCCACCGGCAAGCGCATCTATAATGATCTCTTCGGGGATGGTGAAAGACTGCTTGGTGGGCGCACCATCGGCCTGGGCGACACTGGCCTCGTGGAGGCCCATCAGCGTCTTCAGGCCCCAAAGCTCAAAAGCATCGCCGCTGACAATCCGGTACAATGTTTTGCGCGAAAGGGACTTTTTGCCCACGTGCACCAGACCGTCGCGAATAGCGACCAACATACGCCATCCCTCTGTGTCGAGCGGCGACAGTGCGCTGTTGTGGCGCCGGCAAAGAATGTTCGACCGAAGAGCATTCGGACTGACGAGCGTCTCCTCCGGACCCAACCATCTGAGCCCGGTGGTCCGTAGTTTAGGAAACTCCGCGAGGATCGCTGCCGAGATATAATGCTCGCCCGATATCTTCGTCGAACAATCGTTGGTGCCGCGCATGTAGCATTTCGTGTGTGCGTATCCCGTCGGCGGTGCTGGAGGGACGATCGGCAAAATTCGAAGCAAAGGCATCTGGCCGGGAATTGCGCAGCAATCGGCATAGGTCATGCCACGGCCGCAAGGACAAGGCTCCTGTTTGCCGGCAGGCTCGGTCCATCGATTATGTGTAGGGCGTGCCATCACTCCATATTGGTGGACGGCTTCTCGGCCGACAAGGCCGGCATATAAGCTCATTAGAAATCACGGAAATGAGCTTCTATTTATGGCATATTGACTTTTTATCGTTAAAGTACGAATTTGAGAGATGACGGAGGCCGCTATGCTTTATCGACTTGAGGTCGAGAATTTTTACTCGGTACGGGATTCTCAGGTGCTGGACCTGACGATCCCGCCGAACGTGCCTTGCGAGGAAGGGCGCTTTGGCTCGCTCTTCGACGGGTCGAGCTATCGTGCGCCAAAGATAGTCGCCATCTATGGAGCCAATGCTTCCGGCAAGACGACGATCCTAAAGGCGCTCAATTTCCTTCTGACCTTCGCCAAAGATAGCGTCCAGCGAACCGTTCCAGGCTTTTTGGGTCTCGAACGGTTTAACGACGAAGCGTCGATGTCGCGCCCCGTCAAACTCGCGATCGAGCTGGGTGGGATCATGGATTTTGAACCCGAAACCCTGCAGCGCTTGGAAGGTGGGCAATTGCCCGACTATGGGGTCGTCCGCTACGAAGTCGAGATTGCTGTCGAGGATGGTGTTGCTACGCGCGTTCTCGCCGAAACTCTTCGGCAAAAGCCAGCCGGGAAAGGCAAGTGGCAGCGTGTGTTCGAGCGCGACGCTGACGGCGACGTAAAGGGCAGCGCGAGTTTCCCAATCAGCGGTTATCGGCATCTTCTAAACACGCTGCGGCCCAATGTCTCAGTCATCTCTTCCTTTGCACTGTTCAATCACCCGACGGCGGAACTTCTGGTTCAACAGCTTGGGCTCGTCGTTGGCAACCTTGGATGGGAAGGGGTGCCGAACGACCAAGCCGTGGTCAATTTTCTTGCTGCCGATCCCGATCTGGTCGAGGCGCTGAACCGCGACCTGCGCCGGATCGACGTGGGCGTGGAATCGATGCGTATTGAGAATAGCCCGAACGGCCCTCAGCCGATGTTTCGACACGAAGGACTCGGGCTGGAAATGCCTTGGCAACTCGAAAGCGGCGGCACCCGTGCTTTCATCCGTATCTTTCCATTGCTCGCGCTCACCCTCGCTCGCGGCGGGATTGCTATCATCGACGAGTTCGACCTGATGATTCATCCGCTTGTCCTGCCCGAAATCCTTGCTTGGTTTCATGACCGCGAAGGGCGCAATCCGCACGACGCGCAGCTTTGGATCACCTGCCATTCTGCGTCGCTGCTCGACGATCTCGCTAAGGAAGAGGTCGTGTTCACCGAGAAGGACAGTGAAGGACGGACGAGCATTTATAGCCTGATGGACATCAAGTCGGTCCGTCGCGACGACAATCTCTATCGCAAGTATCTGAGCGGCGCCTATGGCGCTGTTCCGCATATTGGATGAGCCGGCGCAGGCCCTTCATTCCTCAACGCAAGCCGATCTTCGTCGGCTGCGAAGGGGAGAGCGAGCGGAGTTACATCGCGCTACTCGGCAGGCTTGCCGAACAGAACGGCCTCGCCGTCCATCTTGATCCTATCGTTTTGCAGCCCGGCGGTGGGGACCCGCTTGCGCTGATCGAGCGTGCGGCGCAGCGGTTAGCCGAGAAGAAGCGCAAACGCGGCTCACCTTATAACGCCAATTTCGTCCTGCTCGACCGAGATCGCCATGGCCAGAATCAGGCGCGCGATGCACGTTTGCTAGTCGTCGCCGCCGATTCAGATCTCCAACTAATCTGGCAGCGGCCGTGCCATGAGGCCCTGTTGCTCCGTCATCTCGAAGATTGCGCGACTCTTCGACCTCCTTCGACTGCGCTGGCGCTCGATCAACTATCACAGAGCTGGCCGGAATATCGGAAGGCATCAGATTCAGGGTTGCTCGCGCGTCGCCTCGATCTCGCTGCTATCGCGCGCGCGGCAGAGGTTGAGCCGGAACTCGCCTCACTGCTTACGACCATCGGGCTAATATAGTCGAATCGACGCATCCGCGCGCTCTCTACCGGCAGGGAAAAGTTCGAAACTGCGACTTCACTGGAATTACGGTTGCGCTGGCGGGGCGGTTCGCGGCGGTCGGGATCGCTGCGGATCGCGGCGCGGTCGCCGCAACCCGGCGCAACGGTGAAGCTGGAGCGGACGATACGGCGGCGTCTATGTTGAAAATGCGTTGACCCGAGCCGAAGGCATTGCCGCCTCCACGATCGCCATTTGGCGATGCTTGGGATAACGGTAAGCCCTTCTAACCTAAGTTCGGAACAACGCTAATGATGGTAGGTCGGCGACAGAAGCCGTTCTTCGAAATGGTAAGGCTGATCCGCGCAATTGAAGCGGATCACGACGATTTCGCTTCGGTAAAAGCCCTAAACCTCCTCGTCTTGAAGGAGATCATTCGCGCGGAGCGGAAGCAAGACGAGCATCGCGCTGCGCATAAGGAACTGAAGCGGCAGTTGAAAACAGGCCGCGGCTCGAAGGAAATCAGCAAGGCGCTCAGGACAAAGATTAAGCGCACCGCGGGGTTCATCGACCGATACGCCAGGCAGATTTATATCTGGAAATGCTGTGGGGACGCGCTGGCGTTCATCTATCTCGACAAGTTCGCGATCAAGCACGCCTTTTATGATACCGACCGCTTCGCCATAAAACGCGATGCCGGGATGATCCGCGGTAAAGAGGGATTAGTTGTCGAGCTGGCGTGCCTATTCAGTGCCTTGGAGCATCAGGTGCCGGCAGTCCTTTCCGACATTACCAACACCATCCGCTATGGCGATGTTTGTCTACTTGGTGCTTCCGATCCCGTGCCTATCGAGGTGAAAAGCAGCCCGAAACAAGGTGGTCGAGGGAGGCGGCAAGCCGAGAAGATGGAGAAGCTACGCAGCTTCTTGGAGACTGACCGTGCGGTGGGCTACCGAGGAGCGCCTGGTGAGACGATGCGGCAAGTGGTGACCCTCCCTGAGCGCACTAATGTCGAAGCGCTGAACGAGTGCATCGCTGAAGCCAAAAGGACAGGTTTTGCGATCTCTCGCCCGGAACGGGGCATAGCTTACGCGGTAATAGCTGGTGGGCGGCCCGACTATTCAGCGATCTTCGAGCCGTTCGCCCACGAGAGGTGGGTGTTCTGGACTCTGAACGGCGACAAGAACGATTTTGCTTGGGCACCCTACACGCCCTTCATCCTCACCATCCGCGAGTCCCATCACCTCTTAGATTTTATCGAGGGCAACATCTTTATCATCGTCGGGGCGAGCATGGACGAACTGTGCAGGCAGATGACCGTGCCCGGTTGGCAGATCGAATTTGACCCAGCGAGCGACTACGCTCTTCATTGCATTCACGAAGCCGGGTGCGTGGTTGGCATCGCTCAGCAGTTGGTCGCGCGCGTCGCGTATGAGTTCGTATCGTTGTCTTGGATCGCGGACAGCCAACGAGAGGGTTTGGAATCATCTCGCGCGATGATGATGGACACCTACGGCCCGTTCCAGCAGTTCGATGTCGAGCAAATCCACAATTACATGTTTGGCGAACGTCGTTGGCTTCGCAGCGATTCCGAGGTGCTGTTCTTACGGGATTCGTCAGCTAGCTAGCGCAGGATGCCCAACCCAACTGATCAAACCAAAGAACTTCGGCGCTCGACAGGACAGCTATTCGCCTGACCAACTGGATGCTCTGAGGATTAATGTTGGCATTGATAGACGGCCCTTGTTGAGCGCATTGCCAACCCGTCACATCTCGTGGCCTCGCTGCCAGCTTTCGGCGTACCCGACATCCCGAGCGGTAAATCGGGACGGCGTATTGTGGTTGGCAGCTGACCCTGAGTTAACGTCAGCTCTCTTTGTTTCGCGGCTAAAAGCTGCCTGTCCTCAAACGGCCAGCAGTGGCATCGATTTCCGCGCTCGGTCATTTCCCTTGCCGCAAAAAATGTGGCCGGCGGGTCAAGCACCCGCCGGCCAGTCGGGATGTTCCTCGCCGCAGCATTATGCCTTGAGCGAGGCGACGCAAATGTTCAGATAATCCTCGATATGACTGTGAAGTGTCTCGGCGGCACGGCGCGCTTCCGGACGATTCTCGAAATCGACCAGGACGCCGAGAAAGCCGCGGAAGAGCCAATCCAGACGACGAAGTAGCGTTTCGCGTTCCAAGTGCGGTAATCTCGCGATCAGAATCCGTCTGACTTCGCCTATCGTAGGATAGTCCGGGTTCTTTTCGCGCAACGGGTGGCGCACATGCGGCCAAGGTTCAAGTTGCGTCATGAACTGGAGCAGAAAACGGGCATAGGCGCGTTTACCTTCTGCATCGACGAGGTCGGCGAGCGGCAGCATCACCACGCCCAGCAGATCTGTCAGTCCGCCGGCTGCCGGTAGCGCTGCCAAGCGTTTCGCCCGTTCTTTTTCGAGCCACACCGCACGCGAATCCAAGATGGCTCGCAAAAGGCCTTCCTGATCGCCGAAATGATATTGGACGGCATATTTATTGGCCTGGCCGGCCTCGCGCGCGATAGCCAGCAGGTTGGTACCATGCACACTATGCTGGGCGTAGAGACGTTCGCCGGCGTCGATGAGCGCTTGGCGCGTCGCTTCTGACCCCCGCAAATCCTTGGTTCTGAGCTTCTCTTGCACGCGCCGTCGCCTCCCTATCGTGATCTAAGTAGACGTACTTGACATCAAAATCAATGATAAGTACGAAGACTTAACAACAAATGGGAGATGATCGTGGAGGACCGGGAGTTCGGTGACCTACTGATGCGGACGCGTGAATTCGTTCGTGGCGTGGGCCGCGTTGGCGAATTGGAAACCGAGCGTTCAGGGACGTTGCCCAAGTTGGTGATGACGGAGCTCCACAGGCTTCGAACCTTCGGATGGAGCATTCCGACAGAGTATGGCGGCCTCGGCCTCTCGACCGAGCAACTCGCACTGGCATTCCTTGAATTGTCGCAAGGTGCGGTCGCGTATCGTGTCGTCGGTGCGACGAACGCCGGCGTGGGTTCCGAAGCCCTGATCCAGGACGGGACCGAGGAGCAGCGTCAGCGATACCTGCCCGCACTCGCAACGGGAGAGCTTCTAGGTTGTCTGGCGCTCACCGAGCCCGAAGCAGGATCCGATGCGACTTCGCTGGAGACGCGAGGCGAGCTGCAGGGCGATGGCAGCTACATCCTGAACGGAACCAAGTGCTTCATAACTATGGCGCCGCTTGCGGGATTGTTCACCGTGCTGGCACGGACGGGCGATCAGGAGAGGGGCGGCAAGGGCATCAGCGCTTTCCTGATCGAGCGCGACACGCCGGGCCTCAAGCTGAGCGCGGCGACCCCCATGATGGGACAGGACGGCGCACCGATCGGCGAGGTCTATCTGGAAAATTGCCGGATACCCGGCTCCCAGATTCTTGGCGGCACGCCTGGCGTTGGGTTCAAGTCCGTAATGAAGGCGCTGAATAAACAGCGCATCAATCTCTCGGCTCTCGCGACGGGACCAGCGATCCGCATGCTCGACGAGGCGATCGCCTATGCTCAGCACCGCGAGCAGTTCGGAAAGCGCATCGGCGAGTTTCAGCTGATTCAGGCGATGCTCGCCGAATGCAAGGCCGATGTGGAGGCCGCGCGCGCGCTTATTTTACAGACCGCGCGCAAGCGCGACCGCGGCGAAGATGTCACCATGGACGTCTCGCTGTGCAAATATTTCTCGACCGAGATGTGCTCGCGCGTCGCCGACAAGGCGCTGCAGATTTTCGGGGGAGCCGGTTACGTGAAGCGCCACCCGATCGAGCGCTTCTACCGCGATACGCGTGTGTTCCGAATATACGAGGGCACGAGCCAGATCCATCTTCTCAACATCGCCAAACTTCTCCTCTCACGCTCATTCGGGACGGCTCATGACTGACCAATTTTCCATAGATAAAGAGTTCGAAAAGGCCCGCGTGTGGCAGCTGACCGACGAGGATATCGCGGCAGCAAAAACCGTCTGCGGCTATGATGTCGCTGAAACGCGAAACCTCTTCCTCGAAGAAGCCACCGAGAACAACATCCGTAATTATGCGCACGGAATCGGCGACGACAATCCACTCTACTCCGATCCTGCCTATGCGAAGAAAACGCGCTGGGGCGGCTTGATTGCACCCCCGAGCATGGCTGAGGTCATTACCAAGGCAATGTATGGCGACCCCATGCCCGCGGAGATCAAGAAGATCGCCGGAGGATTGTTCCGCGGCGTTCACATGTTCGTCTCGGGATCGGAAAAATTCTTCTACCGCCCGATTTATCCCGGGGATGAGCTTCGCGCTTTCAGCGGTGACGAGGATTATTTCGAGAAGCCGTCGAGCTTTTCGGGCCGCACCGTCACGAAATTCAAGCGACGGGTCAAGATCAACCAGCGGGGTGACATCGTCTTCAACCAGCGCACGCGCTCGATTTACGCCGAGCGATCGAAGGCGGTTAAAGAAGGCAAATACATGCAGATCGAGCCGACGATCTATTCGGACGAAGATCTGAAGCGGATTGACGATCTATATGAAGCCGAGCAGCGCCGCGGCAACGAGCCCCGCTATTTCGAGGATGTCGAAGTGGGCGAGGCGCTGCCGCCGATGGCCAAGGGTCCGCTTCTCGTAACCCATATCATCTCTTACCATGCCGGTGGGTATGGCATCCGCGAGTTCGGTCTTTTCGGTTCACGGCTCTGGCACAAGAATCGCAAACGTCTCGCGCCCTTCTACATCAAGAACGAGCAAGGTATTCCCGACGTCGCTCAGCGTCTCCACTGGGACAATGCATGGGCGCAGGGCATCGGCAATCCGATGGCGTATGATTACGGCGTTGTGCGGGAGTCTTGGCTCAACCATTATCTGACCGATTGGTGCGGCGACGACGGCTGGGTGTTCCGCCAGTACGACAGCATGCGAAAATTCAACTACATCGGGGATACGCAGTTCCTGTCTGGCCGCGTCATTGCAAAGCGCGCCGAGAACGACCGCTTCTACGTCGACCTCGAAGTGGAAATGACGAACCAGCGCGGTGAAATCACTGTCGAGGGAGAGGCGACGATACTGCTTCCGAGCCGCGAGCACGGCCCTGTTATTCTTCCGGAACCCGACCGCGCATTGCTTCGCAAGTCGCAAGCTATGTTCGAACGGCATAATCAGTTGAAACCATGATGCACGCGCCTGTCGCCTCGACCTGGACGATGGGGCAGCGGTGGCGCTTGCTTGCGCTACTTTGTCTGGTCGGCGCATTCAACTTTATTGACCGGCAGATCATCACTGTCCTCATCGTACCGATCCAGGCGGACTTCGGTGCTAGCGATACGCAGCTCGGATTGTTGACGGGCCTCCTCTTCGCGGGCTCCTATGCGCTGGCGTCGATTCCACTTGCCACGCTCAGCGACCGGTACCAGCGCAAATATGTTCTTGCGGGATGTCTGTCCGTCTGGAGCATGATGACCGCACTGGGAGGTGCGGCGACCAGCTTTGTCCAACTCGCTATGACGCGGGTGGGCGTTGCGGTCGCCGAGGCGGGTGCCGTGCCTGCCTCGCACTCAATGATTTCAGACATATTTCCGGTTCGTCAGCGTGCGACGGCAATCGCTGTATTCTCCGCCGTACAGTCACTCGGCATCGGTGCCGGCGTCTTTCTGGGCGGGATGATGGTCGGGTCGCTCGGATGGCGTCTGACGTTGGTTTTGGTCGGGATTCCGGGCCTCGTTCTGGCGTTGATTCTCGTTGCCAGCAGGGAGCCTCGGCGCGGTATGAGCGAGGAGGTTCGGGCGCCCCAGCAAGCCGCTGGCGGGCCGCTGGCAGCGATCGGTCTGCTCATGCGGGTTCCCGGCTATCCCTGGCTCTGCTTGCTGATGGCATCGGTGGGCTTTTCAGGCTTCGGCATTTTGTCTTGGGGGCCGAGCTTCCTTCATCGCTGGCACGGCCTCACGCTGGAAGCGGTGGGAGCGGCTTTCGGTGGAGCTGTCGCGCTTGGCCTCATTATTGGCAACCTTGTTGCGGGTCCGCTTGCTGATCGCTGGGGCCGACGTGGGCTTGAAAATTACGCGCTGGTAGCGGCGCTGGGTGTCGCACTGGCGATTGTGCCCGGTCTTTTCTTCATTTTTTCTCCCGGGCCCGAGCTTGCGCTCGCCGGCCTGTTTTTCTTCCAGATTTTCCTCACCTTTCATCTGCCTGCCGCCTACGCGCTTGGCCAGACGCTCGCGCCGCCGAACAATCGCGCGATGGCATCGGTGCTGCTTGGCCTTGCTTCGAGCGGCCTCGGCGGCGGCCTCGCACCCCTGACGATCGGATGGCTGAGCGATCTGCTCGGACCAAGTAGCGGCGCGCAGTCGCTTCGAGACGCGCTGCTGGCAACGATCCTAGCCGCGCTCGTCGCCATAGTCGCCGCGATGATCGCCTACGCGAAATTGAGACAAGCAAGAAAAACGACAATGGGAGAGATAAGATGACAAAGCGCAATCGCAGTGCCCCACTGATGCTGGCTTCGGCCTCCATCATGGCTCTGGCGGCCTTGCCCACCTTGGCGTCTGCTCAAACGGCTGAATCCGAGAAGGCCAGCGACGAGGGGCTGGAAATCATCATCGTCCAGGCTCGCAAGGTGAACGAAAATCTTCAGGATGTGCCGGTTGCCGTGACGGCCTTTTCCGGCAATGAACTCGAAGTCCGGAGTATCAACCAGGTCCAGGACATCGGCCGGTTCACGCCTGGCATGTCCATCCGCCAACATTCTCAGACGCCAAGTGCATTGACCTTTGCAGTTCGTGGTCAGGTCCAAACCGATATTCTGGTGACGCTCGACCCATCCGTTGGAACCTATGTGGACGGCGTATATTGGGCGCGTGCCTATGGCATCAATGGTGATTTTCTGGACGTGGAATCCGTCCAGGTGCTGAAGGGCCCGCAAGGTACGCTGTTCGGCCGCAACACGACCGGCGGCGCGCTGATCATCAACTCGAATAATCCCGACATGGACGACTTTTCGGGGAAGGTCTCGTTGACCTATGGCCGCTTCGACGAGGTTCGGGCCACGGCGGTACTCAATGTGCCGATCGTGACCGACAAGATCGCCTTGCGGCTTTCGGGCCAGAGATTCCGGCGCGATGGCTACACCGAAAACGATGTCCGGGCGGGTACCGCCTCGGCGGTGCCGGCAAACACTCCGCTCGCGAAGCCTTCGTTCGTTGGCAATCCCGACGGGCTGAAATTCGACAACAAGAACCGGTGGAGTCTGCGCGGTAAGCTGGACATCATGCCGACGGAAAATCTGACCCTTCGCTTTTCGGGCGAATATTTCAAGATGAACGAGATCGCGCCGGCACGCGAAATTCTGCTCGCAACACGACCCTTCACCGCCTCCAACTCAACCTACACGCTTGGCGGTACTGCCGCTTTGTTCACCGGCGTCACCGACGGTGGACCGCCTCCGACGTCGCCCGCCAATAGCGCGGCCAGCACGACGATCGGGATCAATCTGCTCAACGACCAGATTGCATATCTCGCGGCGAATCCGCGCCTGACGTCGAACAACGAACTGCCCTATGCCTTCGCGCAGACGAAGACCTTCGGATTTACCGGGATGCTGGACACGTCGTTCGGGCAGATTCAGCTGATCACCGGCTATCGGAAGGTTGAAAACTATGCCGGCATCGATCTCGAAGGATCGCAATATGCCATCCACTTCACCGAACTGAGGCAGGAAATCGAGCAGACGTCAGCTGAACTCCAGTTTACTGGGACTGGCTTCGACGATGCGCTTGATTATGTTGGCGGTGCGTTCGCGTTCCACGAGAATGGTTACGACCAGTCGATGTCGATCGTGGCTCCCGCGCTCAACGCGGTCACCTCTCATACCTATGGCTATGTAAAGAATGACAGCATCGGTCTCTATGGCCAGGGAACTTGGCACCTCAACGACAAGCTGTCGTTCACGGGCGGGATCCGATACTCCGTCGATGACAAGGGTCTGGAAAGTCGGAGCAATTCGTACAATCGTACGACCGGCGTCACCAACTGCTCTCTCGTTCCGGTCACTGGGCTCCTGCTTGGCGGGCCGGTTCTCGCTGTCCCGCAATGCGCTATCAAACGTCGGGATAGCTTTGGGGGTTGGTCCTATACCGCCGGTCTCGACTACAAGCCGACGGACGATATCTTGTTCTATGCAAAGACCGCAAAGGGCTTTCGGTCGGGCGGCCAGAATCTTCGAGCGCCGACAGCCGCATTTTTTATCCCCTTCAAACCCGAAATTGCCTATTCGTACGAGGTCGGGATGAAAGGCGAATTCTTCGATCGGCGCGCACGGCTCAACATCGCAGCCTATCAAACCAATGTAAAAGACATCCAGCGCTCGACGTTGATCGCCAATCCATCCGGTGCCGGCGCGAGCGCGACCGTCCTCGGGAATGCCGGAGAGGCCCGGTTCCGCGGCGTCGAAGCCGAGTTGAATGTACTGATCTTCGAGGGCTTTACCCTGTCGCTCAACGGCGCCTTGGTCGATCCCAAATATCTCGATTATAGCGATCTGACCGGCGATCGCTCATTCGAGCGGTTCGACAGCGTCGCCGAGGAACAATTCGGTGTCGCGGCCGACTACAGCCGGGACATCGGCGGTGCGAAGCTCAAGCTTCACGCGGACTATGCCTGGACGGGCAAGACCCCGACGGCGCCTTATTTCTGGGCTGGCAATCCCGCGACGGCTACGGCAGCAGCGGTTCCGAACAGCCAGAACGAGGCGATCGTCGCTGCGACCACTCGCCCGGCACAGGGCTTCCTCGGTGCGCGTGCATCGCTCAGCTTTGATGATGATCGCTACGAGGTCGCTGTGTTCGGTCGGAACATTACCAACAACCGGGACTATTCGAGCAACCTGCTCGTTGCGCCTGTCGGCTATGTTTCGGGAATCCGGACTGAGCCGGCCACCTATGGCGTGACCGTGTCGGCGAAATTCTGACAGATTATGCCGCCGCCAGCGCCGACGGAAGCCGTGGGCGCTGGGGCGATTTCGTGCCTGCATGCCTTGGCGCCTGGAGAATATCGATGAAATTGGTCCGTTCAGCCCCACTGTTCGCAGCCCTCCTTGCGTCGGGGGCACCCGTTTTGGCTCAAAATGAGTCCACCAAGCAGGACATCCAAGCTCCGCCGGTCGCCGACAAAAGACCAAATGTCTTGATCTGGATGCTCGACGACGTCGGATTCGCGCAGATGTCGGCGTTCGGCGGACTCGTTGAGACCCCTAACATCGACCGTGTCGCGGCGGCAGGACTACGTTACACGAATTATAATACTACCCCGATCTGCTCTGCCAGTCGCGCCGCGCTTCTCACCGGGCGCAACTCGCATAGCGTCCATATGGGGGGGCATGCGGCAGCCTTTCGCCCATTTCCCGGCTATGACGGGGTGATCCCGCCGGAAGATGCGACGGTCGCTGCCAATTTCCGTTCCGCTGGCTACATTACCTTCGCGCTTGGGAAATGGGACCATCTGCCGACGAGGATGATGACGCCCGCAGGGCCATTCTCCCTCTGGCCGCTAGGACAGGGCTTCGATCGCTATTTCGGTTTCTTGGCGCCCGACACGGATAATTGGCAGCCGATGCTTATGCAGGATAATGCGCCCATACAGGCATCGAACGATCCGGATTATCATTTGGATCGCGATCTTGCGGCGAAGGCAATCGAGATGATCGCCGCGCGTTCGGCGCAGGAAATGAAACGTCCCTTCTTCGCTTATTATGCCACCGGCACGGCGCACGCGCCCCATCATGCCCCGCACTCCTGGATCGATCACTATAAGGGAAAATTCGACGATGGCTGGGATGCGGCCCGCGACCGCATTCTCGCGCGCCAGATCGAGAAGGGTCTAATTCCGGCGGGCACCAAACTTGCCCCGCGCCCGGCCGAGATGCCCGAGTGGGCAAGCCTCAATGCCGACGAGAAACGCCTTTACGCTCGGCAGATGGAGGTTTTTGCGGCTTCTCTCAGCCACGCCGACGAACAGTTTGGCAAGCTGCTCGACGCCCTCGAGCGGTCAGGCGAACTGGATAACACGATTGTTCTGATCACCACCGACAATGGGGCAAGCGCCGAGGGAGCTCGCGACGGAACCTATAACGAGGTTCTGTTCACCAACGCGCGCACGCCGTCCGTCGCGGAGAATATGGCCTATTTCGACAAATGGGGTGGGCGAGAGACCTATCCGCATTATTCCTTTGGCTGGGCTGTCGCGGGCAACACGCCTTTCCGCTATTACAAGCAAACTGCACACCAAGGCGGGACACGAGTTCCTTTGGTAATGTCTTGGCCGCGCGGCATCGCGGCGCGAGGGGAGTTGCGCGGGCAGTTCGTCCACATGTCCGACATTGCACCCACGCTGATGCAGTTGGCGGGTGTCCCGCTCGCCAAGATACTGAACGACGTTCCGCAGTCTCCCATGGAAGGTTTGAGTTTCGGACATACACTTGCTGACGCCTCGGCCGCTGACCGTAAAAAGGCGCAATATTTCGAGATGTACGGCAACAAAGCGCTGTGGTCAGGCGGCTGGTCGATCGTGACGACGCACAGGACCCAGACTTGGGACATGTCTGATCTGTCTCCGGCCGATGAGCCGTGGGAGCTGTATGATCTGCGCGCGGACCCGGGGCAGACTGTCAATCTGGCGAGCAAATTTCCCAAGAAGGTTGCGCAGCTTTCCGCGGAGTTCGACCGGCAGGCGAAGAAATATAATGTCTATCCGATCGGGAACATCGCGGAATCAAGGCCTTTTGAGAACAAGCTTCGCCAAGCGGAAATGATGCGCCGCGATAGCAAATGGATATTCCCTTCGCCGGTATCCCATATTGCGGAGCGAGCCGGACCGCCGATCACTTTGATGCCATTCAAGATGACGGCCACTGTCGGCTTGGAAACCGGGCGTGAAACCGGCCCGATTTTCGCCCGGGGTAGCGCCATGGGCGGAATTGCACTGCATCTTCGCGATGGTGTGCCCATTCTGACGCTGCGTTCGCTTGTTGGCAACGCGCGATATGAGATCGTGGGCGATCGTCCCCTCGGCAAGGGTGAAAACTTGCTGGGCCTCAACATCGGCCGCATTCCTGCAACCAATGGGCAGCCCGCCAAGGTGAGCATTACTATTCTTCGCGATGGGCGGATCATTGGTGAGCGCACCATAGAATATATGATGCCCGCGACGTACGGCGTGGCAGAAACATTCGATATCGGTATCGATTGGGGGAACGCGGTCAGTGATGACTACGCCCCCGGCAAGCCCTTCGGTGGTAGAATCTCGAACATCGTCTTTGATTTCAGTCGCCCGAAGCTTTGAACGAGGGCATTCCAAAAATGCGGCGGGTTCGGCTCGATCAGATCACGTCTGCTTTGCTCAGATGCATGTCCGAAAGCTGACTGACCGCTGGCGGCCAGTTGTCGCCGCCGACCGCCGACCGCGTGCCGTCTGTCAATCTGGATTCGATGATTTCTCCGAATCTATTTGCAGACGCAGCGGCGAGGAAACGCCGGCATTCGCCAACGGCCACCGTACGCCTCCAGCTGAATTTGCTGGTCCGGTAGAGAACTCCCGATGCAACGGACGCACAACTTTTTGTGCATGCGCATAAAACTCGGCGCAGGGCGCTTGACGCCGTGACCGCCGTTGCGGACAAAGAGCGGTGGGTACTTCTCTCCGAGCCAGCTCTTGAGCACGCCATAGCCCGGCTCGTTATGATTGGACGCGTGATGGAACGCGGTCGCGAGAAGGCGGCTTTGCTTGTCTGGCAGTCCCGCTTTCGGCGGAGGGAAGTCGTTGCCCCTGGTGGTTAAGCGGGAGTCACCTGTAAAGAGGACGGCCGGCTCCACTCCCTCCTGATGACGGAGATATGCCAGGCACTCGCGGTTCGGGCGCGAGAGCGCCAGCGCGTAGAACACTGCTTTGGGCGAAACCGTTAGAGGCTGCAGCTTCACCTCGACGGCGTTTACCGGTGTCAGGAATTCGGGGTCCCCGCCAAGGGCCACACGCCCCTTTTCGAATCTTCCAAAGTCGAACCAGCGGATTGGCAGGTCATAGAGCATGCATGTGGCGATCGTTTTGGCGATCCGCGAATGCGTGTCTAGCGCGCCACCAGCAAGTTTAAGTGCGAGATGAACCGGCGACCATGGGTTGTGTTCACCCCCTTCGACTTCGCCGCGCTCGAACAAGGAAAGGGCAAGGTCCACTATGGACGTGTTTTCCGCGTCTTCGAAGAAGTAATGATCTGCGCTCAAATCGCCGTCGAAATAATCGCGATCTTCAAGCTGCATACGCTCACGATCGGACTGTTGCTGTGCCTTGCCAGTCTGCTCCTCAAAGAACTCAGATAATTCCCCACCGTCGTCGGCAGCATCGCGCAACGCAATCATCCAATCTGCGATGTCCAGCGGATCTCGACGAGCCTCTTCGTCGCGGAATCGACGCTCTGGCTCTTGGTGGCGGAGCTTCTCCATCGCACGGATAATCTCAGGAGCGGCCTGAAAGGCACCTTTGATGATTCGGCTGCGTACCCAGCCAGAGCGCGGAGAACCCACCCCTGCCGGAGCCCACAACGACGGCAACCAAACCTGACTGATCGTGCGGCCGCTGTGCAACCAATTCGAAATGAACTGCGTCGCGCCGCCACAATGATCATCATCCTCATGGGTGAGGATAAGACGGTCGATGGTTTTTAAATCGGGCATGTAGCCGTTAAGGAAGACGTCGAGCGAACGAGTTAGTTCGCCGGGCCGCGCCTCCCGGCCGACGTCGACGAGCACGGCCATGTCCACACCGTTGCTCGTCGTTCGGAGAAGGAAGCTTTCGCCATTGCGAAAGAGGGGGATGGCGTTGAACGTCGATGGCATGCCGTCTTCATACGCGCTCTTATGCGACAGGCTAGCCCGGTTAAGCGATGTCTGGAAATTCGACCCAGCCTCTTGGAAGCGGACCGTTCGCAAGCGGCCAGCGGTGAGCGGAGATCCTCTTATCAGGGTTCTCCGAACATCTTTCGCGCTGCAGTGACTTCCGGGCCCTGTCGGCCGGGCGGGCGACTATTGAATATACCATGCACCACTACGCTACGTAGATATTTCGTATCGCGCTGGTTTCGGCACCGAGGGTTTTGCCTAAGCGCTACACCAAAGAGCATCTTTTCGACCCACTGTATCAGGGGCTTGGTGCTCGATCGGTCACGGCTAAAATAGCCTTCGGGCGTTAGCAGCGGCATAAGGAACATTATTGGTGCGCCGTGGTGCCGTTGAATGACCTCGTCATAGTGATCAAGCTTGTGCCGTTGGAGCACCTCACGCCGAAATCCACCCTGCGCGACGGTCATACCAATATACCAAGGCTTCATGGTATCACCATGGCGCAAGCCAAAGGCATAGCAGCCTATTGTCTGTTCCAGCGCCTTTGGCTGAGAGCCGTATCGAGCGGAAGCTTCACGCACCTGTTCCCAAAATTCCGGCTGCCGCGAAGGTATCCGCCTGTCCGCCCGGACTAATTCGAACGGCCCATACATGTCAAACCACATTAGTACGCCCTCCCAAGCCGCCACCAGAATCGCAGCATCGTTAATCCGCTTGCGCCGGTCTTGCAAAGGCGGATCTCAAAAGCTGAGACCATCAAATCCAGACCCGTCAACACATCTATTGCTGTGCGATATCTTAGTCGCTTCCACATAGGTCACCGAACTGTGCAGACATTGATCCTAAGATCATTCCACGAAGGATGATTTGACGATTGAAATAAGAGCGTGCGCCCCTCAAACAGAGGCGGATATTTTGGGGGAATACGGGAAACGATGAATATTGAAGGTCCTGCGGCCGTCGAACGAAGGACCGCCGATGCGACTCCCCATGCCGCATCGCTGATCCAGAGCCTACGGGATATCGGCTACTCCTGCGAGACGGCACTCGCTGACATCATCGACAATTCCATCACGGCGGGCGCAAAGAGCATCCAGGTCATGTCCGACGCAAGTTCTGCTGAACCGGCGCTCGGGATACTCGACGATGGCCGAGGGATGAACTTCGAAGAGCTTGTCGAAGCAATGCGACCGGGGACGCGCAGCCCTCTTGTCAGTCGCGACATGAACGATCTCGGCCGGTTCGGCCTCGGGCTGAAGAGCGCCAGCTTCTCCCAGTGCAAACGGCTGACGGTCGTGACGAGAAAGAACGGTATCTTCTCAGGCGCCACATGGGATCTCGACGTCGTCGCAGACACCAACCGATGGGACATCGCGATTCACGACGACGAAAACGGCATTCCATGGGCGGACCAACTTCAGAACGACGGCACACTGGTTGTCTGGCGATCGCTCGACCGCCTTTCGGGAGGGCTTCAGCACGACCTCGGAAAGCAGGCCGAGCATATAAACCGCGCGATAGCCGGCGCAGAGCGCCATGTTCGTCTCGTCTTTCATCGTTTCATGTCTGAGGGTCGCAGCCCTCTCGTCATTCGACTGAATGGACGACAGCTCGAACCTATCGATCCATTTGGCACAAGGTTCAGCACCCATCAGAGTGATCGCCCGGATCAGCTCGAACTGCGAAATGGCATTGTCGAGTTCCAGTCATTCACCCTGCCCCATCACAAATCGATACCAATCGGCGATTGGAATGAGCTCGGCGGTCCGGAAGGCCACCTTCGATCGCAGGGCTTCTACGTCTATCGCGGCCGGAGGCTTATTATCGCGGGCAGTTGGCTCGGCCTCGCACGCCAGACCGAGCTCACAAAGCTCTGCCGTATCAAGGTCGATATCCCCAACACCATGGACGCGGACTGGAAGATCGACGTCAAGAAAGCCTCTGCCCAGCTTCCTCCTGCCGTTCGCGAGCGAATGCGCCTCCTGGTCGAACGCCTAGCCGCGACCTCGAAGCGTACATATCAGCGCCGCGGACAAAGGCTGGTCGATGTCGAATACATGCCGATCTGGCACCGCGTTCAGAAGGACGGCGCCATCATCTATCGGCCCGACCCCGCTCACCCGGTGTTTGCCGACTTCTCGGCGCAGCTTCCCGCAGAGCTGCAACCGGCCTTCGCGAGCCTCGTCGGCCTCATTGGTTCCTCGGTTCCGATCGCGTCCCTCCATTCCGATTTTGCCGGCAGCGCCGAGGATATCGTCGCAGACGAAGCAGACATCGAAGCTATCCGGCAGATGGCCGAAGCCATGGTGCCCCGTCTGCTTGCACAGGACACCGATCGCGATCGCGTGCTCGAGATTCTCCGTCAGGTCGATCCATTCCGCTCGGCCTGGCCGGTCGCTCATCCTGTCATCGAAGACGTTATCTTGGCGGAGTCCATTGATGAATGATCCCCTGACCAACCTAGACGCGGTCGTGTCCCAGCTCATTGCTGGGCAGGATCATCCAACCGAGGACAGCATTCGCGAGACTATTGCTGCGATGCGCATCTCGCCGATGTTCGCGGGCGTCACGGACCAAGAGGCGGAACTGCTCGCTCGCCAGATCGAGGAACGTATCGGCATCAGCATGGGTATCGGCGCAATTGTCAGCGATGCAGATTTCAAGCCGTGGCTGAACGATGCGAAGGCCGAGAACCGCATCGATCCCTACTACTGGAACCGCTATCGTCAGCTCCTTCAGAAGAAGCGGCTGCCGCGCGATGTCATCACCTCGACGGACGGCGTTACCGATCGCATTCTCGACCGGATGGGCAATCCGCAGGACTCAAGCTCCTGGGATCGCAAGGGCATGGTCGTGGGGCATGTCCAGAGCGGCAAGACCGCGAATTACACCGGCCTCGTCTGCAAGGCGGCCGATGCCGGATATCGTCTCGTCGTCGTCATCGCCGGCATCCACAACAATCTTCGCAACCAGACGCAAGCGCGCATCGACGAAGGCTTCGTCGGACGTGACACGGGCCGTCTCGAACAGCGGGATACGAGGGAGCGGCCCAAGGTCATCGGCGTGGGCGCTTTCGATGATCGACGCACGCCTGTCAGCCTCACGACCACCCTGAAGGACTTCAACAAGGCCACCGCGACCACCAATACCAGCGAGATATCATCCTACGCCGTGCCGGTCGTGCTGGTTATCAAGAAGAACTCTCGCACACTTGCGAATCTGATCGACTGGCTGAGAGAGCACAGCACCGGGCGCTACTCGGAGATGGTCGATCAGCCCATGCTGCTCATCGACGACGAAGCCGACAATGCATCGATCAACATCGCCTATGGAAAAGACGAGGTTTCACGGATCAACGGACAGATCCGTGACCTTCTGGGCCTCTTCCGGCGTAGCTGTTACGTGGGATACACTGCCACGCCATTCGCCAACATCTTCATCGATCCAGACAGCGACGACGAGTCCTACAGCCAGGACCTGTTCCCCAGACACTTCATCATCGGTCTCGATGCGCCGAGCAATTATTTCGGCGCACGCAAGGTTTTCGTCGATGGCGTGAGTGACGAGGAAGGCGTCCGTCCGCAACATCTTCGCTACATCGACGACAATGGCGACCTGCTGCCGGTCAAGCACCCGATAACGCATGACGTGACCGAAATTCCGGACAGCATGCTCGATGCTCTTCGGACCTTTCTTGTCGCGCGTGCCATCCGCAATCTCCGAGGTCAGAGCAATCAGCACGCATCTATGCTGGTCAATGCGTCCCGCTTTACCGGCATCCAGAACACTCTTCGCAATCGGCTGCACGAACATCTGAAGACGATCGAGGATGCCATTCGCGTCGATGGATCGCGGCCCGATGCTCTCGCCAACCCCGTGATCGCTGAGCTTCATCGGTGCTGGGAGGACGAATATTCGCACATCTATCCCGACTGGCCCGACATCCTTAGTGGTCTGCTCTCGGTTGTCGCGTCAGCTATCGTGGTCTCGGTGAACAAGGACTCGCCAACCAGCCTCGACTATGATGCTGCGGGCGAGAATGGGCTGACCGTAATAGCTATTGGCGGATTTTCGCTGTCGCGCGGCTTGACGCTCGAGGGGCTGAGCGTCTCCTATTTCCTGCGCAACTCACTGATGTACGACACGCTGATGCAGATGGGGCGGTGGTTTGGATATCGACCGGATTATGAGGATCTCTGCAGGATCTGGATGCTCCGTGACGCGGCATCCTGGTATGCCCATATCAGCGATGCCACCGAGGAACTTCAGAACGAACTGAAGCGCATGGAACAACTCAACGCCACGCCCATGCAGTTCGGACTCGCTGTCAGAAGTCATCCGAGCGCGCTCATGATTACCGCTCGCAACAAGACGGGATCCGGCGAGAAGCATGTGCTGGTCGGGCTCTCCAACAGTTTTGTCGAAACGACGCGTCTTGCTCTTGCTCCCACGGCGCTCGAGCAGAATCGCTCCGCGCGAGATCGCTTCATGACTGCTTTGGCCGAAGCAGGCCATGATCAACCATCGGCGCAGTCAGCACCTGGCGGTCTCCTTCTTTCCGGCGTTCACGTCGATCTGATTGACGACTTCCTGCTTGGCTTCAACAACCACCCGGAATCGCTGCTCACCGCAGTCGCGCCCATCCGCCGGTACATTGCCGATCGCCGGACCGATGAACTCGGAAAATGGGATGTTCTCGTGACCGCGCTCAAGCCCAATCCGGACCTGAAAGTAGAGGAACTCGGCGGGTGGAAGATTACCCCAATGAGTCGGAGCGTTGGCGAAAATGACCTCGGATCCGGCGTCCTGTCGATCAGTGGCCCCCGCGCTCGCGTTGCCTCACGAGGCATGGAAAAGGCTGGCCTGAGCAGTACACAAATCGAGTTGGCCGAGCGGGATTATTGCTTGGAGAAGAAGGAGCCCGAGGGCGCTAGGCTGAATTTCCCCGACCGTATTTATCGACAACGGCGCAGTCGGCCGCTCCTGCTGCTGTATAACATCAGGATAAAGGATCCTGATGTTCCGATCGCAGACGAAGACAAGGCGAAGCTCCCCGCCGAGCCAGTCGTGGGCTGGGGGATCAGTTTTCCTCAATCGTCACGCCCGGATCAACGGGTAGAATATATGCTCAACACGACCAAGCTTCGGGAGCTCTTCGGCGACCCCGATGAAGACGAAGGTGCTATGGCGGAGGAGGAGGATGTCTGAGGATCCCTGGTCCGGGCTCGCGATCGGTAGCATCGATGCCCGTCGCGTATCGCCTGACGGTCGGCATGACTTCTTCTGGGTATTTGCCGGGAATGGCGAGCCGGGGCTCCTTCTTCGACTGCAGGATGAAACGGCCGAGATCCAGCCTCTCCCGAGAATGCGCAATCTCGACCTCTCATATCGCGGGATCGCCGGTCGACGATCCCTCATCCTGCTCTTGAAGGACAGTGAACAGCGCGAATTGTTTGCCGAACTGTGCCGCGACATCGTACGCGCAGGCGAGGCGGCAACCGAAAATGGCGACGCGCTGAATCGCTCTATCCGACGCACGATGCGCTGGCACCATCTATTGCGCGGCGGTCGCTCGGAGCAGCTCTCGCTGGAAGAGCAGAGAGGACTCCTCGGAGAACTGAACTTCCTTGAGCGGCTCATCGGCCTTCTGGGTCACAGGGCAGCCATCGAGGCGTGGCGGGGTCCTTCTGGTGCCTCGAAGGATTTCGAGCTCGGAGACTGCCTGGTAGAAGTGAAGGCCCGCCGCGGCGCTGCCCGGCCTTACGTTCAGATATCATCCGAAGATCAGCTCACTGATGTCGAGGATTGCCGGCTGTTTCTCGTCGTGACCCCCATCGACGCTGTCGTCAAACCGGCCGGAAAGACGCTGACCGATTACGTCTCGGACCTCGACAGGCAGTTCTCGATGGAAGATGCCGACGCTTGCATGCTCTGGGAGCAGGCCTTGGCCGAGACAGGCTTCGATTTCGCGCACGACTATTCCGAGCGCCGCTGGATGATCGGCCGGAACCTCGAATTCGAGGTTGTGGACGGATTTCCTCGCATAACCGGTCCGCTCCCGAATGGCGTTTCGGGCGTCCGCTACAGCATCGGCCTCGATGCATGCGCGCCCTTCGCGATTGCGGAGAACATTCTGGAGCAGCTGATCGCCGACGGGAACCTCTGATGGAAGAACTGGCCGAATATCATCGCGAACTCCTCGCCGAAGTTCAGCGGGATGCCGACGCGATGGGAATGATCACCACCGAGGCCTTTCTCGAGAAGGTGTCGGATATTCTGGACGAGGCAGGCGAGGTCTCTTCGCTGTCGCAGGCCTACCATTCCGGCAAGCACGGCGTGAAGAGCATCCAGGTCGATGCCTATGCATGGGACCCAACGGATGACGAAGGCGTCCTCAGCTTGGTCATCTGCGATTTCAGTCTGGCCGAAGGCCTCCAGTCGATCCTCAAGGCCGAAGCCAACAAGCTCCTGACGCGGCTCGTCGATTTCGTCGTGGCATCGAGGACCAGAGAGTTTCGGGAGAAGCTCGAGGAAACGAGCAACGCCTTCGTGATCTCCGACCTCATTGCGCGAGTCTGGAAGCAGGTACGCAAGATCAAGCTCATCCTCATCACGAACCGCGAGAACAGAGCCACGACCGACGCTCAGCCTGTCGGAGCAATTGGCGGCATCCCAGTTACCTCCAACATCTGGGATATCTCGCGTCTGTACCGCTACGAGTCATCAGGTCAGACCCGCGGCGAACTCATTGTCGATTTCGCGGAAGAGTTCGGTGAACCCATTCCGGTTCTCAAGGCCTCCTATGACGGAGCTCCGCTGGAAAGCTATATCGCGGTCATACCGGGCAAGCAGCTTGCCGCCATCTATGACAAGTGGGAAGCACGACTTCTCGAAGCCAACGTCCGGAGCTTCCTTCAGGCGCGCAACAAGGTGAACAGAGGAATCCGCGACACGATCCGCGACGCACCCAGCATGTTCTTCTCTTATAACAACGGCCTGACGGCTACCGCCGAGGGAGTCGAGATCGCCGATATGGGCGAAGGGCTTTTCCTGATGTCCGCCACCAATTTTCAGATAGTGAATGGCGGCCAGACTACGGCCTCGATCCATGCGGCGCGGAAGCAGGATGAGCTGGCCGACGTTTTTGTGCAGATGAAGCTCACCGTCGTGCCTCCGCATGAGGCGGACGAGGTCGTGCCGCTCATTTCGCAATACGCCAACAGCCAGAACAAGGTGAATGCGGCGGACTTCTTTGCCAACCATCCGTTCCACATCAGGATGCAGCAGAATTCCCGGCAAATCCTGTCTCCGGCTGGCGACGACAACTACCGCGAGACGAAATGGTTCTATGAACGCGCGCGAGGGCAATACGCAGATGAACGCGGCCGACGGAGCGCCTCGGACCGGAAGAAGTTCGACGCAGAATTCCCGAAGAGCCAGTTCTTCACCAAAACCGATCTCGCCAAGTTCGAGAATTCATGGCGCTGCAAACCTCACGTCGTCAGCCTCGGTGCCCAGAAAAATTTCTCCGACCTGGCAAAGGCGGTCGGTGAGGAATGGAGCCGAAGCGATGCCGGCTTCGACGAGACGTGGTTCCGGCGGCTCATCGCGAAAGCCATCATTTTCCGCAACATCGAACGGCTTGTGCCGCACCAGCCCTGGTACACCGGAGGTTACCGCGCGAACATAGTGACGTACGCCTTCGCCAAGCTCGTGCACGATGCTGAAACACGAAAAAAGGTCGTCGACCTCGACAATGTTTGGAGGCTTCAGCGAGTGCCGGCCATCCTGGAAAAGGCAAGCCTGGCGGCGGCCCAAGCGGCAAACGACATCATTACCAGCCCACCGGCCGGCGTCAGAAACCTCAGCGAGTGGGCCAAGAAACAGGCGTGCTGGTCGTCGCTCGCAAACCGTCGCGTGATCTACGACACCGAATTCGAGGATAGCCTGATCGACCCTGACGAGGCGCGGGCGGCAAAACGCGACGATCGCCGTGACCGAAATGCGAAAACTGGCATTGAAGCGCAGCGCGAGGTCATTGCGCTAGGGTCTCAATATTGGGAACAGCTCATCGCTTTCGGTCAATCGATCCGAAAGCTTAGCCCCAAGGAAGCTGGCATATTGCAGGCCTGTTCGCAAACATCGGTACGGCCGCCGAGCGAAGCACAATGTCGGGCAGCTCTTTCCATCGCCGACAAGCTCGAGAAATTCTATCCGGAGGACTGATCACGGCGATACGTTGGTTGACGGTTCACGAGGCGATGTCTGGCTCCAGAAGCGAATGGACGACCTTGGCGATCTGATGTGCCAGAAGCGGCGGCACGGCATTGCCGACCTGGACATATTGCTCGGTGCGATTGCCCTCGAAAAAATAGTTATCGGGGAATGTCTGGAGGCGAGCCGCTTCCCTGACCGTCAGGCTCCGGCACTGCAGCGGGTCGGGATGGATGAAATAATGCCCGTCCTTCGAGATGTGGCTCGTGATCGTGGTCGACGGCTCGTTCCAGATCTGTACCCGGAACCTGTCAGCGAACTTCCCGCTTTCCCAGTTCCTGTGATCAGGCGCGAGCGCGCGGGGATACTCGCTCGCCTTTGGCGAGCGACCGCGAAGCTCCCCGAAGGTGGCAGCGAACGCGTATCGCGCGAGGTCCGTTACCATGTGACCCCGGGTTTCGTGATTCGGTAGCGCCCGAAGACGGTCGTCGATCAGCCAGTCGCTCAGCCAGTTGTCACGAACCGCGGTAACGCAGCGATCACTGCGGGGCAATTTCTCCTTGGCGGCCACCAAGGTAGCGCGGTGGTCGTCAAGCGCTGTCGCCACCGCGCCTAGATCTCCCGAACTGGCCTCTCTGCACGCGCGAGCGGCCGCCTCGAATGCGTCAACGACAGCCGAACGCCAGGCGGTTTCGGAATCGGCTTGTCGGCTGAGCCCGCTGCGCAGCTTCGGCATGCCGTCAAGCACGTCCGCCACACTGCGCGTGGCCATGTCAGCCCAAAGCCAGTGGTTCATGAGGATGGATCGAGCGGCCAGTCTGTCCGAGCGAATGCCGACAAGGATGACACGGTGTCTGCGCTGCGGAATACCGTACAGCTCGCTGCGGATTATATGCTCTCCGTGCCTCCCCTTCCCGTCACAGACCAGCGGAAGAAGCGTATATCCGTCGGGCTCACCTCCAGCATTCCGGAGATCGGCGAGCACTTTCTCGAAGATGCCCTCGCCTTCCACCTTCGATGACAGGATGCCCTTGACGTTTTCCATGACGAAGGCAGCCGGGCGAAGGCGATCGAGAATTCGGATATATTCCCGATAGAGGAAGTGCCGATGATCGGCTGCCGCATCATATGCGCTGTTTCCGCGGTTTCGTGCTCGACCAACAAGCGAGTAGGCTTGGCAGGGAGGACCACCGATCAATACCGTCTCGTCATTGCCGTCTGCACGGATGGCGTCCAGTCGCTGATCGATCTCGGCCTTCGCATGATCGGTCCCGAGTTCGAGAAGCGCCGTTTCTTCCTCGGCGGCTTTCCACTCCGCATGATGTGCCGCGATCAGATCCTCGCGCGAGATCTCCCCGGCGATGTAGCGATAATATGTTTCTGGCATTTCGCGAAACTGCCGCGTGAAGGCGCGAAGCCGCAGAGTCCGAAATGCCGAGGGCTCTTTTTCCACCGAAAGGGCGATATCGAATACGGGGCGCCCTCCCTTTCTGATCGACGAAAAGCCTTCGGCCAAGCCTCCCGGCCCGGCAAACAGATCCACGGTCTTGAAGATACGGCTCATCGTGACGAAATTTCCCTTCGCGACGTCCTCATACCAGGACGTGCCGAACACGCCAGGGAGAATACGGATTGGTCGACATTGTCGACTCTGCCACCAGATCGAGGATGATGGCCAATATCCGCGGCAAGGATACGAAGCCTGAACTCTTGCTGCGCAAGGCAATGCACGCGAGAGGCTTTCGCTTCCGGCTGCATGACAAGCGCCTTCCTGGCAGCCCTGACCTCGTCTTTCCCCGATATCGTGCCGCCGTGTTTGTGCATGGCTGTTTCTGGCACCGCCACGAAGGCTGCCGATTTGCTACGACACCCACGACACGGCCAGAATTCTGGGCGGAAAAATTTCAGGCGAACCTAGAGCGCGACAGACGGTGCGAAGCTGCTCTGCTCGCCGCAAATTGGAGTGTTGCGATCCTCTGGGAATGCGACATCAAGAGTTCCATCGAGAATACGGCAAACAAGTTGGCCCGCTGGCTGAAAACCAAGAAGTCGATGGACCAGGCATCAGTTGCGAAGAAGAAATCGGTGTAGGAGATCGGGAATGCAGTTTGTCGAGGCATTCGAGCATCTGGGATACCACGTTGAAGCGCCACGCCAGGATTGGAGTGCCGAAAAGGACGACGGCGTGTGCGTCTCTCTCTGGCGGAAGGAGATGGGAACACGGAATGGCCTTATGTGGCTAAACACCTTGGTTCATGCCGACCCGATCGAGAATTGGGGCGCCAAGCCTGGCAATACCAAACGCATCCGCCACCTTCGCAGGGCGCTGGAGGAGTTCGGAGGACGCGTTGATGTCGTCATAGTAAGCGGCGAGCCCGGCGAGAGCTATGGCACGGCGCAACCGTGGGTGGCGAAGGATGGACGTGCAGACACCTATTGGCAGATTACCGAGTTTGATGCCGGCACTGGGCATTTTGAAGTGGTTCTTGTCAGGCAAGCCGACCGCACCTTACCGGCAGGCTCCCGCCGCGCCTCCTACTCGGCGTAATCGTTGGCGCGTAGCGGAGTGCCTTTATCGCTGCCGGAGTGGTATGTCTCGAGCCGGTCCATCAGCAGTACTGTTCCGCCGGACCAGTCCGTTACCAGTCGATCCGGCCCCAGTGAATAGAAATTCGACGTGCCCACTGTCCCCGGACCAAAACGTCCTCCGCCCATGCATTCAAATTCATGGGGTTTGCCCGAGAGCGTCTGTCCCGGCAGCAGACGGTTGACTGCGGCAATGAACTTGGGCCTCAACTGCCTATCGGCAGTCGATGCTTCGATCGGCCCAGCAAAAGGCTGGGTACATATGCCGGCGTCGGGAAACGTAGCATCGGCGCGATAAGTCCACGCCAGCTGTTCGGGCGTGATTTCCAGCAGCGACCCCAGCAGCCTGGGATCGTCACGGGTGAAATCTTGAGGTTCGACGGGGTCGACATCCACACGCGCGACGCGCCACAGACCAGCAAGCGATTTGATGTCTCGCGGTTCCGCAGCGAGTTCAGGGCGGACCGACGGGACCGCCCCGGCACCAGTCGCCGACTTCCTTTCGACGATAGCTTTATGCCCGGCAGTCTTGGGCGAGCCATCGCAACCAGCAACGAGCGCCAGCACGATCCCTCCCAAGACTATAATCAGGGTCGATTTGATATCGTCAGTCCACATTGACCAATATGTAACTCAGTGTCGGCTGCTTGCCCACCGCCGCCAGCAAGGCGGCAAAATCGGCCGGCGGCAAAGTCTGGCAACCGGCCGATCCGGTGAAACTTGTTCCGCCCTTGTGGATATACATCGTCGTCCCCGCATTCCGGCTATCGGTCTTGTCGCCGCTTGCGGGATCTTCGGGCGTGAAATCCCCATCGTGATTGCAGTCTCGATCGACCACCTGGATGTCGCGCGCGCGGAAAATATTGCCGAACTTGGCGTGCTTCTCGGGTTTGAAATGATAAACGCCCGCGCAGAGGCGGCCGAGGTCGGTCTTGCCGTCGCGGTTGAAATCTACAGAAGATCCGCGCGCGCCACGCTCCTGCCCAAAGGCATAGCTGCCCGCCGCTTCGGTCGTCCCCATCAGCCGTTTGACATTGATCCTGCTACCCGTTCTCCAAACCAGAATCATCGGATCGTCATAGCGACCCGGTACGAACTCTTTCCAGTTGGTACGAAAACGCAGCGCGACCAGTACCTTGCGTCCTTGCTCGAAATCGGCGCGTGTCTCGTCGTCGCCATATTGCTCAAGAAGCATTTTCACATCGTCATCAGTCATTTTTGATGCGACGCGCTTCAAAAGATCGCTTTTGCTTCCGTCCGCCTTCGTCGCCTTGGCGGACGCCGGCGAGGCGACGGCCGCCACGATGGCCTTCTTGGTCGTCTCCGCAGTCAGCATTTTCTGGGCGTCGATACGCTCTTGGCGGAAGCGACCGGCGACACCCTCCTGCACGTCGATCGAGTTGCCCAAAAAATGCACGAGGCGTCCGCTCGCGTTGCGCCGCCCGCGTTCGAGGTAGATCGCATCGATCAACCGGCGGTCGAAATCTGGATCGCTCTCCTTGACGCCCAACGCCGCAATCTGGTCGACGATGATCGCGCTGGATCCGCCGTGCTGGACAGCCGTCGACCAGACGACATCGCGCAGCGCGGCGGAATGCTTTGCGACATCGACCTGCGTCTTGTTCAGGATGAGTGAAGACAGTTTGTCGTAGTGCGTCCGCTTGATATAGGCATGCTGCGCGGCAGCAAAGGCGGGCCCCTGTTTTGCCGCGACCTTCCGCCAGACATCGGAGAACGGCTTTTCGCCCGGCGTTGTGCCGTCAAATTGCGGCGCGAAGGCAGCCCCCTCGTTTTGCAGGAATTTGGCGGGCTGGCCGAGCTTGGACGCAAGCTGATAGTTGCCGTACGACACACCGCCGCGATCGCCCTTGCCCGTCGAGACGGTGCCGGGACCGCGGCCCGATGTCTCATATTTGGCCGAGAGGCTGCCGAGCTGATGGCCCGGCGGGAGAACGTGCCCGGCCGGAGGCGAAGCGCTCGGAACGATGATCGGCTCGCCGCCGATCTTCTGTTTCGGATTCGCAATACCATTGGTCCGCGCCAGCGCATCTGCGCTCACGCCCGCACGCTTCGCCAGCTCGGCGAGCGTGTCTCCTTTGTCCCCGACGCGATAGGTGTCGCTGACCCTTCGCACCTTCAGCACCCTGCCGACATCGATCCTGTGGCGGTTCACTATGCCATTCAGCTGGACGAGATCATCGATACTCGTCGAAAAAGCCTTGGCGATGCCGCTCAGCGTGTCACCGCTTCTGACGGTGTATGTTTCAAAAATGGCCATTGCATTTCCCCCACCTGCATCAAGATGCCTCGGTTAGCGCCGCACATCCCCGCCTTCTGTCTGGTAACGACGCAATGATTGTACGGAAGCGTCCGATCATGCCTTGTGTCCGTCTTGCAGCGTCAGCGTGACGCGCACCCGATCCTGGGGCCAGGACATCGTCGCGTCATCGGCTTGGCCGGCCTTCGACGATGCACCGCACAGCAGCGCCACCATCAAGGCGATATTACGCGGATGCATCTCGCTCTTGAATCCGCCGATGCCCAGAAACGTCTTGTTCGATTTGAGCCACGACTTTAGCGTTTTCGCCAGATCGCGGTCCGCCCGGCGATAATCGTGTTCATCCCAAAGCTGAGGTGTGGCTGCCGTCTTTCGTCCCGGCCGAGCGAGAACGATCTCGCGCATTTTTGCGACATAGTCCGCAAAGGCAAAGGACAGTTCCAAAGCGTTGTCGGCTTTGACGCTCTTCTTTTCGTCGTCGAGCCTGACCCTGTTGAGCCCCGGCACTTTCCCGCCATGGGCCAGCGCCCGCGCGATCAGGGTTTCGACAATCTGATCGTCACTGAGCCCGGGCGCAAGCCCCGCCAGGCTTTCGCGGATCGCCTTCAGATCCTGCGCGAATTCCTTGTCGTCCCACGATCCCGAAATTCTGAGCGCTCGACAGGCGAAGCTTGCAAGCCGGCCCCGATAGCCGTCGGGAACCGGGCCGGTCGGAGCCGATACCAGCTGCATCAAATTCTGCGTGTCCTCGCTCGTCAGAATCAGTGTGAGGGCAATTGCGGCGCCGACCTTTTCGTTTCCGCCTGCCGTTGTTCCTGCACGCTTGAGTTTCGCGAGCAGATCTCGCTGAACGTCCTCACCGATAAGCCGGGCCCTCACCAGGCCCGAAAAGAAGGCATCCGCTTCCTTCAGACTGAGCTTCTCGTCGGTGTGCGTGATATTGAGGCCGACCCGCATCGACATGCGCGCCTGCTCCTCGCGCGCCATTTCGGCTTGGCTCAAGATCAGCGAATGGATGTTGATCAAGGCGAGTTCACGCTGCTCGTCGGCGGCTTTGACCAACTTGCGAAGCTCGCTGCGGTCATCGACCCTGATCGTTCCGTCTCCGGTCGTGACCACATCGGCTTCGCCAATCGCGATCGTCTTCACCGACGATCCGAAGCCGAAAAGCACCGCTTCATAGCCGAAGCTGCTGCTCACGCGGCTGAACCGGCGAACCGACGATGCGTTCTGATCGAGCAGGAAAGCTCCACGGCTGGCGATCGCGGCCGGTCCTTCCTGGTCGTATAGCTCCCTGATCGCTTCGAGGTCACCCACGATCAACCGGTTGAAGATGGCTTCCGCCGCCGGGCCATTGTCGAGAAACTCCCCGACGACCTCATATTCGACGTCGCTGATGCGCTCTTGTTCCCATTGCAGGCGGAGCGACAGTTTCTGTCGCGCCTCATCCTTGGTCGCCTCGAGCACTTTGCGGAACAGGCAATCATATTGGGCAATAAGGTCGCGAACACCGGCGAGGGCCTTGTCGGCATCCTCGACTTGGGAAGACACCTTGGCGCCCAGATCCTGCAAGGCGTCGCGCACCGCCTTTTTGCCCGACCTCGTGATGATCGTTTCGACCGTCTCGGTGAGGCGGGCTTCAAGCGCTTCGGCCAATTTTTCGACCGCATCCGTGACGGCACCCTTGACGCTGTCCCGCGCGAAACCCGGCACACGCTCGGCGAGTTTTTCCAGGACCGGTGTGACGGCGTCGGACCCCGCACTCAAAACATTCGATGCGTTTTCGATGGCGGTTGAGAGCTGCTTGGAAAGCCACTCGGCCACCGCGGACTCGTCCTCGGCTCCGAAGCCCAGCGCCATATCCAGATCGGCTGCGAGGGCAGCCTTGAGCGCGGGGTCGCCGGCGAGCCCGGCTGCGACGTCCTTCAGCACATCGTCGAGTTCGTCCCGCAAATAGGTGCCGGGCGACAAAAGGGGCTTGATAGCGTCCAGCCCCTTGTCCCAGGTTTTGAGCGCAGCCCGCAGCGGACCCTGGATTTGTTCGGCGAGTTTGGAAAGATCGAAATCCAGCCCGACCCCGATAGCGAACGAGTCATCGCTATGCCTGGTTCGTGACAATATCGCGCGGACGCGGCTGGTCGCCCTGTCGGCAAAGCGCCCACCACGCAGCGACAGGACATAGTCCCCCGCGCGTTCGACCCCGACCGACAGGGTCAATCCGGCCTTCGCGTCGATCAGATTACCGAGGTCGAATTCGCGCGCGAGCGCGACTTCGACATTGACCTTCGAAACGCCCTTGAAGGTCAATATAATCCCGCCGAGTTCGGACTGCGCAAAGCCTTGCCAGATTTCCTGGTATTCGAACGGGTTCGGCATCCGCCCGACCGCGCGTCCCAGTTGCGCCGCGACCGGACGCGCAGGGTCGCGCTGATAATAGAACAACTGGCATGTGGCGTTCGCCGTGCCCTGAGCCCCGATCGCCAGACTGCCATAGGAGGCGAACGGCAGCTTCGCTCGGGCACCGGCCTTGAGCGTGCCCTTGACCCCCAGCCGAAACAGCGGTTCGACCACCTGGTCCGAAACGAACGGCCAAAGCGCCCCGACCTCGGCCTCGACACTTGCCTCTGCTCCCACCTCGAACTGATATTTGGCGCTCGCCGGGCCGGTATCGGCATCGGCCGAAAGCAGGGGTATCCGGAAAAGACGGTCGTTCGACCCATAGTCCCAATTGTCGATCGCCGCAGCCGTCGCCGGCGCCTTCTCGGTCTCCGACCCCAACGGCTCGAGAAGCATCCCTAGGCCCCCATCGCCCAATCCGGTCAGCGCAAGCACCCGGTCGGTGCTTGCGCGCACCGTTGCCAATTCATCGTCGAGCCCGACGGCGGCAAATATCGGATCGAGGCGGGGATCTTCTCCTCGCGTCGCCAGAAATTTCAGGAAGGCGTCCTTGGCCAAAATGGGTTCGAAATCCGAAATCGCCGTGACGATCTCTTCGTAGTGCGGAACGATTTTTCCGATCGCATCGAACAGGCGCTGGTCGGCCGCCAGATGCGTGACCAAGCCCTCGAGTTTCAGAATATCGGCGATGCCAGCCACCAACAATCTCCCCCGTTTTAGTGGGACGCCTGGCTCGTCGGCTCAAAAAAGGCGTCGTCACAATGGAAATATGCGCGGATGCGACCAGCAGATTCTGTCTTCAGTATACCTGAAAACAACCCAGATCAACCAACCTTAACAGCGTCAGTTCAAGCCCCGAAACAGGATTGTGTGCGACGCATTACAAGAGAACAGCCATTCCGAATGGCCGGGAATTCTTTAAAAATTCAATGTTGTGGAATCGGATTATCTTATTACGATTGTTAAGGACGCAGCTTGCGATGCTCGACTCTACCTACTGCGAGCATCACCGGGTGCAGTCTGCGCGTCCATAGGGGTGGGGGGCAATCATGGGGCCATATCAGCAGCGCTATGCCATTCGCGGAGTCGGGTGGTCATGACAACCGTCACTTCCGCCGACGCCGCACCGGCAGATCTGACGACTGCCCTAGATGCAGAGCGACGGGTTTTCGAAGCTCGAAAGGGGCTTTTGACGTCGGCCGGACTGGCAGGCAACAACACACCGACGGTCGGACTTGCATTGTCGGGGGGCGGGATTCGCAGCGCCACCTTTTCGCTTGGGATATTGCAGGCGCTGAGCAGGTTGGAATTATTCCCCAGGATCGACTATCTATCGACCGTTTCGGGTGGCAGTTATATCGGCTCCTTTTTCGGATCGCTCTTCATTGACCCGGCGAAGCGGGGAGCAGGCGCGCGCCCGCGGACAATCCCGAACGAAGCGCTTTTGAAAACGCCGCTCGATGCTCCCGAAGGCGAATTGGCGGTACGCAGACTCCGCGAATTCGGTCGCTATCTTACTCCGGGCGGCACCAGCGACCTGATGCTGGGCGTCGCGATCGTTGTGCGCAACTGGGCAGCCGTCCAGTTTGTCCTGGGGCTGCTTCCGCTGGTTCTGTTCCTTGCGATCAACCTTGCAGGCATCGCCTTTGGAAGCGTCCCGCTGATTTTCGTCTTTCTCATTTCCGTTTTCGGCGGCTTGGCCGCCGCTCTGGGAGTCGCTTATTGGTTCACCCGCTATGACGTCGTGCGCGTTGCGCGCTGGCAACGTATCGGTACGAATGCCGTCGTTTACATGCCGCTGGGCGTTGCGCCGATCCTTCTGTGGCTCGGTCTGCCGCTGACTCGGTTTATCGCGATAATTCTGGTGTTGGGGCTGGTCGTATTTCTCTTTCACGAATGGGCATATGGCAAAGCCATCAGCGATGAGAACCCCGTACCCAAGGCCGCAGCGCTGGAGGCGGAAGACCGGGTACGAAGCCACTTGAGCCGCAATCTTGCGACAGCCCTACTATGGACAGGCACCCTGTGCGCTCTCTTTGCGATCTGGACCATCGGCCAACAATTTGTCGGCGCGATCCGCGAATTTTCGGACCGCCGGGAACTTGTTCTCGAGGCCTTCGAAAACCAAGGCCTCTGGCCCGCGGCCGGCGAGATCATCTATCAATACTGGCCGTTGTTGGCGCCGATCTTGCCGCTGGTTCTGACTATCTGGGGACATACGACGTTGAGGCACAGTCGCGGCAAAAGCCTCTTGAGCGGGTCGGGCGCGCAGACGGTATTGGGCTTTTCAATACTAAGCCTGTGGCTCGTCCTCTGGAGCGCGGTTCCAGCTTTCTTTCAAGGTGATCTGGCGCCCTTCTTGCAATCTGCCTGCGAAGGGGCCGATGCCCTTTTTGCGCTGGGAGTAGGCGAGGCCTGTCGGCATTCAACCCTGATCGCGCCCGCCGTTCCTTTGCTAGGAGCCGCAATCGCCATCCTGATTTTCGGCTTGTGCTATACCTTCCTAAATCTCTCGTCGCTTGCGACCCTCTATTCCGCCCGCTTGAAGCGGGCTTATATCGGCGCATCCAATCCAAGCGATTCAAAGGCTGGCTACGACCAGAGCCGACCCGGAGATCAAGTGCCGATGTCGGTTTATTATCCGAAGGACCAGAGCCTTGGCGGCCCCATGCACTTGATCAACCTCACGGTCGCGCAAACGGTGTCAGAGGGGTCCAATGTCGTCGCCTATGATCGCAAGGGAAAAGCGATGCACATCGGCCCCGGCGGCATCGTTTATGAAGGCGCCCGGCCAGGAGAGGCAATCCAGAGCGAGTTCACCGCCAATGAGCAGTTGCCGTTGGCCACGTGGGTCGCGATTTCGGGCGCCGCGGCTTCGACCGCTATCGGATCGATGACATCGCTGGGCCTGTCAGTTCTCGCGATGATGACCAATGTGCGCTTGGGTTATTGGTGGAAGGTGAATTCCCAGACCAAGGCGCGCGCGAAGTCGGTCTATCATCATTTGCTCGGCGAACTGCGGGGACGGTTCGCCAGCGATGAACGATATGGACGCTGGTATCTCACGGACGGCGGCCACTTCGAAAATAGCGGAGCCTATGCGCTGCTCCAGCGCAAACTGCCTTATATCATCGTTTGCGACAACGGCGCCGATCCCAAATATGAAATGGATGACATCGTGCGCCTGCTGGTTCGCGCCCGCGTGGATCTATCGGTCGATATCGAGTTTCTGAACACGACGGAAATCGAAGCGCTGATCGGAGCGCGTAGCCCGCTCATGGATATTATCGGCGAATATACCGATCTGTGCGCGGTTCCGCAGCAGATCGCCGGCGCCAAGGGCCCCTACGCCGCGTTGGCGCGCATCCGCTACGATGCAATGACCGAAGGTATTCTCCTCGTCATCAAACCGCGGCTGTGTTTTGCCGAACCGCCCGAAATTCTCGGGTATCATCGCCGGAGCGGCAAAATTTTTCCTCAGCAAGATACGGCCGATCAGTTTTTCGACGAGGAGCAGTGGGAAGCCTATCGGCGGTTTGGCGAGCATGTCGGCGACACCCTCTTCGGCGTGTCCGCTGCGCGCGGCAAATGGGCGCCGTCCAGCATGAAAGGTCCATGAGAGGGCATTGGCGACCGCGACCAGACCGGAATGTCAGGGGATAAGAAGATGGACGATGATCCAAAATCGCAAGGGGCGCCGCAGGCACCCACACGGATGATTGCGATTGCCGCGACTGTGATTACCGCCCTCGTGGGGTTGAATACGCTCGTCGTCAGCTGCTCGAGTGAAAAAATGGCAAGGGCGCAGGCCCTGCGTCAGGCGAACGATGCAAAGGAGCAGTTTTGGAGAGGGATGTTCAGCGACCTGAGCGAAACACTGAGCCTTCCTGAGGGCAACGCGCGGACGGCGCGTCTGATCGTGTTAAATCAGCTTCTTAGCACTCACAAGGAAGACGGCGGCCCATATGCCGAATATCGGGCCAATTTCGTGACATTGTTCAATGCTTCGATAAGCCAAGAGGAAAAATCGTCGCTGGCCGTAAATAAGGCAAAGGGACTGGATTACAAAACGTCTGTCAGGCGGTCGAACAGCGGTGAGCTTATCAATTCCAGTGACGATGTAGCGCTCGAAAATGTGGGCGAGGTGATCATCAAGCAACCCTTGGTACAGCTGACAGCTTCAAGTGCCTCCAAATGGGATATCGACGTGTTCTGGTGCGACGGCGCGAACGAAACATCGCCGACCGGTCGCAAGAATTTCCGCGACGCGATGGAAGTTGGCAAGGCGCTCAAGAAACTCGCGGATGCCGATGCATATGTGGGAGGAGAACGACTGGGCCGAATTCGCGTCCGCGTCCTTCCATATGACCTTCAGGATAGCAGTCCATATAAGGACAACTCCAAGATGCAGGTTATAAGATATAGCGAAAGCAACGAGAAAAAACTCGCGGAGGATCTTCGCAATCTTGATTGGGGGGAATTGAAGTTCCAGGTTGGGCCATCAGTCACGCCGACGCCATGGTATCTGAGCATGTTCATATGTTCGCGGAATAATTCCGCTGCAACCGCCAGCGGCCTCGAGTCGACAAATGTCAGCTGAGTTCGAACTGCCTTTGCAATCTTCGTAAACGAGTCCGAGAGCCTGCTGCCGGGGCACTTGGCCGTAGAGGTCGAATAGCTCGACACGCAATCAGCCTTGGCTGGATGCAATTCGGGTACGGACATGGGCAATCATCTGGTCGTAGCGTGCCTGGTCAAATGGCTGTACGGCGGCCGGCATCGCCTTGCGCTCTAGCACATCGAGCCTGGCCCGGCGCTGCTTCGTTCCGAGACCGTCGGTAAAGACTAGGTCGCCGAGTTCAAGAACGAAACCCATGTATTGGCTTGGCTGGGGGTTTTCATCGACCCAAGCCTGCAGCCTTTGCCAAAGCATGCAGGTTTCCTCGCCGAAATCGTCCGCGATCAGGCCGGCTCCGAGACCACTGCGATAGCAGCGACCGAGTACAGATCTCAACGCCTGCTCGATCATGTCCCGATCATGGGTGGCAGTTAGCTGTTGCCCGTCCAATAACAATAATTTAGTCGAAGTTCGCTCTGCAAGTTCCGCCAGCGCCCGGCGCACTTTCAGCATCCGCGCCCTGAGAAGCAGCGCATCTTTGCTATCGAGCCAATCATAAAGTGCCTCGGCAGCTTCGATGACAAGCAGCTCGGCCTCGAATCGCTCTACGGCGATTTCATAGGGATATGCCTCGGCCGCCGCCACGACGCCTTCCTCTTCTTGAATGCGCAACGCTTTCAGCACTAGCAAGCGGGCGTTTTCGAGGTCAGCCTTGTCTACGGATGCAAGCCGCGCGCAATAGCCCTCAAGATAATGTGATTCACGACCGTTGCTCTGCTCGGGGTCGTACCGATCGATGCCTCGGACGCGAGACGAGGCGATCCCTGCGAGAATGGAGGCTGTCTTCCACTGGGCTTGCTGCGCGAGAAGGTAGGCGTGGCCGATATAGTCGCCATATTCGGAGGGATCCTCGTCACGCACGTCTTTGCGCATACCCTCGTAGCGTTGATGATCGAACCGCAGATCCTGATCGAGCCAACGCCCCCCGCTGCGAAGAAAAGCCGAGAGCTTCGGCCGATCCTCAAAGACAAGACGTGGAACCTCGCGTTCGAGCGGCCCCTCGTAGGTACCAGTCGGCATCATCGACTCTAGCGCGAGACGCGCCCCGGCGCTGACGTAGAAGACCTTTGTCCAACGCTCAGCGATTTCTTGCTCAACGACGGATCTGGCGTCCTGAAGATGAGCTGCAATCGCGTCGTTGTTCAGCAACTCTGCCAAGCGGCTGACATGCGACTTGGGCGCCAAGGGATCCTGAGTGACCTTCGCAGCAAAGTTTCGCCAGCGCTCAAGTATCTTTTCTGCAGCATTCGGATCGTCGTCAGCCACCTGTTTTATGATGTCGTTGACGGCCCCAGGGAACTGGATGGTTCCGCCACGGAGTACAAGGTCCGGCGCCAGTTCGTCGATGCGCCCAAGCAACACCGTCAACCAACCGAACAACGTCTCGCCGTCCAGTTCCTTTTCACGGTCCAGCGGCCGCATGACCTCGGGCTCGTCTAGGTAGGCGCGCGGATGGCGAAGAAAGGATGTGGCGAAGTTGCTGACGCCGTCGTCATCTTCCCAGGTGTGATAGGATGAGGCTTCGATCAGCATGCTGTCGCCGGTGATATAAAGCAGCCTTTCGAAAACGCCGCCCGCCCGTAGCCGTTCATTGCAAAGTTCAAGCCGCGCCATGGCCTCCGCATCTCGCTCGTCTCGAGGCTTATTGGATCGACCAACGTGCGCCAAGCGCCTCAGCCATTGGTGTTTGCGCTGCGCGAAACCGATCATCTCGCCGGTCGTTGCAGCGTAACGAAGGGCATCCGCGAGCGCAGCGCTATGCGATTTGGCGTTCGCCCTGTCGCCTCCGAAGATGCGCACATCGCGCGTCAGGTCGAACAGCCGATCAGCCGTGCTGGTCGAGAGATGCTGCAAGATGATCGCCTGATGGATCAGGTCGCGATCACGAAGGTTAAGGCGATCGAGATCGAGCGCATTGAGTTGCCGAGCGAGTTCTTCGTCCGGCATGCGCGGTTTTCCTGCCCCTAAGGCCGAGGCCATATGTGCTTCGAAGAGACCCCGGATCTCGCTGCTGATCGGGCTCAGCGCTAAAAGGGGTGTCCCCGGATCGAGGCTCTGAAATGGATAGTCGGCCACAAGCACCGCAATCGCCTGCTGTGCCACGATCGTGTCGAGCGCAAAAATGTCTCCCAAGCCGATGGCGAGATGGGGCCGCTTGCGCGCGTGCCGTAACGGGTCGAGATAATAACCCACGACATTGCTATCAACCGCGTGAAAGAGCCTCCAACCTTCGCCGATCCTTTTCCGGTCGTCGATCCGCGGTTGCATGAGGTGACGCTGCAGCGCCGCATCGCGATAGCATTCGATGAGTTCGGCGATGCCGCTCATTTTCCCCGTCCGATCGTCATGCTGCCTCGAGGCATTCTTCCTCGCAGGCTTCGTCGACAATATCCCGCTCGGCCGCGCCCAGCGCACCATAAGCATTTTCGACCCGCTCGCCCTCCCCTAGGCCCGACGCATCGAGAATGATCGCCTGCGTATCCTCGATTATGGGAATACCAGCGGCTTCCGCTTCGGTGGCCCGCTCAAGCAGCGGCAGCAACTCAGGTTTCTCCGACGAAAGGGCTTCGAGCCACCAGTTGCGTTCTTCCGGGCGCGGCTCGCCGTCAGGTCGACAAGGATAAGCAAGCAGGTTCTCGTTGATGAGCTTGGCGGCCACGTTCCTGATCAATCGCCGACGCTGCCGCGCAACAACCTCTTCCGACGGATCACGTAGCGAGCGCAGGCGATATTGCGCGCCCAGCGGGACGCGCAGAAAATCGAAATGGTCCGCGAAATTATGCGGCTCGGCTGCCGTCATCGCGACCAGCGCGCGCCCCGCGAGCGTCGGATCGAACAGCGTCTCGCGTGCGACCATGTGGCGAATTGCCAGCACGACATCCCCGGGTTCGTTGGGGGCGAGCTGATCGGCCGCGTCGAACGCGAGACGGAATAGCTTCCGCCCATCCTCGGTGCACGGGATAGTATAGACCTTCTCGGCGATGGTGCGAATGACCTCGGGCGCGGTCAGTCCGCAGCCCAGTTCCAGCAAGTGGACTGCGACTACGACATCGCGCTCGTTCGCAAAATCAAGCTCGCGCAACCCAATGACAATACCTTGCCGGAACGCGGCGCGATCGCGCGGCGCCAGGCAATCCGCGATGGCCATCAGGTCACCGGCAATGCTGCCGACCGGCTGGTCGACGAAATTTTCGGCGCCGGGAAATGCCTTGCGGCCGCCCCGCTCAAACAGGTAATCCTCAAGCCCAAGAGAAAGCCATTGGGCGAACCACTTGGCTGTCTGGCCGGCCAATGTCCCGAGTTTATCCCTTACAGGCTTTCGCATTCAAAGAGACCTTCGACGTTGCCATACCCCGTCCGCAAGACGCCGGGGTGCCTCCGCAGGATAGGTCCTACGAGAAAGCGATCCTAGCAGTTCGACGTAAATTTTTTCACCTCCGAAATGTCCGGTTTCCAGCTGGCGCGAGACCCGCTCCGGGGCGCCGTCATAGACGTCGTCACCCTCTTCGAGCGCGCGTAGATCGGCTGTTTGTCCCCAAGGCCCACCACTTATGCCGGGGCGACTGCTATGCGCCATGAAATAGCGATGCGTGACGGCATCGCAAAAAAGGGGGCGGTAATGACCTGCCTTCTGGATTGCGGCGCCGGGAATATGAAGCAGAATAACCCACTCGCTTTGCTGGTGATGGCCGAGCCCCAAGGTTTCACAAAAAGCATCGGCCGCGGGCATGTTGTGCGCAGCCGCTATCGAGCGCGCCGCGTCGGCGCCGACAGCATCGGTGAACCAGACGATTGGTCGTCCAAGAAAGCCGGCCGGAGTAAAGGTCCGTTCATTTTCCGCAAGGCCGTTCCAGTCGTCGAGAAAACGGTCGATGTCCGGAGGGTCCTTTCCGATTGGCAAACTGATCTCGGTATGAAGCGGCGACATCGCATCAACGATCGACCAGAGATATTTGAGCTTCATCACGTGATACAGCGTCGTCCCCTCGACGCTCGGCGCGTTGAAGGACGGAAACCCCAAGCCAGCCGGCAAGACGGCCTGCGGCTTCCCATGTTCGAACGCATCGAAACGCATGTCGTTCAGCGCGTCTTCAAAATCCCATGCCGTCACCGGATCCACGGTCACATCGTCCATTACGGCGCGGTGTGCGCCCTGGAAATATTCAACTACGGACTTTCGGTTCGCTGTCCCCATACGCGCGCCCGCAGCCGCGTTGCCACTCAGTAGTCGGCCATTACAACTTCCCAGGAGATAGGCTCGCGTGGTCGGGCAAAGGCCCATCGTTCCCCCCGAATCGACGGCCGACACCCCACGACGACCGAATGACAACTTATGTTAATTCTCGATGATCGCAACTGTTTGCAGACCAGCGGCCGAGGAAGTCGGTGAAAAGGGTTGATCGTCGTCAGTCGACCTCCCTAATCCACTCACGTTTCCAAAGATTCTTCAGTGATCGACATGTTGCCAGTCCCATGATCCCTTTCCCGATACTTCGCCTGCTGCCGCGCTGCTGCCGCTTCCCACTCGTCGAGCGGCACGGGACTCGGGATTAGGAGCACACCGACGCCGGTTCTCTGGTCGCCGACTCCGGCCTTGGAACGCATGCTTTCCAAGTGCTTGCTCGCCGCGACGTCGCCCCGCGCCGCCTTTCGTTGCAGGGACTTTATTTCCATTTCCAGCATTGTCATCGATCCGCCGCCAAACTCCAATTCCTCGTTGGCTGCCCGTTCGAGAATGGAACGCATATCATTGGACGGTTTCGGCTTTGGCGGGCGTCCGCCGGGATTACCTGAAACGCCTTTCCTGAAACGGTGCTGCCTTGGCGGTTTGCCGTACCCTACCGCGTAATCGTCATCGTGATCCATTGTCGACTCCTTCGTAGAAGAGCGACGAATGGCCTTTGGAGTGCCAGCCTGCACTCACCGTAATTATTGGGAAAACGGGTGAGCGGCGCCGGAAACTTCCGGCGCCGCTCACACTCTGGACTTCGCGTTAACCAACAAGATCTTCGAAGTCCGCGAACGTGCTGTCGGATCCTGCCCTCGTTGCAGTACCGCCCGTCACCTGCTGCCAGCGTCGCACGGCAACGTCGACATACCGCGGATCGAGCTCAATCACGCGCGCCTGCCTCCCGGTCTGCTCGGCGGCAATGATCGTCGTTCCCGAACCCGAAAAGGCATCGAGAATAATGCCGCCGCGCCGCGAACAATCTCGTATCGCGTCGGCAACCATGGCGACGGGCTTCACGGTCGGGTGCATTGCCAGTTCTTCGTCGCGCTCGGCCTTGAGCGAGTTGACCCCCGCATAGTCCCACACGTTGGTACGATAACGACCGTGCTGGCCAAGGCCGAAATTGTTGATGTGCGCCGCCGTCCCGTTCTTGAAGACGAACACGAGTTCGTGCTTCGAACGGTAGAAGGCGCCCATGCCGCCGTTGTCCTTGTTCCAGACGACGACGTTCTTCAGCTCCGAATAGCTGACACGGCCAGCCGACAGGAGTTCGCCCATGTGCCTCCAATCCATGCAGACATAATGGATCGAGCCATCGGCGCTCGCACCCGCAAGGTTCGCCGTGACGCGGGTGAGGAAGTCGGTGAACTCGGCTTCGCTCATCTCGCCGGACGCCATCACGAACTCGTCGTGCTGGATCTTGCCGAGCCCACAAATGTGCCCGTTGACTGGGACATTGTAGGGCGGATCGGTAAAGACCATCTGCGCCTTCTGATCGCCCAGCAGCTTGTTGAAAACCGCCGGGTCGGTCGCGTCGCCGCAGATGATTGCGTGCCGTCCGAGCTGCCACATGTCGCCAACCCGGGTAACGATCGGCGCACTGGCATCGATCACTACCTCACCCTCGCCTTCCGCCTCGCCATCGAGGCCATTGAGAAGCGCCTCGATTTCGGCCTGGTCGAAACCGGTGAGCGGGAGCTCGAACTCGCTGTCGAGTTCCGCGATCGCCGCGAGTTCGAGCGCCAGGAGGTTGTTGTCCCAGCCAGCGAGTTCAGCGAGACGGTTGTCAGCAATGACATAGGCCCGTTTCTCGGCTTCAGTCATGTGCTCCAGCCGCAGCACTGGCACGCTCGACATACCCAGTTTCTTCGCGGCCTCGATCCGGCCATGGCCCGCCACGACCTGGTTGCTTGCATCGACGAGGACCGGATTGGTGAAGCCAAACCGCCGGATGCTGTCGGCGATCTGCTCTACCTGCCTCTTCGAATGCGTGCGCGGGTTACGATCGTGCGGCTTCAGATCGGCAATAGCTATCTTCTCAAGCCGCTCCGGCCCGAGGTCTTCTGATTTCATCATGTCAAAGAGCCTTCCAGAATTGTTGGAAGGGCCCAGATGTCATCCCTTGGTCGTAGAATCGCTCATTCTATTTCTTGCGATATTCAATGAGGAGACCAGGTTGCGGACGCTCTCCCACTCCATCCCCATTTCGTCCCCGATAACCGCACATGCCTTTTCGGCTGGCGCGAGGTCACCACGGGACTTCTTGTGGCCCCTCCCCGCCCGATCCCCCGCTTCCTTCTGCAGTTCTGCGAGAAGTTCGTCATAACGGGTTATGATGTACAGCTCTTTTAAATCCCGCAGCTGCGCACGTTTGCGCCCCCGCCGCGCCTTCAGCTGGTTCTGCAATCCCTTCTTCACCAGCTCCCTGCAGACGGCATCCGGGATCAACTCAGGGTTGGCGTTGATAATCCGTACCAAATCGGAGTTCAGTATTTCTGCACCGTTACGCGCCCGACGATGAAGCCAGCCTGCGCTGGAAGCGTCGTGTTCATAATAGGGCGAATTCTTGTCGATCATTGCGACTACCGCGCGGATCGGCGCAGCAGCTCGTCGAGTTCCACGCCGAGCCCCTTCGCAAACTTGTCCGCCAGGAGCAGCGTCGGGTTTCGAAGCCCACGCTCGACGCCGGATACATAGGTCCGATCAATCCCGGCAGCAAAACCGAACTCCTCCTGCGACAGGCCCTTCTCCAGCCGAAGCCGGCGCACGTTCGTGCCAAAAACCTGTCGCGCATCCATGGGCCAACAGGGCAGTCATTCCGCCAATCGGTCTACGGACGATCAGTCACAATTTGCTCGACTTTCGGACCACGCGAAGCAAGTTGGCGTCATGTCCACGGCGTCGCCCTCTTACATGGATTCCTCTGCGCTGGAGAAAATCCTCGAGCACCGCTTCGTGTCCGAGCTGACGTCGCGTCTCTGGCTCGACGGATGCCGCGATGTCGATGTCCTGCGGTCCGAGGTCGATGCACATGGCCATGATCTCGTCATCGAGGCCAGGGGGACGATGCGGCACATCCAGCTCAAGTCGATGATCAGGGGCGGAAAGAAACAGCACGTCACCATAAACAGCCATCTCGCTGCAAAGGAAGCGGGTTGCGTCGTCTGGTACGACTATGACCCGCTTACGCTGCAACTCGGTCCGTTTCGCTGGTTTGGGACCCTTCCCGGGCTGGGATTACCCGGTCTTGGGGACACGATCGCGAAACACTCCAAGGGCGATTCCAGCGGCCATAAACACGTCCGTGCAGCGCACCGCGAAATTCGGAAATCGAAATTTCAGCAGGTCGAAAGCATGCAGGAGCTCGTGCCTCTCCTGTTTGGATACGACCGTCTGGGCGAGATCGAACTCCTGCAAGCGCACTTGTCGCCTTCGGCGGGCACTCTCGAACAATCGGGGCTTGGGGATCTGCGCGGCCGCCGGTTCTCCACTGTTCTGCAACATCTCCGTTGGGCGTCGTCCGTCGAAATCGCGCACATGGTCGACGGATACGATCTTGTAACAAGGTTGGGACTAGGCGATCCCTTTGAATTTGAGGAACGCCAGCTGCATCACGCACTCGAAACGGGCCGCTGGCTTGGTGGGCCGGCGGTACTCTGGGCGACCCTGTTCCTGGAACATCGGCGCTGGCGAACAGCATCGATCGCTCCGGATGTCGAGATGGAGCGGCTACTGGACCGGCTCTGCCGACAGCTGGTGGAGAGCGTCGAAATCTGACGTAATCGGCGAAAAACGCAATTCCCTGTTAGCCCGCCGGACTTCCCTGTTAATGCTTCGGTTGTTCCCTGTTATGCCATGGCCGATTCCCTGATACCGGGAGCAGGGAAATGCTGTTGAAAATCCCGGTTTTCCGGGCGTCGCGCGAGAGCAATAATGTCAATATCGTGCCATTTTTGCGGATTTTCCCTGTTAATTGCCTGCTACCAGGGAATTCACGAGTGAGACTGGTCCGGCACGGACTGCGTCGCGCACCACTCAGTCCTGCGGGACCTGGGAAATCAGGCATCGGAGAGATTGCAGCCGCAACGCGGCGCAGCTCCGGGCGCTTTACCGATCGACGGCCGTTCGAACCGAACCCCTCCATGGGCCGGCGC
>Ga0247823_10000274_pt1 | contig 44658 bp, 47 predicted proteins | sample 13C_PalmiticAcid_2_FD_192426 | JGI IMG/M metagenome (GOLD analysis project Ga0247823, IMG submission 192426) | Soil microbial communities from agricultural site in Penn Yan, New York, United States - 13C_PalmiticAcid_Day30 | ecosystem: Environmental > Terrestrial > Soil > Agricultural land... | reverse complement strand
CGTGGGCGCGATGCGCACCATCGCGGAGAAGATCGGCATCGTGCAGGAAATCGCGCGCCAGACCGACCTGCTCGCGCTCAACGCCGCGGTCGAGGCCGCCCGTGCGGGCGAACATGGCAAGGGCTTCGCGGTCGTCGCCTCCGAAGTCCGCAAGCTCGCCGAACGCAGCCAGACTGCAGCCGCCGAGATCGGCGCGGTATCGACCGACACGGTGAAGGCCGCGACCGAGGCTGGCGAGATGCTGACCAAGCTGGTGCCCGATATCCGCCGCACCGCCGAGCTGGTCTCCGAGATCAGCGCAGCCTGCCGCGAACAGGATGTCGGCGCGTCGCAGATCAACGAGGCGATCCAGCAGCTCGACAAGGTCACCCAGCAGAATGCCGGTGCGTCGGAGCAGATCTCGACCACGTCGGAAGAACTGGCGGCCCAGGCTGAGGAACTGCAGAGCAGCATCGCCTATTTCCGGATCGACGATCAGGGCAAGGCCCGTCGCTCGGCTCCGGCGCCGATCGCACGCCCGGCCGCGCCGCGCGCCGCGACGGTGAAGGCCAAAACGAAGCCCAATTCGATCGCCGATCAGAAGGCACGCGTTGCCGGCTTCGCGCTCGACCTCAGCCATGGCGGTCCCGATGCGGACGACGCCGAGTTCGGAGCGCAGGCGGCATGAGCGCGGTCGAGGAAATCCAGGCCGTCACCTTCGGTCTGGGGGCGGAAGTCTTCGCCGTGCCGGTGACGTTCGTGAAGGAGATCCTCGACTATCGCGAGACCTTCCGCATCCCCGGCGGCCCGGACTATCTGCTGGGCCTGACCGATCTGCGCGGACAGGGGGTCACCACGATCGACTTCCGGCTCCGGCTGGGCCTGTCCCGCGCCGATGCGACGTCCGCGACGCGCATCCTGGTGATCGAGGTGCCGCTCGCCGACCGGACATTATTGCTCGGCCTGGTGGTCGATCGGGTGATCGAGGTCAGCAGCTTCCGCTCCGATGAGATCGAGGGTGCGCCCGATATCGGCGCGGACTGGCCCTCCGACTATATCGCCGGGGTCGTCCGCCGGCAGGACGGCTTCGTCGTCCTGGTCGATGTGAACGCGATCTTCGCCAACGAAGCCTCTCCGGTGCTCACCGCTGCGGCGGCCTGAAGCATCCCTTCTGCCCGGCGGCCGCATCGGCCGCCGGGCCCCGTTTTCCCAGTCCCGACACGCCCTTCACGGAGCCACCATGCCTGTTGCCGCCGCCAGCAAGACCGTTTCGGGCGATCATCTGAGCAAGCGCGATTTCGCGCGGCTGGCCGGGTTCATCCATGAGCATGCCGGGATCAAGATGCCCGCCGGCAAGCTGACCATGCTGGAGGGGCGCCTGCGCCGCCGGGTGCGCGCCACCGGAACCGCCGATCTGGAAAGCTATTGCGCCTGGCTGTTCGACGAAGGAAATCTGGCGGACGAGGCGCTTCACCTGATCAACGCGGTGACCACCAACAAGACGGATTTCTTCCGCGAACCCGCCCATTTCGACTTTCTCGAGCACACCGCCCTGCCTGCGCTCCGCGACGCGGGCGTCCGCACGGTCCGCGCCTGGAGCTCCGCCTGCTCGACCGGGCCTGAAGCCTATACGATGGCGATGCTGCTCGACGACTTCGCCACGCGGACCGACGGGTTTTCCTACGGCATCCTCGCGACCGATCTCGACACCGAAGTGCTCGAGACGGCGCGCCGCGGCATCTATCCGGCCGACCAGCTCGACCCCGTGCCCGACCCGCTGGCGCGCCGCTATGTGCTGCGCCCGGTCGACCCGAAACGGCGCGACGTGCGGATCACACCCGAGCTGCGCAGCGCGATCGGCTTCGCCCGGCTCAACCTGATGGACGATCGCTATCCCATCGGCAGCCCGATGCATCTGATCTTCTGCCGCAACGTCCTCATCTATTTCGACAAGCCGACCCAGCGGGCTGTGGTCGCGCGCCTTGCCGAGAGGCTGACGCCCAATGGCTATCTGTTCCTCGGCCATTCGGAATCGATCACGGGGTTCGACCTGCCGCTGACTCAGGTCGCCAACACCGTCTTCCAGCGGAGCAAGTGATGAGCGGCCAGAAGCGTATCCGCGTGCTGGTCATCGACGACAGCGCCAGCGTGCGGCAGACGATGACCGCGATCCTGCAGGAGGATCCGCAGATCGAGGTGATCGCCGCCGCCTCCGATCCGTTCGGCGCCGCACGCTACATCCAGGACGAGTTGCCCGACGTCATTACCCTGGACGTCGAGATGCCGCGGATGGACGGCATCACCTTCCTGCGCAAGCTGATGACGCAATGCCCGATCCCGGTCGTCATGTGCTCGTCGCTGACCGAGGAGGGATCGGAGACGTTGCTTCAGGCGCTGGAGGCCGGCGCGGTCGATGTCATCCTGAAGCCGCGCATCGGCGTGGCGGATCATCTGATCGAGCAGCATTTCCAGATCCGCGAGACGGTGAAGGCCGCCGCCGACGCGCGCGTCGGCGGGAAGCGCCCGCCCCGCCCCTCCACGGGCCGCGAGCCGGAGAAGAAGCTGACCGCCGACGCGGTCCTTCCCCCGCCCAGCGGCCGCGCGATGAGCCGCACCACCGAGATGGTCGTGTGCATGGGCGCATCGACCGGCGGTACGGAGGCGCTGCGCGAGGTGCTGGAGGCCCTGCCCGCCAATGCCCCGGGCATCGTCATCGTCCAGCACATGCCCGAGCATTTCACCAAGGCCTTTGCGCGCCGCCTCGACGGCCTCTGCGAAGTGGCGGTCAAGGAAGCCAGTCACGGCGATCCGGTGCTGCGCGGCCATGTGCTGATCGCGCCGGGCGGCAAGCACACGATGCTGGAGCGGCAGGGCGCGCGCTATCACGTCTCGGTACGCGACGGGCCGCTCGTGTCGCGACACCGCCCCTCGGTCGACGTGCTGTTCCGCTCGGCGGCGCGCAACGCCGGCTCCAACGCCGTCGGGATCATCATGACCGGCATGGGCGACGACGGCGCACGCGGCCTGCTCGAGATGCGCGAGGCCGGCGCCCGCACGATCGCGCAGGACGAGGCGAGCTCGATCGTCTTCGGCATGCCCAAGGAGGCGATCGCGCGCGGCGCGGCCGAGCATGTCGCGCCGCTTCAGAACATCGCCCGCGCGCTGCTTCAGGCCGCCGATCGATAGGCCATCGAACCGGACACAAAAAAGGGGGCTCCGGCCCCCTTTTCCTTGTTCAGAACAGTCCGTCGTCGAACAGATCGTCATCATCCCCGGCAACCGCCGGCTCGGGAAGGTCATCGTTCGCGCCGCCCGGCCGGAACGTCCGGTGGATCTCGCGCTCCCGTGCCATGGTGTAGCGCGCGGCGATCTGCTCCATCAGCGCCGACAGCGCCTGCTGCGCCGGCTCGGTCATCTCCGCCTCGGGCTGGATCTCGACAGCACGCGCCAGATCCGCCAGCCCTTCCACCGCCCGCGCCAGCGCCGGACCGATATCGGCATCGCCGCCGATATCGCCGGTCGTGTCGTGAAGCATCGCGCCGATCCGCATCGCGCCCTGATCGACGCCCGACAGGCTCTCCGCCATGCGGACGCCGCCATCCTTGATCGCCTGCAGCGACTGGAACAGCATCGCGTTGGTGTCGGGCACGGCCTCGCCGGTCTGCGCGTCGCCGATCGTCCGGGCAGCTGAATCGATCCGGTCGAAGCTATGCGAGACCATCTCCCAGATCCCGGCCAGCCGGCGGGAGAAGGACTGGATCTCCTCCGAGATCACCGCAAGCCCGCGGCCGTCGGCGCCGAGCCCGCGGCATTGCAGCGCGGTGTTCCAGGCCATCTGCTCGACATCCTTCTGGATGCGGTTGACCGCCTTCAGCCGGTCGAGCAGGCTGTCGGCCGCGCGCGACGTGGCGTGGCCCAGCTTGGCGCTGTCGGCCTCCGCCGCGCACAGCTGCCGCGTGACGTTCGCGACCCCGCCGATATCCTGTTCCAGCCGTTGCAATACCTGCTGGATGTCGCCGCCGCTGCCGCCCCCCTGCCGCATTTCGGCAAGCCGCGCGGCATCGGGCGCGATGCCCTGCAGGCTGCCCGCGAGCGTCTGGGATTCGCGCAGGAAATCCGCGACGGTGTCGGCGGCCTGCGCAGCGGCCAGCGCGGTGACATGATCCACCAGATGCCGTCCGGTTGCAGCATCCTCACCTGCGGCTGCGACGTGCGCGTCGAGCAGCGCGACGCTCTCGGAGATATGCTCGAGCCGCTGGCGCGTGATGTCGCCGATCTGCAGCGCGCCCAGCGCCACCGCCACCTTGCCGCGAATGTCGCGCGCCAGCTCCGCAATCTGCTCTGCCAGCGCGGCGCTGCTGCCCTGAAGCTCCTGCAAGGTCAACGCGTCGGCGGCCAGCTTCTGCGGCACGCGCGGGATGACCGCCGCGCACTCGCGGCCGAGCAGCGTGTCCGCCGCGGCCATGTCGCGGATGCCCTGCTCCAGCTGGGAGATTTCGGCTTCGAACTCATCCACCTGGCGTTCGGCCTGCTCCAGCTTGGCGACCATATGATCGGCAAAGCTGGCAAAGCCATCCGCCCCGGCCGCCGCCACCTTGATGTTGAGGCCGCAGATGTTGAGGAAGGACAGGGTCCGGCGGATCTGCTTGAGATGCTGAAACAATTCGCCGCTGGAGTCCTGGATCGCATCCAGGCTGCGCTGGCGCCGGGCCTGCTCCATCGGCAGGCCGGTCAGGCGATCGGCGGTCAGGCGCATCGTTTCGATCGCGGTCATGGTCGCCTGACGGTTCATGGCGTTGGTCACGCCTTCAAGCGAGGAGACCAGCCGTTCCGCGATCTCATAGGCGCTCGCCAATGCCGTGCCAGCGCTGACGAAGCGCGCATCGAGACTGGCCGCCAATCCCGCCAGTTCCGTACCGATGACACCAAGCGGCGATGTGTCGCCGCTGACCGCGCATACCGCCGTCGAAACCTGCACGAAAATCTCCTCTCTGGCTGTCCGCCGGTTGGTTGCGATTGCGCGGAGGCTTAGCGCGCGCCGGAAGCCCGCCGCATCGCAGCCTGGCGGACCTGGAAACGGGCTGCCTGCGTGGCCAGCCGGGTGGCGTCGCCATGCAACGACCGGGCGGACACGGTGTTCTGCTCGATCATCGACGCGTTCTGCTGCGTCGCCTGATCCATCGTTCCGACGACCGTGTTGATCTCCGAAATCGCGCTGGATTGCGCCGCATTGTCGTCCGACATCTGGGCGATCAGCGCGTGGACGCGTTCGAACTGTGTCGCCACGCCGTTCAACACGTCATCGACGCGGCTCACGGCGCCGACGGCCAGCTCGATCTCGGACTGGGTTGCGGACAGGCCTTCACGCGCCTTGCGCGCCTCCTCCTCCGCACGCATGGCGAGCGCGCGGACAAGGTCCGCGACCACGGCAAAGCCGCGGCCCGCTTCTCCGGCGCGGCCGGCTTCGACCGCCGCGTTCATCGCCAGAACGCGCGTCTGGAACGCGATCTTGTCGACCCCCTCGATCACCGTGTCGATGCCACGGGCGCTCTCGTGAACCACGGTCATCGTCTGGACGGCGTCGCTCGCGCCGTTCTTGCCCTGCTCCATCGCCGTACGCGCCTCGCCCGCAATGGTCAGCGTCTCGCGCGCGCCCGACGCGGTCGTCCTGACCCGTGCCTCGATCTGGCCGAGTGCGGCGGCGGTCTGTTCGAGGGCCGCCGCGTTGCTTTCCATGCGGCGCGCCAGATCCTCCGACGCTGTGGCGATGTCATGCGAACCGCCTTGGATGGCTCCGGATGCCTGGACCACCGACCCGATCGTCCCGCGCAGATTGGCCAACGTCGTGTTGTACGATCGTTCGAGCGAGGCGAAGGCGGAAGGCAGGCCCGCGACATCCTCCGCAAGATCGCCGTCCGCCAGCCGCGCCAGCGCAGCGTCCAGCGTCGCGATCGCCCGGTTCCGTTCGGCCGCCGCTTCATCGAAATAGACGGAGATGGACAATTCCATGTCCAGCAGCGCTGCCTTGGTGAGTGCCGCGACCATCTCGCTCCGCGCCGCGCGCTGGCCCAGCAATCGCTTCCACGGCGAAGCCGCACGATCGACGGCGCGGATGACCTCCTCCAGCACCAGGCTGTACGCACCGATATACCAGCGCGGCTCAAGGCCGATACGGGCATGGACCGCGCCGATCCGGCGCACGCTGTCATAATAGTCCGCGTCGAACCGGCCATTGATCAGGTGCATCCAGTGCCGCGTCTGCGCGGCGTGCGCAGACGCGATATGCGCTGCGTCACGAAAAAAACGCGCGGTTTCAGGGGTAGCGCGCGCGCGCGCGTAGAAGCGATCGAGAGCGGACCCGATGCAGCGTTCGACGATCGGGCGTGATGCCCGAAGCGCGTCGCGCTGCCTCTCGCTCAGCTCGAAGAACCGGAGCCGCGCATCAATGTCCGTGACACTCATCTTTCGTCCTCATTGCGATCAGACGCCCGGCGCCGACCGAAAACCGCATGTTGTTATGATAGGATGGGAACCGCATTTCCGGTCCCGCGGCGCGGTTTATCTTCCCCTGCCGGCAAGTCGCCTGCATCCCCCGCTTCGCGCGCCGAACGGGCCGAAAGGCGATGTTCCGCCGATGCAAATAAGGGGAAACCCTTAGTTGGAACGTCATACAAGCTGACGCAACGTCACCTCAGGGTTCGGGGGACGGTCTCTACATATCTGCCAATCGCGCGCCCTGCGGGGCGGGGATCATGATCGAGAGCGTGTGCAAAGATGTTCGATGGGCTGGAAACCACCGTCGTCGCGGCCGATGCGCCGGTAATGGAGTTCGAATTCAGACTGAAGCTGCGGGTCGAATGCCCGGCCGCTCTGTGGCAGGCGGCGGCCCGGCATTGCGCAAGCCACATCGATGCCTCGATGGATGACATCGTCGAACTGATCGGCCCGCAGGAAGATCCGTCGATCGCGGATTGCCTGATGGCGCTGGCGCTTCCCGCCCGGATCGCAGGCTGCACCATGACGAACGTATCCATCGATGCCGAAGGCGCGCTGGCGCGGCGTGACGACGGCTAGGCCCGTGGGCTGATCCGGCGTCCGGACCAGCCCCGTTCGACTACTTCCCGGCCGAAACCGCGATCAGTCCGTAGAGCGGCATGCGGATGCCGTTGACGCCCAGCATGATCTCCCCGCCGCTGGCGACGACATCGGTGACCTTGGCCACCGAATTGATCGTGGTCTCCAGCTTGTCGCCGTTCGCCGTGGTCGCCTTGACCGCCAGCGTATAGGCGCCGTCCGGCGCGCGGGTGCCGTCGCTCTTCTTGCCGTCCCATTCGAACCGGCCCTGCGCCTTGGGATCGAGCGTCACCGTGTTGACGACCTTGCCCGATGCATCGGTGATCGTCGCGGTGATCGCGGTGGGCGTCCCGTTCACATGATAGGTCCAGGTCGCCGGGTCGGTACCGAGGCCGGCGACAGTGGAATCGAAGCGCGCCTCGCGCCCGATGAAGCTCGATGCCTGCGACATCTGCTGCGCGCCGAGCTGCGACAGGATATCCTTCAGCGCGCCGGTCTGCTGGATCGACTGCTCGACCTGCGAATATTGCACCAGCTGCTGGGTATATTCGGACGTGTCCATCGGATCGAGCGGATCCTGATGCTGCATCTGGGTCGTCAGCAGCTTCAGGAACATGGTATAGTCCTTCGACAGCCCCGCCAGCGGTGATCCGGAATTGTTCGTGCCGTTCGCGCCGGCATTTGCGTTGATCGTCGTCATCCTGCCTCGTCCTTATGCCATGAGGTCGACCTGGCCGCTGGATCGCAGCGGCCGGTAATGCACGTCGGCGAGGTCGGCAGAGCCGTCGCCAGTGGAGCCCTGCGAACCGCCGGACTGCGCCTGCTGCCCGCGTTGTCCGCTGTGGCTGCCGCCCTGCCCCTGATCGCCGGACCGCGCGTCGAAGCGCAGCGACTGGGCGTCCGAACGGATGCCCGCATCGGCCAGCGCGCGGTTGAGATCGCCGCTTTCCCGCCGCAGCATGTCGAGCGCGGCCGGGCTGTCGGCGGACATCACCGCGCGCAGCACGCCGTCGCCGTCGAAGGACAGGCGGACGTTGATGCGTCCCAAGTCGCGCGGATCGAGCCGGATCAGCAGATCCTCCCGCTCGCCCTTCGCCGCCTTGGCGATCTCGACCCCGATATCGGCGCCCATGCGGCCCGGCTGGGCCGCTACGACGGGAGCCTGCGGAGCCGCCTGTGCGGCGGGCGGATAGGGAACGACGGCGGGACGGCTGGTGACCGGCGGCATCGTCTGGGTCAGCAACGGCGACGGCAGCCCCGCATCGGGCTGGTCGGCGGTAGCTGGCATATCCACGGTAGCGGTGACGGTCGCTGCGCTCTGCGCCGCGGGCCGCATGGCGTCACCCGCCGGTGCTTCCTTGCCGCCGGCGACCGGGCCGGCCGCCATGGCGTGCGCCTGCTTTGCTACCTTCGACCGCTTGAGTTCCGGAACAGCTCCCGGCGCATCCGCGTCAGCTTGCACCGGCGCCGCGGGAGCGGGCTGGGCCGACGGCTGAACCGGGCTGGCCGAAGCGAGCGGCGTGTGCGGCGGTGCCGCCACCGGCTGTACCGCGACCTCGCTCCCATCCGCTTCGTCAGCAGCCTCCTCCTTGAGGGGCGCCGGACCCGTGTCGGGCTGCGGCACGGCTGTGGCCGGGGGCGGAGGAAGCTGCGCGGGCGGCGCGACCTCTCCGGCTGGCAGCGGTACAGGTTCGAGAGGCGGAACGTCTGCGCCGGCCTCAGGCGGGATCGGGGATTCGGGCGACTTGCCCGGAACCGGCGCGGCGGGCTGGCTTTCGACGCCAGGCATTGGCGGGAGTAGTGGTACCTCTCCGGCCGCTTCCGTCACCGACATCCCGACGGCCTCGGCCATCTCAACCGGCAGCATGTCAGCCAACCGGATCGGCTTCGCCGAAGGGTCGGCAGGCACGGGGGCAGGCGCCGCTTCCGCCGCCGGGGCGGTCTTGGCGTCGACCAGCGCGCCGAAGACGGCAGCTGCAACAGGCAGCACGGTTCCCGCTTCCGCAAGCGGCTGGCTGATGGCGCCCGCCAGCGGCGTGGGCGCAGAGAGGATTGCTGATGCAGTCATGGACTCTCGATCGTTGGGCGGGCGGCAAACGCGCCCGTCATGTCATTATAGAGGGGTTGGCGGCGCCGCGGTCGCGTCAGCCGATCATTCCCAGGCTGCGCAGGCGCGCGCGGGGATGAACTTCGTTCTGCGACAGCACGACCGTGGCCGGGCGGACCCGCTCGATGATCGAGCGGACGAAGGGGCGCAGCGGCGGGCTGGTGAGCAGGCAGGGGATTTCGCCCTGGGTGGCGAAGCGGTCATAGGCCTCGCGTACCGCGCCGATGAACGCCTGAAGGTTCGACGGCGCCATGGCGAGGTGGCGTTCCTCCCCCTGCCCCATGATGCTCTCGGCAAAGGCTTCGTCCCACTGGCTCCCCAAAGTCACCACCGGGATCGTGCCGTCGTAGGTCTGCTGCGCGGAAATCTGGCGCGACAGGCGGGCACGGACATGCTCGGTCACCTGCGTCAGATTGCCCGTCATCGCCGTCGCCTCGGCGACCCCCTCCAGGATGGTCGGGATGTCGCGGATCGACACGCCCTCGGCCAGCAGGTTCTGCAGCACACGCTGGACGCCGGAGATCGAGATCTTGGCCGGGATCAGGTCAGCGATCAGCTTATCCGCATCCTTGTGGACATCGTTCAGCAGCTTCTGCGTCTCGGAATAGGAAAGCAGGTCGGCGATATTGTCCTTCACGATCTCGGTCAGATGGGTGGTGACGACCGTGCCGCAATCGACCACGGTCAGTCCGCGGAAGCCGGCCTCCTCACGCATGTCGCGGTCGATCCACAGCGCCGGGAGCTGGAACACCGGTTCCTTGGTCGGCTCGCCGCGGATGCCCGTCTCCTCGCCGCCCGCGTTGATGACGAGCAGCTTGCCGATGCGCAGCTCGCCGCGCGCGATCTCGGTCTCCTTGACGTAGACGACATATTCGTTGGGCTGCAGCGCCATGTTGTCGAGGATGCGGACCGAAGGCAGGACGAAGCCGAAATCGATCGCCATCTGCCGCCGCAGCGCGCGGACCTGATCGTCCAGCCGCGGCTCGGCGCTGGCGTCGTTGATCATCGGCAGCAGGCCATAGCCCAGCTCGATCCGCAGCGCGTCGATCGCCAGGGTATGCGAGATCGGTTCCTCGACCTGCTCGGTCTCCTGCTGCGCCACGATTTGCGCGAGGCGTTCCTCGACCGCCGCGGCTTCCGCCTTCTTGCTCATGCTCCACGCCAGCCAGCCACAGATGCCGCCGAACAGCGCGAACGGCACGAAGGGCAGGCCCGGCACCAGCGCCAGTGCTATCATCAGCGCGGCAACCACGCCGAATGCCTTGGGATAGCGGCCCAGCTGCTCGCCGAGCGCCGCGCCGGTCTTGCCGGCGATGCCGCCCTTCGACACCAGCAGGCCGGCCGCGATCGAGACGACCAGCGCCGGGATCTGGCTGACCAGCCCGTCGCCCACGGTCAGGATCGTATAGGTCTCGAACGCCTCGCCAAAGGGCACGCCGTGAATAGCGACGCCGATGATGAGGCCCACCACGATGTTGATCGCGGTGATGAGCAGCGTGGCGATCGCGTCGCCCTTCACGAACTTCGACGCACCGTCCATCGCGCCGTAGAAGCCGCTCTCCGCCTCGATCTCCGCGCGGCGCTCCTTGGCCTGCGTCTCGGTGATCGTGCCGGCGTTGAGGTCGGCGTCGATCGCCATCTGCTTGCCCGGCATCGCGTCGAGGCTGAAGCGCGCACCGACTTCGGCGATGCGCCCTGCGCCCTTGGTGATGACGACAAAGTTGATGACGATCAGGATCGCGAAGATGGTGAGGCCGATCACCGTCTGCCCGCCCATCAGGAACTCGCCGAACGCCGCGATCACCCCGCCGGCGGCGTGCACGCCCTCATGGCCATGCCCCAGGATCAGCCGGGTCGAGGCGAGGTTGAGGCCCAGCCGCAACATCGTGACGATCAGCAGGATCGTCGGAAAGCTCGACAGCTGAAGCGGCTTGTCGATGAACAAGGCCGTCATCAGGATCAGCACCGACGCCGTGATCGACAGCGCCAGCCCCAGATCCAGCAGCCAGCCCGGCATGGGCAGGATCAGCATCGCGATGATGCCGGTCACGCCCAGCCCCAGCACCAGGTCGCGGCCGGGGCCGAGGCGCGCGATCACCTCACTGATCTTCGCGGGCAGTTGGACGTTCATCGACGGGTTCCGATCCGATTAGTGGCGCAGCGCGCCGGGCAGGCGGTTGAGATCTTCGGCTACGAAGCTGCGCAGCTTGTTGCGGATGGTCCGCACCGAAATGCCGAGCATCGCGGCGGCCATGGTGCGGTTGCCGTGACAGCGCTCGAGCGTCTGCAGGATCAGTGCGCGCTCGACCTCGTCGACGGTGCGACCGACCAGATCCTCGACCGCGGCGGTCATCGGCTGATCCGGACCGCGCTCGCCGCGCAGCCGGGCGATCACGTCGGGCAGGTTGATGGCGACATCCACCACCACCAGCTCGCTGACGGTGCGGCGCCAATTCTCCAGCGCCTGATGATCCGCGGCGCCGATCGCGATGCTTGCGGCGGAGCCGCGCACCATTTCGACCGCCAGGCCCATCGCCTTGTTGAGGTCGCCGACCAGCATCAGGCGGGTCGGATCCTGTTCCAGTGCGGGCATTATCGCTCCTGTCGCACAATTTCGGTAAGGGTGATGCCCAGCGCGCTGTCGATCAGAACGACTTCGCCACGGGCGATCAGGCGGTTGTTGACGAAGATGTCGACCGGCTCGCCCACGCGGCGGTCGAGTTCGACCACCATGCCCGGCTTCAGCCGCAGCAGTTCGCCAATGTCCATTCTCGCGCGGCCCAGGATCGCCTGGACCTTGACCGGCACGTCGAACACGGCGTGCAGGTCGTCCGGCACCGGTGGGGCGCTGGGACGCGGCGACCAGTTGGGGTCGGCGTTCATCTCCACATCGCCATCGGCCCCGTCGGTCAGATGGGCCGGCGTCAGCTGCCGGGGTTCGTTGTCTTCACTCATGGCTTCCCCTTTCATGCGTTCATCCATTGGCGGATCACCGACGCCGATTCCGCGGGTCCGGCGGCGATGGCATCGCCGATGCGCTTGAGCGCGGAGACCTTGATCCGTCCGTCGATCTGGGCGAGCGCGATCTCCTCATCGAGCAGCGGCACGTCCTGCGCGCGCATCGCCTCGAGCTCGCGCATCGCATCCTCGTCGCCATCCGCCGCGCGCTGGGCCAGCGCCGCCATCTCGTCGTTGCGCGGCGTCAGCAAATGCTCGGCCGGCTCGAACTCCGCCGCACCCGGGCCCGCCTTGGGGCGCAGCATCCGGATCGCGAACAGGACCACGCCGCCGATCAGCAGATATTTGGCAAAGTCGAGCAGGTTGGCGGCGGTCAGACCGAAAGGCAGGCCGCCCTCCGCGCCTTCCAGTTCGCCCGGCGCGGCAAAGCTCATATTCTCGACCACCACATTGTCGCCCCGCTCGGCGTCGAAGCCGACCGCATTCTCGACAAGGCGCTGGAGCCGCTGGATCTCCGCCTGCGGCAGGCCCTTGGGGCCGCCATCGACCATCACCGCGACGGTGAGGCGCGACACCTTGCCGGGCGATCGGACGCTGACCTTCTGGGTGCGGCTGTTCTGATAGGTGACGTCCTCCGACGTCTCGTTGCGGGCCGATCGGCGGGTTTCGCCGCCGGTGCCGTTGATCGCGGCCTGATTGTCGGGCAGCTGCGCACCCACGGTGACGCCTTCCGCGCCCGCGGCATTCTCGTCATTCTGATCGTTGGATTCGACCGTGACCTGACGCGCAACCACCTGGGTGTCGGGATCGAAGGTCTCGGCCTCCTCGCGCACCTGGTCGCGTTCGAGCACGGCGGCAACCTCGGCGCGGACCTTGCCGGTGCCGACGATCGGCGCAAGCATCGCCTCGATCTCGGAACGCAGCTTGGTTTCGACCGCGCTCTGGCGCTCGTCCATCTCGGACGATCCTGCGCCGCCGCTTTCCCCGGCCCGCGCCAGCAGCGCGCCCGACTGGTCGACGACCGAAACGCTCTCGGGCGACAATTCAGGCACGGCCGCCGCGACCAGATGGCGGATCGCCTGCACCGATTCCCCGGGAAGGCGGCCGGTCGTCTTGACCGTAACCGCGGCCGTCGCCTTGCGACGTTCGGTTTCGAACATGGCCCGCTCGGGCATGACAAGGTGGACGCGCGCCTTGCTGACGCGCTCCAGGCTCTCGATCGACCGGGCGAGCTCGCCCTCGATCGCACGGGTTTCATTGAGTTTGGCGCGCGATGCCGACATGCCGAAAGGCTGTTCGGCGTCGAGCACCTCATAACCGATCTTGCCGCCCAGTTGCTCGCCGGCCATCGCCATGCGCAGCTCGGGCAGCTTGTCCACCGGCGCCATCACCGACGTGCCGTCGGCCGAAAGCTGGAACGGGACGCCCTGCCCCTTCAGCTTTTCGCTGATCGCCTGCGCGGCGGCGGGCTCGAGATCGGTGTAGAGAAACCCCATCTCGCTCGCCGGGCTTCGCAGGGCCAGATAGCCGATGCCGACCAGCAGGGTAGCGGCGACGCCGGCCATCAGCAGGGCGCGACGCGGGCCGATCTGCTCGATGAAATTCCGAAAGGCGTTCAGGTTCAAGGCAGCCTCTTCTTCTCTGCGTGAGAGAGTGGGCGGCCCCCCTGGCCGTCCCCCATTTCATTATAGGAGGACCAGCTAGGCAACTCTTGCCGGATGCGGGAAAAGTTTACGCGTCCGCTTCGCGCTCGATCAGGCTGCCAAGTTCGCGCAGCACGGCGGCGCGGCGCGCGGCGGCATCGACGATCAGGCCGCCTTCGGCCCAGCCGACATGCGCGTCGTGCGGCGCGATCGCCTCATCGGCGGCGATGGTGATATCCAGCGCGCGTCGCTCCTCGGCGCGGCGTTCCGCGACCAGCCGCTCGACATCCTCCAGGCTGTCGGGATGGACCCGGATCAGCAGGGCGGTGCCGCGCGCCACCTGGCGCAACGCCCGGCCCAGCGCCTCGTCGATCGCGCGCGCGGGTTCTTGCTGGATCGCGTGCCCGGCGATCATCTCCGCCGCGCCCAGCGCCACCTCGGCCGCCTCATGCGCGATGCGATCGCTTTCCTCTTCCCATCGCCCGCTCAGCTCATCCAGCGCGGCATGGAGCGCGTCGGTCGCGGACAGCATCGCCTCCGCCCGCTCGCTCCGCGCCTGGGCCAGGCCCTGGGCCACGCCCTCGGCGCGGGCCTTGAGCAGCGCGGTCTCCTCGTTCCGGCGCATCTCCTCGATGCGTTCCTGAAGCGCGGCGATCTGCGCGTGCAGTTCGCCCGGCGCAACCGGAAGCGGCTCCTCCTCCGGCGCCGAGCCGAAGCGGAACACGCGGTCGAAGCCAAAGGGCTTAATCGAAATTGCCGCCTCCATCATGGCGTCAGTAGATCATCGCATCGTCGCTCTTGGGATCGACGAGCATGATTTCTCCACGATCTCCAAGCGACTTGGCAAGACGGACCAGCGCGGTCTGCGCTTCTTCGCATTCGCGTGCGCGCACTGGCCCCATCGCGGCCATGTCGTCGCGCATCAGCTTGGCGGCACGCTCGGTCATCGCCCGGTAGAAGATCTGCTTCATCTCCTCCGGCGCGCCCTTCAGCGCCAGCGCCAGCTCGCGCTTGTTGCTGTTGCGCACGATGATCTGGATCGCGTTCGGCAACAGGTTCGCCAGATCCTCGAAGGTGAACATCAGCGCGCGGATGCGTTCGGCCGATTCCGGCGCGCGATCGTCCAGCGCGCTCAGCATCGCTTCCTCGGTCGAGCGGTCGAGCGCGTTGAACAGCTCCGCCATCGTCTCGTGCGGGTCGCGACGCTGCGCGCGCGACAGGTTCGTCATGAACTCGCTCTTCAGCGTATGCTCGACCTGCTGGATCACGTCCTTCTGCACCGTGTCCATCTTCAGCATCCGCATGACGACGTCGGTGGCCAGCTCGCGCGGCAGCTCGGCCAGCACGCGCGCGGCATGGTCCGACCGTAGCTTGTGCAGGATGACGGCGACGGTCTGCGGATATTCGTTCTTGAGATAGCCGGCCAGCACCGCCTCGCTGACGTTGGACAGCTTGTCCCACATCGTGCGTCCGGACGGGCCGCGGATATCCTCCATGATCTCCTTGACCCGGTCGGGGGGCAGGATGCCGTCCAGCAGCCGCTCCGCGGTCTCGAACGAGCCATGGAGCGACGCCATGCTCGACACCTCGCCGGAGAATTGCACCAGCAGATGCTCGACCACGACCGACGGCACCCGGCCCAGCTGCGCGATCGCTGAGGACAGTTCCTTCACCTCCTCGACCGAAAGCTGTTCCCAGATCGGCCCGCCATGCTCGCGGCCCAGCGCCAGCATCAGCGCGGCGGCGCGTTGAAGCCCCGAATATTTCTTGAGTTCGGGCGGCTCGCCGATCGGCGCCGTCATCATCGTCATCTGCGCATATTCCCCAAAATATTGTCCCCGCCGGCGGACCGGATCGGGGCTGCATTCCTCTATCTTATAGGAGAGTGCCGGCAGCTTCCGGCGATGGAGGTTCGCTTGACGACAAATATATTCAGCGGTTTGACCGGCCTGTCCCTGCTGGGCGGATCGGGCGGCGTCTTTTCGTCCTATTATGCGGGCGCCGCGCTCACGCCCGCGGTGATCAAGGCCAAGAAAGCCTTCACCACGCCCGCCGCCACGCCGCCCTGGCAGGCGGAGCCCAGCAAGGCGCCGATCAGCACGCAGATCGCGGCGATCAAGCGCCTGTCCACGATCATCGACACCAAGGGCAACAACTCGCTCGACGACCAGCCAGATATCCAGACCGCCTTCACCACCTACAAGGCACTCGATACCTTGCGCATCCTCGCCGAAAGCGCGGCGAAGAAGACGACCTCGTCGACCGAGCGCGCGGCGTTGCAGAAGGTGTTCGCGAAGGGGTTGAGCGATCTCCAGACCTATCTCGGCCAGGCGGAAACCGATCTGCTGACGCTGAACTTCGGCATGGGTACGCGGCGCAGCCAGAGCGTCGGGATCGAGACAGCCAACAGTCTGGGCAAGACCTTCGGCGAAGGCGTCAACAAGACGCGTACCGCGCCGGTGGCGGGGATGACCGGCAATGAGGTGTTCCGCCTCACGCTTGCCCGCGGGACATCGACTCAGACGGTCACAGTCGATCTGTCGGGAACACCGCAGCCGCCGACGCTGGATTCGGTCGCCGCGGCGCTCAATACCGCGATCGGATCGACGGGCTGGCAGTCGAGCTTCGCGGTCGAGAAAACCGGCGACACATGGGGGCTGTCCTTCACCGCGGCCGGCATCGAAAAGGTGTCGATCGATCAGGTCAATTCCGCCGACGCGCTCATGGTGGTGAGCGGAAGGACCGCGACGAGCGGACCGGTCTCCGCCCAGGTCTTCCGCATCGATGATCCCGCCAATGCGCTGGAGGCGCAGCGGCTGAGCACGATCAACGCGATCAACAGCAAGGCGACCGCGCAGGCACAGGCGGTGGCCGCCGCCAACGCCAAGGATGGCAAGGCTCCGGAAAAGCCCATCGTCTATGCCGGCACCACCGCGCGCGCCATCGCCACCGATGCACAGGGCTTCAGCTATGTCGTGGGCACCACGGCCGGCGATCTCGGCAGTTCGCTGTCCGACGGCGCCAACGACCTCTTCCTCACCAAGGTCGACAGCGAAGGCAAGGTGATGTGGCAACGCAGCCTGGGCGCGGCGGGCACGGGCGAAGGCGCCGCCGTGACCATCGCGGCCAATGGCGACATCGTCGTCGCGGGTACGGTGAGCGGCGCGTTCAACGGCGGCGACGACAGCCAGACCGACATGCTGGTCGCGCGTTTCACCGCCAGCGGCACGCAGAACTTCGCCACCTCCATCCGGCAGGTCGGCAATGAAAGCGCGAGTGCCGTCGCGGTCGGCGACGATGGCAGCCTCTACGTTGCGGGCCGCGCCTCCACCGGGGGCGGAGACTCGGTCATCGTCAAGCTAAGCGCTACCGGCAAGATCCAGGAAAGACGGACTCTCGACAGCGGCGGGCCCGATGCGATCACGGCACTGGCTATCGACGGTTCGGGCGAACTGCTGGCGCTGACCAAGCAGGGCGCGAATGCCACGCTGATGCGGATCGACGCACAGGCGTTGTCGACTGATCTCGGCTCGGTCAGCCTCGGCGCGGTCGACGCACGCGCCTTGGCGGTGTCGGGCAGCGGCGAGATCGCGGTCGTCGGTGCGGCAAGCGTCGCCGTCAGCGGGACCCAGGCCAATGGCATCAGCGGGGGACGCGACGCCTTTGTCACCCGCATCGCCGCCGATCTCTCCACGGCCAACACCAGCTATGTCGGCACCGCCGATGACGAACAGGCGGACAGCGTCGCCTATATGAACGGCGCGCTCTATATCGGCGGCCGCACCAACGGCGCACTGGAGGGCAGCAAGACCGGCAAGGTCGACGGCTTCGTCGCACGGGTCGACACCGCGACCGGCGCGATCCAGGACGTGCAGCAATGGGGGCTTACCACCCATACGGTCGAGCCTGTGAAGATCAGCGCGGCGGCCGGGGGCGCGACGGTGCTCGGGGCGCTCGGCCTTGGCCGGGGGACGCTCAACCAGACGGTCTCGGCCACCCTCTCCTCCCAGACCACGTTGAAGGAAGGCGACAAGTTCAACCTCCGGGTCGATGGCGGCGCCGTGCGCACCATCACCATCGGCAAGGACGAGACGATGGCGACGCTGGCCAAGAAGGTCCAGCGCATCACCGGTACCAAGGGCACGGCCATGTCGGCGAAGGTCAACGGCGATCAGGTGCTGCGGATCGATGCCAAGACTGGTCATGATATCGAGCTGATTGCCGGGCCCAAGGGTAGCGACGCGCTCGCCAAGCTGGGGATGGCGCCCGTCCGCCTGGTCGCCGCCGCGCCCAAGCCCGCGAACGCGCCGAAGGTCACGCCCGGCGGCACCTACAGCCTGAACCTGAACGACATGCTGACGCTGAACGACGCGAAATCCGCCACCGCCGCCCTCGCCAAGATCAAATCCGCGGTGTCGATGACGCAGAGCGCCTATCGCTCGCTCTACTGGGATGCGGCCAAGGAAGCGCAGGTCAACGGCACCATCACCGGCGGCGGCTCGGCCTATCAGCAGGCCCGGCTGGCCCAGTATCAGGCCGCGCTGAGCCGCATTGGCCGCTAGCCCGACCCGCCAGCCGGTCGCGCCGACCACCCTCATCATTGCCTTGAAGGAACATCCAGAGCCATGACCTCCACCCCGCCCCTGCTCGCCGGCATCGGCCAGTCGATGAAGAACCTGTCGCATCGCCAGCGGGTGATCGCGGAGAATATCGCCAACGGCGAAACGCCCGGCTTCAAGGCGCGCACGGTCGCGGCGCCCGACTTCTCCTCGCTGGTCGAAGTCTATGGCGGCAGCAGTGGAAGGCCGAACGTCCGCCGTCCGCAGGTGCAGTTGTCAGCCGGGATGTCGGCGCTGGGCGCCCGCCCGCCGCAAGGCGGTGGCGGCGTGATGCTGGACGGCGACATCAGCGAGACCAAGCCGGACGGCAACAACGTCACGCTGGAAGATCAGCTGCTCAAGATGGGCAAGGTCCAGTCCGACTTCGCCGCGATGACCAACCTCTACCGCAAACAGGTCAGCCTGCTGAAATCCGCCATCGGGCGAGGCTGACCCCTTCCCGCCCGCTTCACGCGATGCTGCCGGGCCCGCAGCCAGTTGAACGGCTGCGGGTCCCGCAATGCGTGCGCGCCCGCCCGTTCAGCCTCCGGAAATGCGTTCCTGATAGGAGGGGACATAGGAGGACCCATGAGATTCGGGAAAGGGGCGACCCACCCCTCCCTCATGGCACCTGAAATCCCGGAAAACGGCGGAATTATGAAGCTATCCTCAAATTTTCGGGAACAACCGATTCATAGGCGCGTTTCGCCGGACTAGCCGGAATGAGTAGAGAACGTCTCGACTTTCTTATGGAAAAGCCATGATAAACATGCCGCGGCGATTCCGGATTCCAATCACCGATCATTGTCATACGTCACGAAGATCGTGCGGCCCAAGGAGTGGATGACAATTCCTGAGACCAAAACAAACACAGAGGGCGCCATGATTAAAGGCAATCGCCGCTCCGATCAGAAAAAACAGAGAGCGAAGGCGATTTTGAAGCCGATTTCCGGCATCGACACGTTTCGCGCGTTCATCTTTCCGAACAATATCCGCGAATATAGGAGAAAGAACAATATCGGCTCCCTGCTGCAGCTTGCGCAGCTGATCGGGTCGATAACCTATATCCGCCTTTCGAAGATCGAACGCGGCGAGATTTTCGCCCGCGCCGACGAACTCCAGGCCATCGGCACAGCGCTGAAGGTCGATCCGGCGCGCCTGCTGGTGGATATCGACGATCCGGACTTCGACATCGCGGAATGGGCCGCGGAGTTTCAGGCGCCGGAGAGCGTCGACCCGAAAGCGGAGAGCGAAGCGGTCCTGCTCGCTGCCGCGCTGCGCGCCCGGCGCGCGGCCGACGACAGTTTGACCATCACCGCGCTGGAGGTGGATTACGGCATCGCGCCCGTCATCCTCTCGCGCATCGAGAATGCCTACAAGCCGTTCGACCGGTGGAACGCCGACATCCAGCAGGCGCTGTTCCGCCTCTTCGACGTCGCCGGCGCCGGGGAGCTGGAAACCCACCTTGCCGAAGCGCGCACGAAGGGCGAGCTCGACCCATTCCTGCCGCTGGTCGCCAATCCTGAAACCCGGACCGGCAAGACCCGCGCGAAGGTCCTGGCGCTGCGTGATGCGCTCGAGCAGGAACAGGCTGCCCCGCCGCGCCGCCGCGGCAAGGCAACGCAGCCGGTGCCGGCAAAGCCGTTTCTCATCGGCGGCAATGCGGCGCCTGCAGACGATATACTGGATACCATCCACGCGTCGGAGAGCGCGACCATTCGCTTGCTGCCCGTGTTCGGCGCCCCGCTGAACGACGGTCTTGTCGCCCGCATCGCGACCGGGGAGCAGGTGGAGGCACCGCGTAACGCGGGGCCGCGCGCCTATGGCCTGCGCATCTGCCGGCCGACCCTGGGCTCCGGGCTGCCCGGCCGGTCGATCGTCGTGGTCGATCCGGACCGTTTCCCGTCCGCCGGCGGACTGGCCGTGATCCGCGAGCAGGAAGGGCTGCGCCTGCTGTCCGTCACCTTCGACCGGCAGGGCCGCATGCTGGGCTATAGCGAGCACCCCGACCGGGAAATCGCCATCGATGACGTCGCGCCCGAGGATGTCGCGACGGTCTTGTCCGCCCAGTTCGAATAAGATCGCTCCCCGGACCGCGCAGGTCACCTTCTCCCCTCTATGATGGAGGGTGAAGGTGATCGATCGGCCCAATGTCCATTCCCAGTCCATTTCCAGCATGATTGAATCTGCCTCGGGACGCAGGCCGCATTCCTCCGCCGCACTGGTCGGGAGCAGCCTGACCGGCGTTTCGCCGCGCCGGCGCCTGCAGCGGGCCGTTTCCGATGTCCGCGGCAGGATGCGGCCGGCAGACCGGCTGGCATTGATGCTCATCAATCTGGACCGGTTCACACTGGTCAACGACCTGTGCGGCCCGGCCAAGGGCGATGCGGTGCTGGACATCGTGCTGCACGAGCGGCTGGCCCGGCTGGAGGGAGCGTTCGCGGCCCATCTCGCCGCCGATGAATTTGCCTGCCTCCTGCCCTTTTCCGCAGAGGATGATGCCGCCATCGCCTTTGCCGGGCGATTGCAGCAGATCATCAGCGAGCCGATCCATATCGGTCAGCACGTGATCTATCTTACCGCGTCCATCGGCCTGGTGATCGAGGACGCGAACGCGCCGTCCGCCGACAATCTGCTGCACGCCGCGTCCATCGCATTGTCGCACGCGCGGGAAGCGGGCGGCGACAGCGTCCGCCGCTTTCATCCGGATATGTTCGTCGACATCGGCAATCGCGCCGAGCTGGAAAATGACCTTCGTTCCAGCATGATGCGGGGGGAGCTAGTTCCCTATTATCAGCCGATCGTGACACTCGGCAGCAGCGCGCCGACAGGGTTCGAGGCGCTGGCGCGATGGCATCACCCAAGGCAGGGGCTGGTCGCCCCCGACCGCTTCCTTCCAATCGCCGACGAGATGGGGCTGGATCGCGAGCTGCTGTTCATCCTGACCCGCCAGGCGTGCCGCGACGCACGCGACTGGCCGCCGCATTTCACGGTTTCGATCAACATGTCGCCGTCGCAGCTGTGCGATCCCGAAAATGCCGTCACGCTGCTCAAGATCCTGTTCGCTTCGGGACTGGCGCCCGGGCGGCTGATCGTGGAGATCACCGAAAGCGCGCTGATCCACAATCTGGCAAGCGCGCGCGAGACCATAAGGTCGCTGCGCAACACCGGGATCAGGGTTGCACTGGACGATTTCGGCACCGGCTATGCCAGCCTCAGCCGCCTCTGCAATCTGGAGATCGATCACCTCAAGATCGACCGGACCTTGATCCAGTCGCTGGATCGCGAAGCGGGCCGCAAGCTGGTCAAGGCGGTGGTCGATCTCGGCCGGAGCCTGTCCATGCCGGTCACCGCCGAAGGTATCGGCACCGAGGAGCAGGCCAGCTTCCTGCGCGAACTCGATTGCGCCTATGGCCAGGGCTACCTCTTCGGCCGCCCTGCACCCGCCGCCTTGACGCGGGACATTGCGCTTGGACTGGCGGCCCGGGAATCGCTGTTGTTGGGCGAGCCCGTCCCGGAGAATTCCCAACCTGCCTGACGGTGCGCCGGACCTTCCGCCCTGCTCGCGATACGGTCGGCGCTACGACCAGTTCCCATGCCCCTCCCCTGCCGGGATGCGCCCGGCCTTCAGTCGGCTCCCCCTGGATTCGGACCTGCGGACATAATGAAGGGCGCGGTGGAAGCCGCGCCCTAGCGATTGCCGGAGGTGGAGCGAATGCCGCTCCACACGATCAATATTGGGTGTTGAACGAAATGGGCGTCGCCAGCTCCATCCTGGCCAGATCGCCGCTCGCGCCATAGGTATAGGCGCGATTGCCGGCCAGCCGCCGCGCTTCGTTGGCGATCGCCGTCATCATCTCCATCGACAGGTCGATCTGGCGCTCGAGGATGCTGGCATTGGCGGCCGACGCGCTGCGCAGTTCGGCAAGGCAGCCGGTCAGGCGCGCACGCGTCTCCTCATCCATTTCCTCTGTCCATTGCGGCTGATGCCGGTTGCGGCGGGCCAGGATTTCCTCAAGCCGCGCGACCAGCCGGGCCTTCGCCGCCGCCAGTTCCGCCAGATCCAGCGCCCGTTCCCTGCCGTGCAGGCGCTCGGCCTCCTCGTTCATCAGCAGCGTCAGGGAGGTCATGATGTCGATCATCTCATTCGGCATCGCCTTGTCCCCCCTTCAACCGGATGATCTGGGCCTCCACGGCCGACGCGATGCCAAGGCCACGGCCCTGCGCGATCCGGTTGCCGATCTGCTCGGCCAGGATGCCGCGAAACATCTCCTCTCCCGACCCGCCGTTGAAATCGCCGTCCATTTCGACCGATTCCATCATGATCTTGGCGACCTGCCCGGCAAAGACGCCTTCGAAGTCGCGCGCGACCTTGGCGGCATTGCTGTTGGTGCGCGGCATCGCCGGCGCGGCGACAGTGATCGGATCCGGCATCTTACTGCACCGCGATTTCGGCCTGCAGCGCACCCGCGCTCTTCAAGGCCTGAAGGATGGTGATGAGATCACGCGGGCTGACCCCCAGCGCGTTGAGGCCCGCAACCAGCGACTGGAGTGACGCCCCGCCGTTCAGCACCGCGAGCGAGGCGCCGTTGCCGTCATTCGCGGTGATCTGGGTGCGGGGCAGCGTGACCGTCTCACCCGATCGCGAGAAGGGGCCGGGCTGCGAGGCGACCGGGGTCTCGGTGACGCTGATCGTGAGGCCGCCCTGCGCGATCGCGACGGGGCTGATGCGGACGTCCGCACCCATCACCACCGTACCGGCGGCTTCGTTGATGACGATCCGCGCGGGCTGGTCGACCTCCACCGGCATATTCTCGATGCGGGTGACGAGGTCGATCACCGATCCCGCGAACGAGTTCGGCGCACGGACCTCAACGGTCGCGGGATCGAGCACCTCCGCGGCGCCCGGGATCTGGCTATTGATAGTGACAGCGATCCGGTCCGCGGTGGTGAAATCGGGGTTCTTCAGCGCCAGCTTCAGGCTGGTTGCGGACTTGAGCACGAACGGAACCTCGCGCTCGATGATCGCGCCGCCGGCGATCCGGGCGGTGGTGGTGACGCCCCGGCTGAGGCGCGCTGCCGCGCCCTGCGCCTTGAAGCCCGATACGGCGACCGGCCCCTGCGCCACGGCATAAATCTCGCCGTCGAGCGCGCGAAGCGAGGACACGAGCAGCGTGCCGCCCTGAAGGCTGGTGGCGTCGCCCAGCGCGGACACCTGGACGTCGATCGTCGATCCGGCACGGGCGAAGGGCGGCATGGTCGCCGTCACCGATACGGCGGCGACATTCTGGGTCAGCATCTGAGCGCCGCGGACATTGACCCCCATGCGCTCCAGCATCGCCTGCAGCGTTTCCTCGGTGAAGGGGATGTTGCGGATGCGGTCGCCGGTCCCTTGCAGGCCGACCACCAGGCCATAGCCGACCAGCTGGTTGGGCCGCACATTCTGGACATCGACAATGTCCTTGATGCGCGGGCCGGGACGCGCCAGCGCCGGGACCGGCGCCAGCGCCGCCAGCAACGCGGCCAGCGTCAGGATCGGCGATCTCGTGAAGGTCTTCATCTTAATCCTTATAGGATGGAGGAGAAGGAAAACGGGGCCTGGGGCGCTCGCAAATCGCGCGCTAGGCGGATTGGCGTCCCTGCCGGGCGAGCCGCATCACGTAACCGATGATCTCGGCCACCGCGGCATAGTGCTCGATGGGGATGGGGCGGTCGATTTCCACCGCGGCATAGAGCGCACGCGCGAGCGGCGGCGCCTCGACGATCGGGACGTCGGCGCCCTTCGCCACCTCGCGGATGCGCAGCGCGACGGCATCGACGCCCTTCGCCACCACCACCGGCGCGGCCATCGCGCCATGGTCGTATTTGAGCGCGACCGCATAATGGGTCGGATTGGTGATGATGACGCTCGCTTCGGGAACGGCGGCCATCATGCGCTTGCGGGCGCGCTGCATCTGGATCTGGCGGATCTTGCCCTTGATCTTGGGGTCGCCCTCGCTCTGCTTGTGCTCGTCCTTCAGCTCCTGGAAGGTCATCCGCATGCGTTTGATGAAGGCGCGGTTCTGGTAGATGAAGTCGGCGATCGCCAGCAGCGCCACCAGCAAGGTGACCGCGCGGATCGCCTCGAACGCCATGCGGCCCGCGGCCATGCCGACCGCACCGGGGGCATAGCCGACCAGCTGATCGAGCCCGCCGAAGCGCGGGCGCAGCACCAGATAGACCACCACCGTGATGGCGATGACCTTGGCGAGCGTCTTGGCGAATTCGACCAGCGCGCGCGTGCCGAACAGTCGCTTCAGCCCCGATGCGGGATTGAGCTTCGACCATTTGGGCGCGACGCGGGTCCAGCTCAGCGTTGCCGGGCCCTGCAGGAACAGCGTCGCGAGCGCGCAGGCGAGCAGCACGCCCATGACCGGTGCCAGGGTGATCGCGAGATCGCTCATGATCCCGGCGGTCAGGTCCCGCGCGCCATGGTTGTCGAGATGATAGTCTTCGGCGCTGCCCCACAGGCGCGTGACCAGATTGCCGATGCCCGTCAGCGCCGACAGCCCGGTCCAGCCGATGACGACGACCGCGCCGATCATCATCGTCGCGTGGCGCATCTCCGGCGCGAGCGCGACCTCGCCCTTCTTGCGGGCGTCTTCCAGACGCTTCTGCGTCGGGGCGTGCGTGCGCTGGTCCTTGTCAGCCTCGGCCATGGGTCAGAAGCTCCAGCCATTCTGCATGAAATCGCCCATCGCCGTGGCGAAGCCGGTCAGCATCGTGCCCAGGACGATCGCGAGCAGCGACAGGCCGAGCATCAGGTTGAGCGGCTGGGTGATGAAGAAGACCTGGATCGCGGGGGCTACGCGCGCAGCAAGGCCGAGGCCCAGGTTGAAGATCGCGCCATAGATCAGGAACGGCGCGGCAAGGCTGACGCCCAGCGCGGTCGCCTGCCCCAGCACGCGCACCGCGAGCATCGCGAAATCCTGCGCCGGCGGAAGCCCGCCGACCGGAAACAGCGTGTAGCTCTGCGCGATGGAGGCGATCCAGAGATGGTGGACGCCGGCCGCCATGCAGACGATCAGCGCCGCGATACCGATCAAACGTCCGAGCAGCGGCGCATGGCCGCCCTGCGACGGGTCCATCACCAGCGCCGAGGCAAGGCCGATCTGCATGCTCGCAATGGCACCGGCCATGGCGGCGGCGCTGAACAGCATCTTCACGATCATGCCCATCGCGATGCCGACCAGCATCTCGGCGATGACGATCATCGGCAACGCCGCCTGCGACACTGCAAGCGGCGCGATCTTCGGGCTGAGCAGTCCGTAGAGACCGATCGAGAAGCCGAGCGCCGTCATCAGCCGGATCTGCACCGGCACCGAATCCTCCGAAAAGGCGGGGAGCAGCATCAGTACCGCCCCCACCCGCGCGAACAGGATCAGGAAGGTCGCCGCATCGATGGGGAGCGAATCCATGCCGCCGTCAACCGTGCACGATGGCGTCGCTGATGCGATCCATGAACACCGTCATCGAGTGGCCGATCATCGGCAGGCTGAGCAACAGCACCACCCCCAGCACCACGATCTTGGGCACGAAGGTCAGCGTCATTTCCTGTACCTGCGTCAACGCCTGCAACAGGCCGATGACGACGCCGACGATCAGGGCCGCGATCAGCATCGGCCCGGCAATGGTCAGCACCAGCATCAGCGCGGCACGCGCGATTTCAATGGCATCGACGGCGTTCATGGCGCGCCCTCCCCTTTCCGGACTAGATCTGCATCCGCATGATTTCGGAATAGGCGTTGACCACGCGGTCGCGGACCGCGACGACCGTGTCGAGCGCCATTTCGGCCGAGCCGATCGCGGTGACGACATCGATCATATCGCCCTTCCCGGCCACCTGCTTGGCGCTTTCCGCTTCGGCCGCGCGCAGCGATCCGGCGGCGTCGCTGACCAGGTTCTGGACCATCGATCCGAAGCTGCCGCCAGCGCCTTCGCCGGGCGCCGGCGCGACGACGGTTTCGCGCGCGATGGGCGCAAGAGTCTTGAGCGAGCGGCCATAGGCGGCCGCCGCGTCGAGGTTTCCGATTGCCATGATGTTTTTCCTTTTACTTGAGCAGGTCGATCGTTCGCATGGTCATGCCGCGCGCGGATTCGATGGCGTTGAGATTGGCCTCGTAGCTGCGCTGCGCCGCCTTCATGTCGGCGGTTTCGATGAGGCTGTTGACGTTGGGGCGCTGGACATAGCCGGTCGCGTCGGCGGCCGGGTTGCCCGGCTCGTACACACGCTGGAACTGGCTCTTGTCGCCTTCGATCGATCTGACCGAAACGCGCGTGGCACCCGTGGCGCGGTCCACCTCGCTCTTGAAGGTGGCGACACGCCGGCGATAGGGGTCGCCCCCCGGCCGGGTCGCGACGGAATCCGAGTTTGCCAGATTTTCGGCGATCACCCGCATCCGTAATGACTGGGCGCGAAGGCCGGAAGCCGACACGCCGATGGATGAATCGAGGTCCATTCGTTCATGCTCCTGACTGCGTGAGGCAGACAGGTCTCTTATAGGCAAAATTTGCCGGGCCCCGGACTGATCCTATAAATTAATTCCTATAACGAACCTGAAAGGAGACCCATGATGTCGGTCCTTGAAGGTATTCCCATTGATCTGTCGATCGTCCTCGGTTCCACCGACCTGCCGATCCGTCAGGTACTGAAGATGAGCCGCGGCGCGATGATCCCGCTCGATAGCGGCCATAACGATCCCACGCGCGTCTATGTGAACAACGAGCTGGTGGCCGAGGGCAAGATCCTGGTCGATGGCGAATATATGTCGCTGGAGATCACCCGCGTCATCCAGCGCCCGAGCTGATCCGCGATGGATATCCTGTCACTGCTGCGCATGTTCGGCGCGCTGGGCGTGGTGCTCGGCCTGCTCGCGGGCGCGCTCTGGGTCGTGCGCCGCTACGAGCTCCGCTTGCCCCAGAAATGGCTGTCCGGCTTCGCTGCCTCGGACAAGCCCCGGCGCCTGGAACTGGTCGAGCGGCTGGCGCTGGACCCGCGCCGGTCGGTCGCGCTGATCCGCAAGGACGGGCGCGAGCATATGCTGCTCATCGCGCCGGAAGGCCTGCTGATCCTCGAAGCCGCCAATGCGCCCAAGGGGGGCAAGGTGAATGCGTAAGGCCCTGTTGATCGGCGGCGGCATCACCGCCGCGCTGATGCTGCTGCTCCCCGAACCGGCGCTGGCCCAGAGCGTGCTGCCGGGCGGCGGAGACGGGTCGACATCGGGCCGGGCGATCCAGCTCGTCCTGATGCTGACGGTGCTGAGCCTCGCGCCCGGCATCCTGATGACCATCACCTCGTTCACCCGGATCGTCGTGGCGCTCTCGCTGCTGCGTTCGGGGCTCGGCGTGCCGGGCGTCCCGCCCAATCCGGTGGTGATCAGCCTGGCGCTGTTCCTCTCCTTCTTCGTCATGGCCCCGACCTTCGATGCCGCGTGGAAGGGGGCGATGGTCCCCTATAATGAAGGGAAGATCACCGAGACACAGGCGCTGGAACGGGCGAGCAAACCCTTCCACAGTTTCATGCTCAAGCATGTCCGCGACGAGGATGTCGGGCTGTTCGTCCAGCTTTCCGGAAAGCCCGCGCCCAATCGCGCGGAACTGCCGATGACGACGCTGATGCCGGCCTTCATGATTTCGGAACTGCGGCGTGCCTTCGAAATCGGCTTTCTGCTGCTGCTTCCTTTCCTCGTCATCGACCTGGCGGTGGCGGCGGTGCTGATGGCGATGGGCATGATGATGCTGCCGCCCGCGACCATATCCCTGCCGATGAAGATCATCTTCTTCGTCCTCGTCGACGGATGGGCGCTGATCGCAGGTTCGCTGGTGAAGAGCTTCGGCGCGCCGGGATAGCCGCGCTCCCCCGATCGCTTGCAAAGGGCCCGGTGGTGCGAACCGCCGGGCCTCTTTTCACGCCTCGCGGCATCGCTCCGCGAGCCAGACGCCAAGCTCCTCAAACGCCAGCGCTTCGGCAAAGCCCAGCCCCAGCGCCCCGTCACCGATCCATCGCACGCTAGCCTGCCGCTCCGGCAGGCCGGGAATGGCGAGCGCCACCAACTGCCCCTTTTCAGGCTCGAAATCCGCTTCCAGCCGTGCGCCGCCCTGCGAAATATTGACGAGCCGTCCGGCCCGGCGGCGGCCGTCGATACCGAGTTCGACCGCGCAGTTCACCGCAAAGCGCGGCGCGCGGACCAGCTTCTGCTCGACCGTACGCACGGCCGCCCGGGCGAGCAGCGCACCGACTTCAACCGGTGCGTCGAAGGCAACGCCGATCCGCCCCGCATGTGTCCAGCGGACCGTTCCGGGCAGGCGGTCGCCCACCTTCAGCTCGATCTGAACGCCATCATCCACAGCGAGCGGGACATGGGTCTCCGCCATCAGCCCCCCGCTCGACAGGTTGCGAATACGGCACAGGGTCTCGCCATGCCTGCTCACCAGCTTGCCGATCAGAAAGATGGTGGTGACGCGCATCTCACGCGGGGAAGACCGCCGCGCGTCAATTCCGGTGCCGGTCCGTGTGCGCTTGCGTTGTACCAAGGACAAAGCCTCCTCCTCTCAGGCCGGCGAAGCCTGGGTGACGACCGCACGGCGCACCATCCCGGGGCCATAGGTCTCCCGCGCTGCATCCATGACGACGCGCCGGAACGCGTCCAGCCCCGGGATCAGACCATCGCGCCCGCTCGCCATCGGCGAGCGATAGGTGCGCAGATTGACCGCATTCAGCAGCAACGGCAACTTCGCTTTCACCGCGTCACCCTCCCCTTGCGGCACCTCGAGCTGCACCTCGAATGAGACATAGCCGGACAGGCGCCCGTCGGGGAACACGAGCGGGGCCACCATCGCGCCCGTCTCGACGAACTCCGTCCTGACCGTGCCCGACGCGCCGCCATTCTGCCGAAGCATCCCGACGCCCCAGGCGCTTCCGCCCCCCACGCCGACGCCCAGGATCAGGGCAAGCACGACGCCCAGAAGTTTCTTCATTCTTCCTGCCCCCGATCAGAATTTGAAGCTGGCGTCGCGCGGCAGAGCCGAAGGCTCGGCCAGCACGACAAGGGTGATGCGGCGGTTTTCCGGCAGGTCCGGGCGGTCGGGATAGACCGGCTCGGTCCCGGCCTTGGCGACGACTTCGCCGAAGCGATCGGGGGTGAGGCCGGCCGCGACCATCGCGGACCGCGCCGCGAGCGCACGCTGGGCCGAGAGCAACCAGTTGGCGTCGCTCTGCCCGCCGGTGCTGTCGGTATGCCCCTCGATCGCGACCTGGGCCTTGGTGCCCGCCAGTTTGCGGGCGACCCGTGCCAGCAGCTCGCGCGCAAAGTCGTTGAGCTCCGCCGTGCTGCCCCGGAACATCGAACGGTTGGCGCTGTCCACCAGATGGATGCGCAGGCCTTCGCGGCTCCGTTCGATATTGACGCTGCGCTTGCCGTCCGTTGCCGTCACCGGCGGTTCGATCGACAGGCGCATCTCCTCCGCCAGTACGCGCAGCGCCGCTTCCGGCACCTGCGCCGTGCCGCCGCGCGCCGCGCCCTTGACGCCGGCTTCGGCGGACGGCTGGCCGACCGGCTCCCGGTCCGCGGCCTGTGCATGGCGCGCATGGCCGCCAAGGCCCGGCTGCGCGCCCGGCAGCTGAGTCAGCGTCGAAGCCGGAGACTCCTTGGACGAAACGGGTGAGAAATAGTCCGCCAGCCCCTTCAGCTGCGCCTTGTTCGGGTTGGCCAGCAGCCAGAGCAGCATGAAAAAGGCCATCATCGCCGTCACGAAATCGGCATAGGCCACCTTCCACGCGCCGCCATGCGGAGCGGCATGCCGATGCTTCCTGACCTTGCGGATGATGATCGCCGGCGCGTCGCTGCCGTTGTTCGTCGCCATAGCTCTCCCTTTCAGCCCAGCGCCGCGCGCAGCCGTTGCTGGATGGCCGTCAGCCGGACGCCGTCGATCGCCTCGACAGGGGCCTGGCCGCGCGCGATCCGCTCCAGCAAGGTTGCATTCTCATCGACATGCTGGACGATCAGGTCGAACGCCTGGAGCTGGTCCAGATATTCGCTGACGAACCGCTCGTCCGCGATGAGCACCGTCGCGAGTTCCTCCAGCAGCCCGCGGGCCACGCGCATTTCCTGCGCGACGGCCGCAAACAGCGCGGCATGGGGCCGGCTCACTTCGATCGTCATAGCGCCCATAGTCTTCATTGCGGTATCCATCAGAAAAGCTCGACATCGCCGGCGACGGCCAGGGCCGGAGCGGGCTTGCGCGGACGGGCCGGGACCGGCGGCATTTCGGCCACCAGCGTCGATCGCACCCGCCCCTCGAACGGCATGAATTCGATCTTGCGCGCCTGGACGCCGCCCATCTCGCTGCGGTCGATGGCGATCCCTTCGGTCTGCATGAAATTGCGGGCGAAGGCGGCATTGCCGCTGCCGATGCTGCCAAGGCCGGCCACGATATTGGCGCCGCCATAGAGGTGTGCGCGCAACCGTGATCGCTGCGCACCGCGCTGCATCATCGCGTTGATGAGCAGCTCCATCGCATGAACGCCATAGCGCTGCAGGTCCGCCGGGCCGACCGCGACATCCGCACCCGGCTCGCCCAGCAGGAAATGGTTCATGCCGCCCACCCGCGCGACCGGATCGCGCAGGCAGGCCGCGACGCAGGAGCCGAGCAGCGTCGCGATGACGAAGCCCGATTCCGACGCGACATGATATTCGCCCTGGACGATCGAACGGCGGCGCATGGGATCAGACCAGCTCGCCGAAGACGCGCTCGATCTTCTCCTTGAGCGCGGCGGGCGCGAAGGGCTTCACGACATAGTTGTTGACGCCCAGCGCCGCGGCCTTCTGCACGACTTCCTTGTCGGCAGACCCGGTGAGCATGATGAACACCGTCTTGCCGATCACCGGATCGGACCGGACCGCCTCCAGGAACTGGAGCCCGTCCATGTCGGGCATGTTATAGTCCGAGATGATGAGGTGGACGCGGTCGGCCTTGATCGCGGCCAGCGCCTCGACTGGCCCCGCTTTGTCGCGGATATCCTTGAATCCCAGATCCTGAAGCGTGCGGCGGATCATCGCGCGCATGCTCGTCTGGTCATCGACCACCATTACCTTGATTGCGGACGCTGCCGGCATCACCCATTCCCCAGATTAAAGCCGGCACAGGCCGAGGATCGCCTCGGGCATGACCGACAAACTAACTTCCGCTTCCACCCCGCCCGCTTCCATTGCGGCGCGAGGCATTCCGTAGACGACGCAGCTCTCCCGGCTCTGGCCGAGCGTGCGGGCACCGGCATCGCGCATGGCGCGAAGCCCCGATGCGCCGTCGCTCCCCATCCCGGTCAGGATCACCCCCACGCCGCGCGACCCCAGGGGCGCGATCGAGTGGAACAACACATCCACCGACGGGCGATGCCCCGTCACCGGATCGCCCGGCAGCAGGCGGATGGTGCCGCTGCTGCCGCCGACGAGCTCCATGTGCCGCTCCCCGCCCGGCGCGATGTAGACGGTGCCGCGCTGCAGGGTCATGCCGTGCTCGGCCTCGACCACCTTGACGCGGCTGTCGCGGTCCATGCGGACGGCGAAGCCGTTGGTGAAGGCGGCGGGCATGTGCTGGACGACCAGCACCGGCGGGCAATCGGGCGGAAGCGCCGCAACCAGCGCGAACAGCGCCTCGACGCCGCCCGTGGAGGCGCCGATCGCGATGACCACGTCGCGCAGCCTGCCCCCTGCGGCAAGCTGTGCGGGCGGTGCGGGCGCGCGGCGGACCGACGATCGCGCGGCGGCCTTCACCATCTTGCGCAGCAGCGCGCCATTCTGCGCCATCTCCTGCGCATTGCCCGAAGGTTTGGCGATGCAGTCGACCGCGCCCAGACGGAGGGCCTCGATCGTCGCTTCGGCGCCGCGCGCGGTCAGCGTCGAGCACATGACGACGGGCATCGGCCGCAGCCGCATGATCTTTTCGAGGAAGGACAGCCCGTCCATCCCCGGCATCTCGATGTCGAGCGTCACCACATCGGGGTTCAGCGTCTTGATCATCTCGCGTGCGGCATGGGGTTCGGGCGCGGTGCCGACCACCTCGATCAGCGGATCGCTGGCCAGCAGCCGGGACAGCATCGCGCGCATGCTCGGGCTGTCATCGACGATCAGGACGCGCGTTGGCGCGCTAGAGGCCAATTCGCTCATCGCGCGCCTCCCTTCTTGACGTAGATCGTCTGGCCGGCGGGTGTCATCGCCGCCGTCGCCGGACCGATCAGCCGCTCCGAATGGCCGATATAGAGCGTGCCGCCGGGCGCGAGCATCTCGACGAAGCGCGCCTCGAGCTCAGCCTTCGCCTTGTCGTCGAAATAGATCATGACGTTGCGGCAGAAGATCACGTCATAGGCCTGACGCATCGGCCAGGGCTGGAACAGGTTCAGCACGCGCGCCGTCACCAGCGATCGCAGCGCGTCCGCCACCACATGGTGGTCCGCGCCGTCCTGACGCAGCCACTGGCGGCGATAGGCGGCCGGGATCGGCTCGACGATGCTCGATGTATAACGCGCTTCGCTCACCGCCTGCACGACATGCGGCGCGATGTCGGTCGCCAGCAGGCGCACGTCGCCCTGCTTCAGCCAGGCCGCGCTCGATCCGCTTTCCCCGGCGAGGATCATGGCGATGGAATAGACTTCCTCGCCGCTCGAACAGCCCGCCGACCAGATGCGTACCTTGTGCCCCGCCCGTGCCCGGCCTTGAAGGACAGGCAGCACCCGGTCGCGCAGATCGTCGAAATGATGGTTCTCGCGGAAGAAATGGGTGTGGTTGGTCGTCAGCGCGACCACCATCGCCGCGCGTTCCTTTGCATCGCCACGCACCAGCGCCAGATAGTCGGCGAACCGCGTCAGCCCATGTTCGCGCAGCCGGCGGCTGAGGCGCGAATGGACCAAGGTCATCTTCGCCTCCACCAGGTGGATGCGCGCGTCCTGCTGCATGATCGCGGCGATCTCGCGGAACTGGGCCGTAGTCAGCTCACCCGATGCAGTGAGCGGCGAAACGATCCCGCGCGCATCGCCAGGGATGGCGAGGGTCTGGTTCACGCGGCGAGGTCCATCACCTGACGCGTGAGGCTCAGTGCATCGAGGTCGAGCAGCAGCACCATGGTCTCGGCCTCGCCAGCGTCCGCGGTGCGGCGCTCGATACGGACCAGGCCCGCGATCGCGCTCTGTTCGCTCACCTCGACATCGGGCGCGGGCTGCACGTCGGCGCCGTCGATCGCGACGATGTCGGCGACCTCATCGACCAGAAAGCCCGCCTGCCGCTCGCCGATCGCGACGACCAGGATGCAGGACCGCGAATGGAGCACACTCGGCGTCCAGCCCAGCCGTTCGGCAAGGCCCACCACCGGCACGACCGAACCGCGCAGATTGGTGACCCCCTTCAGGTAGCTCGGCACGCCGGGCAGCGGCGTCGGCTCTTCCCATTCGCGGATCTCGATCAGCGCACGCATGTCGATGCCGAACATCTGCTTGCCGAGCGTGAAGGTGACGATCTTGCGATCGTTGCCGCCGGTGTCCTGCGTCTTGCTCATGCCGCCATTCCTTTCAGGGCAAATTTGGGGCCGGCCGGAACGACCAGCGCGTCGATATCGAGGATGAGTGCGATCGAGCCGTCGCCGAGCACCGTGGCGCCGCCCAGCCCGCGAATGGGGTGGAGATTGTCCTCGAGGCTCTTGATGACGACCTCGCGCCGGTTATCGATCGTGTCGACCATCAGCCCGACATGGCCCGCCACCTCGCTTTCCACGATGATGACCAGGCACTCCTCGGGCTCGCTGCCGCAGGGAAGGCCGAACATATCGCCCACGCGGCGTACGGGCAGGTAGTTGCCCCGCAGCTCGATGACCTCCGAATGCGGCGAGGTCGCGCGCACCTGTCCCGGCGCGGGCTGCACCGTTTCCACGACGTTGGCGAGCGGCAGGACGAAGCGCTGCCTGCCCAGCCGCACGATCATGCCGTCGAGGATCGCCAGCGTCAGCGGCAGCGCCATGGTGAAGGTCGTCCCCTGCCCCGGCACCGAGTGGATCTCCAGACGGCCGCCGAGCGCCTCGACGTTCGAACGCACCACATCCATCCCGACCCCGCGGCCGGAGATGTTGGAGATGCTCTCCGCCGTCGAGAAACCGGGCGCGCAGATCAGGCCGTCGATCTCCTCGTCGGACAGCTGGGCATCGGCCGCGATGATTCCGCGCTCGATCGCCTTGGCACGAACGCGTTCGCGGTCGATGCCGCGCCCGTCATCGGCGACGCGTACGACGATGCGCGCGCCCTTCTGCTCGGCGGAAAGGCGGATCGTGCCTTCGGCGGGCTTGCCGGCGGCGATGCGCTCCTCGGCACCTTCGATGCCATGATCGACCGCGTTGCGGATCATGTGAGTCAGCGGATCGCCGATCTTCTCGATCACGCCCTTGTCCACCTCGGTCATCTCGCCGGTAGTGACGAGCGTCACCTGCTTGCCGGTCTCTGCCATCAGGTCGCGCAGCATGCGCGGGACGCGGGAAAAGGCCTGGCGGATCGGCTGGGCGCGAAGCGACATGACATTGTCCTGGATCTGCCGCGTCAGGCGCGACAGCTCGGGCAGCTCGACCCGTTCCTGATCGGCGGGCGACAGACGATCCGACAGGATCGACCCGCGAATGACCAGTTCGCCGACCAGATTGAGCAGCTGATCGAGCTTGCCGAGATCGACGCGGATGCTCTGCGCGGGCGCCTCTGCCTTGGGCTTTTCGGCAACGGCAGCGGGGACATTGTCCGCCACCAGCGTGAGCGCGGGGCGTTCCGGTTCCGCGCTGATCGGCAAACCGACGGGGATTTCGACCCCGACCGGTTCGGCGGCGGCAGGTTCGTCCCGCCCGATCTCGATCAGCGAATCCGGCGCGACGAAGTCGAAGCAATCGCGGATCGCCTGCTCCTCGACCGTCGCGGGCAGGCTGACCGTCCAGACCAGATAGCCGTCCTCGGGATCGAGGTCGCGCAGACCCGGCAGGCGGCTGGTATCGACATGGGCGACGGTGCCGCCCATCTCCTCCAGCTCGCGGATCACCAGCATCGGCTCGCCGCCATTGGCCATCGCCGCGCGCGACGGACGGAAGCGCACCGTCCAGCCCTGCGGTTCCGGAGCGGCCAGATCCTCGAGCTCGACCGTCACCGGCTCGAAGCCAAAGGGATCGAACTCCTCGACCGCCGCCATCACCGGGGTGAAGCCGAAGTCATCATCGGCCTCCGCGACGGGCGCAGGCGCGGATTCCGCGACCGGACCCGCTGCGGACGCCCCCTTGCTCGCCAGCACCGCCTCCAGCTGTTCGAGCATCGCCGCGTCGTCGGGCAGATCCCGCGCGCCCTGCGCTGCCGCGACATGATCGGAGAGGATGTCGAAGGCGTTGAGCATGATGCGCGTGACGTCGGCGCTGGCGGCGATATGCCCGGCCCGCACCTCGTCCAGCACATTCTCGAACCGGTGCGAGAAGGCCTGCAGCGCGCCATGGCCAAAGGCGCCCGAGCCGCCCTTGATCGAATGGACCGCGCGGAACACGCCCGCAATCACGTCAGCCGATGTGTCGCCCGATGCCATGGCGGACAGGCCCGCCTCCGCGGTCGCGAGCCCCTCGGCGCATTCCTCGAAGAAGATTGCCTGGATCTCGTCCAGCTCGTCGCCGCCGCTCACGGGCACACACGGCGGATCGCCGCCCCCAGCTTGGTCGCCTCGAACGGCTTGGTGATCCAGCCGGTGGCGCCGGCTTCACGGGCGCGCGTCTTCTTGTCGTCCGAGAATTCGGTCGACAGCACCAGGATCGGCGTCCCGCGGAACTCGGGAACCGCGCGCACCGCCTCGATCAGCTCGAAACCGTCCATGCGGGGCATGTTGATGTCGGTGATAAGCAGGTCGGGCTTGACCTCGTGCATCCGCTCCAGCCCGTGCACGCCGTCGTCAGCGCTTTCGATGCGAAAGCCCTGCGCGGTCAGCGATGCCTTCAACAGCATCCGCATCGACGCGGAATCATCGACGGTCAGGATCAGTTTGCTCACGAAAGATGGTCCTCTTTCACAGAAAGGCCGATGGCCGGGGCCAGCCCGCAGGCGGTCACGCGGTCGACAAAGGCGGGGCTGGGATTGCGGATGACGAAGGACTGGCCCTGCGCTTCCGCTTCGGCCCGGGCGGCGAGCAGCAGTTGCAGGACCGCCTGGCCGACGCTTTCCACCGCGCCGGCATCGACTTCCATCGCACCGTCGAAATCGCTCGCCAGCACCATCCGGACGCGCAGGTCCTCGGCGGTCACGGTCGTTCCGTGCGGCGGCAGGATCAGGGCACGATCCTCAACGGCAACATCCAGCTCGGCTGAATCAGGCAGGCTTGGCATTGAGCTGCTCCTTCACATCGTCGAGCGCCGCTTCGAGCTGCGCGAATGAGGGGGCGTAGGCGGACGGGGTCATGCGACGCGCCAGTTCGATGGCCACCTGCGTCGGCTGGCCCTGCGCGTGACCGACGATCGCGGTCTTGACGATCAGATAGGGCTTGAAGTCGGCGTCGATGATCTGCTGCAGCTTCGACGCGATCGGGCCGACGAGGCAGTAGGCGAGCAACACGCCCAGGAAGGTACCGACCAGCGCGCCGCCGATCATCGCGCCCAGCACCTCGGTCGGCTGGTCGATCGAGCTCATCGTCTTGATGACGCCCAGAACCGCCGCGACGATGCCCAGCGCGGGCAGGCCGTCGGCCATGATCTGGATCGCATGCTGGGGCTGCAATTCCTCGGCATGGTGGCGCTCGATGTCACCCTCCATGGCCTCGGCCATCTGATGGGGATCCTCGAAATTGACCGTCATCATCCGCAGATAGTCGCAGATGAACTCGATCAGCCCGTGGTCCTTGAGCAGCTTGGGATAGCGGTTGAAGATGCTGCTTTCTTCGGGCTGGTCGAGATGCTTCTCGATCGCGTTCGCGCCATCCTTCCGGAAGGTCGAGAGCAGCGTGTAGAGCAACGCCAGCAGGTCGCGGAAGTCGGCCTCCGTCCAGCGCACGCCCTTGAAGACGCGCACCGTTCCGTTCCACGCCTTCTTCACGGTGGCCAGCGAGTTGCCGAGGATGAAGGCGCCGACCGCAGCGCCCGCGATCGCGAGCATTTCATGCGGCAGCGCGTGCATGATGACGGCAAGGTTGCCGCCCGACAGCAGGAAGCTGCCGAACACGCACAGCAGGATGACGACAAGGCCGATTGCATTGAGCATGGATCAGTCCGGTGAGAATGGTGGCCGAAGCCGATGGACTGATTATAGGCCGCTCGCCCGCGCCCCCGGGCTTTCGGGCATATTTTTCGACGCTGGCGCGCGCCCGATCCCGAAAGCCGGGCGCGATCCGACCGACCGGCACGCATTCATCCTATAATGGACGGGTATCATGCCCGGAGCGCTCTATGTCCCTCAATGCCTATCGCCGCGCGCAGGAAATCGCTGCCACCCCGCGCGGCACCGAATATCGCCTGATGAGCCAGGTCACCGCAGAGCTGATCGCGGCCCGCGATGCGGGCCTTTCAGGCGCCGCGCTGATGCCCGCGCTGCACCATAACCGCCGCGTCTGGAGCACCTTCTCCGCGCTCTGCGCCGATCCCGAAAACCAGCTTCCCGAAGAGCTGCGTGCGCGCATCATCTCGATCGCGATGTGGGTGGAGCGGCATACGACCGATGTGGTGTGCAGCCGGGAGTCGATCGACGACCTGATCCTAGTCAACCGCGCAATCATCGAGGGACTTTCCAGCGAAAACAGGGATGCCGCCTGAGTTGATCGTTACGTTTTCGTAATCATCTTATTTTTCCAATAGTTTTCAATTATCTAAGTTTATTTCCCCAAAATTCACGATGCTTAACGTGTCGGAAATATTTACAATCCCGGTTAAAAACCGCATTCGCGCCCGGTCGGCATGCTGCTTGTGCCGTGTCACGCATTGCGAGCGGGGGAATGAAAACCGTGAGACAACCGCCGCTAACCGCGGGCGGAACCCTATCTGTCCGCCTGACGCCGGCAGTCCCCTCGCTCATTGCGCTGGCCCTGATCATTTGCGTGGCGGTTCTGGTCGGCTGGTTCACGAACAACCTGGGAATCGCGAGCTTCGGCCGCGACGAAATCCTCATGCAACCCTGGACCGCGGTCGGCTGCATCGGTCTCGCAATCTCCTTCTTCTGCGCCGCCAGCGGCCACTACACCACCGCGCGCGCGCTCGCGCTCATTCCGCTGTTCGTCGCGATCTCGGCGCTCGCGCAGGAATGGACCGGTGCGCAATGGCCGCTCGACCAGTTCCTCTCTTCCCACAGCATCCGGGATCAGCCGCGCATCCACCCCGGCCGCCCCGGCATGATGCCCTCCCTGTCGCTGCTGCTGCTGACGTTCGCATCGCTCGCGACGACCTGCCGTCTCAAGCCGGTCCAGAGCGTGATTACGGGACTGGCGTGCCTCAGCTTCTCGATCGCGATCATCTCCGGCATGCTGCTCCCGCTGGGCGTGGCTTCTCCAGCGCTGGAAACGCGGCGCGCGCTGATGTCGGTGCCGACCGCAACCACGCTGATCGCCATCTCCATCGCCGTGATCGCGCAGCGGCGGCACGTCGCCTGGGTCAGCAATGTGCATTGCGGCATGCGGCGACGGACGCTGCAATGGATTTTGATACCCTGCATCATGCTGCCCGTCGTTTCGGCGCTCTGGCAGCTGTCGATGTACAAGAACGGCCAGATCACGCAGGAAATGAGCGAGATCATCCAGGCGTCGGTGCAGGTCGCGATATCCTGCACGCTCATCGCCTGGGCATGGATCCGGATCGGACGCGAGAGCACGACGCGCTGGGCGTTCAGCGTCGCGGTCGATTCCGCGCCGATCGCCATCGCCGATATCGACGGCCGCATCATCCGCTGGTCGAAGGGGTGCGAACAGCTCTACGGCTGGGCGGCAGCCGAAGCGCGCGGACGGGTCAAGCATGAGCTGACCGGCGCCGTGCTTCCAGCCGGGCCGATGCGCCCCCTGACACCCGATTGCCCGCAGGAAGCCGAAATCACCGAGCGGCATCGCGACGGAACCCCGCTCCGCATCCTCGAATCGCGCCAGCTCGTCCAGCCCCGCGCCGACATCGATCCGATGGTCGTCCTGTCGATGAAGGACATTACCGAGCGCCAGCGCGCCGAGCAGGCGATGCGGGCAAGCGAGGCACGGCTTGCCGCTGCCGCCGACCTGCACAAGCTTGGCCTGTTCGAATGGACGCAGGCTGACGACAAGGTGCGCCTGTCGACCCATGCGGAACATCTGTTCGGCCTCGAGCCCGGCACCTTCACCGGCGGCATGGAAGAATGGCGTGAGCTTGTCCGCCAGCGTTTCGGGGCGGACATCCTCGCGAACGGCCCCCTGCCCGACTATCGCTGCCATCGCCGTCCCTTCCGCCTCTGCTCGACGGAACAGGACCAGCCGCTCGTGGTCGAAGGATCGATCTTCTTTCATGACCGGCCCGGCGCCGAAGGCCTGTCGATGGTCGGCATCATCATGGACGCCACCGAACGCGAACGGCGGACCGAGATGCTGGAAGCCCGGGAGTTCGAGCTTCGCTCCATTCTGGAAACGGTTCCAGAAGCCATGATCACGGTCGACGAGGCGGGCCAGGTCCGTTCCTTCTCGACCGCGGCGGAACGGCTGTTCGGCTTTGCGGCCGACGAGGTGACCGGCCGCGATATCCGCACCTTGCTCCCCGACTATGCGAAGGCCGCGACAGGCCCCCGCACCACCGTCTCGAAGCAGTCCAGCCCGGCCAGGGCGTTCCCGCCACAGACGACGGACGGCCGCGACCGCGAGGGCAATGCGATGCCCGTGGAGCTGGTCGTCGGCGAGACCACGATCGGCAACGAGCACATCTCGATCGCCTTCGTCCGCAGCCTGCGCGAACAGATCGCCACCCAGGCGCGCCTCAACGAGCTGCACGGAGAGCTGCTCCACGCCTCCCGCGTGAGCGCGATGGGCGAAATGGGCGCGGGCCTGGCGCATGAGCTCAATCAGCCGTTGACCGCCACCGCCAATTTCCTGGGTGCGGCGCATATGCGGCTGGGCATGGGCGGGTCCGCGGAGCAGCTTCGCGAGCTGGTCGATCTTGCCAATCAGGAAGTGCTGCGCGCCGGGGAGATCATCCGCCGGATGCGCGCCTTTGTCGCGCGCGGGGATCTCGACATCCGCCCGCTGGCCATCAACACGCTGATCGCCGACGGCCTTCAGCTTGCCTGGTCGGGAACCCGCCATGCCGGCGTCAATCTGATCTATCAGCCCGTCGCCACCGCCCCCGAAGTCGCGGTCGACAAGATCCAGATCCAGCAGGTTCTGGTCAATGTCATCAACAATTCGCTCGAAACCTTCGCCAACGACAGCACGAAGAATCCGGAGATCATCATCTCCGCCGTCGAGACATCGGAAGAACATGTCCTGATCAGATTGCTGGACAATGGTCCCGGCTTTCCGACTTCGATCATCGGCCGACCGTTCGAGACCTTCATGTCCACCCGGTCCAACGGACTGGGACTCGGCCTTTCGATCTGCCGCCGGATCGTCGAGGCGCATGGCGGCACCGCGACGCTGTCCAACCGGCCCGAAGGCGGCGCCGCGTTCGAATTCACCCTTCCCGTCTATCGCGTCCCGCGTGAGATGGACCTGAAGGCCGCGGGATGACCCAGCGCAACATCTTCATCGTGGACGATGACGCTTCCGTCCGGATGTCGCTCATGCATCTTCTGCGATTGCGCCCCGACCATGTGCTGCGCGATTTCCCCTCCGGCGACGCCTTTCTGGCCGAAGCGCCGGAGCTGCCCTCCGGCTGCCTGGTGCTTGACCTCCAGATGCCCGGCACCAGCGGCATCGGCGTGCTCGAAGCGCTCGAAGCATATGCCGGACGCTTCGGCACGGTGGTGCTGACCGGGGAAGGCGATGTCAGCCTGGCGGTGCAGGCGATGAAACTCGGTGCCCTCGATTTCCTCGAGAAGCCCTGCAACCATATGCGCCTGTTCGAGGCGATCGACACAGCCTTTGCCCAACAGGCCCAGTCCCAGCAGGCAGTGACGCGGCGATCGCAGGCGATCGCGAAGATCAATTCGCTCTCGCTCCGCGAACGCGACGTGCTGATCGGGCTGATGGATGGGCGATCGAACAAGCTGATCGCCCATGATCTGGGCATCAGCCCCCGCACCATCGAGATCTACCGGGCCAAGCTGATGGAGAAGCTCAACGTCCGCAGCCTCTCCGAAGCGCTGGGCATCGCCTTTGCGGCCGGCTTCTACCCCGAAGTCTGAGCGCCGGCCCCCGTCGATCAGAACTCCAGATAGAGGTCGACATAGCCGTAGCGCGTGTCGCCGGTCGCGGGCGCATTGGCCGCATCGGTCAGGAAACGGCCCTTCGCCAGATAAGCCAGGCCGGTATCGATCCGGACCAGATCGGGGACCAGCCAGCGGCGCAGCCGCGCGTCGATCTGATGCCCCGCGAACCGGCCGGCCCGCCCGGCCGCGTCCCTGACGCCGGTGGCCGCGAAGCTGTCGGTACGCGAGTTGAGCCAGAGCGCGCGGTAGGTCAGCATCACGTCGGACGACTTGCCCGGCTTGGCTTCCAGGCGCACGCCGCCCGACATCATGTTGTAGCGGTGGACCGGGCCATAGATCGCGGTCGGCCCGAAATCGAAGCGCCGCGCACCATAAAGCGTATCGAAGCGATTGTAGCTGCGCGCCTCGGCACGGTCGCCGCTGGCGAGGTCAAAAAGCCCGGCCACGCGCGGCTGCCAGCCGCCGGTCCAGGTCCGACCCAGTTCGGCATGGACCAGATAGGCCGAGACATCGAGATCGGTGCGGTCATTCGCGCGGGTCGATCCGCGGGTCTCGCCAAACTGATAGACGCCTTCCAGATCGTAATCGATGCGCCCTGCCTTGGGTTTGCGGAATGCGCGCAGGCCCGGGGTCACCAGCCTTCGATTGCGTGTCAGCCGGTCCGCCGAATCCCGTTCGAGCAGGCCATAGGCATAGACCTCGAGCGTTCCGCCGAACACGCTGCCCTTGGTGAAACTGCCGCCGAAGAACTGCAGCGCGCTGCTTTCCTTGTCCCATTTGACGCCGTTGTCGAAGATGCCGTCGCGATCGTCGGGCAGGCGGACCTGCGGCATCGCCCAAAGCAGGGTAAGCCGGTCTCCCCCCTTGCCGTTCAGGATCAGGTTGGCGCCGGTAAAGGCGTTGCTGGTGTTGCGGAAGGTCTGCCGCGCGACCAGGCGCCGCGAGCCGATGTCCATCGTGAACCGGCCGGCCGTCAGCGCGCCGCTGACCTTGCCGCCCAGACTGAAGTCGACGCCGGCATAGGCCTGCACCAGTTCGAGCGCATTGACTTCGCTGGTCCCCGCCGAGGAGTTCTTCTTCTGGCCATAGGCGCGCGCGTCCCACACCTCGCCGCCGACGCGGACCGGACCGCCATCATATTCGACCAGCAGGGTGGTCTTGAGCGACCAGAGGAAATCGCTTTCCGCGGCATCGGGCCGGAACTGGCCGTCGATCCCCTCGATCCGCGACCGGACCATGCCCTTGATGGTCAGCTCGTCCGGGGCGCCCAGCGCCTCGTGCAATGTCTGGCCGGCCATTGCCGTGCCGCCCTGCCCCCAGAACAATGCGGCGGCCGTCAGGCAGGCCGCAATACGGCGAGGGGCCGGAAGCGAAAGGAAGCGTCGCGCGCCGCGATGGCGCGCGGCGGTCGGAAGATGAAACATGAAGGGAACTCCAGGGACGATGATCCCTTATAGAATGCCGGATCATGCGGGCGGCGGCGCGGCGGGGAAATCTTGCGGCCCGTGCGAACCCGCGAAAAATAATGGGCGCCCAAGGCGCCCAGAAGATGATTATCCTATATTTCTATACTAGCCGGCGGATCAATGAACCGTCGGGCTGGCGAGTGCCGCGTCGCGATACTCCGCCATGATGGCGAAGCGCGGGTCCACATCCGCGAGTTCGGCCATCGCCTTGGCGGCGCGCTTTGCGATCTGGCGCACACGCTCCTTGTTGACGCCGGTGTCGCCTTCGAGCGCATCGAGCGTCGAGATGTCGAACAGCCGCCGCTCGACCACTTCGCGATTGTGGAGAAGGCGCATTTCCAGTTCCGCCATCGCCGCCGGATCGATGGCAAGGTTCTCCACCCGCCACACCGACTGGCGCTGCTCGGTAGCGACACGCTTCGCGGCGCGCTTGGGGCGGGCCTGACGGCGCATCCGGTCGAGCGCGACGTTGCGCAGATGCTCGATATAGCCATCGATCAGCGTGACCGTCGCCGCTTCCGCGAGATAGGCCGAGGCAGCAGCCTCGGTACGGCTCAGCGCTTCCTCGTCCTCGATCATTGAGATCGCGGAAATGTCCTCGCCATCCTCACCGATGCTGATCGCATCGAGCGAGACGGTGGTCGCCTCGACCTTGCGCGCCGAGGGGCGCTGGTCGGTCATCAGGCGGAAGCGGAGGCTCTGCAGCTCACCGCGCAGCTGCCAGTTCACGAAGGTGGTGAACTGCGCCTTTTCCGGGTCATAGGCCTCGATCGCGCGGTGCACGGCGATCGAGCAGACCTGCTCCGCATCCTCCCAGTGCCCGGCCAGGCCGTACTGGCGGATGAAATGGCGGATACGCGGCGCGATGAGCGTCAGGATACGGGCAAAGGCCTTGTCGATGGCGGCGCGCTGACGGGCGGTCTGACGATCGCCTTCGGCAGGCAGATTTTCCTTAACGGTGGCGACGGCGGCTTCCAGCGCGACGGTGATCTTCGACATGTTCAGTCCTTCCGGTGTCGCGGCACCGCCCCCCGGCGCGCCCTTTCGACAGGGCCGTTATCCTTTAAAATAGTTAACAAGCCTCTAATCCTATAATTCAACCATCTTTTTTTTCGCGGGACGTCGCAGCCGAAGCGAGCCTTGTCAGGCGTTGAAGCGTTCGGGGCGAATGTTGCGGCCGATGTAATCGAGCAGCCAGGTGCGGTGCGCGGTGGTCGCGCAACCGCTGGCGGCGATCCGGCGGCTGGCGCTGGCAGCCCCGATCTGGGCGTTGAGCAGCGTCCGCGCGCGGTCCGGATCCAGCCCGCCCTTGAGAAAGCGGATCGCGTCGCCGCGCCCGAGATGGTGGCCAAGATAGGCGGCCTGGGCGAGCGCCTGCGCCCCCGGCTTCCCGCCTTCCCCCAGCGAGACGCCGGCGTTGCGCAGCGAATCCAGATTGGCCTTGGCATAGTCC
>Ga0247823_10000273_pt1 | contig 44688 bp, 34 predicted proteins | sample 13C_PalmiticAcid_2_FD_192426 | JGI IMG/M metagenome (GOLD analysis project Ga0247823, IMG submission 192426) | Soil microbial communities from agricultural site in Penn Yan, New York, United States - 13C_PalmiticAcid_Day30 | ecosystem: Environmental > Terrestrial > Soil > Agricultural land... | reverse complement strand
GTCACGGGCCAGGCGCCGGAGTCCCGCTGACCCTCCCGCACATACTGGCCTTTCCGTTGCAGATGCGGCTGATGCTGGCGGCGGACTTTCCTTATCCGGTGATGGGGCTGGTGCACCTGTCCAACCAGATCCGGCAGCACGCGCCGCTCGCGGCCGGCGATCGGCTGGCGATCGCGGCGCGGACGGGGCGCCTGCTGGCCCACGACAAGGGCCAGGCCTTCTCGCTGGAGACGACCGCCCGCCGCGACGGCCAAGTCGTCTGGGAGGGAACCAGCGTCTACCTGCGCCTGGGCAAGGCGGGGCAGGGCGAGCCCGCGCCGCTCGTCGGGGGCGGGGCGGCCGAGACGCCGGTCGAGACCTGGCCGCTGCCGGCGGACCTCGGCCGGCGCTACGCCAGGGTGTCGGGCGACGCCAACCCGATCCACACCTCGGCGCTGGGCGCGAAACTGTTCGGCTTCAAGCGCGCCATCGCCCACGGCATGTGGGTCAAGGCCCGGGCCGTGGCGGCGCTGACCCAGGGACGGCCGGTGCAGGCCGGCGAGGTCGAGGTCGCCTTCCGCGCGCCGGTGTTCCTGCCCGGTGAAATCCAGCTGCTCGCGAGCCCCGTGGGGCCGCAGCGCACTTTCGAGATCAAGGACGCCCAGGGCGCGCGCACTCATCTGCGCGGCCGCCTGGACCTCAAGACACAGGATCCTTCATGCTGACCCTGCCCGCGCCCCGGCGCGTCGCCATCCTCGGCGGCAGCCGCATTCCCTTCGCGCGCTCCAACACCGCTTATGCCGAAGCCTCCAACCAGGAGATGCTGACCGCCGCCCTGCAGGGCCTGGCCGATCGCTTCAACCTGCACGGCCTGCGGCTGGGCGAGGTGGCGGCCGGCGCGGTGCTCAAGCACTCGCGGGACATCGCCCTGACGCGGGAGGCCCTGCTGTCGACGACGATCGGCCACGACACGCCGACCTACGATGTCGTCCAGGCCTGCGGCACCGGGCTGGAGGCGGCGATCCTGGTGGCCAACAAGATCGCGCTGGGCCAGATCGACGTGGGCGTGGCGGGCGGCGTCGACACCACCTCCGACGCGCCGATCGCGCTGAACGAGGGCTTCCGCAAGGCGCTGCTGGCGGCCAACCGCGAGAAGTCCAACGGCGGCAAGGTCAAGGCGTTGCTGGGCGCGGGCCTGGCCGCGCCGTTCAAGCCCGAGCCGCCGCGCAACGCCGAGCCGCGCACGGGCCTTTCGATGGGCGAAAGCTGCGAGGTGATGGCCAAGCACTGGAACATCCCGCGCGCCGAACAGGACGCCCTGGCCGCGCGCAGCCACCAGCGCATGGCCAAGGCCTATGCCGACGGGCTGTTCGACGACCTCGTCACGCCGTTCCGGGGACTGAAGCGCGACAACAACCTGCGCCCCGACATCGACCCGGCCAAGCTGGCTACGATGAAGCCGGTGTTCGACCGCGAGCACGGCACGCTGACGGCCGCCAACTCCACCCCCCTGACCGACGGCGCCTCGACGGTGCTGCTGGCCAGCGAAGAGTGGGCCAAGGCGCGGGGGCTGCCGGTGCTCGCCTATCTGCGGGCCGGCGAGACGGCGGCGGTGGACTTCGTCAAGGGCGACGAGGGCCTCCTGATGGCCCCGGCCTACGCCGTGCCGCGCATGCTGGGCAAGCTGGGCCTGTCCTTGCAGGACTTCGACTACTACGAGGTCCACGAGGCCTTCGCCGCCCAGGTGCTGTGCACGCTGAAGGCCTGGGAGGACGACGACTACGCCCGCACGCGCCTGGGCCTCGATCGCGCGCCCGGCGCCATCGATCGTGAGAAGCTGACCGTGCACGGCAGTTCGCTGGCCGCCGGGCATCCGTTCGCGGCGACGGGCGGGCGGATCCTGGCGCACCTGGCGACGATGCTGGACCGCAGGGGAAGCGGCCTGGGCCTGATCTCGATCTGCGCCGCCGGCGGCCAGGGCGTGGTGGCGGTGCTCGAGAAATGACCGACGCCCAGACCCTCGCCGCTGACGCCGACCGCCTGTGGGCCGAGCGCTTCTGGACGCGGAGCTATCGCGCCGACGTGCCGGCAACGATCGACGACGAGCTGGCCCTGTGGCGCTCGGTCGGCGAGCTGTTCGAGGCCGACGCGGGTCGCTACGCCGACCGCACGGGCTTCGTCAGCCTGGGCACGGGCGTCAGCTACGGCCGGGCGCTCAGCGAGGCGAAAGCCTTCGCCGCCTGGCTCCAGTCGGTTGGCGTGCGGCAGGGCGAGCGCGTGGCGCTGATGATGCCCAACTGCCTGCAGTATCCGGTGGCGCTGTTCGGGACGCTGATGGCCGGCGCCGTGGTGGTCAACGTCAACCCGCTCTACACGCCGCGCGAACTGCATCACCAGCTGACCGACAGCGGCGCGGTGGCCATCGTGGCCATGGAGATGTTCGCCCACACGCTGGAGCAGGCCCTTGAGGGCACGGCGATCCGCCATGTGGTCGTCACGGCCATGGGCGACATGATGGGGCCGGCCAAGGGCGCGGCGGTCAACGCCATGATGCGCCATGTCGAGAAGCTGGTCCCGAAATGGCGTCTGCCTGGCGCGCTGCGCTGGCCGGCGATGATGCGCAAGGCGAGGCGGCTGAAGCTGGCGCCGGTGGAGATCCGACCCGGGGACCTGGCCTTCCTGCAATATACTGGGGGCACGACCGGCGTGGCCAAGGGGGCCATGCTGACCCACCGCAACATCATCGCCAACGTGCTGCAGGGCCGGGCCTGGATCATGACCCAGATCCCGCAGGACCAGGCCGTCGGCAACGTGACGATGCTGCCGCTCTATCATGTGTTCTCGCTGACCGCGAACCTCCTGATGTTCGTCGGCGTGGGCGGCCGCAACATCCTGATCGCCAACCCGCGCGACGCCAAGCGGGTGGAGTGGGTGCTGCGCAACGAGCGCTTCACCGGGCTCACCGGCCTCAACACGCTCTTCACCAGCCTGCTGAACAACGAGGCTTTCCGGAACCGGGACTTCTCGGACCTGCGCCTGACCATCGCCGGCGGCATGGCCACCCAGCGCAGCGTCGCCGAGGAATGGCAGGACGTCACCGGCGCGCCGGTGATCGAGGGCTACGGCCTGACCGAGTGCTCGCCCGTGGTCTGCATCGGCTATGTCGACATCGACAATCCCGAGACCATGGGCTTCGACGGGACGGTGGGCCTGCCGGTGCCGTCGACCGAGGTGCGCATGCGCCGCGACGACGGCGCCTGGTGCGGCGTCGACGAGCCGGGCGAGCTTTGCGTGCGCGGTCCGCAGGTGATGAAGGGCTACTGGGGCCATCCCGACGAGACGGCCAAGGTGCTGTCTGCCGACGGCTGGCTGGCCACCGGCGACATCGGCGTCATGCAGGCCGACGGCCGCGTGAAGTTGCTGGATCGCCTGAAGGAGATGATCCTGGTCTCGGGCTTCAATGTCTATCCCAGCGAGGTCGAGGACGTTGTCGCCGCCCATCCGCTGGTCGAGGAGGTCGCCGCGGTGGGCGTGCCCGATCCGGTGCAGGGCGAACGGATCAAGATCGTGGTGGTGCGGCGCTCGGGCGACCTCACCGCCGAGGCCCTGGTCGCCCACTGCCGCGAGCGCCTGACGGCCTACAAGGTGCCGCGCATCGTCGAGTTCCGCGCCGAGCCGCTGCCCAAGACGCTGGTCGGCAAGGTGCTGCGGCGGGAGCTCAGGTAACGGCCCGCGCCGCTTCGCGCGGCGCCGTTCGCGTCAGCACCACCCCGAACACCGCCGCCAGCGGGAACATCAGCACGCCGTAGACGGCGGCCGGCAGGCTCATCTCCGGCCGCTGGAGCACCGACTGGGCGACGACGATGGCCAGGGCCGCGTTGTGCAGCCCCACCTCGAAGGCGCTGGCGATCGCCTGGTCGCGAGCCACGCTCAGCAGGCGCGGAACCACGAAGCCCACCGTCAGGCTGAGCAGGCAGAAGGCGACGGTCACGCCGGCCAGGCCGACGACCTCGTCCTTCAGAGTCGCCAGGTTGGCGGCGACGGCCGCGCCGATCAGCAGGGTCAGGAACGCCACCGACACCACCCGCACCGGCCGGTCCATGGCGTCGGCGAAGCTCGGGCGCAGACGGCGAACCAGCATGCCCAGCGCCACGGGCCCCAGCACCACCATGAACACCTCGACCGTCTTGGAAAAGCGCAGGCCGACGCTGAGCTCGCCGGGCTGGAACCAGGCGACCGACAGGTTGACGACGATCGGCAGGGTCAGAACGGCCAGGATAGAGTTGATCGCCGTCAGGCTGATGTTCAGCGCCACGTCGCCGCGAAACAGGTGGCTGTAGAGATTGGCCGCCGTGCCCCCCGGCGAAGCCGCCAGCAGCATCAGCCCGACGGCCGTTTCCGGCGGCAGGCGGAACAGCAGGGCGAGGCCGAAACCCATCACGGGCAGCACCAACAGCTGGCAGGCCAGGGCGATGACGGCGGCGCGCGGCCGGCGACCTACGCGGGCGAAGTCGGCTGGCGTCAGGCTGAGGCCCAGGCCGAACATGATCAGGCCCAGGGCGGCCGGCAGGGCCACCGTGGTCAGCGGCGAGGCGAGGCCGTCGGCGCCCATGGCTCAGACCGCCCCGACCAGGGCGCGGCCGGCGGCCAGGCCGGAGAAGATGCAGCCGCCCAGGAACGTGCCCTCCAGGGCGTTGTAGCCGTGCAGCCCGCCGCCGCCGAAGCCCGAGGCCTCGCCGGCCGCGTAGAGCCCCTCCAGCACCTGGCCGTCGGGCGTCAGCACCCGGCCCGCGAGATCGGTCTGTAGTCCGCCCAGCGACTTGCGGGTCAGGACGTGCAGCTTGACCCCGATCAGCGGTCCGGCGGTCGGATCGAGGATCCGGTGCGGCGTCGCCGTGCGGGCCAGCCGGTCGCCGAGGGACCGGCGGCTGTTGTGGATGCCCATCACCTGCAGGTCCTTGGCGAAGGGGTTGCTCATCTGGGCGTCGCGATCCTCGATCTGGCGGCGGATCAGGGCCGGATCGAGCAGGGGCGCGGCGGTCAGGGCGTTCATCTTGCCGACAAGGTCCTCGAGGTTGGCCGAGACCACGAAGTCGGCGCCGTTGCGCTTGAAGGCGTCGACCTCCGGCGGCGCGCCCTTGCCCAGGCGCGACTTCAGCAGCGACAGGCGGCGGCGGTTGGTGATGTCGCCGTTCTGCTCCGAGCCGGAGAGGGCGAACTCCTTCTCCAGGATCTTCTGGCTGACGATGAACCAGGAGTGGTCGTGCTCGACCAGGTCCGGCGTCGTGCGCAGGTAGCGCAGCGTGGCGATGGTGTCGTAGCCGGGCAGGGCGGGGAAGGGCAGGCGCCGTCCCAGGGCGTCGAACCACATCGACGAAGGGCCCGGCAGGATCCGGATCGCATGCTTTGGCCAGATCGGGTTCCAGTTCTGGACGCCCTCGACGTAATGCCACATGCGGTCGCGGTTCACGAGGCGCGCGCCGGCGTCGGCGGCGATGTCGAGCATGCGGCCGTCCACATAGGCCGGCACGCCGGTGATCATGCTCCTGGGCGGCGCGCCCAGGCGCTCGGGCCAGTAGCGGCGGACCAGGTCGTGGTTTCCGCCGATGCCGCCGGTGGCCAGGACGACCGCGCCGGCCTTCAGGGTGAAGTCGCCGACGACCTTGCGGCTGGACGGCGCTCCGCGCGGCGCGTCGTCCGCCGCCAGCACGCTGCCCGAGACGCCGGTCACCCGGCCGCCTTCCACGACCAGGGCGTCGACGCGATGACGGTGATGGAAGGTCAGCAGCCCCCGGCCGGCGGCCTGGCGCGCGCGATCGGCGAACGGTTCGGAGACCCCGGTGCCGGTGCCCCAGGCGACGTGGAAGCGGGGAACGGAGTTGCCGTGGCCCAGGGCCTGGCCGGCGCCGCGCTCGGCCCAGCCGACCATGGGGGTCAGCGTGATCCCGTGCTGTCGCAGCCAGTCGCGCTTGCCGCCGGCGGCGAACTCGACATAGGCCCGCCCCCAGCGGATCGCCCATTCGTCTTCAGGGAGAGAGCCGTCCAGCCGGTCCCAGTCGGCGCTGCCGAGCCAGTCGCGCCAGGCCAGGTCGAGGCTGTCGCGAATGCCCAGGCGTCGCTGTTCGGGCGAGTTCACCAGGAACAGGCCGCCGAACGACCAGAACGCCTGCCCCCCCAGATTGGCGGCGTTCTCCTGGTCGAGCAGCGCCACCCGCTTGCCCGCCCGAGTGAGTTCGTTGGCGGCCACCAGACCGGCCAGCCCGCCCCCTACGACGATGACGTCAGCGTCCATTCCTTGCCCTCCCGTGCTGCGCGGACATTGGTAGTTTTTACAGCAATGTAAATATTAATTCGACGTCACGGAGGGCCCCTAGGTAGCCGTACGGAGCTTACGTCAGGGAACTGAACATCGGTGTAAGTAATGTATTGACATGCGAGTGAATAGGTAGATCGTACAACCCAACCGTCGGCCGAGCCGCCAATGCCGTCGGAGATTGATTTGGGGCGGGGGAAACGTTCATCGGCCTGGACGGAGAGCTGGGTCGAGGTAGGGGAGGATAGGGCATGGCTTCATCAGCCCGCGCTCGCGCGCGTCTGGCTGTCACTGCGTCGATTTTCGCGCTCGCCGCCGGGGCGGGCCAGGCCTTCGCGCAGGAAGTGACGCAAGTCGAGGACATCATCGTCACGGCCCAGAAGCGTTCGGAATCGATCCAGGACGTGCCGATCGCCGTGTCGGCGCTGTCGTCGGAGAGCCTGAACGAGCTGAAGATCGAGGGCGGTTCGGAACTGATGCGGGCCGTGCCCAACGTGTCGTTCTCGAAGGCCAACTTCAGCATGTACAACTTCTCGATCCGCGGGGTCGGGACCAAGGCGATCTCGGCCAGCAGCGACCCCGCCGTGGCCGTCAGCTTCAACTCCACGCCGCTGATCCGCAACCGCCTGTTCGAGCAGGAGTACCTTGACGTGCAGCGCGTGGAAGTGCTTCGCGGGCCGCAAGGCACGCTCTATGGCCGCAACGCCACCGGCGGTGTCGTCAACATGATCCCGAACCTGCCGGGCCGGGATTTCGAGGGCTTCATCAAGGGCGAGGTCGGCAACTACGACACCCGCCGCATGCAGGCGGTGATCAACGTGCCGGTGGGCGAGACCTTCGCCTTGCGCCTGGCCGGCTCGGCCACCCAGCGCGACGGCTTCGACTACAACAGCTTCAACGACACCAAGGTCAACAACCGCGACCTTTGGTCGACCCGCCTGTCGGCGGCCTGGGAGCCGACCAGCCGCTTCCGCACCAACCTCATCTGGGAGCATTTCGAGGAGGACGACCAGCGCTCGCGCACCGGCAAGCAGCTGTGCACCAACGATCCGGGCCCCACCCAGGTCGGCAGCGTAGCCATCACCTCGCAACTGGTCCGCAACCGCCTGAGCCAGGGCTGCCTGCCCGGATCGCTCTATGACGACGCCGCCTACGGCGTGCCCAACGGCGGGGCCTTCGCCCACGTCTTCCTGGCTTCGCTGTCCTATGGCCGCAACGCCGCCGGCCAGACCGTCAACGCCGTGCCGCTGGGCACCGACCCCTATGCCGGCCTGACCCAGTCGCGCGATCTGCGCGAGATCGCCACCAGCTACGATCCCATCTTCCGGGTGAAGAACGACGTCTTCCAGTTCAACATGGAATTCGACCTGAGCGACAACCTGAAGCTCATCTCGCAGACGGCCTACGCCAAGGACGACTACTATTCGTCGCAGGACTACAACCGTTTCGTCTCGAACCCGATCTTCAGCAACTCGGACGGCCTGTTCAACACGCTGAACCAGCCGATCATCAATCCGAACACGCCGACGCCGGGCGGCTACTACACCGACCCGCAACTGGGGCGGTCCAACCGGATGGTCTCGGCCGACCTGTCGCGCTCCGATAACCGCCAATGGACGCAGGAGCTTCGCCTGCAGTCGAGCTATGAAGGCAGGTTCAACTTCAGCCTCGGCGCCAACTACATCGACTTCAAGTCGAACGACGACTACTTCGTCTTCAACAACCTGTTCACGTTCCTGGCCGAGTATTATTACAACGACTTGGTCGTGCCCGGTGTGACGAACATGGGGCGGCGCACGCAGCTCTGCACGCCCCAGACCACCAAGGAATGCATCTACGTCGACCCGACGCCGCTGGACCAGCTGGCGGGCGACGGCCACAACTACTTCCGCAGCAAGAACCAGATCCACACCCGCTCGTGGGGCGTGTTCGGCGAGGCCTACTACGACCTGTCGCCCACCTGGCGCGTGACCGCGGGCCTGCGCTATACCGACGACCGCAAGGTCAGCACGCCCTATCCGAGCCAGCTGCTGCTGGGCGCCGACCGCGGCAACCCGGGTCCGTCGTCGGGCGGCTATGTCAGCCGCGGCTATCCGGCCCTGCCGGACATCGACCAGCAGTGGGACGCCCTGACCGGCCGTCTGGTGGTCGACTGGAAGCCGACTGTCAGCTTCACCGACGAGACCATGGTCTACGCCTCGTACTCGCGCGGCTACAAGGGCGGCGGCGCCAACCCGCCGCGGGTCGATATCAACCCGGCGGTCCTCCAGTATCAGCCGCTGGCCGAGACCTTCGCGCCCGAGTACGTCAACGCCTTCGAGATCGGGGCCAAGAACACCCTGGCCGGCGGCAAGCTGCGCCTGAACGCCACGGCGTTCTACTACGACTATACCGACTACCAGGTCTCGCAGATCGTCGACCGGATCTCGCTGAACGAGAACTTCGACTCCCGCACCTGGGGCCTGGAATTCGAGGCGGTGTTCAAGCCGACGCGCGAGTTCCGCCTCGACGCCAATCTGGGCTACCTCAACACCAAGATCGGCAAGGGCGAGAAGTCCATCGACGTGATGGACCGCACCCAGGGCAATGACGAGTGGACCGTCCTGAGGCCGTGGCTGCAGGTACCGTCGAACTGCATCGCCCCGACCAGGCACGTGCAGAGAATTCTCTCCGCCAACAAGCCTCAGGAACAGACGATGCTGGGCTTGCAGGCCTTGTGCGGCGGTTCGCTGCGCACGGGCTCCTTCAACCCGCAGTTCCCCTCCCAGCTGCCGCTTTATCTGCCTCAGTTCTTCGGGTTCACCTACAATCCGCTGACCGAGGCGCCCAACGGTGGCCGCGGCTTCGAGGCCGACCTGAGCGGCAACGAACTGCCCAACGCGCCCAACTGGACCGCCAATGTCGGCGCCCAATACACCTTCCATCGCGACGACTGGGCGCTGACCCTGCGCGGCGACTACTACTACCAGGGCTCAAGCTACGCCCGGGTCTACAACACCACCTACGACCGCCTGAAGTCGTGGGACAACGTCAACATCTCGGCGACGCTGGAGCGTCCGGCTGACGGCCTCGTCATCCAGGCCTACGTCAAGAACCTGTTCGACAAGACGCCGATCACCGACGCCTTCACCAACAGCGACGACACGGGCCTGACCACCAACGTCTTCACGCTGGATCCGCGCCTCGTCGCGGTCAGTGTCTCCAAGCGCTTCTAGCGCGCGATCTCGGTGACTCGCCGCCTCGGGAAACCGGGGCGGCGACCTTTTCGGCGCTCCTTCCGGGACGCGTCGCGAGATCGCGTCTATGTTGTTCAAGTGTTTGAATTTTATGTATTTTTTGGTTTGACTCCTTACACGATTGATAGTTGCATGTAGCTCGACCTCCAATGAGAGGTTGAAGAAAATAAACGTAGGAGGAGACGTCATGTTGAAGAGCGCTTCTGTTCTCGCCGCCGCCGTTCTGGCCGCCGCCGGCTTCGCCGCCGCTGGCTCCGCCTCGGCCGCCACGATCACCCCGACCGGCACGGGCTTCACCCTCAGCGGCGACCTGACCATGAGCCAATCGACCACCGTCGAGTGCGCCGTGACCCTGACCGGCACGACCGCCTCCGACGGCAGCAGCGCCTCGATCACGGGCGGTTCTTTCGCCGCCGGCGACTGGCAGTGCGGCTGGCTGGTGACGCCGAGCAGCTTCCCGTGGAGCGTCACGCTCAACGGCGGTTCGTCGATCACCATCAGCGGCATCGGCGCCAATTCGATCCTGGGCAACTGCGCGGGTTCGATCACCACCAACTGGAGCGGCGGCGTGACCTTCTCGGGCGCCACCATCCCGGGTTCGCCGGGCACCTGCTCGATCACCGGCACCCTGACCAGCAGCCCCTCGCTGACGGTCTCGTAAAAGGGCCGGGGCTGGATCCATATCCTTTCCCCTCGTCTTGGCCGGGGGCCCCTCGGGGCTCCCGGCTTTCCTTTTTTCAGCGCTCTTCGAGGCCGCGCCGACGGCCGCCGCCCGGGCGGTCCCAAGGCGATCGCCTCCTGGGAGGCCTTCCATGTTGAAGCGTGCATCCATCGCAGCCGCCACGGCCCTGGCCATGGCCACGCCCGCCTTCGCCCAGACCTTCTCGCCGGCGGGCTCCAGCTTCACGATGAGCGGCTATCTGTCGGCCAGCGACGTCGAGACCGTCAACTGCGCGACCACGCTCTACGGCGTGGTGTCGGCGGACGGAACCTCGGCCACGATCACCGGCGGCTCTTTCGCGCCGGGCAGCGGCCCCACCAGCGGCAAATGCGGCGTGATCTTCCACCCCAATGATTTTCCATGGACGCTGCAGCCCGGGTCCGCCTCGACGGTGAACCTGCTGGGCATCGGCATGGGCTATTTCCTGGGCCACTGCTCGGGCTCGATCTTCGGCGCGTCGTGGACGAACGGCCCGCCTGGCGTGGGCGCGGCGACCATCACGCCCGTGATGATCTCGGGCGCCTATGGCGGCTGCCTGGTGCACGGCGCGCTCGCGACCAGCCCCTCGCTGACGATCACCCCTCCCTGATGATGGATCAGGTCCGCCGCAGGCTTGGCGCTTGACGTCGAGGCGCGTCCGACAGACCGTCCGCGGACGAAGCGGGCAGGGAGCCCTTCGGATGGGGATTGGTCATGGCGTCGACGAAGCACCGAACCTGGACCGCGACCGCGCGGCTCGGCCTGGCGGGGCTGGTGCTGGCGGTCATGTCCGCCCCGGCCGGCGCCCAGGCGCCGCCCGCGACGGACGGCATCTACGGTGTCTGGCGCAATCCCAAGGACAGCGTCCACGTGGAGATCAAGCCGTGCGGGCCGGAGGTCTGCGGCTACGTGGTCTGGGCCAACGACGAGGCGCGCACCGACGCGCGCAAGGGCTCCGGCGGCGAGCTGCTGGGGCGGCAACTGTTGAGGGACTTCACGCCCGGCGACAAGGGCGAGTGGCGCGGCAAGGTCTTCGCGCCGGACGTCAACATGACTTTCTCGGGCCGGGTGCTGGTGCTGGACGCCGGCAAGCTGCGGGCCAAGGGCTGCGTGCTGGGCAACTTCCTCTGCAAGACCCAGGTCTGGACCCGCGTCGCCTGAGGCGACGCGGGTGACCTTGTCGGTCAGGCGCTCGTCTTGGCGCGCAGGCGGCGACGGCGGTCGAGGCTGAGGGCGATCAGGGTCGCCACCGCGCCCGACGCCAGGTAGAGGCCGATGGCGGGCAGGCCCCAGAAGCTGGCCAGGGCCAGGGCGGCCAGGGGCGCGAAGCCGGCGCCGACCAGCCAGGACAGGTCGGAAACCACGGCCGAGCCGGTGTAGCGGTAGTGGCGCAGGAAGCCCGAGCTGACGGCGCCCGAGGCCTGGCCGAACGACAGGCCCAGGATCGCGAAGCCGGCCACGACGTAGACCGTCTGGCCCAGGCTGCCGGCGTCGAGCAGCCACGGCGCGGCCAGGCTGAAGATCCCGATCAGCACCGCCGACAGGGCCAGCTGGTTCTGGCGGCTGATGCGGTCGGCGATCCAGCCCGAGACCATGATGCCGACCACGCCCACCAGGGCGCCGGCCAGTTCGATGCGCAGGAAGTTCAGCGCCTCGCCGCCGTCGTCATGCAGGCTGACCCACGACAGCGGGAAGACGGTGACGAGGTGGAACATGGCGAAGGTGGCCAGCGGCGCGAAGGCGCCGATCAGCACGTTGCCGCCCTGGGCCTTCAGCAGGCTGGTGATCGGAACGGGGCTGAGCTGGCCCTTCTCGAACAGCTTGCCGAACTCCTCGGTGGCGACGATGCGCAGGCGGGCGAACAGGGCCACGACGTTGATGGCGAAGGCGGCGAAGAACGGATAGCGCCAGCCCCAGTCGAGGAAGTCGGCCGAGCCCAGGCTGGCGACGAAGTAGGCGAAGAGGCCGCTGGCCAGCATGAAACCGAAGGGCGCGCCCAGCTGCGGGATCATGGCGTACCAGCCGCGCTTCTTTTCAGGCGCGTTCAGCGCCAGAAGCGAGGCCATGCCGTCCCAGGCGCCGGCCAGCGCCAGGCCCTGGCCGATGCGGAAGGCGGCCAGGGCCCAGATGGCCAGCGGACCGGCCACGGCGTAGCCGGGCAGGAAGCTGATAGCCGCGGTCGAGCCGCCGAGCAGAAAAAGGGCGATGGTCAGCTTCACGCCGCGACCGTAGTTGCGGTCGATGGCCCCGAAGATCGCCGAGCCGATCGGCCGCGCCACGAAGGCCAGCGAGAAGATGGCGAAGGAACAGAGCACCCCGGTCAATCGGTCGACGAAGGGGAAGAAGAGCTGCGGGAACACCAGCACAGAGGCGATGGCGTAGACGAAAAAGTCGAAGAATTCCGAGGTCCGCCCGATGATCACGCCGATGGCGATCTCGCCGGGGCGGACACCCTTGTGATCGGCATGCAATCGCCGTGCGTCGCGCTCTAGGCCCGATGACGTCGGAATTGCGAAATCCTGGTTCATGCAGCTACGCGCCTTGTTCCTGTTGTTTTCGTCCCAAACTCTTTTCAAGCCGCCTTTCCGACGGTCTTGAGTCCGAGCATGGGACCAACTGACCCTTTCTGGCAAACGTCTTGAGGCCTCTTCGGCTCCGCTCGGAGAACACGGCTTCGTGTGCTAAGGGCTCCCCTAGGACAAATGGTCCAATGTCACGCACTGGCGGACTGGCTTAACGGCGCCGCCAACGTCCGTAGTCCAGGTCCCTCATGACACCGAGTTCCTTCAAGAAGCTCGCCCTGTTGCCCGTGCTGCTCCTGCTGAGCGGCTGCGACTGGGTGGTGATGAATCCGTCGGGTGATATCGCCGCGCAGCAGCGCGACCTGATCATCCTGTCCACCGTGCTGATGCTGATCATCATCGTGCCGGTGATCTTCCTCACCCTGTTCTTCGCCTGGAAGTACCGGCAGTCGAACAAGACGGCCAAGTACGATCCCGACTGGCACCACTCGACCAAGCTCGAGATCGTGATCTGGGCCGCCCCGCTGGTGATCATCATGATCCTGGGCGCGGTGACCTGGACCAGCACCCACCTGCTGGATCCGTACCGTCCGCTAGACCGCCTCGCGCCGGGCCGCTCGGCCGAAGGCGTCAAGCCGCTGAAGGTGCAGGTCGTCGCCCTCGACTGGAAGTGGATGTTCATCTACCCGGAACTGGGCATCGCCACGGTCAACGAACTGGCCGCGCCGATCGACACCCCGATCGACTTCGACCTGACCGCCTCGTCGGTGATGAACTCGTTCTACGTGCCCGCCCTGGCCGGCCAGATCTACGCCATGCCCGGCATGCGCACCAAGCTGCACGCCGTGATCAACAAGCCCGGCGTCTATGACGGCTTCTCGGCCAACTACAGCGGCGAGGGCTTCTCGCACATGCGCTTCAAGTTCCACGGCATGAGCAACGCGGAATTCCAGAAGTGGGCCGAAGAGGTCCGCAAGAGCAACGACCGCCTCGACGGAACCCGCTACCTGGTGCTCGAGAAGCCCAGCGAGAAGGTTCCGCCCCAGCGCTTCGCCTCGGTCGAGGCCGGCCTGTTCGACAAGGCGGTCAACCGCTGCGTCGAGCCGGGCAAGATGTGCCAGCACGACATGATGGCCATCGACAAGTCGGGCGGCCTGGGCATGGAAGGCGTCTACAACGTCACCACGCTCGAATACGACAAGCGGACCCGGCGCGGGGAGGGCGGCATCCGCTCGTTCATCGCCGCGCTCTGCGCCCCCAAGTCCGCGCCCGCCGAAGCGCGCTGATCAAGCCTAGAGATCATTCATGTCCCCGGACCTCGTAAAAACGATCTTCGGCCGTCTCACATGGGACGCCATCCCCCTTCACGAACCGATCCTGATCGGCACGTTCGCCATGGTCGCCCTGGGGGGGATCACCGTCCTGGCCGCCCTGACCTATTTCAAGGTCTGGGGCTACCTGTGGCGTGAGTGGCTGACCAGCGTCGACCACAAGAAGATCGGGGTGATGTACATCATCCTGGCCATCATCATGCTGCTGCGCGGCTTCGCCGACGCCCTGATGATGCGCGCCCAGCAGGCCATCGCCTTCGGCGACGCGGCCGGCTACCTGCCGCCGCACCACTACGACCAGGTCTTCACCGCCCACGGCGTGATCATGATCTTCTTCGTGGCGATGCCGCTGATCACCGGCCTGATGAACCTCGTCGTGCCGCTGCAGATCGGCGCCCGCGACGTGGCCTTCCCGTTCCTGAACAACTTCAGCTTCTGGATGACGGTCGGCGGCGCGATCACGGTGATGCTGTCGCTGTTCGTCGGCGAGTTCGCCCGCACCGGCTGGCTGGCCTATCCGCCGCTGTCGGGATTGGCGTACAGTCCAGACGTAGGGGTAGACTACTACATCTGGTCACTGCAGATCGCGGGCGTCGGCACCACCCTGTCGGGCATCAACCTGATCGTCACGATCGTGAAGATGCGCGCTCCGGGCATGAGCCTGATGAAGATGCCGGTGTTCACCTGGACCTCGCTGTGCAGCAACGTCCTGATCGTCGCCAGCTTCCCGATCCTGACCGCCGTCCTGGCCCTGCTGTCCTCGGACCGCTACCTCGGCACCAACTTCTTCACGAACGACTTCGGCGGCAACCCGATGATGTACGTGAACCTCATCTGGATCTGGGGTCACCCTGAGGTCTACATCCTGGTGCTGCCGGCCTTCGGCGTGTTCTCGGAAGTCGTCTCGACCTTCGCCAGCAAGCGCCTGTTCGGTTACAGCTCGATGGTCTACGCCACGGTCGTCATCACGATCCTGTCGTACCTCGTGTGGCTGCACCACTTCTTCACCATGGGCTCGGGCGCCAGCGTGAACTCGTTCTTCGGGATCACGACGATGATCATCTCGATCCCGACCGGGGCGAAGATCTTCAACTGGCTGTTCACGATGTACCGCGGCCGCATCCGCTTCGAAGTGCCGATGCTGTGGACCGTCGGCTTCATGGTCACCTTCGTCATCGGCGGCATGACCGGCGTGCTGCTGGCCGTCCCGCCCGCCGACTTCGTCCTGCACAACTCGCTGTTCCTGATCGCCCACTTCCACAACGTCATCATCGGCGGCGTGGTGTTCGGCATGTTCGCCGGCATCGTGTACTGGTTCCCGAAAGCCTTCGGCTTCAAGCTGGATCCGTTCTGGGGCAAGATGTCGTTCTGGTTCTGGCAGATCGGCTTCTTCTTCGCCTTCATGCCGCTCTACGTGCTGGGCCTGATGGGCGTGACCCGCCGCGTCAGCCACTTCGAGGATCACAGCCTGCAGATCTGGTTCGTGATCTCGGCCTTCGGCGCCGTGCTGATCCTGTTCGGCATCATCTCGTTCATCATGCAGATGGTCGTCGGCTTCATGAAGCGCGAGCAGTACGCCGACAAGACGGGCGACCCCTGGGGCGGCCGTACGCTGGAATGGTCGACCTCGTCGCCGCCGCCGGCCTACAACTTCGCGTTCACGCCCGTCGTTCACGAGATCGACGCCTGGCACGACATGAAGCAGCGCGGCTACGTGCGTCCGACGACCGGGTTCATCCCGATCCACATGCCGAAGAACACCGGCGCGGGCGTCGTCCTGGCTGGGATCTCGGTGGTCGTCGGCTTCGCGATGATCTGGCAGATCTGGTGGCTGGCGGTGATCTCGTTCGTGGCCCTCGTGGCCTCGGCGATCATCCACACCTTCAACTTCAAGCGTGACTACTACATTCCGGCCGAGGAGGTCGTCCGTGTCGAGGACGCCCGCACCGAAGCCCTGCGGAGCCTCGCGTAACCCATGGCCCACGCCCAAGCCCTGACCGAAGCGGACAAGGACCGCTTCTACCTCACCGAGGACCACCATCCGGAGAACGGGACCCTGCTGGGGTTCTGGATCTACCTGATGAGCGACTGCCTGATCTTCGCGGTCCTCTTCGCCTGCTACGCCGTGCTCGGCCGCAACTATGCGGCCGGCCCCTCGGGGGCGGATCTGTTCGATCTGCCCATCGTGGCGGTCAACACCGCGCTGCTGCTGTTCTCGTCGATCACCTACGGCTTCGCCATGATCTCGGCCCAGGCCAAGAAGGTGAAGCCGACCCTGGCCTGGCTGGCCGTGACCGGTCTGCTCGGTCTCGGCTTCCTGTCGCTGGAACTGTACGAGTTCAACCACCTCATCCATGAGGGCGCCGGCCCGCAGCGCAGCGCGTTCCTGTCGTCGTTCTTCGTGCTCGTCGGCACCCACGGCCTGCACGTGACCTTCGGCACCATCTGGCTGGTCACTCTGATGGTCCAGGTCGCCAAGCGCGGCCTCGGCGTCGAGATGAAGCGCCGCCTGATGTGCCTGTCGATGTTCTGGCACTTCCTCGACGTCATCTGGATCGGCGTCTTCTCGTTCGTCTACCTGCTCGGAGTCCTGAAATGAGCGCGGCCAGCCACGACGCGCACCACGCGCATGACGACCATGGGCACGGCCACGACGAAGGCGGCGCCCACGGTACGCTGAAGGACTACGTGATCGGCTTCGTGCTGGCGGTGATCCTCACCGCCATCCCGTTCTGGCTGGTCATGGCCGACGTGCTGCCGAGCCACCAGATGACCGCCGTGGCGGTCATGGGCCTGGCCGCCATCCAGGTCATCGTCCACATGATCTACTTCCTGCACATGAACTCGCGTTCGGAAGGCGGCTGGACCATGCTGGCCCTGGTGTTCACCCTGATCGTGGTGGTCATCACGCTGGCCGGTTCGCTGTGGGTGATGCACAATCTCGACACCCACATGATGGCCCCGATGCCGCACGACATGCGGGAAGTTCCGTGACGAAGTCCGGCTGCCGAGCCGCCCGGACGATCGCCTTGGTCGGGCTCTGCCTGGCCTTCACGGCGATCTTCCTGGCGATCGGCGGCTGGCAGGTCCAGCGCAGGGCCTGGAAGCTCGACCTGATCGCTCAGGTCGAGCAGCGCATTCATGCAGAGCCCGCCCCGCCGCCTGGTCCAGGCCGCTGGGCGGGGATCTCCCAGGCCAGCGACGGCTATCGCCGTCTGCGCCTGACCGGGCGCTTCGCCCACGACCGCGAGACCCTGGTCCAGGCCGTGACGACCGAAGGCCCCGGCTTCTGGGTCATGACCCCCCTCCACACCGACCAGGGCTTCGACGTCCTGGTCAATCGCGGCTTCGTCTCGGCCGAGCGCCGTGCGCCGGGCTCGCGTCTCGCCGCCCAGGTCCAGGGGCCGGTGAGCGTCGTCGGCCTGCTGCGCCTGACCGAACCACGCGGCGGTTTCCTGCGCAGCAACGCGCCGGCCGAGAACCGCTGGTACTCTCGCGACGTCGCGGCGATCGGGCAGGCGAGGGGGCTTTCTAACCTAGCGCCCTATTTCGTCGACGCCGACGCCGCGCCCAATCCCGGCGGCTGGCCGATCGGCGGCCTGACGGTGGTGAAGTTCCCCAACAGCCACCTCGTCTACATGCTCACCTGGTTCGGCCTGGCGCTGCTGACGGGCGGGGCGGCCGTCTATGTTCTGCTCGACGCGCGCAGGAACCGGGTTAAAGAGACCCCATGACGCCGACCGCCCGCATCCTGATCGCCGGCATGTCGGGCTGGCTTTCGGGAGCGCGGGCCGCGGACAACGCGGCGGGCCCGGCCGACGCCATCGCCCGCCAGAACATGCTGCAGCTGATCCACCTGCGCTGGATCGCCGTCGTCGGCCAGGTGGTCACGATCCTGGCGGTGCATTTCAGCCTGGGCTTCCGCCTGCCGCTTGCGGCGATGATGCTGGTGCTGGCGGCGCTGGTGGTGCTGAACCTCTTCAGCCTGCTGCGCCTGAAGAGCGCCAAGCCGATCGGCCCCTACGACCTCTTCCTGGCCCTGGCGCTCGACTCCCTGGCCCTGACGGCCCAGCTCTATTTCAGCGGCGGCGCGACCAATCCGTTCACGACCCTGTACCTGCTGCACGTCATCCTCGGCGTGGTGCTGCTCGAGGTCTGGGCGACCTGGGCGATCGTGTTCCTGACCAGCTTCTGCTTCCTGCTGCTGGTGGCCGCCAACCGCCCGGTGATCGCCACCGGCCTCAGCGACCAGGCGTTCTTCGGCCTGTTCATCATGGGCATGATGATGGGCGTCGTCCTGGACGCGGTGCTGCTGGTGACCTTCGTCTCGCGTATCAACAGCAACCTGCGCCGCCACGACGCGCATCTGGCCGAACTGCGCCAGCGCGCGGCCGAGGAGACCCATATCGTGCGAATGGGCCTCCTGGCCTCGGGCGCCGCGCACGAACTGGGCACGCCGCTGGCGACGCTGGACGTGATCCTGGGCGACTGGCGGCGCATGAAGGTGTTCGCCAAGCACCCCGAGCTGGCCCAGGAACTCGAGGACATGCGCGGCGAGGTCAAGCGCTGCAAGGACATCGTCACCGGCGTCCTGCTGTCGGCCGGCGAGGCCCGCAGCGGCGAGGTCCGCGCCAGCACCCTGCGGGCCTTCCTCGACGAGGTGGTCGACGATTGGCGCGCCACCCGCGACGGCGAGGTGCTGACCTATGCGCCCGATCTTTCCGGCGTCACGCCGATCGTCGCGGAGTCCACGCTCAAGCAGGTGATCCACAACGTGCTCGACAACGCGCGCGACGCCTCGCCCCACGCGGTGCGGATGAGCGCGCACGTCGCCGACGGCTGGATCGTCATCACGGTCGAGGACCAGGGGCCGGGCTTCACGGTCGAGACCCTGGAGAACCTCGGCACGCCCTACAATTCGACCAAGGGCAGGGCAGGGGGCGGCCTGGGGCTCTTCCTGGTGGTCAACGTGCTGCGCAAGCTGGGCGGGGAGGTGGTCGCGGCCAACCGTCCCGAGGGCGGCGCGCGCGTGGTCCTCAGCCTGCCCCTGGCGTCGCTGCAGATCGGGAGGCGTCATGCCCGCTGAACGCAAGCTGATCATCGTCGAGGACGACGAGAAGTTCGCCGCCACGCTGAAGAAGTCGTTCGAGCGCCGGGGCTACCAGGTCGTGCACGTGCATGGGCTGGAGGAGGCGCTGGTGGCGCTGGAGACGTTCACGCCCCGCTACGCCGTGGTCGACCTGAAGCTGGCCGGCGAGTCGGGCCTGGCCTGCGTCCAGGCGCTGATCGCGCGCGACCCGGAGATGCTGATCGTGGTGCTGACCGGCTTCGCCAGCATCGCCACGGCGGTCGAGGCCATCAAGCTGGGCGCCTGCCACTACCTGGCCAAGCCCTCGAACACCGACGACATCGAGGCGGCCTTCGACAAGCGCGAGGGCGACGCCGGCGCGGTGATCGGCGAGCGCGCCACCTCGATCAAGAACCTGGAATGGGAGCGGATCCACCAGACCCTGGTCGAGACCGACTTCAACATCTCCGAGACCGCCCGGCGGCTGGGCATGCATCGGCGCACCCTGGCGCGGAAGCTGGAGAAGCGGCGGATCACGTGAGGCCACAATACGGCCCCGCTTTTATTTACAACAAAGTGCATAAGAGGCCTTGCAACTCGCGGCTGTGATGCGGCTGGATGTGCTCGATGTACTGGCTGCTTCTCATGTCCGCCCTGCCTGCCGACGTTCCGCAGGCCGCCGCCGCGGCAAGCCCCGCGGTCGAGGAGGGGGACGACGCGGCGGTGCGGCTGTCCGGGGTCGAGGTGCTGGCCCGCCGCGGGGCGGCCAGGACGCCTCCCGAGACCGAACTCACTCCCGACGAGATCGAGGCGCTGGGCGCCTACGACATCGGCGAAGCGCTGGACCGCATTAGCTCAGCCTACGGCATGACCGACCCGCCCGTGGTGATCGTCAACGGTCGCCGGGTGCAGAACGCCGGCGACTACATGACCTTTCCGCCCGACGCCCTGTCGCGGGTGGAGCTGTTGCCGGAGCAGGCCGCGGGGCTCTATGGCGCCGATCCGGGGCGCCGGGTGGTCAACATCGTCCTCAAGCGCAACTTCCAGAGCCGCGACGGCCAGGCGGCGCTGGCCCGTCCGACGGCCGGGGACCGCTCGACGCTGATGCTCGACGCCCGCCGGTCCGCGATCGCCAACGAGAACACCAGCCAGTTGGGCGGCCGCCTTACCCGAAACACCTCGCTGCGCGCCGACGAGCGCCCCGACTATCTGCGCGACCATCCCGAGGCCCGGGGCGCCACGCTCAAGCCCGACAGCACATCGGTGACGGCCAACATGTCGGTCAACCGCCGGCTGGGAGAGTGGCAGGGCGCCTTCAGCGCCAGCGCCCGGGCCCAGCGCGACGACTCGGTCTCGCGCCGCGATGACGCGTTGGCCCGCCTGCGGAGCCAGCAGCGCGGGCTCACCATGAGCGCCGGGGCCAATGGCGAGGTCAAGGGCTGGTCGGTGCGGGCCGGCCTGGACGGACAGCTCTCCCGGGGCAGCCAGGAGGGACTGACCGATCTCAAGTCGGACAACCGTGCGATCTCCCTCAATCTCTCAGCCGACCGCCCCCTTCTGACCCTGCCCGCCGGCCGGTTGACGATGGACCTCAGCGGCCGCGTCTCGCGCATCAGCTCCGCCTCCACCTTCGCGGGAACGACCACCGAGCGGACGGTCGACAGCGCCGACGTGCGCGGCGGATTCTCGATCCCGCTGCTGCGCGCCCCGCAGGCGGGCGAGGAGGCTGGCCCCGTCAATCTGGGCAGCGCCTCCCTGAACCTCAGCGGCAACCTGCGCCGGCAGACCGGGTCAGGCGGGGGAGGGGGCGTGACCAGCGCCCTGTCATGGTCGCCGACCAAGCTCGTGAGGCTGAACGGCTCCTGGGCGCGGTTCTACGACGCGCCGTCCGACCAGCAGCTGTTCGACGCGCCCTTCTACGGCGAGCCGATCGTGGTGTTCGATTTCGCCACCGGCCAATCCGTCGAGGTCCTGCCGCTCTATGGCGGCAATCCCGCCCTGAAGGGGCAGACCACCGAGCGGATCGCCGTGAGCCTCACAGCCGGTCCGGTCACGCCCTGGCGCCTGGCGGGGAACATCAACTACCGCACCTCCGACAGCCGCGACGGCATCGGCGGCCTGCCGGCCGTGACCCCGGCGCTCGAGGCGGCCTTTCCCGAACGGTTCCAGCGGGACGCCGACGGGCGACTGATCGGCATCGACCAGCGCTCGATAAACCTGCTCTCATCGCGATCGGACACCCTGGCGTCGGGCCTGACCTTCAATCTTCCGTTCGGCGGCAAGACGCCGTCGCCGACCGCCACCAGTCTCAGGGCGTCGCTGAACCACACGCTGCAACTGAAGAAGGTCACCGTCATTCGCGCGGGCTATCCCGTCATGGATCACCTAGCGGGCGACGGCGGCGGTTCACCGCGCAACGAGTTCTCCGCCATCCTCGACGCCCGCCGCGACAAATGGACGCTGAACGCCAGCGCGCGGTGGCGGCAGGGCTATCGCACCCGTCGTGACACCGGCGCCGATGGTCCGAGCGACCTTCTGGTCTCCGACCTTGCCAGGATCGACCTCAAGCTGGGCTACACGTTCGCCGCGCCGGCGGGCAAACCCGCCGCGGCCGCCGAGCCAGGCGCGCCCGCGTCACGTATCTCTGGACTGCGCCTGGGGCTGGAAATCGAGAACCTGCTGGACGCCCGCCTCCAGGCCAGGCTCGGCGATGGTCGCCCCGCGCCGGGTTACGGCCGCGACGACCAGGACGCTATCGGCCGGATCGTCAGGGTTACCTTGCGCGGCCGCTTCTGATCGCGGCGAGTTTTCAGAACTTGCCACCCTTGCGAAAGTATAGTGCATACTGACGACTATTTTCGTCGCGATCAATTGTGGCTGTGATTGGAGCATTCACCATAATGCATTCTGCATGACGACTTGTCATTGCTAAGGCTGGGTGATTGACGCAAAGCTGAACTAGGCAGATCGCTAGCCGCTGTTTCGCTTCGCGTAGGCGCCTCGCGCTCCATGAAAATCTTTGATCGGCGGCGGGAAGGGCGGATGACCGCATCCCGACAGCCGGCCACGAACTTCACGGATCCGCGCGCACGCCTCCGGCGCCGACCCCGGACCCGGTATCCGTCTCCCCCGTCGACGTTGTGATCGAGGCTTTCGTTTTGGATCGCGCGGACGAGCCCTCACGGCACGCGCGCGGAGCGCTCGGGAGCAAGTCATGGCCGACATAGACATCACCGCACCAGGCAGTTCGACGACCGTAAACGGCGTGATCATCACGCGCGGCGACGCGATCGGTTCGGGCACCGGCAACTACGACCCGTTCCTCGCCATCGGCGACAATGACGGCAATGAGAACGGCTTCAACACCGACGCCAACGGCGTGCTGAACACCGACCAGAGCAAGACCAGCAGCCTGACCTTCAACCAGATCCCCATCCGGGTGATCAACGGCGTGCAGTACCTGGAATTCCGGCTGGATCTCAACGAGACCAACGCCAATCCGCTGACCGCTCTGAACGCGATGAAGATCTATTACTCGTCGGCCCCGGCCACGGGCGCGGACTATGTCGCCGGCACCCAGGAACTGGACGCCGACTTCACCAAGATCTTCGATCTCGACGCCGGCGGCGACAGGACGCTGCTGATGGACGCCTTCTCGTCGGGCAGCGGCAATGACGACTACATCTTCTATGTGCCGGTCTCGCTGTTCGGCGGCGCCGACCTGAGCACCGCCTACATCACCATGTACGCCGAATTCGGCCGGCCCGGCACGGCCTACGGCGCCGACGACGGCTTCGAGGAGTTCAACACCGAAAAGGCCGCCATCATCAGCGGCGTCAAGTTCCTCGACGCCGACGGCGACGGGGTCAAGGACGCCGGCGAGGCGGGCCTGGGCGGCTGGACCATCTTCGTCGACGAGAACAAGAACGGCGTGCTCGACGCGGGCGAACGCTCGACGGTCACCAAGGCCGACGGCACGTTCCAGATCGGCGGCCTGCCGCTGTCGCTGGGCACGGTGCAGGTCGACGAGGTGCTGCAGGACGGCTGGACCCAGACCACGGGCGCCTTCGAGACCGTCACTCTCAGCCAGGCCACGACCTACAATGTCGAGATCGGCAACCGGCCGATCCCCCCGCAGGTGGACGTGGTCAAGACGGCCGGCACGCGCACTGACGGCGACGGCAATGGCGACGACGCTGGCGACACCCAGCTGTTCAACTTCACGGTCACCAACACCGGCACGATCAAGCTGCTGAACGTCACCCTGGTGGATGACAACGGCACGCCCGGAAACGCCGCCGACGACATCCCGATCACTCTGGCCGGCCTGACAGACCAGGACGGCGACGGCCAGGCCGACGACCTTGCTGTCGGCGCCTCGGCCACCGGCAGCCTGCTGCACGTGTTCACCCAGGCCGAGATCGAGGCCGGCGGCTACACCAACACCGGCACGGCCACGGGCGTGTCAGCCAGCGGCCTGACGGCGTCGGACACCGACCCCGAAAGCGTGACCCTGACCCGCAATCCGGCGCTGAACATCACCAAGGACGCCACCGTCCCGGGCGGCACGGCCGATGCGGCCGGTGAACAGATCAGCTACACGATCACGGTGGCCAACACCGGCAACGTCATGCTCGACGGCGTCACCGTCACCGACCCCTATGCCGACGTCGGCTCGATCATGCGCGGCGCCGATGTGGTGGGCGACAATGACGGCCTCCTGGAGGTCGGCGAAACCTGGAGCTACACCGCCAAGCACACGGTGACCCAGGCCGAGATCGACTCCAACGGCGGCGGAGACGGCACGCTGGAAAACACGGCCACGGCCGACTCCAACCAGACCGGACCTGACACCGACGACGCCAGCGTCCCGGTCGATCGCCGACCGAGCCTGAACATCACCAAGGACGCCACCGTCCCCGGCGGTACGGCCGACGCCGCCGGTGAACAGATCAGCTACGTCATCACCGTCGCCAATACCGGCAACACCACGCTGGACGGCGTGACGGTGACGGACCCCTATGCTGACGCCGGATCCATCGTCCGTGGCGCGGATGTCGTCGGCGACAATGACGGCCTCCTGGAGGTCGGAGAAACCTGGGGCTACACGGCCAAGCACACGGTCACGCAAGGCGAGATCGACTCCAACGGCGGCGGCGACGGCGGGCTGGAAAACACCGCCACGGCCGACTCCAACCAGACCGGACCGGACACCGACGACGCCAGCGTGCCCGTTGATCGTCGACCCAGCCTGAACATCACCAAGGACGCCACCGTCCCGGGCGGCACGGCCGACGTGGCCGGCGAGCAGATCAGCTACGTCATCACCGTGGCCAACACCGGAAACACGACCCTCGACGGCGTGACGGTGACCGACCCCTATGCCGACGCCGGATCCATCGTGCGCGGCGCTGACGTGGTGGGCGACAATGACGGCCTCCTGGAGGTCGGCGAAACCTGGGGCTATACCGCCAAGCACACGGTGACCCAGGCCGAGCTCGACTCCAACGGCGGCGGCGACGGCCAGCTGGAAAACACCGCCACGGCCGACTCCAACCAGACCGGACCTGACACCGACGACGCCAGCGTGCCCGTTGATCGTCGACCCAGCCTCAACATCACCAAGGATGCGACGGTGCCGGGAGGAACCGCCGACGCGGCCGGTGAGCAGATCAGCTACGTCATCACCGTCGCCAACACCGGCAACACCACGCTCGATGGAGTGACGGTGACGGACCCTTACGCCGACGCCGGCTCGATCATGCGCGGCGCCGATGTGGTGGGCGACAATGACGGCCTGCTCGAGGTCGGAGAAACCTGGGGTTACACGGCCAAGCACACGGTGACCCAAGGCGAGATCGACTCCAACGGCGGCGGAGACGGCCAACTGGAGAACACGGCCACGGCCGACTCCAACCAGACCGGACCCGACACCGATGACGCCAGTGTGCCCGTCGATCGCCGGCCCAGCCTGAACATCGTCAAGGACGCCACCGTCCCCGGAGGCACGGCCGACGCGGCCGGCGAGCAGATCAGCTATGTCATCACCGTGGCCAACACCGGCAACACCACGCTGGACGGCGTGACGGTGACGGACCCCTATGCTGACGCCGGATCCATCGTCCGTGGCGCGGATGTCGTCGGCGACAACGACGGCCTCCTCGAGGTCGGAGAAACCTGGGGTTACACCGCCAAGCACACGGTGACCCAAGGCGAGATCGACTCCAACGGCGGCGGAGACGGCGCGCTGGAAAACACCGCCACGGCCGACTCCAACCAGACCGGACCCGACACCGACGACGCCAGCGTGCCCGTCGATCGCCGGCCCAGCCTGAACATCGTCAAGGACGCCACCGTCCCCGGCGGCACGGCCGACGCGGCCGGTGAGCAGATCAGCTACACGATCAGCGTCACCAATACCGGCAACACCACGCTCGATGGCGTCACTGTCACCGACCCTTATGCCGACGCTGGATCCCTGGTCCGCGGCGCCGATACGGTGGGCGACAATGACGGCCTGCTCGAGGTCGGAGAAACCTGGGGCTACACCGCCAAGCATACGGTCACGCAAGGCGAGATCGACTCCAACGGCGGCGGCGACGGCGCGCTGGAAAACACCGCCACGGCCGACTCCAACCAGACCGGACCGGACACCGACGACGCCAGCGTGCCCGTCGATCGCCGGCCCAGCCTGAACATCGTCAAGGATGCGACGGTGCCTGGAGGCACGGCCGACGCGGCCGGCGAGCAGATCAGCTATGTCATCACCGTGGCCAACACCGGCAACACCACGCTGGACGGCGTGACGGTGACGGACCCCTATGCTGACGCCGGATCCATCGTCCGTGGCGCGGATGTCGTCGGCGACAACGACGGCCTCCTCGAGGTCGGAGAAACCTGGGGTTACACCGCCAAGCACACGGTGACCCAAGGCGAGATCGACTCCAACGGCGGCGGAGACGGCGCGCTGGAAAACACCGCCACGGCCGACTCCAACCAGACCGGACCCGACACCGACGACGCCAGCGTGCCCGTCGATCGCCGGCCCAGCCTGAACATCGTCAAGGACGCCACCGTCCCCGGCGGCACGGCCGACGCGGCCGGTGAGCAGATCAGCTACACGATCAGCGTCACCAACACCGGCAACACCACGCTGGACGGCGTCACCGTCACCGACCCCTATGCCGACGCCGGATCCCTGGTCCGTGGCGCCGACATCAGCGGCGACAACGACGGCCTGCTCGAAGTGGGCGAGGTGTGGGGCTACACGGCCAAGCACACCGTCACGCAAGGCGAGCTGGACTCCAACGGCGGCGGCGACGGACTGCTGGAGAATGTGGCCACGGCCGACTCCAACCAGACCGGCCCCGACACCGACGACGCCAACGTGCCCGTGCAACAGCGCGCCAGCATCGATATCGAGAAGTACGTCTCGATCGACGGCGGCGCGACCTGGAGCGACGCGGACGACCCCATGGGGCCGATCGCCACCTCCGGCGCCAGCATCGCCTTCAAGTTCGTGGTCGCTAACACCGGCAACGTGACCCTGACCAACGCCACGGTCACCGACTCGGTGTTCGACCTGAACGGCGCGGCGGCGGGCACGGCCCGGGCGCTCGGAACCCTGGCGGTCGGCGCTAGCACCGAGTTCCAGATCACCGCCCCCTGGACCGTCGGCCAGCACGTCAACGACGCCACCGCGTCGGGGACCTATTCGGGCGGCACGGCCAGCGACCACGACCTGGCCTACTACTACGGTCTGATCGACTGCGTCGGCACCCGCACCCCGGGCTTCTGGCTGTCGCCCAACGGGCTGAAGTTCTGGGACGGCACCGTGGGCAACGAAACCAAGTCGGGCCCGGACTTCCCGAACGGCGAGCTGCTGGCCTTCAACAACAGCATCACCGACGGCCCCGACCCGGGGACCAGCAACAAGGAGGAACGCTACATCCTGCTGGGCGACTACAACGGCAACGGCGTCACCGACGTGGGCGAAGACACCCTGAAGATGTCGCTGGCCCTGGCGCTCAAGGTCATCGACGCCTCGCAGAAGCCCTCGCAGGACGCCCGCTACGTCCTGGGTCGCGACGTCATCGCCGCCTGGCTGAACTTCGAGGCCGGCAACGGGGCGGGCGGCGCGCTCGATCCCAACAGTCCGACCTACAAGATGAACAAGGCGATCGACTGGCTGCAGCAGTACGCCGACGCCAACCACGACGGCGTCGCCGACTTCAACGGCCCGGCGATCAAGCAGAACACCGCGGCCTGGCAAGGGTCTGGCGCGGGGCTGCACACGGCGCTCGACGAATACAACAACCACGGCACCATCAATGGCGTGGCCTACTCGTGCAGCGCCGACGACCACCTGTTCGTCACCATGCTGACCCGCTACCACGAGGATGTCCTCGCATGAGCGGCCGGGGCGGCGCGAACAGGGCGAGAGGCTCGGGACGGCGCGTCCTTCCCGAGCCGCTGGCCGACGCCTTCAGGACCTGCCGGCGGCATCTGCTGATCGCCGCCGGCTTCAGCGCCCTGGTCAACATCCTCTATCTCGCGCCCACCCTCTACATGCTGCAGATCTACGACAGGGTCCTGCCGACAAGCGGGCTCCTGTCGCTTGCGTTTCTGACGGTGGCGGTCGTCTTCGCCCTGGCCACCCTGTCCGTGCTCGACAGTCTTCGCCAGCGCATCCTGGTGCGGCTCGGCCTGCGCCTCGACCGCCTGCTGGCGCCCGAGGTGCTGACCCGGCTGACAGGGGGCCTTGGCGCCGACGCCGGACCGCGGTTGCGCCAGGCCATGCGCGAGTTCGACGCCTTCCGCAACGTCGTCTCCGGCTCCGCCGCCACGGCGATGCTCGATGCGCCCTGGACCCCGATCTACCTGGCGCTCTGCTTCGTGCTGCACCCCTTGCTGGGCGTGATCTCGGTGATCGGGGCGGGGGCGCTGCTGATCCTGGCCATCCTCAACGAGCAGGCCACCCGCGGCAAGCTGGAGGCCCTCAACGAGGCCTCGGCCCAGGCCTATGCGACGCAGGAGGCGATCGCCAGCCAAGGGGGGCTCGTCAAGGCGCTGGGCATGCGCGAGCCGCTGATCGTGCGACAATTGCTCGACCGCCGCGCCGCGGTCGGCCTGCAGGCCGACGCCCAGTTCACCGGCGGGGTCTATACCGGCCTCATCCGCTTCCTGCGGCTGACCCTGCAATCGCTGGCGCTGGGAACCGGCGCCTGGCTGGCCGTGCGCCACGAGATCTCGGCCGGCGGCGTCATCGCCGCCTCCATCCTGCTCAGCCGCAGCCTGGCGCCCGTCGAGCAGATCGTTGGCGCCTGGAAGAGCGTGATCCAGGCCCGCGACGGCCTGCGCACCCTGGTCGATCTCTTCGAACGCGCCCCGGCCATGCCGACCCGCACGCTGCTGCCCGAGCCCAAGGGCCGGCTGCGCGCCGAGCAGGCCAGCGTCCGCGCGCCCGACGGCACGGGCATGATCCTGCGCGGCATATCCTTCGACCTCAATCCGGGCGAGATCATCGGCGTCGTCGGCCCCAGCGGCGCGGGCAAGACCACCCTGGCCAGGGTGCTGGTCGGGGCCCTCACGCCAGATCTCGGCTGCGTGCGCATCGACGGTGCGGACCTGGCCGACTGGCAGTCCGAGCGCCTGGCCGCCCACGTGGGCTATCTGCCGCAGAACTGCGGCCTGTTCGCCGGCACGGTGAAGGAGAACATCGCCCGCTTCGCCAGCATCACCGAAAGCGACCCGCGCGAGATCGACGAGCGCGCGGTGGCGGCGGCGACGGCGGCCGGCGCGCACGAGATGATCCTGCGCCTGCCGCAGGCCTACGACACTCAGTTGGGACCAGGCGGGGCAGGGGTGTCGGCCGGCCAGGCCCAGCGCCTGGCCCTGGCCAGGGCGCTGTACGGCGGCCCGCAGGTGTTCGTCTTCGACGAGCCCAATTCCAACCTCGACTTCGAGGGCGAGACGGCGCTGGAACATGCGATCGCGACCCAGAAGGCGAGGGGGGCGGCCCTGGTGGTGATCGCCCATCGCCTCAACATACTGGGCGTGGCCGACAAGCTCCTGGTGCTGCGCGACGGCGCGATGGATCTCTACGGCCCGCGTCGCGAGGTGCTTCAGGCGCTGGAGGCGAGGGTGGCGGGATTGCCGCGCCCGGCCAACGCCTCGTCCGATCTTCGGGTTTCGGGGTGACGTCATGACCGCTTCGCTCGCCATCCATAAGCCCGGCGCCCTGGTTACGGTCGAGGCCTACAAGGAGCAGGGGCCGGCCGACGGCGCCAATTGGGAGCTTCGGGCCGGCCTGGCCGCCGCCGGCGTGTTCTTCGTCGGTTTCCTCGGCTGGGCGGCCTTCGCGCCGCTCGACGCCGGCGCCTACGCGCAGGGGGTGGTCGTGGTTTCCGGCAGCCGCCAGGCCGTGCAGCACCGCGAGGGCGGGGTGATCTCGGCCCTGCGCGTGCAGGAAGGCGACAAGGTCAGACAGGGGCAGGTTCTGCTCGAACTGAACGTCCAGGAGGTCCGGGCCCAGGAGCGGGCTCTGGCCGCCCGCGTCTTCGCGGTCGAGGCGCGCCGGGCGAGGTTGATCGCCGAGCGCGACGGCCTGGCCGCGCCGATCACGCCGGTCGCCTTCGCGGGCCTGCCCGCCGAGGATCAGGTGCTGGCCGACGAGGCCATGGGCCTGGAGCGCCGTCAGCTGGCCGCCCAGCGCGCGGCCCTGGCCTCGCGGCGCGGCGTGCTGGGCGAGCGCGCCAGCCAGCTTTCCGAGCAGATCAACGGCTACAACCGCCAGCTCGCCGCCAATCGCGAGCAGCAGCGGTTGATCGGCGAGGAGCTGGAAGGCATGCGCAAGCTGGCCGCCCAGGGCTATGCGCCGATGACGCGGGTGAGGGCGCTCGAACGGGCCGCGGCCGATCTGGTGGGCACGGACGGCGCCTATCGCGCCCAGGCCGCCAGCGCCCGCGAGGGCATCGGCGAGACCCGCATGCAGGCCCTGCAGGGCGACCGCGAGCACATGGACGAGGTGATCGCCGACCTGCGCCAGTCCGAGATCGAGCTCAACGACCTCAAGCCCAGGTTGACCGCCGCGCGCGATCAGCTGTCGCGCGGCATGGTCCGGGCGCCGGCCTCGGGCCAGGTCGTGGGCCTGAAGGTGTTCACGGTCGGCGGCGTCGCGGCGCCCGGCGACGTCCTGATGGAGATCGTGCCTCAGCGCGCGCCGCTGGTCATCGAGGCCCGGGTGGCGCCGAACGACGCCGACGACGTCCATGTGGGCCAGAGGGCCGACGTGAAGTTCACCGCTTTCCACGACCGCCAGTTGCCGCTGCTGCAGGGCACGGTCACCAAGCTGTCGGCCGACGGCTTCACCGACGAGAAGACCGGTGCGCGCTATTTCCGCGCCGAGGTCGCCGTGCCGCCGGAGGAACTGGCCGCGCTGAGGCAGCCGGGCCGGGAAGCGCCTGCATTGAAAGCCGGGCTGCCGGTCGAGGTCGTCGCGCCGCTACGCAAGCGCACGGCGCTGCAATACCTGCTGGAGCCGCTGCAGCAGCGGCTGTTCAGGAGCTTCCGCGAGCAGTGAGACGCCGAGGGATGTGTCACTGACTCCAAAAACCGCCACCTCGCAACGATAGGAATATATTCCTTTCCATGATCCGCACTGCGCTATCGGCCGTTTATGAAAGAGTCGGGTCTACCAGCATTTTCAATGGCCTAGCGGCTTCCGAAATTCTCTTCCAAAAATCACGGTGGCTGCGAATATTCGATCCGGCGTCATCATCCAAGATGACTCAATACCCAGCGACTGACTCCAAACTCGCCAAAACGATCCTCAAAATCTGCGACTGGCTATCTGACCCAATCTAGGGCGGTGGAGGCTAGTTGCTTGCGGACTTCGGCGCTGATCCCGCGGTCGCGCTCGGACGCCGATAGCGCTTGCGAGCAGCCGATGAGGACCTGCCGAGAGATCGGTAGAGCGTTGATCGAGCAACGCCCAGCGTGCTCGCTACTTCTGCCCCAGTCGTTTCCGGATCCGCGAGCAACCGCTTGGCGTGACTGAGCTGCTGGGACGTCAACTTGGCGGGCCGCCCGCCCAGTCGACCTCGCGCCTTTGCCGCAGTTAGACCGGCCAATGTCCGCTCGCGAACGAGGTCGCGCTCCATCTCGGCCATCGCCGCCATGACGTGGAAGAAGAAGCGCCCTGCAGACGAGCCTGTGTCGATGCCGTCCGTGAGACTCGCGAACTGAATGCCGCGCTTTTCCAGTTGCGCTGTGAACTCGACCAACTGGCGCACTGACCGTCCCAGCCGATCCAATTTCCAAACCATGAGCGTATCGCCGGCGCGTAGGTGCGACAGCGCGTCGGCCATCCCAACGCGATCGCCACGGCCGCCGCTGGCGTGATCGGTGAAGATCCGCTCGCAGCCGGCCTTGGTGAGCGCATCGATCTGGAGGTCGAGCCGCTGGTCCGTCGTTGAGACACGTGCATAGCCGATGAGCATGCCCCATTGTCTCAAATCCCGTGCCGTCCGCCAAACGCCGGCGTTTGATTTCGCGACACAGTTTTAGGACCCCTCACGTTGCGGTGAAGCTAGGGGAGGGGTCTCGTTTCAGTGGGGGTCCTAATAACCAGCGTTTTTCGGACGCCACGGGTAGGCAAAGCTGCGGCCGCGTCAGATGCATGGCCCTCGGTGGCCTCCCCTGGCGTCGCGAATGAGCTATGCTTTTGCTATGGACGCTCAGCCGGAACCAGAAAACTACGAGAGCATAAACCTGACGCCTGGCGAACGACTGTCAGGGAACAGGCTGGCTTGCGTCATCGAGCAGATCGCAGCGCAATCAAGCGACATACTCGGCTCAAAAGAACGAGCCCAGGACTGGTTGCGATCTCATCCAATCCCCGCACTCGACGGCAAAACAGCCGAGTGGATCATCGCACAAGGATTGGGCAATGCGGTTCTCGATTACCTTGATGAGATCCGGTACGGCAGCCGCGGATAGACGGAACCTGGCGCTTAGTCGCATCGCAGGTCACAGCCGCGATAGGCCCTAGCGGACCGATCAGTGTCAGCTAAGGCGCTTCCATCAAAAGCGAGGCGACGCGGCGGATGCGCCGTATTGCTCAGCGGTGACCGGCTCCATCCAATCGACGTTGCGCCCTTCGACATTCTCCTGAACGGCGATGTGGGTCAGGCCGCTGGTCGAGGTGGCCCCGTGCCAGTGCTTGACGCCCGGTGGCGTCCAGACGACGTCGCCGGGATGGATCTCGCGTTTCTGGCCGTTCCATTCCTGCACCCAGCCCACGCCCGAGGTGACGACCAGCCACTGGCCGGCGGGATGGGTGTGCCAGTTGGACCGCGCGCCGGGCGAGAAGGCGACTTGACCCGCGGTCGCGCGAGCCGGCGGCGATTGGGCGAAAAGCGGCGTGACGACAACCGAACCGGTGAAGTTGCCGGCCGGACCCGTTGACGATGGCCGCGCGCCATTGGGTGAGATCTGCATCGACTGGGCCCAGGCGGTCTGACCGCCGAAGAGCGTTAGGGCCACAGCGGCGGCTGCAAGAGTTTTCAAGCTCATGGTGCTTTTCCTTGGCGAGGTCAGGCGCGCGCCTGGCGCCCCTGGGTCATATCGATGACGAAACGGTAGCGGACATCCTTGGCCACGACCCGGTCATAGGCTTGGCTGATCTGGTCGGGCTTGATCAGCTCGACATCGGCCTTGATGTTGCGGGCCGCGCAGTAATCGATAACGGCTTGCGTCTCGGCGATGCCGCCGATCATCGAGCCGGCCAAGCTCTTGCGGCCAAAGCCCATCGCCATGCCGCTCAAGCCTGAAATCTCGCCCAGAGCGCCGACATTGACGTAGGTTGCGTCGAGCTTGAGCAGGTCGATGAACGGCTGCATCGGATAGGACTCTGGTACGGTCGAGATCATCAGGTCGAACTGATTGGCTAACCGGCTCATGGTGGCCTTGTCGCTCCACAACACCGCGGCCTTCGCGCCTAGGCGCTGGGCGTCTGAGAGTTTGCCGGGCGAGGTGGTGAAGACGGTGATCTCCGCGCCGCGCGCCGCCGCCAGCTTGACGGCGACGTGGCCCAGTCCTCCCAACCCGACGACGCCGACCCGTTGGCCTGGCTCCAGCCGCCAGTGCTGCATCGGCGAGAAGGTAGTGACGCCCGCGCACAGCAGGGGCGCGGCGCCGGCTAGGTCCATGCCCGGCGGAATACGGATCGCGAAGCGCTCGGTGACGACGATGCGCTCGGCATAGCCGCCATAGGTTCGCCCGCCGGAGATCTTGTCGGGGGCGTCATAGGTGAAGGTCGTACCGTTCAGGCAGTTTTGCTCGCGGTCGGCTCTGCAGTTCTCGCAGGTTCCACAGGCGTCGACCATGCAGCCGACGCCGGCGATGTCGCCGACCTTGAATTTGGTGACGGCCGAGCCGACGGCGGCGACGCGCCCGATGATCTCGTGGCCCGGAACGACCGGGTAATTGGCAGGGCCCCATTCGCTACGGGCGGTGTGAATGTCGGAGTGACAGATCCCGGCATAGAGGACATCGATCAGCACGTCGCTGGGGCGAACGGCGCGCCGCTCGATCTGCATCGGCGCGAACGGTGCGCCGGGCCCGCTGGTTGCGTAGGCGCGCACCTGAAAGGGACCTTGCTCGGCGGGGCGGCGGGTTTGCGCTTCTGCGTCATTGGCCAACAAAGGCGCAGCCGCCAGGCCCGCGCCGGCGATCAGAAGCTGGCGACGGTCCGAGCGGTGAGCGTCATCGTGGGTGGGGTCGTCACAGCGTGCGCACATGAGGGCAGCTCCTGGCTGGGAAGGGGAGTGTGGTGATCGCGGGTCAGGGGAGGCGGCGATCCCGGTTGGGGGACGCGATCCTGATCGTGGCCTTGAGCGATCCGGCGCGGCTTAGCGCCTGGAGATCGCCGGTGATCTTGCCGAGCACGATGACGCCGGGCTCGGGAATGCCCTGGCCGTCGTGACGGTAGAAGATCGCCACGTCGGGGCCCGGCGACCAATAGATCAGCTCGCCGACATCGTAGGCGTGCTTGCGCGGTCCAGACTCGGAGATTGGCCGTGGCAGGCGGCCATACTTCTCGCGTCGGAAAAGATCGTTCAGCGTCATCGTAAGCGGCAACAGGCTGACGAAGTCCCGGGCTGCTTGGCTGTCGTCGAGTTGGGCGGTCAGCACCTGGCGGCCGATGTCGATCTCGAGCGTGGGCATGTCCATGGCGGCCTCGCTCATTGGACGGTGTAGCCGCCGTCGACGGCCAGGGCGTGGCCGATGACGAAGGTCGAGCCTGGGCCGCACAGCCAAAGCACGGCGTCGGCGACCTCTTCGGCGCGGCCAAGGCGTCCGATCGGCTGAGCCTTGAGAATGTCCTCCAGGACCAGGTTGCCGCTGGTCACCATGTCCGAGACCATCGGGGTGTCGATCGTGCCTGGACAGACAGCATTGACGCGCACGCCCAGCGGGGCGAACTCGATGGCCGCGCTCTTGGTCAGACCCAGAACACCGTGCTTGCCGGCGTGATAGGCTGCGCGGCCGGGCAAGCCGACCAGACCGCCGAGCGACGAGCAATTGACGATCGCGCCGGAGCCCTGAGCGCGCATCTGGGCCAGTTCATGTTTCATGCAGGCCCAGACGCCGCGCAGGTTGATGGCATTGACGCCATCGAAGACTTCCGCGCTCTCATCGGCGGCGCTGGTGACGGGGGCCTGGACGCCGGCATTGTTGAACGCCGCATCGAGCCGTCCAAAGGTCGCCACGGTCTGCGCGACCATGGCGGCGACCTGGGCCTCGTCGGCGACATCGCAGGTGATGGCCAAAGCCTTGGCTCCGGCCGCCGTCAGATCGGCGGCCGCCAGACGCGCGGCCTCTCCGTTGAGGTCGGCTAGAACGACGGCTGCGCCGGCTTGGGCGAAGGCCTTGGCGGTGGCCAGGCCCATGCCCGAGGCCGCGCCGGTGACCAGGGCGACCTTGCCGCTGAAATCGTAAGTCATGCTGTCCCGTTCCATCCATTTCCGCCGCGTTGCGAAGGGGCGGTGATGACGCGATCGATGCGTCTCGTTGCCGGATGAAGGTAGGACGAGGTCCCTTGGCGGATTAGCCGCTCAGTGTTGAACGGGGCGATGCACGCAATTCACCGTCGGAGCGGGAACCGGCCTTAAAGCCCGAGAGGGCGAAGCTCGCGGACCAGGTCGATCAGAAGGCGAAGCCCCGCTGGAACCTGGCGACGACTTGAATAGTAGATGTGGAAGCCAGGTCCCATCGACGACCAGTCGTCCAGGGTCGTCCGGAGCGCTCCGCTTTCGATCAGCGCGCTGACGGACGGCTCGGGCGCGTACATCAGGCCCGCGCCGCCGACGGCCAGAGCGCGCGCCACCTGGGTCTCGTTGATGGTGATCGCGCCGGGGGTCGTTACCGCGACCGCCTCGTCGCCGCGCTCGAACTCCCAGCGGTAGATCCGATCGTCGCCCAGCCGGATCTTCAGGCAGCGATGGCGGGCCAGGTCGTCTGGATGGTCCGGCACGCCGAACCGGTCCAGATAGCCCGGCGAGCCGACTACCACCCACCGGATGTCGGCCGACAAGCGCTGGGCGATCATGTCCTCGGGCACGGTGCCGCCATAGCGGATTCCGGCGTCGTAGCCTTCGTCGATGACGTCGATCATGCGATTGCTGACCGACAGGTCGATCTCGATGTCGGGGTAGCGGTCGACGAAGGCGGGCATGACCGAGGCCAGCAGCAAGGTGGCGGCGTCTTCGGGGACGTTGAGACGCAGGCGTCCGGCGGGCGCGTCCCGGAAACGGTTGATCACTTCGACGGCTTGGCCGATCGCCTCGAACGGCTGGCTGATCGCCGCCTGCAGTTCTTCGCCGGCCGCGGTGAGGGTGACGCTGCGATTGGTGCGATTGAGCAGCCGAACGCCCAGACGCCCCTCCAGGCCCTTCAACGCATGGCTCAGGGCCGAAGCGCTGACGCCCAGCTCCAACGCCGCGCGCCGAAAGCCGCGATGACGGGCAATGGCGAGAAAATAGGTGAAGTCGGCGAGGTCGGATCGGCTCAGCTGCATTTGGAAGTCCCGGGCCCGCGACAAACGCACCCTAGCATAACGTTCCGCCGACAACGATGAGCTTGGATTTACATTGCGATGAGCAAAGCTCGCCATGGATATGGTGGCGATGGGTGAAGGGGAGGCCTAACTGGATAGGGCGGCGGCGTGCCGCGCTCCGGTGGAGCCTGCCTGATCGCTGAAGGAAGCGCCATGAACCTTCCCCTCGCTATCGCCCTGTCCTTCACTCTGGCCGCGCCCGCCTTCGGTCAGGCCGCCGCCAAAGGAGTCAAACCCGTGTCGAACCCGCCCTTGAACCTGGAAGATGTGCGTTCGGTGTCGCCGGCGCTGGAGCGCTACACGACGGGACCCCTGTTAGGCGACCTGTGGAAGCGACCCGACCTGTCGCCGCGTGATCGCAGCGTCGTCACCATCGCCGCGCTGATCGCCCGCAACCAGACCATCGAGCTGCCTTATCACCTGAACCTGGCGCTCGATAACGGTGTCACCCCGGCCGAGATCTCCGAGATCATCACCCATCTGGCCTTCTATTCGGGCTGGGCCAATGCGATGTCGGCCGTGGCGGTCGCCAAACCGATCTTCGCTGCGCGGGGCGTTACCCTGGACCAGTTACCCGTCGCCGCGCCGACCCTCCTGCCGATCGACCCGGTCGCTGAAGCCAAGCGCGCGACGAGCGTTCAGGACAATGTCGGACCGGTGTCGCAAAGCCTCGTCGATGACACCGGTGAGCTTTTGTTCAAGGACCTGTGGCTACGCCCGGGCCTGGCGCCGCGCGACCGCAGCCTGATCACGGTCAGCGCTCTGATCGCCTCGGGCCAGGTGGCGCAGGTGACCTTCCACCTCAATCGAGCGATGGATAACGGCCTGACCAAGGCTCAGGCGTCCGCGCTGCTGACGCATCTGGCCTATTACGCCGGGTGGCCCAACGCCATGTCGGCGGTCCCTGTCGTCAAGGCTGTCTTCGACAGCCGGGGCTGAGCGCCGCGCTTTCGAACATCTCTGGTCCAGGCGTTTGTTGTGGCGCCGGGCTAACCCAAAAGGATATCGCCATGCAGCTCAAGCGCGCCGGATCGCAGCCTTCCCAGAAGGGGCCCGAGGAATACTTCACCGGGACCGTTCGTATCGATCCGATGAACGCCCCGCCGGAGCCCGCCCGCGTGTCGTGCGCCAGCGTCACCTTCGAGCTGGGCGCCCGCAGCGCCTGGCACACCCACCCGCTGGGCCAGACCCTGATCGTCACCGCCGGCTGCGGCTGGACCCAGTGCGAGGGCGAGGCGATCGTCGAGATTAGGGCCGGTGACGTGATCTGGTGTCCGCCGGGCCACAAGCACTGGCATGGCGCCAGCCCGACGACTTCGATGACTCACATCGCCGTCCAGGAAGCTCTCGACGGCAAGAACGTCATCTGGATGGAGAAGGTCACCGACGAGGAGTATCTCGCCGGCCCGCAGAGCCTATGAAGATGGCCGGGATGACAAGGACGATCAGATCTCTGGCGTTGTCGGCCGGGCTGGCGTTCGGCGTGTTAGAACCTATCGCCGCCCAGGCTCAGACCGACGCACCGGCCGCAAAGCCGGCCTACTTCGTGGCCGAGTACGAAGTCATCGATCGCGAAGGTATGAAGCCCTACAGCGCTCAGGTGCAATCGACCTTCGAGCCCTATGGCGGCCGGTTCGTGGTGCGTGGCGGCGCTGTAACCTCGCTTGAGGGGGAACCGGTGAAGGGTGGTCTCGTCGTCATCGCCTTCGGCAGTGTCGAGAAGGCCAAGGCCTGGTACGAGTCCCCGGCCTACGGGAAGATCAGGCCCTTGCGCTGGAAGTCGGCCAGGACCCGCGTCTATATCGTCGAAGGCGCGGCTCCTTGAGGAGGCTTTGATGATCGTCAGGACCACCCTGGCCCTTTGCGCCGCCCTGGCGCTTCTCACGAGCAATTCCGCCATGGCTCAGCCCTCGAAAAATCGCGTCGTCCGGATCGCCGAGCTCGAAATCGATCCGGCGCAGTTGGACGCCTATAAAGCCTTCCTTGCTGAAGAGATCGAAGCGTCTGTCCGGCTGGAGCCTGGCGTGCTGTCGCTGTCGGCCGTTTCGATTAAGGGCAGTCCAACGCGGATTCGCATTCTCGAGATCTATGCTGATCAGGCTGGTTACGAAGCGCACCTGCTGACGCCGCATTTTCTAAAGTACAAGAACGGCACGGCCAGCATGGTGAAGTCGCTGACCCTACTGGAAACCGATCCGATCAAGCTGTGCACGAAGGCAGATTGCGGGTAGCTGGTTTGGTGGCTTCCGCGAGCCGCTGAAAGGCGGGCCTGAAAAGGCGTCGTCAATGTCGTGTTTCTGGAGGTGTTCCAGAGTCTGCTCCTGGCGCAGATCAGCAGGCGGCCGATGCGCCTTCGCGCACCGTGTCAATGAAGGCGCGCAGGGCTGGGCTCATCTGGCGTTGCTGCGGGAAGCACAGGTGATGGCCTGGGAAGGGTTCGCACCAGGCCTCTAACATCGCCACGAGCCTACCATCGGCGATGGCCTGGCGGGCGGTGCGTTCGACGGAGAAGGCGATGCCGACACCATCGATGGCTGCCTGCAGCGCCATGTCCTTGCTGTTCACGATCAGCGGGCCGGCGACCTCGACCTCGAACCAGGCGCCGTCCTCGTAGAACTCCCAGCGATAGGGCTGAGCGCGGCCCGGCCAGCGCCAGCGGATGCAGTCATGGCCCAGGAGGTCGCGCGGATGGGCGGGAGTCCCGCGCTCGGCGATGTAGCTGGGGGCGGCGACCGGGATTTGCCGCACCGGCGGCTCCAGCGGCACGGCGACCATGTCGCGCTCGATCACCTCGCCGAGGCGGATGGCCGCGTCGTAGCCGGCCGCGACGGTGTCGACCACTTCGTCGTCGACCGTGACGTCCAGCACCACGCTGGGATAGGCGCGTCGGAAGGCCGGCAGGATCGGCTGGATGTAGAGTTCGGCGGCCGACCGAAAGGTGTGGACCCGAACTGTGCCGGACGGACGCTCCTGGTAGAGGCGAGCCTGACCGACGGCCTGGCTGAGTTCGGCCACGGCCGGAGCGACGCGGCGCAGCAGGTTCTCACCGGCCTCGGTCAGGGAGACGCTGCGGGTAGTGCGGTTCAGCAGCCGAACGCCGATCCGATCCTCGAAGGTCCGCACGACTTGGCTTAGCGCCGAAGGCGTCACGCCCAGGGCCTCGGCGGCGCGGGTGAAGCTGAGGGCCTGGCCTACGGCGACGAAGGCCCGCAGGTGGGCGAAGTCGCCACCGCTAAGCATGGGGTCGGTAAAGGTCATTATTTAGTCCTACTTACAAACTCTCGCAGTTCGTTGCGTATTCTGTAGTCGGCGCGATGGGCGCACAAGGCGCACCTCACAAGGAGCGTGCGATGACGAAACATTGGTTCATCACCGGGATTTCGCGGGGCCTGGGGCTGGCGCTGGCCAAGGCTGCGCTGGCGCGAGGCGACACCGTGGTCGGTACAGTCCGTTCGGGCGCGCCGCCAATCGAGGCCGAGGCGGGAAAGTTGCACGTCCTGATGCTCGACGTCACCGACGGTGCGGCGATCACCGCCGCCGTGGACGCGGCTTTCCGCCTGGCTGGCGGACGGCTGGACGTGGTGGTCAACAATGCCGGATACGGTCTGCTGGGCGCGCTTGAGGACGCCACGGACGCAGAGGCCGAGCGCTTGTTCGCCACCGATGTCTTCGGCCCGTTCAAGGTCATCCGGGCGGCTCTGCCCAGGCTGCGGGCGCAAGGCGAGGCGCGGATTGTGAACATCACATCGATCGCCGGCCGCGCGCCAGGCGCCGCTTCGGCGCTCTACGCGGCTGCCAAATATGCGCTCGAGGGCCTGACAGCCTCGCTGCATCAGGAAGTTGCGCCGCTGGGCGTCAAGGTGACAGCCGTCGCGCCCGGCGCCTTCCGAACGGATTTCCTGTCGGCCCACTCGATCCGCCTGAGCGAGACGCGCGCCGAGGGCTATGGCGGCACGGTCGGCAAGGCCAGCCATGCCTTCTCGTCGATGGCGGGCCAGCAACGGGGTGATCCGGATCGTGCGGCCCGGGCCCTGCTGCGGATCGTCGATGCACCCGATCCGCCACTGAACCTGCTGCTCGGCTCAGACGCCTTGCGGCGAGCTCGCGCCAAGCACGCGGCGGTCGAGGCGGAGATCGATACCTGGGAGGATCTGACGATCAGCACCGACTTTCCAGAGGTCGAAGCGCGCTGAGGGCGGAGAGCTCGGCGGCGCCCGCGATGAACCGGGCGGCCCGATCGTTCCCGGATCAACCGTTGTAGAGATCCGAGTCGGGATCCTGCTTGCCCCGCACCTCCGTCGATACGATTTCGGCGGCGATGGCGGAGTAGGTGATGCCGTTGCCGCCGAACCCCATGACGGCCCAGGTGTGGTCCATGCCCTCCACAGGGCCGATGCTGGGCAGGCCGGTGGCGCTGGAGCCGAACGCGCCCGCCCAGATGTAGTCGATAGTGAAATCGACATCGGGCAAGAGGCGCCGGAGCTTGGCGGTCAGGATGGCGCTCTTGCGCTCCAGTTTCTTCGAATCCTCATGTGCGGTGGCGTCGGCTTCGTCCTCGCCGCCGGCGATGATCCGGCCTTCGCGGTCCATGCGCAGATAGAGGTAGGGATCGGACGCCTCCCAGACGAGCGTGTCGGCCAGCCAGTCGGGTCGGCGCCTGGCGGGCTTGGAGGCCATGGCCCAGGTCGAGACGACGCTGGCGCCTGACGTCGGCACACCCTTGGGAAATTCATAGCCGCAGCAGAACACAACGTGCTTGGCGCGCACCGCAAGGCCGGTGTCCGTCAGCAAGGTCACGCCGTCGGGATCGCTGATGGCCTGCGTCACCTCGACCGGCGACCATATCCTGCCGCCGCGGGCGTGGGCGCGCCGCAGGAGGCCCGCCGCCAGCCGCGCCGGATCGCCGGCCGCCGACCCCGTAGAAAGTATCGCGCCCGTTCGATCCAGGCCGAAGCGGTCGCGAAGCTCGGCCTTGCCTAAGTAGCGGCTGTCGAGGCCGATTTGCGCTCGGGCATGGGCTTCAGCTTCGAGCGCGCGCGAGCCATAGGCGTCACCGGCGAGATAGAGCGAGGACTTGGGGCGAAGGCCGCAGGCGATCCGCTCTTCGGCTACGATCCGGCGCAGGTCCTCCACGGCCCTGTACGATCGCAGATAGGCTCGCCTGGCCTTGGCGAGGCCGATCCTGTCACTCAGCGCCGTCAGCGGCAGATCGATCTCCCATTGCAGCAGCGCGGTTGAGGCCATGGTCGAGCCGCTGAGGGGAGGGCGGCGGTCGAGCACAGCGACCGAATGATCCTTCGACAGTTCGTGGGCCATGAACGCGCCGCTGATTCCAGCCCCCACGATGGCGACGTCGACGCTGATCGCCTGGGTCAGAGGGCGTGTCGGCACGCCGAGGCCATGGCTGTCGGCCCACAGCGATCTTCCGGTTCTTAGGTCACGTTTCCTGGTCGCGCCGGTCATGGGCCCTCCGCCTGAGCGAGGCTAAGCACGCGAAGCGGGGCGGGGTTCCGCGTCGATCGCGGCGGGCGGCGGGCCTCGCCGACGCGTCTTGAGGACGGGGCCGCTAATAGCGCCAGAGAAACGGCGCCGATTGCCACATGATGGCGATGGCCGAGAGCATCGAGGCCAGGACTGAAAGGCGCTGGACGAAAGCCCCGCCGAGATCGGGGCGCCTGGTGGCGCGCCAGGCGCGAACGGCCAAGACGACTGCGGCCAGAACGCAGGCGAGCGTCAGGCCCGCAAGAAGCCAGGTCAGCGGCGCCTGGTGTTCGTATGGGGATATGTCGGCCAGACTGGCGATCGCATAGGCGGCCAGGAAATGCGCCGCCCAGAGCACCAGACCGCCCAGCAGGGAAAGCCAGGTGTTCACGTAAGGCCTGCGGGGAAGAGGCGCGTGACGCCGAACCCGACGAGACCCTGGCCGGCGGTGTAGGCCAGGAACAGGCCGACCAACTCGATGGTCGCTGGCCGGTCAGGGCCCACATAGCCGTAGAGCCGTCGCAGCAGCACATAGAGCGCCATGATCGCCGCGACGGCGACGAAGAAGCCCTGCCAGGCCAGGATTGCGTGGACGATCGCGCCTTGAGCGCTGGCCTGGGGCGACAGCCCGGTCGCACGCCAGGATGACAGGTCGACGCCGAAGGCCAGCCCCAGAAGGGCGCCCCCGACCAGGACCATGGCGGTGGCCAGCCACGGGCGCGCGAACTGGCGTCTGGCCAGCAGGGCCAGGGCGCCGCCGGCCGCCGCCGACAGGGTCGCGACGGCCAGAGAGGCGGTGTCGGGCGGCGGCCGCCAGGCGTCGGGATTGCGGCTCCACAGGAAGACGTAGGAGAACACCGACATGGCCAGCACCATGCCGCCGACCACGAGGGTCACGACCATGGCCCACCAGCCGGTGCTCGACGGCCCGCTGGCGTAGGTCGGCAGCTCGATCCCGGCGCCGACGTCGACCGCTCGCTGCGGCAGGGGATGGTCGAGGAACCAGCACCAGCGCAGAACGCATATGATCGCCAGCACCCCGCTCAGCACCGAGGCGGCATAGGCCTGCACGGTCAGCAGCAGGAAGAAGCCGGCGGTGAACACCGCAGCCCAGACGTGCCAACCCGAGGGGACGGGCATTCGCAGCAGGTGCTGGGGCTCGGCGTTGACCGGGCTGGTCACTAGGGTCTCGCGGCCGCCCGTGGGCGCGCCGGGCAGGAAGTAGCGTCCGGCGGCGACGTCGCGGGCGAGGTTCTTCTGGTCCCAGAGCGGATAGAGCGATCTGACCACCGGGATGCTGCGTGTCGAGTAGAGGCCCGCCGGCAGCCATTCGAGTCCGCCGCCCTCGTAGACGTTGCCGGCCTCGCTGGCGCCGAACGGGCGGAAGTTGCGGATCATGTCGATCACCCAGATCAGCACGCCGGCGGCGAAGACGAAGGCGCCGATGCTGGAGATGAGGTTCGGCCACTCCCAGTCGCGGCCGGCGGCATAGGTGTAGATGCGCCTGGGCATGCCCATCAGGCCGGTCAGGTGCATGGGCAGGAAGGCCAGGTGCATGCCGGCGAACATCAACCCGAAGGTCCAGCGGCCCAGGCGCTCGCTCAAGGGCCGGGCCGAGACCATCGGCGCCCAGTAGTAGATCGCCGCGAACAGCGGAAAGACCATCCCGCCGATCAGCACGTAATGCAGGTGGGCGACGATGAAGTAGGTGTCATGGGCCTGCCAGTCGAAGGGGACCATGGCCGCCATCACGCCCGTCAGCCCGCCCATCACGAAGATCAGCAGCGAGCCGAGCACGAAGAGCCCCGGCGCATTGAACTTCATTCGGCCGGAGGCGACCGTGGCGATCCAGGCGAAGACCTGCACACCCGCCGGCAGGCTGACGGCCATGGACGCCGCCGAGAACATTCCGACCGACACGCCCGGCAGGCCGGTAGTGAACATGTGGTGGGCCCAGACCCCGAAGCTGATGAAGCCCGTGGCCAGAAAGGCCAGCACCACCAGCCAGTGTCCCACCAGCGGCGTGCGCGCCACCGCCGGCACGATGGTCGACATCGCCCCGGCCGCCGGCAGGAAGATGATGTAGACCTCGGGGTGGCCGAAGAACCAGAAGAGGTGCTGCCACAGCATCGGGTCGCCGCCGCGCGCGGCGTCGAAGAACGGCCAGCCCAGGGCGCGCTCCAGCTCCAGCAGCGTGGTGGCCAGGATCACCGACGGGAAGGCGATGATGATCATGCCGGCGAAGACCAGCATGGCCCAGGCGAACACCGGCAGCTTGTCCAGCGTCATGCCCGGCGCGCGGGTCTTCAGAACGCCGACGATAATCTCGATCGCCCCGGCGATGGCCGAAATCTCGATGAAGCCGATGCCCAGCAGCCAGAAGTCGGCGTTGATCCCCGGCGAATAGGTGGTCGAGGTAAGCGGCGGATACATGAACCAGCCGCCGTTCGGCGCTAGGCCGAAGAACAGCGAGCAGAAGAACGCCAGGCCCCCGATCAGATAGGCCCAGAAGGCGTAGGCCGACAGGCGCGGGAAGGGCAGGTCGCGGGCCCCCAGCATCTGCGGCAGCAGCAGGACGCCCAGCGCCTCGACCGCCGGCACCGCGAACAGGAACATCATCACCGTGCCGTGCATGGTGAAGATCTGGTTGTAGGTTTCCTGGGGCAGCACGCCCTGCATGGGCAGGGCCAACTGGGTGCGCATCAGGAGCGCCAGCACCCCGGCCAGCACGAAGAACAGCATGGCCGCGCCGACGTAGTAGACGCCGACATAGTTGTTGTTGATGACGGTGATCCACTGCCACCGCCGGGGCGCGCACCAGATCGCCTCCAACTGCTCCAGCTCGCCCTTCGGCCGTCGCCCCTTGGTCGGAAAGCGCTCGTAGAGGGCGGTGTCGAAGCCGGTCTCGGACGGCGTGGGCGGGCCGTTCACTTCAGGCT
>Ga0247823_10000272_pt1 | contig 44746 bp, 32 predicted proteins | sample 13C_PalmiticAcid_2_FD_192426 | JGI IMG/M metagenome (GOLD analysis project Ga0247823, IMG submission 192426) | Soil microbial communities from agricultural site in Penn Yan, New York, United States - 13C_PalmiticAcid_Day30 | ecosystem: Environmental > Terrestrial > Soil > Agricultural land... | reverse complement strand
CATGGCGTCGTACTGGAAATAGGTCGTGTAGTCCGCGCCGCTCAGCGCCTGCGACCAAACCGGCCCGCCCGCCAGCGCGACACCCAGCGCCGCCAGACTAACCCCAAAACGCAAACTGAACCTGCGGCACCCGCAATCTGGCCGGATCATGGGCAGATCCCGGCGCGAGGATCCCTCTCGGACACGACGTTGCCAACCGCGTCATAGGTCCTGCATGTCTGAGCGTTAACCCCCGACGGATCGATGGCGGAAGTCTTCGCGTTGCCTTGGGCGTCGTAGCTGGTCTGCGTGACGAGCCCGGTGGGATCCGTAGCTTTGGTCAGCTGTCCGTAGGCGTCGTACTCATAACGCCATGTGGGCCGTCCGCCCGTCACAGCCGGCTGTTCGACCGTCAGCACCTCTCCAAGGCCTGCGCCCGAGGACACATAGGTGATGTCGGTCTGGTGGCCGTTGGCGTCCCTGACCCAGGCGGGCTTGTTCCAGGTCGGGTGATAGCCCGCTTCGGCGACGAGCGCGGCAAGACCCGACCCCAGCTTGGGCGTCTTGGTCAGCTTGATGACGTTGTCACGGTCATCATACTTGAACTGATCGACATCCCCTTCCGGATAGGTGCGAGTGACGACGCGGTGGCGACCGTCATAGTCAGCCAGGCTCAACCGCCCCAGTTCATCGACCAGGCGAACCCTGTCGCCATCCTGGTCGAAGTACGCCGTGAAGCGCCCGCCCAGTGGATCCACACGCTGGCTGCGCACCCCCTCGGCGAAGAAAAACCGATGCGGCGTCAAGCCGTTCTCGATGGCCACGCCGTCCCGGGCCTCACGCACCCTGCCGACAGCGTCATAGGTGTAGGACAGGCTCGGCCGTGCCTGGGCCAGCTGCGAAGCGGAATCGACCGGCGCGTAGATCGTCCCCACGCGCTGGAAAGGCACGGGACGCACGCTGGCGGAACGCGGCGTTGGATTGAGGAGATCGACTCGCGTGGCCTGCCCTGCGGCGTTCACGACCGGCGAAGCGGTCTGGCCGCCGCCGACAAAGTCCAGGTAACTCAGGGTCGCGGAACGGCCTAGATTGTTGCTGACCCCCGTGACCTTGCCAAAACCGTCGGTCTGGAACGTGTAGGAAACGCCCTTTGGCCAGGTCCAGGTCGTCGGCTTGAAGCCATAGGTGAAGGAGCAGACGTCCGGCGCGTTGTAGTTCGTCTGCCAAGGGGTGAAGGCAAGATCGTCACCGCCGCCGCCGCGGACCACGAAGGAAGTGTTCAGCCAGTTCCAACGACGCGTGAGCCACATCGACCCGCATTGGTCCCGGATCTTGTGCACGGCGCCCGACTGCAACAAGCGCGTCGCCGGACTTGTGGGGGCAAACCAGTTCCCGTCCGCCAGCTTGATGAACTGCAGACCGTTCCCAGCGCGGGTTACGGTCGCCACGTTGCCGACCATCTGCCGACGCCACCAGTCCGCCGCAAGGGTCGCGTAGACGTCTTTCTGGAGCTCGCTCAGCGTCGTACTGGCGTAGATGTCCTGCATCGACCAGAACGCCGCCAGGCTGGCTGGAGCGGCTTGGGCGGTGCTCGCCCCCAGCGCCTCGGCGGCGCTGGCCGAAACGCTGAAATGGATCTCCCAGTTGGAGACCCACCCCCCTGCCGTGGGGCCCGTGCAAGGTCCGGTCTGGCCGATGCACGGCGCGCCAGCCTTGTAGGTCAGCTTGTACTCCAGGCCGTAAGGAGCGGCTCCCCCTACGTTTGCGAGGACCGGCGTGGAGTAACCGGCCAGGCCGGACTTCAGATCGACGCCAAGCGCCGCGCTTCGGTCGACGAAGCGATCCTTCAGGACGTCGGCGGCCTTGTTGATGTCATAGGCGCCGATCTTGTCGACTTCCTTACCGGCGCCGCCCTTGGTCAGCCCCGTGTAGTCGACGATCGCGTGAGCGATCTCGAGCACGTTGCCGCTGGCGTCGTACTTCGAGGCGACAAGCGCCGCGCCGCGCTGACGAGATTGGTCATAGCCCGTCGGGGTGCAGCCCCAGTACTCGCTGCAAGCCGGCTTCAACTCGGCGCCTATCCGATAGCCAGGACCCAAGAAGGATTCCGACGACGATATGACGTTCTGGAAGCCGGCGGACGTGTAGCGATCAACAGCGGAGGTCAGGCGATCCAGAGCATTGGTCACTGTAATAGCGCTGACATTGGGGTTGGCCTGCGCACAGCCGCTGACGCGCCCCTCGAACTCCATCAGCCCAGGCCACACGCTCGCGGACGCCGCAGCATAGTCATAGAAGCGGCGGGGACCGGCTTGGCAGTCATCCTCGTCGGGTCGGTTGCCCCATCCGAACCGCGCGGCGGTGGAAGCGCCGTCGGGCAGATCCATGGTCTGCTCGACCAAGGCCCCTTCCAGAGTCGCGGCGGTGGCGGCGAAGGCGCGCGACACGGCCTTCGCCCGGTTGGCGTCGTTCGTTTTGCTGGCCACGCTGACCACGGTGTCGATGTCGAGACTGGTCAGCTGATCGACGATGTCCCAGTCGCCGATCTGCGGGACATTGTTGACCAGTGTCAGATCGGTTCGCGACTCCACCTTGTAGCGCCAGGCGACCACGCCGATCGAATGGTGATGCTGTGCGGCGACGGCGCCCAACCGGGCATGCATGCCGAGCGCCTTGGATGTCTGAGCCAGCCAGTTCGCGGCGAGTTTCTGCCGCGTCATGTCGCCGGCCGAGCTGCGGAACATGGGATGGCACTTGTATTCCTGACCGTCGGGACATGTGTAAAGACCCTGCTGCCGAGGAAGGAGCTCATCCTCAGCGCGCTCGCCGCCCCATTTGGCCGCTAGCGCGTCGGACGCCTCGCCAAGGCCCGCGACGATGGCCACCGGGACCGTCAGCCCGACGTGCTTCCGGATGGTCTGGTCGGCAAACGTTCCGCCTCCGGCGACGTAGGGGTGGTCGATCGCCAGTTGCAGCACCCCATCGAAGCCAGGAGTGCAGCCATTGGCATAGCCCGGGCATTCGCGACTCCAAGTGGCCAAGGCCACGTCATCGAGCTCAATGGAGACGCGATCCTTGTGATAGCTCGTCAGGCTGTCGTCGAAGCCGGTGTCTATCTCCAGACGACGGCCATAGGCCTCATCCATATAGAGCTGCCGCTCCAAAGGCGCGGGCCCGGTGGCCGGAGGATTCGGGTAGATCCAGAACTCGATACGGACATGCAGCTTCGTGCGGTACTGGTCGGGCAGATCTCCGCTGAAAACCTGTCCGGCGTCGGTGACGACATAGGCCGGCGCTGAAGACCATTGAGACGACCCGACATAGGTTTCCACGTATCCTGGGCGCCCGATCAGAGCGCCCAGATTATCCGTCGCCGCATCCGTCCGGATCGCATTGAGCAGTTGCACGCTGCGCGCGGAAAGCTGCGCGTCGAGTTGCTCGGTGGCGATGTTGCGAATGAAAGGCGCGCCTGATTGGGTTCCCGTCTGCAGGCCGGAAGCTGCGGCCGTGGCCGCAGCCCCCGAACTGAAACCGCCCATGGCCGTCAAGTCGCGGGTCGGCGCGGTCTTGAGAGACTTGAAGCTGGGATCCAGCGTTCGCCAGACCCCGCCGACCTCAACCTCGGCCCAAGCGTGCAGCAGGGTCACCGTTGAGAAGGTCCCGCCGGACGAGCAGTCGGCCGGCGTCGCCTCGGGGAAACTCGCCGGGATGCCGCCGTTGGCCAGGAAGCGGCAAGCGGCCTGGCGGTCGCCGACGCCGGTCCAGTCCGCGAACTGGGCGGCCGTGAGACGGACCTGCCCAACGCGGTAGCGTGCATTGAGGCCAGACTGCCGGGCCAGTTCGACGACCAGCGCGGCCTGGTCGAACGGAGTGCCCGACTTGTCGACGATGACCCCGAGCGGCCCCTTGCTCAGCCCGAAGGTGAAGGCGGTGTCGGCGCTGTTGCGCACGTGCTCGAGGATCAGGTCGGCGATCTTGCCCTGATCGGTTTCGTCGCCCTTCAGCGCTCGAGCCAGTTCCACCACCTCGGGCGGCCGTCCCTCGAACCCGCTGACGCCAGTGAAGCTGGAACTGCGGGTGGTCGCCGCGCCGTAGTAACCGATCGCGGCGCTGGGCGAGACCAGTTCGCCGCGGACGAAGCGCATCGACGGCAGGGTCGTCGTAGCCTGGGCGTAGGCGGTTCCGCCGACGGCCGCCGCAATGGCGAGCGCCAGACCCGAGCCTATCAGGCCGCGCGTCCAGCACGACGAGGACATCCAGAAAGCGCGGGAAGCGAACACGGGCATCGTTGGTCCCTGTGGGATGGAAAGCTTCGAGACAAAGGCGGCGCGGATCGCGCCGAGGCGCCCCGGGCGCGAGGCCCCGGGAGCGGCGGAGCACGGAGGCGCCGTCACCATTCCGGCGTCCCGAGGTTGCCGGTGATGAAGAAGTTCGCCTGGGCGGTGTGCCCCTGACCGTCCGAGATCGTGTAGGTGACCACGATGGTCCCCGAGACGATGCGGTTGAGCGATATGGTGTTCCCGGTGAAGCTCGCCGTGACGCCGTTGCCCGGCTGGGTGATCGCCACGATGGTCAGCGGATCGCCGTCGGGATCAGAGTCGTTCTGCAACGGCCACAGGGTCACCGGCTGGTCCGCGTAGAAGGTCTCGAAGTCGTTCTCAGCCACCGGCGCACGGTTGGGCGGATTGGCGACGCTGACATTGACCGTGGCCGCGGCGCTGGTTCCGCCAGGACCAGAGGCCGCGAAGGTGAAGCTGTCGGCGCCGTAGGTCCCGGTGTTGGGCGTGTAGGTCACCACCGAGCCCGACAGGCTCAGCGTCCCCTTGGACGGACCGCTCGGGAAGCCGATCGAGCTCCAGACCCCCGACGGCGCCAAGTCGACCGCGCCGGCGGCGTTGTGAGCGGTCGAGATGGAGCGGTTCGACACCGAGGGCGCCGGCGGATTGCCGATCGCCACGCTGACCGTGCCAACGCTGCTGGCCCCGCCCGGTCCGCTGGCCTGGAACGTGAAGCTGTCGGCGCCGTAGGCCCCGCCGTTCGGCGTGTAGGTTACGGTCGAGCCCGAAAGGCTCAGCGTGCCCTTCGACGGGGCGTTCGGGAAGCCGATGGAACTCCACACGCCCGACGGCGCCAGATCGGCCGAACCAGACGCCCCGTAACCCGTCGACAGCACCTTGTTGGACACCACCGGCGCCGGCGGATTGCCGATCGTGACGCTGACCGTGCCGACGCTGCTGGTCCCGCCCGGCCCCGAGGCCGTGAAGGTGAAGCTGTCGGACCCGTAGGCGCCGCCGTTGGGCGTATAGGTCACCGTCGAGCCCGACAGGCTCAGCGTTCCCTTCGACGGGGCGTTCGGGAAGCCGATCGAGCTCCACACCCCCGACGGCGCCAGATCGGCCGAACCGGACGCCCCGTAGCCCGTCGACAGCACCTTGTTCGACACCACCGGCGCCGGCGGCAGGCCGACGCTGACGCTGACGCTGGCCGCGGCGCTGGTTCCGCCCGGACCGGAGGCGTTGAAGGTGAAGCTGTCGGCCCCATAGGTTCCGGCGTTGGGCGTATAGGTCACGGTCGAGCCCGACAGGCTCAGCGTGCCCTTGCCCGGCGCCGCCGGGAAGCCGATCGAGCTCCATACGCCCGACGGCGCGAGGTTGACCGCGCCCGCGGCGTTGTAGCCGGTCGAGAGCGACTTGGCCGACACCGTCGGCGCCGGCGGATTGGCGATCGTGACGTTGACCGTGGCCTGACCGCTGGCGCCGCCCGGACCGCTGGCCTGGAAGGTGAAGCTGTCGGCGCCGTAGGCTCCATTGTTGGGCGTGTAGGTCACGACCGAGCCCGACAGGCTCAACGCGCCCTTGGCCGGACCGGCCGGGAAGCTGATCGAACTCCACACGCCCAACGGCGCCAGATCGACCGCCCCGGCGGCGTTGTAGCCGGCGGACAGCGACTTGTTGGCGACGACCGGCGCGGCGGGATTGGCGACGGTGACGCTGACCGTCGCGGCGCTGCTGGTTCCGCCCGGACCGGAAGCCGTGAAGGTGAAGCTGTCGGTCCCGTAGGTTCCGTTGTTGGGCGTATAGGTCACGGTCGAGCCCGACAGGCTCAGCGTTCCCTTGGTCGGCCCGGCGGGGAAGGCGATCGAGCTCCACACGCCAGCCGGCGCCAGATTCACCGCGCCCGCGGCGTTGTAGCCGGTCGAGATCGACTTGGCCGACACCGTCGGCGCGGGCGGGTTGGCGACCGTGACGCTGACCGTGGCGGCGCTGCTGGTCCCCCCCGGTCCCGTGGCGTTGAAGGTGAAGCTGTCGGCGCCGTAAGTTCCGGCGTTGGGCGTATAGGTCACGGTCGAGCCCGACAGGCTCAGCGTGCCCTTGCCCGGCGCCGCCGGGAAGCCGATCGAGCTCCACACGCCCGACGGCGCGAGGTTGACCGCGCCCGAGGTGTTGTAGCCGCTCGAGAGCGCCTTGGCCGACACCGTGGGCGCGGCAGGCACGGCCACGGTCACGGAAACCGTCGCCACGCCGCTCGCTCCGCCTGGCCCGGTGGCCCGGAAGGTGAAGCTGTCGGCGCCGTAGGTTCCGGCGTTGGGCGTGTAGGTCACGGTCGAGCCCGCCAGGCTCAGCGTTCCCTTGGCGGGGGCCGCCGGAAAGGTGATCCCGGTCCAGACGCCCGAGGGGGCCAGGTTGACCGAACCCGGCGCTCCATAGGCGGTGGCGATCGACTTGGCCGACACGCCCGGCGCCGGCGGCGTGGCCGTCGTCTGGGTGCGATTGCCGGCCGCGTCATAGCTGTAGGAGACGGCGTCGCCTGCCGAGTAGGTCGCTCCGGTCACTCTACCCAGACCATCATAGGTGTAGGTGACGGTGGATTGCGCATAGGCAAAGCCGACGCACGACAAGCACGACCAGAGCGCTGCGATCAGCGCTCGCCCCACAACGCGATTGAACATGTAGCCCCCAGAGACAGGTACAACCCATACCTGCGCCGATGCATCCGGCGATTGATCCGAACTTATTGTCAAGCTTGAATGCAACCGATTGGTGATCGGCGACCGCGCATGCTCGCCGCAGTTGGGCAACGGCTCTTGACGGGGGCGGTTTGTGTGCGGTCAGGCTAGCCGCACCACGCCAACAAGCGCCTGCATCGAAACAAGGCCGCGGCGGCCGACAGGGGCCACGACGCCCAGGTCATCATCGACCCGGTCGCTGCCAGCGGTGGAGCCGCCTGCATACCCACCCAGAAGGACCGCAAGGTTCAACGCTCGGCAGACCCCGCCATCTGCAGGGGGCGTGGGACGCCAGTCTTTCCTGCCGCGAGCCGAGGCCGGAGATCGTCCACGCCATACGAAATTTCGGTGATCCGATCGACCTTCAAGCTGACGCGCAGCGCGCCGCCCCGCGCCGCGCGCCAGCTTGAAGGGCCCTATCCTCCTGCCTGACCCGCCAGGCCATCGCTCATCGGGCCGACGGCGCCAGCTGGTTGGCGAAGAACAGGCTGTTGAGGAGCAGGCGCTCGGTCCCCAGCCAATACTTGCGGTGGGCCGGGTCGTCGGCGAACAGCACCACGTTGCCCTCTCCCGAGCGCGCCACCTGCGCCCAGACCGACCCCGCCGCCTGCTTGCGCAGGGCTTCGGGCAGGTAGCCGTTGACCACAGGCTGGGCGTCGATCCGCACCACGTTCGAGAAGGCGTCCGCCACCGGCGACAGGGTGACGTCGGTCTCCTTGTTCACGAACAGCGCCCGGCGGGTCAGGCCGAAAGCCAGGGGGTGGGTGATGTCGGCGTCGGCCGACAGGGCATTGCCGGCGCTGCGCTTCTCGGCCAGGGCGTCGCGGCGCTGGGCGAAGTCCTGCCGCTCCTCGGCCTTGGCCGCCTCGGGCTCGGCGGCCTTGGGCGGCGGACCGGCCAGGCCCTTGGCCACGGCCCATTTCGAGGCCGCGCCGAAGGTCACCAGCGAGCCGCCGGACTGCACCCAGCGGCGCAGAGCCGCGACCGTGTCCTCGCTCCAGTCGTCGTAGCGACCGCCCGCCAGCACGATGCTGGTGTAGCCGCCCAGGGGCGCGCGACGTAGCTGGGCCGGGTCGAGCTTGGTGGCCGGGAAGCCCAGGCGCTCGCTGAGCGAGAACCAGGTCGAGCCGATCTCGGTGGCGTTGACGCCCTCGCCCATGACCAGGGCGATCCTCGGCGTGCGCAGGGGGCGGACGCTCTCGCTGCCCAGATCGACGCCCGACAGGCTGCGGCCCGAGGCCAGGGCGTAGGCGACGACGCCGGCGTCGCGCGAGGCCTTGTCGACCGCCGCCCGCAGCTCAGCCGCCGCAAGCGACTGGCCGGCCGTGGTCACCACCAGGGTTCCGCGTCCGAACGCCGTCTGGCCGCCCTGCACGCCAGCGGTGAACGGGTCGAACGCCGCGCGCACCTTCACGCCCCGCTGCAGCAGGCTCGACAGCACCTTGGGCGCGTTGAGGTCGCGCCAGTCGACGGCATAGGCGTACGCCGTCTCGGGACCGACCACGCCGCCGACGGCCGCCGGAACCTGCGTCACCGCCGCGCCGAGCGCAGGCGTCTTGGACAGGCGGCCGACAGCCAGGTTGTAGGCCGGCGCGATGGCGTAGGAGGTGCTGCCGTAGACGCCGCCCTTGGTCGGCGGGGTCGGTTCGAAGATCGAGTGGACGAGGCGGAACTGCGGCTGGGCCGAGGGCACGATCCAGGCGCTGCCCGGCGCGTAGGCCTGGCCGTCTATGGTCACCGGCGCGGCCAGGGCGTGGACCTCGATCCCATGCTGGAGCAGCAGGTCGAGGGTCTGGCGCGACAGGCCGGGATCGGCCGGATCGCCAAACACGAAGGCTCCGTACTTGTAGCGCCGCCCCTCCTCCACCGCCGTGCGGAAGGTGTCGCGCTGCAGCTTGAACAGCCCCTCGCGCTCGACCACCGCGCCGCGCACCGAGGCCAGGCCCGTGGCCACCTGGTTGCGGATCGTGAACGGAAACTCGACCTTGCCGCCGGCCGCGTCCTGCACGAGGCCGCGCGAACTGGCCTGCTCGACCGTAACCCCGACGCCGCCATGGAAGTCGGGATAGGTCGAGCCGTAGACGGCCGAGAAGTTGTCGTAGTTTTCGCCGGTGTAGTAGAGCGAGCCCAGGTCATCGAGCGACTTGGCGTGGTACCTAGCCAGAACCTTGTTGAACTCGTACGAGGCCTTGGGCAGCAGCGGGCTTTCCATGCTGGCCGGCGACGGCTCGAAATAATAGGTGCTGCCCGTCCCCATCTCGTGGAAGTCGATCTGCACGTTGGGCAGCCAGCGGTGGAAGACTTTCAGCTTGGCCCGCGTCTCGGCCTGGGTGATGGCCAGCCAGTCGCGGTTGAGGTCCGTGAAGTAATGGTTGGTGCGCCCCATCGGGAACGCCTCGACATGCTCCTTGTCGAGCGGGTCGGAGACCGGCGGATTGCTCTTCCAGGCATTGTGCCAGTTGGCGGCGCGGTCGCGGCCGTCGGGGTTCTGGACCGGATCGATCAGGATCACGGCCTTGTCCAGCCACTCGGTCACCTCGGCCGAACGGCCGGCGACCAGGTAATAGGCCGTCAGCAGCGCGGCCTCGCCGCTGGAGGTCTCGTTGCCGTGGACGCCGTAATAGAGGCCGACCACCACCGGGGTCTTGGCCGGGTCGGGCTGCGGCGCCGACGGATCGGCCAGTGCGGCGTGGGCCTTGCGCAGCTCCTCCAGGCGGCCCTGGTTGGCCGGCGAGGTGACGATCACCGCCAGCAGCGGACGGCCCTCGTAGGTACGGCCGATCTCCTCGACCGTGATCCGGTCGGAGAGCCGGTCGAGTTCCTTCAGATAGGCCACGACCTGATCGTGGCGGGTATACTGCGAGCCGATCGAATAGCCGAGGAAGGCCTCCGGAGTCGGGATCGCGGGGTCGAGGTCGGCCGAGGCCGCCTGCGGGAAATAGTAGCCGATCGGCGCGGCCAGGGCGGCCGGCGCCGCGACAAGGGTCGCGCCGGCCACGGCGGCGGCGAGGAGCGCCGCAGGGGCGGCGCTCCGGATCCAGGACTTGATGGACATGATGTTTCTACTCGGTCGGAGGACGCTTACAGGCGGTAGTCGAAGCCGACTTGGAAGTAGCGGCCACGCAGGTCGTACTGGCTGAAGTCGTACGGTGCGCGGATGCCGGGGAAGTTGGCGTCATGCGGCGGCGCCTCGTCGAAGACGTTCTCGACCTTGGCGTAGATCGTCACCTTCTTGAAGCCCGACCAGCCGACATAGAGATCGACCTGGTCGTAGGCGTCGACGCGGCTCTGGCCGGCGACGGTCGGGATCAGGTCGTAGCCGCTGGTGTGGTACCAGGTCAGGTTGGCGTCGAGGTCGGAGATCCTCCAGCCCAGGCGCGTGGTGGCCTTGTCGGCCGGCAGCACCGGGCCGCGGTTGTTGCCCGCGTAGTTGACCAGCGCCCCGCCCGGCGTGACCGGCCGGCGATAGTCGAAGACGTGGGTGTAGGCGGTCGACACCGTGAAGTCGCCGTAGGCCTCCGTGCTCAGCTTCTGGCCCAGCTCGATGTCGAGGCCCGAGGTCGTGAGCTCGGTGAGGTTCTGGTAGCGATTGTAGACGGCCACCAGCTTGCCGCGGGAATCCCGGATCACGTCGGCGGGGTTGTTGCCCTGGACGATCGAGGTGGTGTTGCCCGTGCCCACCAGGTTGCTGAGCTTGATCTTGTACCAGTCGATGCTGATCAGGCTGCCACGCAGCGGGGTGAACACCGCGCCGACGTTGAACGAGCGCGTACGCTCGGGGTCGAGGTCGGTATTGCCGACCGTGAAGAAGGTCGGGCTCTGGCGCGAACCGGGCAGGTCCGGATCGTAGGGGTCGACCACCGTGCCGTAGGAGATGTTGGTCGAGGCCGAGTTCTCCGACAGCGACGGGGCGCGGAAGCCGCGCGAGGCCGAGGCCCGCAGGGTCACCTTGTCGCTCGGACGCCAGCGCACGCCGGCCTTGGGCGAGAAGGCGCTGCCGAAGTCGCTGTAGTGGTCGCCGCGGCCGGCGACCTGCAGCTCCAGGGTCGGCAGGATCGGGACGTTGGCCTCGACATAGCCGGCGACCACCTCGCGCTCGCCGTCGACGGCGGCGATGGCCGGGCGGACCTGCAGGCCCGCGTCGATCTGCCAGGGATTGCGCGAGACCAGGGACTCGTTGCGGTACTCGATGCCCGCCGCGTAGCCGACCGGACCAGCCGGCAGCTGAAACAGCTCGCCGGAGACCTTGAAGTCGGCGCCGTACAGCTCCGACTTGGCCGGGCGGACGGTGCTGAGGCGGATGGCGTCCAGCACGGCCTTGGGAGTGTCTTCCGGCTGGTGCAGGTTCAGCGTGCCCTTGGCCAGGGCGTCGGCCAGGGCCCAGCGGTTGGCGAAGCCGGCGGCGACCGTCTCGCGCTCGTCGCTGGCCGAGGCGAAGGCGGCGAACTCCCAGTCGAACCGCTCGTTCTTGCCGCGCACGCCGCCGACCACGCGATAGGCCTTGGAGACGTTGGTCTTCAGCGATTGGCCCAGGTCGAAGAAGGTGTACTCGACCGGCACGGCCACGCCGTAGGGGTTGTAGGGGTTGCCCGCCGGCAGCAGGTTCGAGACCGGCTCGGCCAGGCCCGTGGCGGCGTTCAGCGCGAAGCGGCCGCCCTCCAGGGTGAAGTACGGGCTGGAGCCGAAGATCGAGGCGCCCTTGATGTAGCTGTAGACCGCCTCGCCGAAGAGCTCGACGTTGTCGGTCACGCGGTACGTGCCGCTGACATAGCCCTGGTAGCGGTCGGTCGACGGGATCAGCGTGGTGTAGGGCGACAGGTTGATGGCGCAGGTCTCGCCGGCCAGGCCGTCGATCGGCGCGCTGGCGGTGCGGACCATGCCGGTCGGGCAGTTGCCGGCCGCGTCGAGGAACGGAACCGACGCGCCATTGACCAGGAAGCGGGCGCCCTTGGCGCTCCAGCCGTTCCAGCGGCCGCCGGGCTGGCCGCTATAGATGCCCGACTTGGTCAGGTCGCGCTCGTCCTGGTCGAGGCGGTCGCGGGTGTAGGCCTCGACGCTGAACAGCACGTTGAAGCGGTCCTCGTCGAGATCGCCGAAGCCGCCGACCAGCTTGCCGCGCCAGGTGTCGAGGCCGCCCTCGCCCGACGTGCCGTAGGTGGCGCCGCCCTCGAGGCCCTGGAAGTTCTGGCGAGTGATGATGTTGACCACGCCGGCCACGGCGTCGGAGCCGTAGATGGCCGAAGCGCCGTCCTTCAGCACTTCCATGCGCTGCACGGCCACCAGAGGCAGGGCGTTCAGGTTGACGAAGGTGTCCGACAGGCCGTTGGACGGAAAGCCGTAGTTGGCGACGCGGCGGCCGTTCAGCAGCACCAGGGTATTCTTCTGCGACAGACCGCGCAGGCCGATGCCGGCCGAGCCCGAGGCCCAGCCGCTGTTGCTGGTCTCGTTCGTCGAGTTGCCGGTGTTGGCCGAGATCGAGCGCAGCAGGTCGGCGACCGTCACCTTGCCCGAGGTCTTCACCTCCTCGATGCCGATCACCTGCACCGGATTGAAGCCCTTGGCGGAGGCGCCGCGAATGTTGGTGCCGGTGACGACCAGCTCGTCGACCGCCGTCGAGGAGGCGTCGGCCGGCGCGTTCGCGGCCTGGGCGTGGACGAAGGTCGGGATGGCGGCGGAAGCCAGAAGCGCGGCGAGCGCGAGCGTCGACTTGGACATGAACGGTAAGCCCCAGAAACAAACAGTGGGGCCGCCTTAAGGCCGCTCGTAGCGCTTATCGCTCCAGTTTTTCTATCGCCGGAGTGAGGTTCAATTCGACACCGGTAGTCGAAACAAACTCATTTTGACCAATGGCTTGTCTCAAATTTCCTCATTTTGAGGGCTCGCGCGCCAACACCGCGAAATGCTCAGCATATATATTTCTACTTGTTTTATAGGATTTTAGCTCACCATGCGTGGGAGGCGCGACGCCTTCACGGCGACGCGGCCCTCCCGGCCGCGACGGCTTCGCGTCCGCCGAGCCTGAACGCATCGCCAGAAAAACTCCCTCGACCCAATTCCTACTCAATTTGTAGATTTTTGACATCACACCCCGGCAGGCGCGCCTGCCCACTTCGTTGGAAGTCGCATAGATGTCGTCGGCGCCCCGACCCGATTCACCCCCGCTCTCGAGCCGTCTCGAAGTTCCCACCCTGATCCTCTGGGCCATCATTCACGGCGGGTGGATCATGCTCACCCTGGCCAGCGCCAAGATCCCGACGCCGCTGCTGGCGGCGCTGGGCGGCTGGATCCTGGCCTGGCACGGCTCGTTCCAGCACGAGGCGATCCACGGCCACCCCACCCCGTGGCGGCGGGTCAACGACGCCCTGGCCTCCGCGCCGCTGTCGCTGTGGCTGCCCTACCCGCTCTATCGCCGCACGCACCTGGCCCACCACGCCACCCACGACCTGACGAGCCCCGAGCACGATCCGGAGTCGCGCTACCTGCCGCCTTCGGCCTCGCGCTGGGCGCGGGTCTCGGCCTTCGCCGGATCGACCCTGGCGGGCCGGCTGCTGCTGGGCCCGCCGATCGAGATCGCGACATTCCTCGTCCGGGAGGCCCGGAGCCTGGCGTCGCCTCGCGCGGCGGCGGCCCGCCGGATCTGGGCGACGCACCTGGCGTTGGTCGCCGTCGTGCTGGCCTGGCTGCATTTCGCCTGCGGTCTCTCGCTCGGCCGCTATCTGTTGTGCTTCGTCTATCCGGGCGCGGCCCTGTCGCTGATCCGCTCGTTCGCCGAACATCGCGCCCACCGCCTCCACGACCGGCGCGTGGCGGTGGTCGAGAACGCGCCCGTGCTGGGCCTGCTGTTTCTCAACAACAACCTGCACGCCGCCCATCACGACAGTCCCGGCACGCCCTGGTACCGCCTGCCCGGCCGCTACGTCCGCGAGCGCGCCCGCCTGCTCTCGTCCAACGGCGGGCTCGTCTACGACGGCTATGGCGAGATCTTCCGTCGATATCTGCTGACCCCGCACGACCACGCCGACCACGGCAAGGCGCTGGAGACCTCGTCATGACCATCGCCCGTCGCCACCGCCCCGTGGCCGCCGTCGCCGCCCTGCCGATGTACGACCTGCCCGAACTGCGCGAGGCCAACGACCAGCTGTGGTCGGCCATCGCCAGGCGGTTGAAGGCACGCGGCGTAAGGGCGCCGACGCGCCTAAGCCGCGACGAGCCGCTCGAGGACGTCTGGCGCAATCCCGACCTGCTGCTGGCCCAGACCTGCGGCTACCCGCTGGCCAAGCAACTGAAAGGCGCGGTGCGGGTGCTCGCCACGCCGCGCTACCGCGCCGCCGGCTGCGACGGCGCCCTGCACCGCAGCGCCATACTGGTGCGCGCCGAGGATCCGGCCGCCAACCTGGCGGACCTGCGCGGCCAACGCTGCGCGCTCAATGATCCGGCCTCGAACACCGGCATGAACCTGCTTCGGGCCGAGATCGCGCCCCTGGCCGGCGGCGAGCGGTTCTTCAGGTCCGTGGTGCTCACCGGGGCCCATGTGGCCAGCGCCCAGGCCGTGATCGACGGCGACGCGGACGTGGCGGCGGTCGACTGCGTCACCTGGGCCCACATCCAGCGCCATCGCCCCACGCTCGCCGAAGGCCTGCGCGTACTGGCCTGGACGGCCGCGACTCCCGGCCTGCCGCTGATCGCCTCGGCGGCGCTGCCGGCGTCCGTTCACGCCACGACCCTGGCCGTGCTGGACGAGGTCGCGACCGACCCGGCCCTGCGATCGGCTCGCCAGGCCCTGCTGCTGGACGGCTTCGACCTGCTGCCGGCCGCCCACTACCGCGCCGTCGTGCATCTGGAGGATCTCGCTCGCGGCCTTGCCTATCCGAAGCTGCATTGAGGCGGCGAACCGGCGCTCATAACCTTCATTCGAATTATTCAGATTTACGCACTCAAACCGACAATCCAGACATCGAAATATGCCGCCTTGTTTTAAAACAACAAATAAAGACGCGATTTCAATCTTCAGAAAACCTCAAAGCGAAGGGTAAGAAACCTAGGTTTCATTCACTCCGCCAACCACGCCCTTGACGCCCCGACCACCGCCGCGCCTGTCGGCCACTCTCTCGGGGCATCATGCACAGCTTCATTCCGTCGCCGGCCTTTCGCATCCGCCTGTTCGCCGCGACCGCCCTCGCCACGCTCTCGACCGCCGCCGCCCACGCCGCGCCGAACCCGTCTTCGCCCGACGCCGCCGACGGCAAGGTCGAGGAGGTGATCGTCACCGCCCAGAAGCGGTCGGAGAACCTGCAGAACACGCCGATCGCCATCACGGCCCTGGCCGGCGAAGCCATCGAGCAGCAGAAGATCGCCACCTTCCGCGACCTGGCCGGCCGCGTGCCGGGCCTGCTGGCGCCGCGCCGCTCCACGGCCTACACCACCCAGCAGTATTCGATCCGCGGCATCGGCGAGATCGACACCTATCCCGAGCCCTCGGTCGCCGTTTACGTCGACGACGTCTACCTGGCGCGCACCGTCGGCTCGCTCTACGACACCCCCGACCTGGAGCGGGTGGAGGTGCTGCGCGGACCCCAGGGCACGCTCTACGGCCGCAATTCCAGCGCCGGCGCCATCCGCTTCATCACCAAGGAGCCGACCGCCCAGCGCAGCGGCGAGGTCGGCCTGGCGCTCGGAAGCTACGACAACCTCGACTTCAAGGCCCGTATCAACGGCGCGATCCTGGCGAACGACAAGCTGAACGGCTCGCTGTCGGTGATCCGCCACACCCGCGACGGCTGGCAGCACAGCGTGCCGCTGAACAAGGACGTCAACGACCTCGACCTGACCGTCCTGCGCGGCAAGCTGTTCTCGCAGCTGACGGAGAACACCAGCATCGGCTTTTCGGCCGACGGCATGTGGGACCGCTCCAGCCAGAGCTACTACACGCCGGTGAACCAGCCCGACGGCCAGGTCGGCGGAAACGGCAAGACCGACCCGGACCTGACCTGGTCGGACACCCTGCCCTACAACAGGACCACGGTTTACGGCGCCTCGCTGACCATCAAGCATCGCCTGACCGACAATCTGAGCCTGAAGTCGGTAACCGCCGTGCGCGGCATGCACGGCCCGATCTACTACGACAACGATGGCGTCACCCAGATCAAGGGCGACAGCTACGCCGGCTTCGACCAGCACTACCGGACCCAGGAACTCAACCTCAACGGCGAGTACGATCGCCTGAACTTCGTCGCCGGCGTCTATTATTTCTACGAGTATTTCCACAATCACCGGCTCAGCCAGTCGGCCGGCAGCCCAAGCGACAACGTCGGCACGGTCACCCACACCAACAACTACCTGCGCACCGAAAGCTGGGCCGTGTTCGGCCAGGTGAACTACAAGCTGACGCAGCGCCTGACCGCGACGCTGGGCGGCCGCTACACCGAGGACCGTCGGCGCTTCGACAATTTCGGCCAGCAGAAATCCAACACCGCCCTGCACGACCCGCAGGAGTGGAACTACGATCCCTGGCAGTTCGAGAAGCTGTACGGCCCCTACACCACCAATTTCGACGTCCATGCGCCGTGGACCAGCTTCGACAGCTTCACGCCGAAGCTTGGCCTGCAGTTCCAGTGGACGCCGGACGTTCTGGTCTACGGCTCCTATTCGCAGGGCTTCAAGAGCGGCGGCTACGACCTGCGCACCAACACCGTGGTCGGTTCGCTGACCCCCTACCTGCCGCAGACGACCAGCACCTACGAGCTGGGGATCAAGACCCGCTGGCTGGACGGCGCGCTGACGGCGAACCTGGCGGCCTTCTACAACGACATCGAGGACTTCCAGGTCCGGGCCACGGCGACGGCGGCTCTGGGCAACGTCGTCAACCAGCTGATCAACGCCGGCGACGCCCACTCGCAGGGCGTCGAGGTGGAGCTGGCGGCCGCGCCGATCGAGGGCCTGCGCCTATCGGCCACGGCCGCCTATCTGGAGACCGCCTACGACACCTTCACCGCCACCCTGCCCAACAACGTGGCGGGCCGGAAGACGCTGGTGGGTCTCGATTTCCCCTACGCCCCGCGCTGGCAGCTGGGCTTCTCGGCCAACTATCGCCTGCCGCTCGACACGCCGGGCGCATGGCGGGTCGGCGCCGACGCCCAGTACGAGTCCCGCCGCTACGTCGACATCTACAACACCGCCCAGACCCAGGTGCGACCGCAGACCTTCGTCAACGCGACGGTCAACTATACGGCCGACGACGAAGGGTGGAGCGCCGGCGTGCAGGTCAAGAACCTCTTCGACCTTCGGCGCGGCCAGGCCGGCGGCTATTCACCCAGCAACGCCGGGACCTCGCCCCTCTACTACCGCGCCTACAACGAGCCGCGGATGGTCAACCTCTACGTCAATCGCAAGTTCTAGGAGGCCGTCATGGACCTGAAACTGGCGGGAAAGCGCGCCATCGTCACCGGCGGCAGCCGGGGCATCGGCAAGGCCATCGCCCTGGCGCTGGGCCGCGAAGGCGTCGAGGTGGCCATCGCCGGGCGCGACAGCGTGGCCCTGGAGGCGGCGACCTTCGAACTGGCCAACGCCTTGGGCCGGCGGGTGACGCCGATCCGCGCCGACACCGGCGACGACGCCTCGGTCGACAATCTCGTGCGCGCCGCGATCGCCGAGCTGGGCGGGATAGACATCCTGGTCAACAACGCCGCCACGCCCGGCGGCGCGGCCCCCGCCGCCCGGCTGGCCGAGGTGGATGGCGCGGCGCTGTTGGCCGACGTCAACGTCAAGGTCGCCGGCTATCTGCGCACCGCCAGGGCCGTCGCGCCGCATCTGTTGGAGGGCGGCTGGGGCCGGATCATCAACATCGGCGGGCTGGCGGCGCGGACCACCGGCCACTACGTCGCCTCGATCCGCAACGGCGCGGTCTCGTCCCTGACCAAGAACCTGGCCGACGAACTGGGTACACGCGGGATCACCGCCAACGTCATCCATCCGGGCGGCACGCGCACGGAGAAGACGACACCGGAGGCCGAGGCCAGGATCGCCCAGGGCAACACCATTGGCCGCATCGTCGACGCCTCGGAGATCGCCTGGCTGGCCGCCGTGCTGGCCTCGCCGCTCAGCGGCGCGATCAACGGCCAGACCATCGCCGCGGGCGGCGGCATACCCCGGACCATCGACTACTGAGCCTCCGGCCCCAGTAATTCTGGCCTGCTTCCAAGATTAAGCGAAGGCGGGCGTCAATTCCTCAAGCCCCGGCGAACACATCAGTCGCGCTGATACCGTTGATGAGAACTGCGCGTTTGTTCGCTTTTTCTCGCTCCGGCTAAGCCGTCGGACACGAAGATCGACCTCCGAAGAAAGACGACAGACGCCATGTCCGAAGACCTCGACGACATCGCCGAACCGGAGGCCAGGCCCAAGCCCTCCCTGCTGAGCCGCCGCAACCTGCTGGTCGCCGGCGGCGGCCTGGCGGCGGCCGGCGTGGCCGGCGCGGTCGCCTGGGGGACTGCGGGCCCCAAGCGCCCCGTCACCGCCGACGGCAAGCGCAAGATCCGCCTGGCCTGGAACGCCAACGCCATCTGCCTGGCCCCTGCCCTGCTGGCCAAGGAGTACGGCATCTACGCCGACAACGGCCTGGACGTGGAGCTGGTCAACTTCGCCGGCTCGACCGACCAGTTGCTGGAGGCGATCTCGACCGGCAAGGCCGACGCCGGGGTCGGCATGATCCTGCGCTGGATCAAGCCGCTGGAGCAGGGTTTCGACGTCAAGCTGATCGCCGGCACCCACGGCGGCTGCCTGCGAGTGGTGGGTTCGCGTCGCCACGGGATCACCGACGACGTCCAGAGCCTGCGCGGCAAGACCATCGGCCTGGCCGAGATCAGCGGCTCGGGCCGCAACGCCCTGGCCGTGCTGCTGAAGGCCAACGGCCTGGATCCCAACCGCGACGTCGAGTGGCGGGCCTTCCCCGCCCCGCTGCTGGCGGCGGCCGCCGAGAAGGGCGAGATCCAGGCCTTCGTCGATTCCGATCCCCTGCTCTACCTGCTGCAGAAGGCCTCTAAGGGCGACCTGGTCGAGGTGCTGTCGAACCTTTCCGCGCCCTGGCAGGACCGCTTCTGCTGCGTGCTCGGCGCCAGCGGCCACCTGCTGCGCGACGACCGGCCGGCCGCCACCGCCCTGGCCCGCTCGCTGGTCACCGCCGCCACCCTGTGCTCGCAGGACCCGCACGCCACCGCCCGGGTCTTCGCGCCCTACGCCAAGGCCAGCGAGGAGGACCTCGTGGCGGTGCTGCGCATGCAGACCCACGACAAGCACCCCATCGGCCGCGACCTGCAGCACGAGGTTGCGCTCTACGCCCAGGAGCTTCGCGACGTCGGGGTGATGAAGCCCAACCTCGTCCCCGACCGCTTCGCGGCCGGGATCGTCGACAACGTCTTCGCCTGAGGAGCCGACCATGACCGGCATCGACGTCGCCCGCCCCACCGCCCCGCCACTGGCGCGATGGACCACCCCGCCGATCTGGAGCGAAGGCCTGGCCGCCGCGCTCGTCTGGATCGGCGCGGGCGCCCTGACCCTGGCCTGGCCCGACCTGACGCCCTGGGCCCGGACCGGCCTGTGGGCCCTGCTCCAGTTCGCGCTGGCCGCGCCGCTGCTGGCGCTGTCGCTGGCCGGCGCGTCCTGGACGCTGACCGGCCGCCTGAAGCCCGCCGGCCGCTGGCTGATCGCCCTGCCGCTGGCCCTGACCGCCTGGCAGGTGCTCACCGCCAAGACCGGCATCCTTCCCCTGCCCTTCTTCCCGCCGCCGCAGTCGATCCTGGAGGTCTATACCGACGACGCCGGCCGGCTGGTCGAGAGCGTCGTCCACTCGCTGGCCCTGCTTCTGCCCGGCTACTTCTCCGGCGCGCTCTTCGGCTTCGCCATCGGCGTGGCCGTCGGCTGGTCGAAGACCGCCAGCTACTGGGGCCATCCGATCCTGCGGTTCGTCGGACCTCTGCCGGCCACAGCCTGGCTGCCGGTCGCGTTCTTCTTCTTCCCCGGCGCCCGCAGCGCCAGCACCTTCCTGATCGCTCTCTCGACCCTGTTCCCGGTGGCGGTGCTCACCGCCTCGGGCGTCGGCAGCGTGCTCAGCGGCTATTACGACATCGCCCGCACCCTGGGCGCCTCGCGCTCGTTCCTGATCCGCAAGGTCGCCGTTCCGGCCGCCCTGCCGCACGTGTTCGTCGGCCTGTTCATGGGGCTGGGCGCCTCGTTCGCGGTGCTGATCGTGGCCGAGATGATGGGGGTGAAGGCCGGTCTCGGCTGGTACCTGCAATGGGCGCAAGGCTGGGCCGCCTACGCCAACCTCTACGGCGCGCTGATCATCATGGCCCTGCTGTTCTCTGGTCTGATCGGCCTGCTCTTCGCCGTCCGCGACCGGGTGCTGGCCTGGCAGAAAGGCATGGTGCGCTGGTGACCGCTCTGGAACAGACCCTCGACACCCCGGTGCCGTCGGCGCCCCAGGGCCTGTCGGTGCAGGCCCGCCGGGTCAGCCACGCCTTCGCGACCAAGACCGGGCAACTGCCGGTGCTCGACGACGTCAGCTTCACCATCGAAGCCGGCGAGTTCGTGGCCCTGCTGGGCCCCAGCGGCTGCGGGAAGTCGACCCTGCTGCGCCTGCTGAGCGGGCTGGATGCGCCGCGCGAAGGCAAGATCGGCGCGGACGGCGTCAGGATCACCGGCCCCGATCCCAGCCGCCTGCTCGTGTTCCAGGACCCGACGCTCTATCCGTGGCGTTCGGTGCGCCAGAACCTGGCCGTCGGCCTGGAGACCCGCGGCGTGCTCAAGGCGCAGAAGGGGCGGATCGACGAGATCCTGCGCCTCGTCGGCCTCGAGGCCTTCGCAGACGCCCTGCCGCACGAACTGTCCGGCGGCATGGCCCAGCGAGCGGCTCTGGGTCGGGTGTTGGTCAACGACCCGCGCCTGCTCCTGCTGGACGAACCGCTGGGCAAGCTCGACGCCCTCACCCGCATGACCCTGCAGGAGGAACTGCTGAAGATCTGGCAGGCCCGCCGTTTCACCAGCGTCCTGGTCACCCACGACGTCGAGGAGGCCCTGCTGCTGGCCCAGCGTATCCTGGTGTTCAGCGATCGGCCGGCCCGCATCATCCGGGAACTGGCCGTGCCGCTCGACTATCCGCGCCGGCGAGAAGACCCCGTCTTCGTGGCGCTTCGGCAAGAGATCCTGTCCGGACTGGCGCCTCACTGAACGGCTAGCTCACGCACCCAGGTCAGGAACAGGTCCGGCCAGGCGGCCGCGGAGGAGCCGGCCTGCGCGCGCAGGCCAAACCCGTGGCCGCCGCGCTCGAACACGTGCAGGGCCGCCTGGGCGCCGGCCTGTCGCCACCCTTGAAAGGCCTGAAGGCTGTTGTCGACAGTGACGCGCGGATCATCGGCGGCGTGGAAGAAAAAGGTCGGCGGCGGCGACTTGGGCGGACCGGGATAAAGCCCCCGCCGGGGCGAGGCCGGCACGTTCAGATAGGGATAGCCCAGGCCAAGGAAATCGATCCGAAGAGGGTCGCGATCGGCCTGATCGACGGGCGGATAACGGATTTCATCGCTGCGGGCGACTAGGCTCGCCGCGATCGTGCCGCCCGCCGAAAAGCCCAGGACGCCAACGCGGCGCGCGCCCGTACGGCGAGCGAGCAGGCGCAGCGCCCGCGCCGCGTCGTGCAGCATCACCTCCTGGCCGTCGGCCCAGCCCTCGCCAGGCAGGCGATAGAGCAACGCCCCCGCCGCGTAGCCGGCCTCCGCCAGCCAGCGGCACACCTCCTCGCCTTCCTTGTCGAACACCACCCGGTTGAAGGCGCCGCCGGGAATGACCAGCAGCGCCGTGTCGCTTGGGCCGGAGGGGCGATGCAGGCTCAGGCGCGGTTCACGCACGCCGGAGATGTCGCGCTCCTTGCGTCCCTGGTCCCCGACCTCGCGCACGGTCTCGCTGACCGTGACCTGTTCGCCGCCGGGCGCGCCGGCTGGCCACAAGGGGATCGTCTCGGCCGGGCGCGCCTTCGGGGCGGCGGAGCCGGCGCTCGCGGCGGCCGAAGCGCCGAACACGCCGGCGAGTAGGATGCGTCTGTTCATGCGGTCTTCCTTGGTCGGACGACCGCCCTAGCAGAGGTGGCCGATCAGTCCCTTTTGGAAATCCTATTAATCCGATAGGAAAAATTGAATAACGACATTTGCCCCCCTCAAGCTACTCCGCCACGGCTCGCCGACCGGTCGGCGCCAAGCCATCTGGGGGATTTCCAATGCCGTCTTCCGTCTCGCGTCCTCGCGGTCGCGCCCTCGCCGTCTCGGCGCTTCTGATCGGCGCCAGCCTGCCCGCCCTTGCCTGGGCCGCCGACGCGCCCGCCTCCGACACGCAGCTGGAAGAGATCGTCGTCACCTCGCAGCGCCGGGCCGAGAACGTCCAGAAGGTGCCGGTGGCGGTGACGGTCGTCCGGGGGGACGACCTCGAAAAGCGCCAGACCTTCTCGGCCGAGCAACTGGTGCAGCAGGTGCCGTCGCTGACGTTCCGCAAGGGCACGACCAACGTCAACTCGTCTCTGAACATCCGCGGCATCGGCACGACCTCGTTCTCGGCGGGCTCGGAGCCGGCGGTCTCGACGGTGGTCGACGGCGTCGTCTACGCCCGCTCGGGCCAGGCCTTCTTCGACTTCTTCGACGTCGACCGCATCGAGGTGCTGCGCGGCCCGCAGGGCACGCTGTTCGGCAAGAACGCCTCGGCCGGCGTCGTCTCGATCGTCACCCGCCGCCCCTCGGCCACGACCAAGGGCTTCGTCGAGGGCAGCTGGTTCGAGGGCGATGAATATCGCCTGCGCGCGGGCGTCTCGGGCCCGATCAGCCAGACCCTGCGCGGCGGCCTGACGGCGGTGTACGGCCAGTACGACGGCTCGGCGACCAACGTCTACGACGGCTCCAAGGTCAACGGCTACGAGCGCCTGGGCTTCCGCGGCAAGCTGGAATGGACGCCCAGCGACGACCTGACGGTCAGCCTGATCGCCGACAGCGTCAACGCCGTCGACAACGGCTCGGCCGACGCCATCGGCTACGCAACGCCGGGCGACGCGATCATCGGCCAGCAGGCGCCGCTGGTCCTGAGCCCAAGCAACCGCGACATCAACAATGACGTCGCGCCCGTCACCAAGGACAGCACCTGGGGCTATTCGGGCCAGGTCGACTACCGGCTGGGCGACTACACCCTGACCTCGATCACCGCCTGGCGCGGCTGGGGCAATACCGAGGTGCGCGACGGCGACTACACCTCCATCGCCGGCCGGCGCGTGGGCACGGCCTCGTCGAAGGACGTGGGCGTGCTGGACTTCAACCAGTTCACCCAGGAAGTGCGCCTGGCCTCGCCGACCGGCGGCTTCCTCGACTACGTGGTCGGGGCCTTCTACTACAAGACCAAGCAGGACAATTACTTCAACCGCACCAACGTCGCCTGCGCGGCCACCACCCTGGCCGGCGGCGTCTGCGCCACGGGCTCCTCGACCTTCGTCGTCACCTCGAACGGCACGGCCAACTTCACCACCGAGCTCGAGAACTACGCCGCCTTCGGCCAGGCCAACCTGAACTTCACCCCGCGCCTGCGCGGCGTGGCCGGCCTGCGCTGGTCGCACGACGAGATCAGCTTCGACTTCGCCCGGGTCTCGGCCTTCCCCACCGCCACGGCCGGCGTGCGCCCCAGCTTCGCCGCGCAGGGCTCCAAGAGCACCGATGGCGTGTCGGGCCGGATCGGCCTGCAGTACGACCTCTCCGACAACGTGCTGGGCTACGTGAACTATTCGCGCGGCTACAAGGGCCCGGCGATCAACGTGTTCTTCAACATGCAGGCCTTCGACACCCTGCCGCTGGATCCGGAGAAGTCCGACGCCTACGAGGCCGGCCTGAAGAGCACGCTGCTGGACCGCCGGCTGGTGCTGAACCTGGCCGCATTCACGACCAACTTCAAAGGCTTCCAGACCACCAACTTCGACACCGTGGCCGGCACGATCGTCAGCCGCCTGGTCAATGCGGGCGAGGTTTCGACCGCGGGCCTGGAGCTCGACGCCCAGGCGCGTCCGGCCAGGAACCTGACCCTGTCGGGCGGCGCGGCCTACACCGACGCCAAGATCGAGAAGTTCCACTGCCCGGCGGGCTCGCCGGCGACCTGCTCGGCGATCAACGGCCAGCCGCTGGGTCCGGCGAAGTGGCGCTGGTCGGCGGCCGTGGACTATCTGGTCGAGACCCCGTCCCTGCCCTTCGACATCGGCCTGAACTCGTCGATCGCCTACCAGGGCGCGGGCCGTCCGAACGTCAACAACCCTAACCTCGGCCCCGCGCCGGAAGGCTTCAGCCTGTGGGACGCGACCGTCTCGCTGGTCGATCGCGAGGATCGTTATCGCCTGTCGTTCATCGCCAAGAACATCGGCGACAGCTTCTACACGACGGCCAGGATCCCCAGCACCTACGTGCGCCAGCAGGTTCCGCGCGACTCCGAGCGTTATTTCGGGGTTAGCCTGCGCGCCAACTTCGGCCGTTGATCGAGGCGCTCCCAGCATGACCGCATCGAGTGAAGTCTCCTGGTTCTCGGCGCTCTGCGACGACGACTACGAGTTCCTGGGCGTGCCCGACCCGGCGCTGGCGTCGAGCTGGGAGCATTGCCGCAACATCGCCCTGGCGGCCGAAGCAGGCGGTTTCGACAACCTGCTGCTGCCGTCGGGCTATGGCCTGGGCATCGACACCCTGGCCTTCGCGGCCGGGATCGCGCCGTTGCTGAAGCGCATGCGGCTGCTCGCCGCCGTGCGCATCGGCGAGGCCTGGCCGCCGCAGCTGGCCCGCCAGTTGGCGACCATCGACCAGATGCTGGGCGGCCGGCTGACGATCAACATCATCTCCAGCGACCTGCCGGGCGAGACCCTGGCCAGCGGTCCGCGCTATCGCCGCACGGTCGAGGCCATGGCCCTGCTGCGCGCCTTCCTCAACGGCGAGAGCGTCGATTTCGACGGCGAGTTCTGGAAGCTGAAGCTCGATCCGCCGCGCATCCGGCCCGTGTCGGGTCGCGCCCCGCCGTTCTATTTCGGCGGCCTGTCGGAGGACGCTCGCGAAGCGGCCGCGCAGGGCGCCGACGTCTATCTGATGTGGCCCGACCGGCTGGACGTGGTTCGCGACACCATCGCCGACCTGACGGCCCGCGCCGACAAGCGCGGCCGCAAGCTGAAGTTCGGCTATCGCGTCCATGTCGTGGTGCGCGAAACCGAGGAAGAGGCCCGCGCCGCCGCCGACCGCCTGCTCTCGCGCCTCGACGCCAAGACCGGCGAGGCGATCAAGAACCGCTCGCTCGACAGCCAGTCGGCCGGCGTGCGCCGCCAGGTCGAGCTGCGCGAGGCCTCGGCCGGCGACGGCTTTGTCGAAGACAACCTCTGGACCGGCATCGGCCGCGCCCGCTCGGGCTGCGGCGCGGCGATCGTCGGCGATCCCGACCAGGTGCTGGCCAAGCTGAAGGCCTATCAGGACCTCGGGATCGAGGCCTTCATCCTGTCGGGCTATCCGCATCAGGCCGAAGCCGACCTTTTCGCCCGCCACGTCCTGCCGCGCCTCGCGCACGGCCCGCTGGAGCTCTGAGCATGGCGCACGGCGCATACCTGCCGCCGTCGGAGACGACTGGCCAGGCGACCTCCAATCGACGCTGGCTGCTGCTGGCCTTCCTGATCGGAGCCGGCATCCTCAACTATGTCGACCGCCAGATCATCGCGATCCTCAAGCCGGTGATCGAGAAGGACCTCGGCTGGACCGACGCCGACTACGGGACCCTGGCGGCCCTGTTCCAGTTCTCGGCCGCGGTGGCCTTCGCCTTCACCGGCTGGATCGTCGACAGGCTGGGCGCGCGCCTAGCCGCGCCGGTCGGCGTGGCCGCCTGGAGCCTGGCGGCCATGGCCCACGGCGTGGCCGTGACCTTCGGCCAGTTCGGCCTGGCCCGCGTGGCGCTGGGCGCGACGGAGTCGATGGGCACGCCGGCCGGCATCAAGGCGCTGCGGGCCCTGTTCAACGACCGCATGCGCTCGCTGGCCGTCGGCATCTCGAACGGCGCGCCGAACATCGGCGCCGTCGCCACGCCCCTGCTGCTGCCGCTGCTGGCGGCCGCCGTCGGCTGGCGCGCCTCGTTCGTGATCGTCGGGGCGGCGGGCTTCGTCTGGGTCGCCGCCTGGTTCGCCGTCTCGCGCAAGGCAGACCTGCCGCACGAGCCCGCCCAGGCCAAGGACAAGGGCCAGACCCTGGCCATGCTGCGCGACCGCCGCACCTGGGGCCTGGCCGGCGCCAAGGCGCTGTCGGACCAGGTCTGGTGGCTGATGCTGTTCTGGGCCCCGGACTTCTTCCACCGGGTGTTCGACCTGACCATGGCGCAGCTGGGTCCCGCCCTCGCCGGCGTCTACGGCCTGGCGGCCCTGGGCTCGATCGCGGCGGGCTGGATCGGCGCACGGCTTCTGGCGCGGGGCTGGAGCCTCAACGCCGTGCGCAAGACCTCGATGCTGGTCTGCGCCCTACTGGTGCTGCCCGTGCCGCTGGCGGTGCTGGCCCAGAGCCACTGGATCGCCGTGGGCCTGCTGGGCCTGACCCTCGCCGCGCACCAGGGCTTCTCGGTCAACATCTTCGCCACCATCACCGACGTGATCCCGGCCCGCCGGATCGGCGCGGTGACCAGCTTCGGCGCGCTGTGCGGCAACTTCGCCGGCATGGGCATCGTCTACCTGGCCGGCAAGATCCTGACCGGCGGCCACGGCTACCTGCCGCTGCTGCTGATCGCCGCCGCCTCCTATCTCGTGGCGCTGGCTTGGCTGCAGCTGTGGCTGCCACGCCTGCAACCGGCCGAGGACGACCACATCCCCTTGGCCCCGGCCCCTTCCCTCTGAGTGAGCGTGAGTAGAGACATGACGCAGCCCCTACGGTTCGGGATCGTCGGCGCAGGCATGATGGGCCGCGAGCACATCCGCAACCTGAAGCTCCTGCCCGGCGCGCGGCTGACGTCCCTGGCCGACCCCACGCCAAGCTCGCTGGACTGGGCCCTGAGCGAGGCCGGCGACCCGGGCGTCGCGACCTTCGAGACGTCGCAGGCCCTGGCCGCCAGCGGACTCGTCGATGCGGTGATCGTCGCCTCGCCCAACTTCACCCATCGCCAGGAACTGGAGCCGCTGTTCGCGGCCGGCCTGCACATCCTGTGCGAAAAGCCGTTGTGCACGACCCTGGAGGACGCCCGCTGGGCCGTCGAGCAGGCCAAGACCCACGCGGGCGTCTTCTGGACCGGCATGGAGTACCGCTTCATGCCGCCCGTCGCCGCCTTCGTCGAGCGCGTCCACGCCGGCGAGATCGGCCGGCTGGTGCAGCTGTCGATCCGCGAGCACCGCTTCCCGTTCCTGCCCAAGGTCGGCGACTGGAACCGTTTCTCGGCCAACACCGGCGGCACCATGGTCGAGAAGTGCTGCCACTTCTTCGACCTGATGCGCCTGATCGTCCGCGACGAGCCGGTGCGGGTCTACTGCTCTGGGGCGATGGACGTGAACCATCTGGACGAGCGCTACGATGGCCGCACGCCGGACATCATCGACAACAGCTTCACGATCGTCGACTTCGCCGGCGGCCAGCGCGCCATGCTCGACCTCAACATGTTCGCCGACGGGGCCGAGAACCAGGAGGAGATCGGCGCGGTGGGCGACACCGCCAAGCTGGAAGTGTTCATTCCCAGCGGCGACGTCGTCTTCAGCCCCCGCGTCGGCTTCCTGGCGCCCAAGCAGGTCAGCCGCACTCACGTGGCGGTCGACCAGGCGGCGCTGGAGGCGGGCTCGCACCATGGCGCCACCTTCCACCAGTTGGAGGCTTTCCTGGCCGCCGTCGCGGGAACGGCGCCGATCCAGGTCACCGCCGAGGACGGCCTGCGCGCCGTCGCCATCGGCGTCGCCGCCGAGATCAGCGCGCGGGAAAAACGCGTCGTGGAGCTGCACGAACTGGGGTTCTGACGCTCACGCAGGGCGGCCGCGGGGACCACCGCAAGCCTTGAGAACTAAGCCACCCTCAGGCGGAGTTGTGCGGCGGACATGAACAAGGACGACCGCCCCCGACGAACTGGACGCCCGTCGCGCCGCGATGGGCTTGGGCTTGGGCTTGGGCGACATGACGTCCTACGCCAAGGAGGCCACGCGGAACTGCGGCCAGGCGGCGCCGGCGCGAAAACCGCCTGCCCCCTAGTTCGCACCGGTCGCGGGAAGCGACTGCTCCAGGCTCCTGACGAACATGCGGACCTTCGGCGGGATCATGTGCGAACTGGGATAGACGGCCCAGATCCCCAGCGGCTCGGGCTCGGCGTCCTCCAGGAGGATCTGCTGAACATCCGCATTGTCCAAGACCGGATCGGCGTACCAGCGCGACAGGTTGGCGATGCCAAGCCCGCCCCGGCACGCCTCGTAGACGGCTTCGATCGAACTGGCCGAAAAGCGCCCCGAGACCTTCTGCTTGAACGCCTTTCCCTCATGGACGAACGCCCAGTGCGACGAGCCGGTGGCGACCAGACACTGGTGGTCGGCCAGGTCGGCCAGGGTCCTGGGTTGACCGAACGCTTCCAGATAGGCGGGCGAGGCCCATAGCGCCCTTGGACTGTCGGCAAGTCGTTTCGCCGCAAGCCGATTATCCCTGAGCGGCGCGATGCGGATCGCGACGTCGATGCCCTGCCCCACGATGTCCACCTGATCGTCGGTCGTCAGCAGGTCGACCTGCAAGGCGGGGTGATCGCGCATGAAGGACGGCAGCATCGGTGCGACGACCTTGCGCCCAAAGGCGGTCGAGGCGGTTATTCTCAGGCGCCCGGTAAGGCCTTTGCCGTCGGGGCGCAGGTCCGCCAGCGCGCCCGCTCGCCCTTCCAGCAAAGCCACGGCGTGCGGCAGGAAGATCTCGCCGTCGGTCGTGGGGGACAGCGAGCGCGTGGTCCGGTGGATCAGCCGCACGCCAAGCTCGGCCTCGAGGTTGCCGAGGCTGCGAGACGCGGCCATGGCGCTGAGGCCCAGGCGTCGCGCGGCGCCGGCCAGGCTGCCGACACGCACGGCCTCCACGAAAATCTCGATCTCCGCAAAGTCCATTATCTCGAATTCCGTTGGGCCGGCGCAACAGCATCTGCGCCTACAGCGATCCTGGATATAGTTCCATATCGCCTTCATCGTCATGGCCAGCACAGCGGATCGTCGCTGGCCCCCGGTGGCCGGTCATGGTCGCAGAGGCGAACATGAGCAGGGACCGGAAAGGTGCCCCTCGCTCCCCCCAACCGGGGCTTGCCACCCGCGTCCTTTCGGGCGGCAAATGCGGTCAGCTCCAGACTCGGAGTCTGGGAAGCGGCGGAACTCACCTGTGCGATTGATCAAGGCCGTCCTTTTCGCGGCGATGCTGCTGCAGACGACGACCTTGGTCGCGGCCGAACCGGCGCGCCGCATCACCCACTACACCCACCAGAGATGGACCGAGGAAGGCGAGGCCCCCGCGCCGATCATCGCCATGGCGCAGGGCCGCGACGGCTATCTCTGGCTGGCGACGGGCGCTGGCCTCTTTCGCTTCGACGGCATCGTCTTCGAGCGGATCGGCGCCGACAACGGCGACGAGCAGCACGACCAGCCCAGCGCGCTGCTGGCGACCCGCGACGGGGCCATCTGGACCAGTTTCACCCGATCCCACCGCTTCGCCGTCTATCGCGACGGCGCGCTCAAGGTCCTGCCCACGCCCGTCGCCCCCGATCGGGTGGTCTCCATGGTCGAGGGAAAGGACGGGACGATCTGGGCGCTGACCGCCGTGTTCGACGCCGAGCTGCTGCGGCTGCGCGACGGACGCTGGCGGTCATTCGCCGCCGGCGACGGCCTGCCGCGCGACGACGCGCTCAGCCTGCTGGTGGCGGCCGACGGCGGCGTCTGGGTTTCGCTCAGCAACTCCGTCGCGCGCCTGGCGCCCGGCGCCGAACGGTTCGAGGTCGTGCGCCGAACGCCGCGCGCCAACGGCATGCTGTCCCAGGACCCGCAGGGGCGGGTCTGGCTCTCGGAACGACGCGGCAGCTATCCCATCACGGGCCCAAGCGGACGTGGAACGCCGCCGGCCCAGCTCCCCTACCCCACCGACAACGCCCAGATCCGCGGCGCGCCCTACTTCGACCGCACGGGCAACCTGTGGATCGCCACCCGCTATCGCGGCCTGCAGAGGGTGGCCGCCGTTCCCCACGACGGAACACTTCTCATCGAGTCGCTCCGCGGACGGGACGGACTGTCCTCGGACCTGACCAGCCAGGTCTTCGAGGACAGGGAAGGCAACATCTGGGTCGGCTCGGAAAAGGGCCTCGACAAGCTGCGTCCGGCGACGCTGAGGTCGGAGCCCGCGCTCGCCAATCCCGCGGCCTTCGGCGACAAGCTGCTGGCGACATCGGACGGCGCGGTCTTCATCGGCCAGGCCGACGCGATCTACCGAACCGCCCCGGGCGGCGCCCCAAAGCGCGTCCTGGCCGGGATCCGCGAGCCGCAGAGCCTGTGCGAGGCGCCGGACGGCGCCGTCTGGATCGCCTTCGCCGACCGCATCGTCGTCTGGAAGTCCGGGCAGGCGACGAGAACCCTGGTTCGTCCCGACACCGACAGCATCATCTATGACTGCGCCTTCGACGCCGAGGGCGACTTCTGGATCTCGGCAGCCGCCGGAGGACTGCTGCGCTATCGCCAGGGGCGATGGGAGACGATGTTTCCCCCGACACTGGGCGACGGCTTTCGTCCGACCACCATGGTCAGGGACGACCAGGGGCGTCTCGTCGTGCAGTGGGACCTGCGCAAGCTGGCGTGGCTGGAGCAGCCGCATCCGCGGTTCCAGCCGCTCGAGCTCGGGCGCGACGCCACGGCCGTGACGCTTTACCCGACCTCGCGAGGCGACATCCTGGCCGCGGGCGCGTTCGGGCTGGCTCGCTTCCAAGGAGATCGGACGGAGACCGTCAATCCGGATCGCGGCGCCCTGCGCGGCCGGATCAGCGGCCTCGTGCAGACGCCCGACGGCGACACCTGGCTGGCCTATCCCCGGGCCCTGGTCCGGCTCTCGGGCTCGGACCTGGAACAGGCCTTCGCCAGCCACGTCCTTGCCCCGGCGAGCCTGTCGCTGGGCTTTGGCGACGGCCTGACCAGCCGACCGCACTCGCACAGCCAGCGCTCGCTCGTCCAAGGCGGCGACGGACGGCTGTGGGTGGCGACCGAGACCGGCGTCCTGTGGATGGACCCCAGGCGCATCGCGCGGGACGGGCTGCCTCCCGGCGTGGCGATCAAGTCGGTGATGGCCGGCGGGCGGCTCCATCGCGACCCGACCGCGCTAAGCCTGAAGGAAGGCACGTCGAGCATCGAGATCGACTATGCGGTGCTCAGCTTCGCCGATCCGAGGCAGGCCAGCGTTCGCTACAAGCTCGAAGGCTTCGACCGGGAATGGGTCGACCCCGGCGCGCGACGCCAGGCGTTCTACACCAACCTCAAGCCCGGCAAGTATCGCTTCCACGTCATCGCCGCCAGCAGCGAGGGCGTCTGGAACCGCACGGGCGCCGCGATCACCTTCGAGATCCCGCCCACCTTCCTCCAATCGCGCTGGTTCCTCGCCGCCTGCCTGATCCTCAGCGCGGCGCTGCTGTGGCTGCTCTATCGCCTGCGCATGGCCCAGGTGGCGCAGCGCATCCATGTCGGCCACGAGGCCCGGCTGGGCGAGCGCGAGCGGATCGCGCGCGAACTGCACGACACCCTGCTCCAGAGCGTGCAGGGACTGGTGCTGCGCTTCCAGTCGATCGCCAACAAGATGCCGCCGGGCGACCACGCTCGGGACCTCATGGAATCCGCGCTGAAGCGCGCCGACGACGTGATCATCGACGGCCGCAACCGGGTTCGCGACCTGCGCTCGGCCGAGAACACCGGCGACCTCGCGGCGATCCTGGAAGAGCGGGCGAACGCCGCCTGCTTCGACCCGTCCGTTCTCGTGAAGGTGTCGACGGAAGGCGTCCCGCGTGCGGCGCACCCGCTGGTCACCGGCGAGATCGGCCGGATCGCGGGCGAGGCGCTGTTCAACACCGCCCGTCACGCCCGCGCCAAATCGGTCGAGATCATGATCGGCTTCGCCCGTCATCAATTGAGCGTCCGGATCCGCGACGACGGCGTGGGCTTTCCCCCGGACGTCATCGCCAGGGGCCACAAGCCCGGCCACTTCGGCCTGATGGGCATGCGCGAGCGAACCCAGCGGATCGGCGGGGTGCTGTCGATCGACAACCAGCCGTCTGGCGGCGCCGAGATCAGCCTGCGACTGCCGGCTCGCCTCGCCTACGTGGCCGAGGCCCAGTCGTGGACGTGGCTGTCCGATATCCTTCGTCGTTTCAGGAGAAGCCAGGTTGGCTGAGTCGAGTTCGCGTCCCATCCGCATCCTCGTGGTCGACGACCACCCCATCCTGCGCGAAGGCGTCGCCGCGATCCTGGAGGACAGGACCGACATGGTGCTCGTCGGCGAGGCCCGGGACGGGGTGGAGGCCATCGTCCAGTTCCGCGACCTGCAGCCGGACGTGACCCTGATGGACCTGCAGATGCCGGGCATGGGCGGCGTCGAGGCGATAAAGGCCATCCGCGACGAGCACCCAGACGCCCGCATCGTGGTGCTGACCACCTATGACGGCGACGTTCAGGCGGTTCGCGCCCTGCGGGCCGGCGCCCTGGGCTATCTGCTCAAGAGCAGCCTGCGCACCGAGATGCTCGACGCCATCCACGCCGTGAGGCAGGGCCGGCGCTACCTGCATCGCAGCATCGCCGACGAGATCGCCATCCACGTGCTCGACGACGGCCTCAGCGAGCGCGAGGTCGCCGTCCTGCAACTGGTCGCCGTCGGCAAGGCCAACAAGCAGATCGCGCGGGAACTGGGGATCTCGGAGGAGACGGTGAAGGGCTACCTCAAGACCATCTTCACCAAGCTCAACGTGTCAGACCGCACCCATGCGGTGACCGTCGCCGCCCGCAGGGGCATCATCGAACTCTAGGCCGACAGCCCTCGCCTTCCGAGCCAGGCCGCCAGGTTCAGCACATAGCGATGGGTGTCGGCCAGGGCCCGGGGGTCGCGGGCCATGCCCTCGCCGGGCGTTTCCGACACGAAGGACGGGCAGCCCGCCGCCAGGTCCCAGTTGTAGTCGGCGAAGTGATGGAAGGTGCTCTGGGCGAGCGCGGCGCCCGCCGCCGGGCCGCGCTCGAAGGCGACGGCGAGGTTGAAGGCCCGGCCGGTCGTTCGGCTCGCGCCAGCGGCGATCACCCGGGCGTCGCCGTCCTCCGGCGCGATGACGGCGCCTTCGTGCGGATGCGCCGGCAGGTAGCGCAGCACGCCCGTCGGCGAGGTCGGATCGCGCAGGATGGGATGCACCGGCGCGACCGCCACGATCTCCTGGTAGTCGCCGTTCGCGCCCGAGCGATAGTTGGGCCAGGAAATGGCCTGCGTCTCCTCGTCGTCGCGAACATGACGCCCGATGTCGGGCTCGAGGTTCTTGCTGTGAAAGCAGTGCGCCGCGCCCACCCCGCCCAGGGTGCAGACGGACGAGCCGAGATCCATGTGGTCGCGGGCGATCATCAGTCCGCCGCCGGTCTCGCGGAAGCGCGAGACGGCGACGCAGTCCTCCTCGGTCAACCCGTCGCCGACATCGACGGCGAACAGCCACAGCTGGTCGAAATCGCTGTCCTGCATCCGTGAGAGCACCGGATCAGGCCCGCCCGTCGCCCCGCGGTCGCGGGCCTCGACGGCGTAGAGCGCCCGCCCATCGTCGTCGACAGCGCTCGACAGCAGGCCGCGCAGGGCGCTGAACCTCGCGATCGACCAGTCGTCCTCGGTGGTCGGGATCGTCGTCTGCAAGAGGATCCGGATCGGTCCTGGGCTGCTCATCGAAATCTCCGGCGTCATACAGCGTCCCCTGGCCGGCCATGCTGCCGTGGGCGCGCCCGTTGGGATTGATCCAGGCGCGCGCATCCCGCGGGCGTCATCGTACAAGACCCCGCCCGCCGCCGGCCCGGCGACGGACGGGGCCTGGTTCATCGCGCCGAAGCGGCTTCCTCGATCAGGGCGGCGACCTTGTCGGGATGCGAGACCATCAGGGCGTGCGATCCGCCCTCGACGGCCACAATCTTCCGGGCCTTGGCGCGTTCGGCCATGAAGCGCTCGGTCTGGGCCGGGATGTTGCGGTCGGCCGTGCCGTAGACGACGTAGGACGGCAACTGCTTCCACGTGGCGACGGTGGCCGGTTCGGCCAGGGCGGCCTTGGTCACCGGACGCTGGGTCGCGGCCATCAGCGCCGCGGTCGCCGGCGGCGTGTCGGCGGCGAACTGGGCGTGGAACTTGGCCGGCTGGATGTAGAAGTCCTCGCCGCCGTCCGGCAGGCGCACCGAGGTCAGGGTCTCGCCCAGGGTGCCGCCCGGAAACTTGGCCGACAGGGTCAACGCCGACTCCCCGACCTCCGGCAGGAAGGCCGCGACATAGACCAGCGCCGAGACGTGCGCCTTGCCGGCGGCCGCCTCGGTGATGACCTCGCCGCCATAGGAATGGCCGACCAGCACGACCGGCCCCGGGATGGAGTCGACCAGCGCCGACAGCGACGCCGCGTCCGAACTCAGGCCCCGCAGCGGGTTGGCCGCCGCGATCACGGTGTAGCCGTCGCGGGACAGCTTGCCGACCACGCCGTTCCAGCCCGAGGCGTCGGCGAAGGCTCCATGGACCAGGACGATGGTGGGTTTGCCCCCGGCGGTCTCGGCCGCATGGGCGGAGGCCGCGCCGGACAGCGCCATGGCGGCGGCTAGCGACAGGGCTCGGATGGACTTGCGCATCGATATCTCCGTGACGGGCGGAAGGGCCCTCGCGCAAAAGGATGAGCTGGCGGCCGGGGACAGGCCTATCTCGCGGATGGGCCTGCCCCCCTCGTGCTAAGGTCTAGGGTCGCCGGCCCCTGCGGCCTGCGGCGCCCGCGCAAGCGCTCGGGGCGGCAGGAAATCCCCGGCATGGGCCAGGTCGGGCCAGGGCAGCACGGTCTCGCCGGCCACCATCCAGTTTCCCGCCTCCTTGCGCAGCCGCAGTTCGTAGAGCGCCGGACGTGTCGCGGGGCTCATCCGGCGATAGAGCAGCACCGTGGCGTGGTCGCCCTGCTGCTCCACGTGCAGGAAGCGGTGCTCGGTCGACAGCGAAGCCTCGCCGTCGTCGCGGCGTCCCCGGAACTCGGCGAGCATGTCGGCGCGGCTGCTGCGCACCACGCGTCCCTCATCGTCGAGGAACAGCAGCGACTGGTCGGCGGTGTAGAGCGCCTCCATGCCCTCCATGTCGTAGGCGCTGCCCAGGCGGATCACCCGCAGCACGAAGTCGATGATGGCGGGATCGTAGATTTGCTTGGTCATGGTGTTCTTTCCTGTTGGGGTGGGGTCGCTCACAGCAGGGTCATGCCGCCGTCGACCTTCAGGTCGATGCCGGTGATGAAGCTGCTGGCGTCCGAGGCCAGGAACAGCGCGGCCTTGGCCGTCTCGTCGGGACGGGCCATGCGGCCGAGCGGAATGCGGGCGGCCATGCCGGCCTCGAAGGCCGGTCGCTGCTCGGGCGGCACGCCCAGCTTTTCGAGAATGGCGGTGTCGGTCGGGCCCGGGCTGAGCAGGTTCACGCGGATCCGGCGCTCGCGCAGTTCGATGGCCCAGACCCGGGCGAAGGCGCCCAGGGCCGCCTTCGAGCCGGCATAGGCGGCGTGTCCGTCCAGCGCCTTGCCGGCGGCGATGGAGCCGGTGAGGATGATAGCCCCGCCGTCGCGCAGCAGCGGCTCGACCTTCTGGACGCCGAAGAAGACGCCACGGGTGTTGACCGCGAACTGGGCGTCGTACTCGTCTTCCGAGACCAGCGGCGACGGCGTGATCGTGTTGATCCCGGCATTGGCCATGTAGACGTCGAGGCCGCCGAAGCGCTCGCGCACCGCGTCGACCACCGCCTCGTGGTGACCAGGATCGGCGACGTCGCCGACGATCCCGAAGGCTCGCGGGCCGATATCGGCGACGGCCGCCTTCACCGCATCGGGCCGTCGGCCGGTGACGATCACGTTCGCGCCCTGCTCGACGAACAGCTTGGCCGAAGCCAGGCCGATGCCGCTGGCGCCGCCGGTGATCACGGCGACCTTGTTCTTGAGAGTGTCCATTTCGCTTTGCTCCGATCGCGTCTGCTTGCGTTCGGACACCTAGATAAACGTGAGCGAAATTCTTATAAGAACGCAGAACAGAACATCTTTTGTGCCATCATGGACAAAATGAACAATCCTCTCGAAAACGCCGCCGGACTGTCGGCCTTCATCGACGCGGTGGAGACCGGCTCGTTCAGCGCGGCCGCCCGCAAGGCCGGAGCCACGCCGTCGTCGGTGTCCAAGAGCGTCGCGCGGCTGGAGGCCCGGCTGGGCGTGCAGCTGTTCGCGCGTTCGACCCGCACCCTGACCCTCACCCCCGAAGGCGCGGCCTATTTCGAGCGGGTCATGCCGCTGCTGCGAGCCCTGGGCGAGGCGCAGGACGTCGTGCAGACCGCCGCCGCCGCGACCGGGCGCCTGCGGGTGTCGATGCCCACGGACCTGGGCCGCCTGCTGCTGGACCCGTTGACCCGGGTGTTCATGCCAAGGCACCCGGGCGTGAAGCTCGAACTCGACATGAGCGACCGCCATGTCGACCTGATCCGCGAGGGCTACGACCTGGCCCTGCGCGCCGGCCAGGTGGAGGAGAGCGACCTCGTCGTCCGCTCGCTGGGCGCCGCGCCGCTGGCCCTGGTCGCCTCGCCCGAGCATCTCGACCGCCACGGCCGCCCCAAGACCCTGGCCGAACTGGCGGCCGCCCGACACGTCGGCTACCGCCTGGGCGGACGCCCCTTCCCCATCCGCTTCGCCGACGGCGCGACGCTGTCGCCGGAGGGCGTGCTGGACAGCGATTCCGGCTTCGCCTTGCGGGCGGCGGCGGTGAACGGCGTCGGCGTCGCCCAGCTGCTGCGCTGGACCGTCGATGAGGATATTCGCGCGGGCCGCCTGGAGGTCGTCATGCCCAACGCCCCCCTGCCGGTGGTGCCGTTGCGGATACTGCACGCCTTCGGCCGCTTCCAGCCCCTGCGCGCGCGGCTGTTCTCCGACTTCGTCGCCGAACAGCTGGCGGCCATGGCGCGCAACCCTTCCTGAGCCGCGGGCACGCCGCTCGCCGTCCGATCCTACCCGCCGGTATAGGTCGGCCCTGCCCAACGCCCGGATCGATCGTCGTCCTCGCCGTCCGTACCCTTCCGTTCGACGCTGCCGGCCCATGCGCCCCACCAACGGGATCCACGGGTTCGGCGAGACGGATGCAGAGACGGAAATTGCGCCATGGAGCCAGCGATCAACTTCACCACCAGCAGCGGTTCGTACCGCTTGGTCGCCGGCCTGCTGGTCGCCGCGCTCGACGAACTGGCCCCGGACCAGTCCGAGATCCGCGCCAAGCTTGCGCGGGCCATCCAGCTGGTGGGCGGCGCGCCCACGCCGCTGGTCCATAGCGGCGGTTTCGCGCCCTGGCAGAGCAAGCGGATCGAGACTCACATCAGCCAGAACCTCGAGACGCAGCTGCGCCTCGACGATCTGGCCGCGATGGTCCGGGTCAGCCGCAGCCACTTCTCCCGGGCCTTCAAGAAGAGCTTCCGGCAGTGCTTCTCGCGCTATGTGATGAGCCTGCGCCTGGAGCGGGCGCGCATGCTGCTGGTCAACACCGAAGCGCCGATCAGCCAGGTCGCCCTGGCCTGCGGCCTGACCGACCAGCCCCACCTGACCCGCCTGTTCCACCGCGAGTATGGCGCCCCGCCCAACGCCTGGCGGCGAGCGCACAGCCAGATGCGGCAAGCGGCGGAGAAGACCGCCTAGACGCCCCGCCCGAAAGGCAGGGTGATCCGGAAGATCGCCCCGCCGTCCTCATGGTTGGCCGCCGAGATCTCGCCGCCGTGCTCGGCGATGATCGACTGGCAGATGGCCAACCCCATGCCGATGCCGGTTTCCTTGGTGGTGAAGAAGCCGTCGAAGATGCTGGCCAGGTGCTGATCGGCGATCCCCGGCCCGCTGTCGTGAACCCAGATCACCACCCCGCGCCCCGCCCGGACCGCGCCCAGGCGGATCTCGCGCAGGTTGACGCCGGCGTTCTCGATGGCCTGGATGCTGTTGACCAGGAGGTTGACCAAGACCTGTTGCAGCTGGACCCGGTCGCCATCCACCGCCGGCAGGCCCGGCTCGACCGTCAGGATCAGCGCGATCGCCTTGGTCTCCACCTCGTGCCGGACGATCGTCAGCGCCTCGTCGATGATCTTGGACAGATCCAGCAGCCCCGGCTGCGGCTCGCGCTTCATCGCCATGCCGCGGATGCGCTGGATGATCTCGCTGGCGCGGCTGGCGCTGACGGCGATGCGTTCGGTCAGCGTGCGCACCTTGCCCAGGTTGGGACGTGGCTGGCCCAGCCAGCGCAGGCTGGTCTCGGCGTTGGTCAGGATGGCCGACAGCGGCTGGTTGACCTCATGGGCGATCGAGGTCGCCAGCTCTCCCAGGGTCGAGACCCGCGCGGCGTGGGCGAAGTTCGACTGCAGGCGCCGCAGCTCGGCCTCGGTCCGCAGGCGCTCGGTGATGTCCTCGATGGTGATGAAGGTAGTGTCCATGTACTCGGGCGGCGTCGGATAGGTGACGCTTAAAACCACGTCGAGCACGCGGCCGTCGAAGGTGGCCATCTTGGCCTGCTCGACATAGTTCCGCGCCCCTTCGAAGTGGGCCTTCATTACCCGCTTGGCCATGTCCGGCGTGGCCGAGAACAGGTAGCGGACCGACTGCAGCAGCTCCGCCGGGTTGCGGGCCCCGAACAGCGACACGGCGGCCTGGTTGACGTCGGTGACCACGACGATGTCCTTGGCCAGTTCGACCAGCGCCGGATTGGCGTCGAGATAGGCCATGATGTCGTCGATCCCTTCGGCGCGCAGGCGGTGCAGTTCGTCGCCCGAGCGGCGGGCGTCGACATGCCAGAGCGGCGTCGGCGAGAAGTGGATCAGCTTGCGATAACGGTCCTCGCTGGCCTGCAGCTCCCAGGCGGTGCGGTCGTCGCAGACCGCCGCGGTGACCATCAGGAACAGCACGTCCGGACGCGCGGGCTCGGCCGAACGCCAGGCGGTGGCCGTGGCGCCGGCCAGCAGGCCGTGCGGACCGAGCGCGCGGGCCAGGGGCGACACCGAGGGCTGCCGCAGGGCCGCGCCCAGCAGCTCGGCCAGGCTCTCGCGGCTCTCGGCCGGCCAGAAATCGGCCAGCGCCCGCCCCGCCATGTGCTCTCGGCCGATCGCCGCGCCGAACAGGCGAACGGCCCGGGTGTTGGCGTCGATGATCCTGCATCCCTCAAGCAGGGCGGCGCCCGTCTCCGCCGCCGCGGCCGCGGAAATGTCCAGCTCCCAGCAGGCGGCCGAGGCCCGCTGGTGGCCCGCGCGGGCTTCGAGCGGCGTCTCCTCGGCCTGCACGGCCAGGGGCTGGCTGTATTCGACGACGTCGCGGGGAGAGCCGTCCGGATTGCGACGCACCGTGCGGCGGCCGCTGGCGACCACGGCCGGCCCGATCGCGCCGCGCCGCCGGACCGCCCCCTCCCAGGCGCCTTCCAGCAGGAGCAGCGCCCATTCCTCGTCGTGCAGCAGCGGATCGGCCGCCAGCTCCGAAAGCCCCAGCCCCACCATCGCCATGGCCGGCCAGCCGTACAGGGCCTCGGCCGCGGGGTTCCAGTATCGGACCACGCCCGACGGGTCGCAGACCACCACCGCCTCGGAGGCGAGGTCGACGAGATCCCCCCGCTCGCTACGGGCCAGGCTGCGGAAGACCGTGCTCATCGCCGCCTCCCCTCGAAAGCGCGTTTGCCCAGGCGCGCGACCAACAGGAAGGTCCGGCGGGATTGGACGATGGAGCGTGCGTGGGACCTCTTCATGGAGCCCAGGGTAGCCCCCCGCCCCCCTGCCGCCCTCACACGGACGGGGGCGCCGCGCGCCCCCAATCCGCGTCGTTCCTTGCCGGCGACCGCCCGCGGAAGACGACTCGACCCGGTCCGGGATCCACGCGGCGGACGATCGCCAGACCGTCCGCCGCCTTCCGCGACTACTTGTGCAGCGCCTTGTAGAGCGCCGTGTTGGCCTGCAGCACCGCCGCCCGGGTCGCCGGGGTCTCGGCGACGGCGTTCAGCATCATGAAGTCATGGATCGCGCCGTTGTAGCGGGTAGAGGTCACCCGCACGCCGGCCTGCAGCAGCTTGCGGGCATAGGCCTCGCCTTCGTCACGCAGCACGTCGTTCTCGTCGACGATCACCACCGCTTCCGGCAGGCCCTTCAGCTCCTCGATGCTGGCCTGCAGCGGCGCGACGGTGGGCTGCTTGCGGCTGGCCGCGTCGGGGGCATAGGCGTCCCAGAACCACTGCATGGCCTTGCGGGTCAGCCACGGCCCCTCGGCGAAGGTGGTGTAGGACCCCGTCTCGAAATTGGCGTCGGTGACCGGATAGAGCAGCACCTGCAGGTCGAACTTCGGGCCGTTGCGGGCCTTGGCCATCAGCGTGAGCGCGGCCGACATGTTGCCGCCGACGCTGTCGCCGACGATGGCCAGCCGCGACGGATCGACCTCGAACTGGTCGGCGTGCTCGATGAAGTACTGGAGGGCGGCGTAGGCCTGCTCGACGGCCACCGGATAGCGCGCCTCGGGCGAGCGGTCGTAGTCGACGAACAGCACCGCGGCCTTGGCGCCGACGGCGATCTCCCGGGTCAGGCGATCGTGGGTGTCGATACCGCCCAGGACCCAGCCGCCGCCGTGAATGTGCAGCACCACCGGCAGCTTGCCCTTCAGGCCCTCAGGGCGAACGATGCGAACGCGGACCGATCCGGTCGGGCCCACCGGGAACACCTTGTCCTCGATGCGGGCCGGAAGCTTGGCGACCGGGATCGCCTGGGCGCCCGACAGCGCGCCCCGCGCCTCGGTCGGGGTCATGGTGTAGATCGGCTTGCCCCCGGCCAGGGAGTCGACGAAGGCCTGGGCGGCGGGATCGAGGATCGGCTGGGCGGCGGCGGCGCCCGATAGCGCGGTCGCGACGAGGGCCGCGGCGGCGACGGTGGTGGTCTTGGACATGGCTTTGCCTCTGGAAGGTCCGCGAAGGCGTTTCGCGTTCCAGATCGACTAGTCCCGCCTTGATCGCCGGGCTTGGCGCTCGGCGCTCGGCTTTGCAGGCTGGAGGCCCGTTCGCCAACGCCCTCTCGAACCGTCGCGCGGCGCGGGAGGCCTCGCCCGGAAACGGTCGAGCCTATCCCTTGGCATGGGTCGGACTACGCCTTCTCCGAGCATGCCCCGTCGGTCGTCGGACGCGGGGCGCGGAACGGCGCGTCCAGCGGATAGCTACAACCGCCGGCCGATCCCCGCCCCAATGACGGCGAGCCGTGTCAATCGGACGTGACAGGGATGGTGAACGCAGGATTTTTTCCGATTTCATCCTGCGACCAACGAAGCGGTAGGCGAGCACCCTACCTGTCCGGCTCGACCCTTCTCGCCAGAAGCAAGGAAAGGCCACCGCCATGACCACCGGGGAAACAGACCAGATCTACACGCTGACGCGCGAGGCGCGGCGCGTACGCGCCCTGTTCGAAGGCCACGACATCGCCGACAGTGACGACGTCGTCACGGTGCATGAAGCCGGGCGGCCGCCGGTCTACTATTTCCCGCGCCGCGACGGGTTCATGATCTTCCTGCGTCAGACCGACAAGGTCACCCACAACCCGCGCAAGGGCGAGGCGCGCTACTTCACGATCTATCGCGACCAGCACATCGTCGACAACGTGGCCTGGAGCTACGAGGCGCCGAAGGCGGCCTTCGACTCGCTGTCGGGCCGCATCGCGTTCCTCGCCGCGCACGTCGAATTCCAGGTCGACGGCCGCTCGGCCGCCGATACCGAGGCGGCGCTCGAAGCCGGATATGACGACTAGGGGGCCCTGGCCGCCCGGGCGGGGGGAGCGCCCCTCCCCCCTGAAGAGGGCGTGCATCGGTTAGCCGTTGCACGCCTTGGGAGAGCGGCGTGATAACGCGGACCAACCAAGGTCGCGTTACGATGAACAGCCCCCAGCCGCACGCCGAAAAGCCCGCCGGAAGCAAGCCCTCCCCGCCCCAGGGCGGCGGAGCGCTCTATGGCGCGGCGGTCGAGTACGGCATGCATTGCCTGACCTGGCTGGTCGCCCGCGACGCCCCGGTCAGCAGCCGCGACCTCGCCGAACTTCAGGGCGTGCCGCCCGCCATGATCGCCAAGATCATGCCCAGGCTCGAGAAGGCCGGAATGGTCGCCTCCAGCGGCGGCATCAACGGCGGCTATCGCCTGGCGCGACCGCCCGAGACCATCTCGATGCTCGACGTGGCCGACGCCATCGACGGCCGCAGGTCTCTGATCGCCTGCCGCGAAGTGCGCCGCAACTGCGCGCTGTTCGAGGACGAGGCCCCACGCTGGGCCACGCGCCGCGTCTGCGGCATCCACGCCATCATGCTCCGGGCCGAGAAGGCCATGCGCGCCGAGCTGGCGCGCACCAGCCTGCTCGATGTCGTCGACAACATCCCCGCTCCGCCCGAGTTCGCGCCGGAGATCGACGTCTGGCTCAGCGCGCGGGCGCGCGACAGAGAACAATCACGGATCTCGGCCATCAGGGCCGGAACGCGCAGGAGGTCTTCCGATGACTGAGCTCGTCTCATACGCGCCCGACCGCGGCGCGCGCATCGCCAACGCATGGTCGCCGGCGTCGCGCATCACGGCGGCGAGCGAACCGCGCAGCCTGTCGGCCGCCGAAACCCGGGGCGGCGACCTCGTGCCGCTGGTGATCGTGGTCGACGACGACGACGCCGTACGGCTGTCGATCTGCGAACTCCTGGAGTCGGTGGGCATAGAGTCGATCTGCTTCGGCTCGACCCGCGAACTTCTGGACGCCGACGTGCTGCACCGTCCCGGCTGCATGATCCTGGACGTGCGCATGCCTGGCCTCAGCGGGCTCGACTTCCAGAGCCACCTGGCCGCCAATGGCGTCCTCACCTCGATCATCTTCCTCACCGGGCATGGCGACATCCCGATGACCGTGCAGGCCATGAAGGCCGGCGCCGTCGACTTCCTGGCCAAGCCGGCCCGCGACCAGACCCTGCTGGACGCGGTCAACAAGGCCATCGCCGCCGACCTGGCCAAGCGCGGCGACGCCCATACGACCCGCCAGAACGCCGGCCTGTTTCTCACCCTCACCCCGCGCGAGCGGCAGGTCATGAGGGCCGTGGTCCAAGGCGCGCTCAACAAGCAGATCGCCTACGACCTCGGCATCACCGAGGTGACCGTGAAGCTTCATCGCAGCAGCGTGATGAAGAAGATGCGCGCCCCCTTCGTCACCCACCTCGTTCGCGCCTGGCAGTCCCTGCCCGAGCATCTGCGGGACGAACTTCCCGGATAAGCCTTTTGGATAGGTAGGACCGGCCCCGGATCGGGACGATGGATAAGAGCCGCTATCGCCGTTCGCCGAGTAAGGGCCAAAGTTTGTCCACCGCGCCTGTTTTCGCGATCATCGACGACGACGAGGCGCTGCGCCAGGCGCTGGCCGAGCTCCTCGAGGTTTCCGGCTACGATTGCCGCACCTTCGCCGACGCCGACGGCTTCCTGTCGGCCTACGCGCCGGGCCGCTTCATCTGCCTCGTCACCGATCTCAACCTGCCCGGCAAGAGCGGGCTGGTGCTGCAGCAGCACATGCGCTGCATGGATCCCGGCCTGCCGGTCATCATCATTTCGGCCAATCCCGACGCGCTGACCCGCTCGCGCTGCCTGGCCTCGGGCGCCGTGGCCTACCTGATCAAGCCGATCAGGGACCAGGTGCTGCTACGGCATCTGGCCGCCGCCCTGGGTCGCTGCTAGGGCGACCAGCCGCCGAGGGCCTGAACGCGCCATACCTTGGGATAGGTCGCCCCCGCCTCCTGGCCCAATCGCCCCGGCCGGGCCCGCGTCCTAGCGTCGCCCACCTCAGACAACACCGCGGAAGACCCGTTCCATGAAACTCTACTACGCCATCGGCGCGTGCAGCCTCGCCGACCGCATCGCCCTGGCCGAGGCCGGCATCGCCTGCGAATTCGAGCGCGTGGACCTGCACACCCGCACGACCGAGACCGGCGCCGACTACGCGGCCATCAACCCCAAGGGCTACGTGCCGGCCCTGGTGCTCGACAGCGGCGAGATGATCACCGAGAACATCGCCATCCTGTCGTGGATCGCCGAGCAGTCGCCGAAGCTGCGCCCCGAAGGCCCGCTGGGCTGGTTCCGCCTGCTGGAAGCCCTCGCCTACATCTCGACCGAGGTGCACAAGAGCTTCCACGCCTTCTTCGTCCCCGACGTCACCGAGGAGGCCAAGGACAAGGCCCGCGCCCTGGCGAGCCTGCGCCTGGAGTACCTGGCCGCCAGCCTCGGCGACGGCTTCCTGCTGGGCCCCGACCTGACCGTGGCCGACCCCTACCTGTTCGTGATCATGACCTGGGCCAGGCCCAACGGCGTGGTCCTGCCCGCGCCGCTGGCGGCCTATTTCGAGCGCATGAAGGCCCGCCCGGCCGTCGCCGCCGCCCTGGCCAGCGAAGGCCTGCAGGTCTGAGATCGGGGGCGACCTGTACGCCCGTATAGGTCGCCCCCGCCCTTTCCCCCAATCGACCCCATCC
>Ga0247823_10000271_pt1 | contig 44754 bp, 42 predicted proteins | sample 13C_PalmiticAcid_2_FD_192426 | JGI IMG/M metagenome (GOLD analysis project Ga0247823, IMG submission 192426) | Soil microbial communities from agricultural site in Penn Yan, New York, United States - 13C_PalmiticAcid_Day30 | ecosystem: Environmental > Terrestrial > Soil > Agricultural land... | reverse complement strand
GGCAACGCCTCCGGGGCTGCCCCCGCTGCGTTGCTTCCTCGCTGCCGGTTTGCGCTGCGTTGCACAGCGTTGAAACAGGGCGATTGGCCAACCCCTTGAATTTAGCGGGGAAATGCCACTTGGCCATCCTTTGTGATCAGGTTTGTCAGCCTGGAGTCGGTAAAATCAGGGTAAATCCTAGGCGCGCCGGGCCGAATCCAGGCGCGCCTTTGTTCGCCGGCAGGCCTGCCGGGCCGGAACGCCCCCTTTCCAAACCACGACTTCATCAACATGGCTCTTGACAACGTCACCCCTGGCAAAAATGTTCCCGAATCGTTCAACGTGATCATCGAGATCCCGATGAACGCCGACCCGATCAAGTACGAGGTGGACAAGGAAACTGGCGCGATCTTCGTGGACCGCTTCATGAGCACGGCCATGCACTACCCGACCAACTACGGGTACGTGCCGCAGACGATTTCCGGCGACGGCGACCCGGTCGACGTGCTCGTGATCACGCCCGTGCCCCTCATCCCCGGCGTGGTCGTGCCCTGCCGCGCGATCGGCATCCTGAAGATGCAGGACGAGGCCGGCGAAGACGGCAAGGTGCTGGCCGTGCCGACCGACAAGATCCTGTCGATCTACACCCAGTGGCAGAAGCCCGAAGACCTGAACCCGATGCGCCTGAACACCATTCAGCACTTCTTCGAGCACTACAAGGACCTGGAGCCCGGCAAGTGGGTGAAGGTGATCGGCTGGGAAGGCAAGGACGCCGCCCACCAGGAAATCCTGGACGGCATCGCCAATTACAACAAGGCCAACAAGGCCTGATCAACCCCGGCTCAAGGCGCTGCCTTGAGCGGATTTCGCAAGGCCAGGTGATCGAGGTACTCCCCGATCCCCTGGCCTTCGCGTTCCAGGAAGCGCTCCACCGCGTCGGCGAACGCGGGATGGGCCAGCCAATGGGCGCTGGTCGTCTTCACCGGGAGCAGGGCGCGCGCCATCTTGTGTTCCCCCTGGGCGCCGCCTTCGAAGCGGACGAAGCCGTGGTCCAGGCACCAGGCCAGCGGCTGGTAGTAGCAGGCTTCGAAGTGCAGGCAGTCCACCCGCTCCAGGGCCCCCCAGTAGCGCCCGTAGGCCACGCGGGTCTTGTCATCGATCCCGATCAGGCTGCAGGCCATGGGCCGGCCTTCGCGCTCGGCGATGAACAGCAGCCAGTGCTGGGGCATGGTCCTGGCCATGCGGTGGAAAAAATCCCGATTCAGGTAGGGCGCGTTGCCGTGCTCGAGGTAGGTGCGCTCGTAGCAGCGGTAGAAGAAGTCCCAGTCCGCGTCTGAAATGTCGGTGCCGCGCGACCAGCGGAACTGCACGCCCGCCTCCGCCACCTTCCGGCGTTCCTGCCGGATCTTCTTGCGCTTCTCCTGCTGCAGGCTGACCAGGAAGTGCTCGAAGTCGTCGAAGGGCTGGCCCTTCGGATCCTGGTTGGTCCAGTGGAACTGGACGGTGTGCCTGAGCATCAGGCCGGCGGCATGGCACGCGTCGATGTCCTGGGGCTGCGCGAAGAGCAGGTGCAGGGACGACAGCTGTTCTTCGCGGGTGCGCTCGATCAGCGCTTTGACCAAGGCGGCGCGCGATGACGGGTCGCGGGCCAGCAGGCGGGCACCCGGCACCGGCGTGAAAGGCACCGCCACCAGGGCCTTGGGGTAGTAGTCCAGCCCATGCTGGGCGTACGCGTTGGCCCAGGCCCAGTCGAACACGTACTCGCCGTAGGAGTGGTTCTTCAGGTACATCGGGCAAGCCGCGTGCATCACGTCGCCGCGCCACAGGGTCACGAACTGGGCCTGCCATCCCGCCGCCTCGCGCGCGCTGCCACTCAGGTGCAGGGCGGACAGGTACTCGTGGCGCATGAAGGGGCTGGGGTCGGGCTCGTGGTCGAGCAGGCCGTTCCAGGCGCCAGCGTCGACCTCCTGCGGTGAGGCGAAGACCCGGGTGACATAATCGATTTCAGACAAACACGGCTCCCGCCCACCGCGTTTTCGCGGCCTTTCCTGCAAGGTTTCCAGACCCCATGACTCTCTCCATTTGCGTGGCCCAGCTCAACTTCGTGGTGGGCGACATGGTGGGCAACGCCCGGAAAATCGTCGACGCCGCCACCCAGGCCCATGCCCGGGGCGCGCGCCTGCTGCTCACGCCCGAACTGGCCCTCTGCGGCTACGCCGCCGAAGACCTCTTCCTGCGACCGGCGTTCATCGACGCCTGCGATGATGCCCTCAAAGCCATTGCGACCGGGACGGCCCACCTCAAAGGCCTGCACATCGTGGTGGGACATCCGGCGCGAGCTCCCGGGGCGGTGATCGAGCGGCGCGAACGCAGCGTGGCCGTGGCCTATCTTCACAACGCGGCGAGCGTGCTGTGCGAGGGCCGGGTGACCCACACCTACGCCAAGCGCGAGCTGCCCAACTACCAGGTGTTCGACGAGCGCCGCTATTTCGTGCCCGGCGACGCGGCTTGCGTGATCGATGTGGCGGGTGTGCGGGTGGGGCTGCTGATCTGTGAAGACGCCTGGTTCGATGCCCCCGCCGCCGAGGCCCGGGCCGCCGGTGCCGACGTGCTGGCGGTCATCAACGCGTCGCCGTTCCACGCCGGCAAAGGCGGCGAGCGCGAGGCCACCATGCGCGAGCGCGTGAGGTCCACCGGCCTGCCGTTGGTGTACGCGCACCTGGTGGGCGGGCAGGACGAAATCGTTTTCGAGGGGCGCAGCTTCGTGCTCGCTGCCGACGGTGCCCTGGTCGGCCGTGCGGTGAGCTTCGAGGAGACGCTGTTCGATGTGGCTTTCACGCGGGAGGCGATCGGCTGGCAGATCACCGCCGAGACCGACCGCGCCCACAGCCCGGAGGCCGATCTCTGGCATGCGCTGGTGCTGGGCGTGCGCGACTACCTGGGCAAGAACGGTTTTCCCGGCGCCATCCTCGGCCTGTCGGGCGGCATCGACTCGGCGCTCGTGCTGGCCATCGCGGTCGATGCGCTGGGCAAGGACCGCGTTCGCACCGTGATGATGCCGTCGCCCTACACGGCCGACATCTCCTGGATCGATGCCCGCGACATGGCCGCGCGCATGGGCGTGCGCTACGACGAGATCGCCATCGCGCCCCAGTTCGAAGCCTTCAAGGCCAGCCTGGCCAACGAGTTCGCCGGCTTGCCCGAAGACACGACGGAAGAGAACCTGCAGGCGCGCATCCGCGGCACCTTGCTCATGGCGCTGTCCAACAAGTTCGGCAGCATCGTGCTGACCACCGGCAACAAGAGCGAGATGGCCACCGGCTATTGCACGCTGTATGGCGACATGGCGGGCGGCTTCGCCGTCATCAAGGACGTGGCCAAGACCATGGTCTTCAAACTGGCCCGCTGGCGCAACGCGCACGACCCTTATGGCACGGGTGCCAACCCGATCCCCGAGCGCATCATCACGCGCCCGCCCAGCGCCGAACTTCGACCGGACCAGAAGGACCAGGACAGCCTGCCGGAGTACTCCGTGCTGGACGCGATCATCGAGCGCTACATGGAGAACGACCAGAGCCCCGAGCGCATCGTGGCCGCCGGCTTCGAGCGGGCCGACGTGGACAAGGTGGTGCGCCTGATCCGCATCAACGAATACAAGCGCCGCCAGGCCCCGGTGGGCATCCGCGTGACCCACCGCAGCTTCGGCAAGGACTGGCGCTACCCGATCACCAGCAAATACCGCGCCTGAGGTCGGCTTGCCTGCGTTGGGCATAATGAAATCCAGATACCTCTTTCCCCCGCAACGCCCCCCGGAGCTCCCGAATGAAACAAATCACCGCCGTCATCAAACCGTTCAAGCTCGAGGAAGTGCGCGAGGCCCTGGCCGAGCAGGGCGTGACCGGCTTGACCGTGACCGAGGTGAAGGGTTTTGGCCGGCAGAAGGGGCACACCGAGCTCTACCGCGGCGCCGAGTACGTGGTGGACTTCCTGCCCAAGGTGAAGATCGAGGTGGTGGTCAAGACCGACGACGTCGATCGCTGTGTGGACGCGATCATCCGCGCGGCCCGCACCGGCAAGATCGGTGACGGCAAGATCTTCGTGACCTCGGTCGAGCGCGTGGTGCGCATCCGCACCGGCGAAGAAGACGAAACGGCGGTCTGAGCCCCGCCGCTCCAGCGCTCAGATCGCTTCGATCCGGGGTTCGGGTGCGAGCCCGGCGGATTGAACCAGCTCCGGCAGCAGGGTGGCCGGATCGCGGCCCACGCGAATCAGCTCCATCTGCCAGGCGTTCATGAACTGCTGTTCGACGCCGGTGCGCAGGAAGGTCTCCAGGCCGTCGTAGTAGCCGCCCACGTTGAGCAGGCCCACGGGCTTGTCGTGGTAACCGAGCTGGCGCCAGGTCCAGACCTCGAAGAACTCCTCGAAGGTGCCGATGCCGCCCGGCAGTGCGAGGAAGGCGTCGGCCCGCTCCGCCATCATGCGCTTGCGCTCGTGCATGGTGTCGACCACGTGCAGCTCGGTGCAGCCGTGGTGCGCCCACTCCTTTTCCACCAAGGCCTTCGGAATGATGCCCACCACGCGGCCGCCAGCGGCCAGCGTGGCCTCGGCGACCACGCCCATCAGGCCGTTGCGGCCACCGCCATAGACCAGCTGGCCGCCGCGTTGGCCGATCCACTCGCCCACGGCGCGGGCGGTCTCGGTGAAGGCAGGGTGGACGCCGGGGCGCGAACCACAGTAGACACAAAGGGAGAAGTTCGGAGAGGTCATGAGGGGATGGAGGGGTGTCAGGCCCAGTGGGCCCAGAGGGCGGCGATCCAGATGCCGGCGCACAGCACGAGGCTGAGCAGCACGGCGGCGCTGCCCATGTCCTTGGCACGTTTGGACAGATCGTGCCACTCGGGCCCGATGCGGTCGATGGCGGTTTCGATGCCGGTGTTGAGCAGTTCCACCACCATCACCAGCACCACCGAGGCCACCAGCAGGGCGGTCTCGACCCAGGTGCGGCCGATCCAGAAGGCCGCCGGAATCATCACCATCGAGGCCAGGGCCTCCTGGCGAAAGGCCGTCTCGCCCCAGCCCGAGCGCAGGCCCGCCATGGAGTAGCGAAAGGCGTGGGCCATGCGGGTGAGGCCGGTGCGGCGCTTCTGGGCGTCAACGGGTTCCTGGTCGTTCATCGTGCGAGGGCGGGTCAGCGCTTCTTGGCGCGTGGTGGCGTGGGTGGCGGGGCCTGGTGCACCAGCCGGGTGCCGGCGAGGGCGTCGTGGAGGAACTGGCGCTGCGGGTGGAAGCGGGAGAGCAGGGACCAGATCACGATCCAGCCGCACAGCAGCACGGTCAGCTCGCCGCCCGGCAGGCCCATGAGGCCGGAGACCGCCAGGGGAGGCAGCAGCCAGAGCCAGGACAGCACGTAGCGCAGCAGCGCCCGCGCCTGGGTGATCGCCTGCCCGTGCCGGTCCACGACGCGGATGTGCCAAGTCTTCATGGCCAGCGTCTGGCCTTTGGCCCAGAACCAGGTGAAGTAGATCCCGAACACGACGAACAGGAACGCCTGCTGTGCATGCCGGTTGTCCAGGGCGTGGCGGGTCTGGGTGAGCGTGGAGAACAGGTAGCCGGCGATGAACACGACGCCGAACATCAGCATGCCTTCATAGAGCCAGCACGCCATGCGGCGGCGCAGGGAGGGCGCCATGAGACCGGGTTCGGTGGCGGATGCGGGGGGCGTCAGGGGAGGCGAGGACACGGACATGAGGCAGGCGAGGGGCGCGATGGCGGCGGGAAAGACCGGAATTGTCGCATTGCGACACGCCCTGGGGCTTTTTGGTGCGGCTTGCGGCTGCATGGGCTGGAAAAACCTTGTTGCAGTGCGATAATGCCGGCTGCAATTCAAAACAAGGCAAACGGATCAGGGTCCGGCGGGGTATGTGTCCGCTCATGGCCATTGGTCTCAAGTCTCGAAACCGCTCCACAAGAGTGGGTCAAGAGGCACCCAAGGTTTTTCGTCAGAGAAATTCTCGAAAGGTTCATCATGGAAATCAGCAAGGCCGAACTGGCCTCGGCTGCCGCCGCCAATGGCGCAGCTACCCAAGAACTCCGCGGCGCAGAAATCCTCATCAAGGCCCTCCAGGCCGAAGGGGTGAAGTACATCTGGGGCTATCCCGGCGGTGCTGTGCTGCACATCTACGATGCTTTCTACAAGCAGGACACCATCCAGCACGTGCTGGTGCGCCACGAACAGGCCGCCGTGCATGCCGCTGACGGCTACGCGCGCGCCACCGGCGACGTGGGCGTGGCCCTGGTCACCTCCGGCCCCGGCGTGACCAATGCCATCACCGGCATCGCCACGGCCTACATGGACAGCATCCCCATGGTCATCGTGACCGGCCAGGTGCCGACCGCCGCGATCGGCCTGGACGCCTTCCAGGAGTGCGACACCGTGGGCATCACCCGCCCCATCGTCAAGCACAACTTCCTGGTCAAGGATGCGCGCGACATGGCGATGGTCATGAAGAAAGCCTTCCACATCGCCCGCAGCGGCCGTCCCGGCCCGGTGGTGGTGGACATCCCGAAGGATGTGTCCTTCAACAAGGTGCCTTACAGCGGCTATCCCGAATCGGTGGAGATGCGCTCGTACAACCCGGTGCGCAAGGGCCACGGCGGTCAGATCCGCAAGGCCCTGCAACTGCTGATGACGGCCAAGCGGCCCTACATCTACACCGGCGGTGGCGTGCTCCTGGGCAACGCCACCAACGAGCTGCGCACGCTGGTGGACATGCTGGGCTACCCGGTCACCAACACCCTGATGGGCCTGGGCGCGTACCCCGCTTCCGATCGCAAGTTCCTGGGCATGCTGGGCATGCACGGCACGATCGAGGCCAACAACGCGATGCAGAACTGCGACGTGCTGCTGGCCGTGGGCGCCCGCTTCGACGACCGCGTGATCGGCAACCCCAAGCACTTCGCGCAGAACGAGCGCAAGATCATCCACATCGACATCGACCCGTCGAGCATCTCCAAGCGCGTCAAGGTCGACGTGCCCATCGTCGGCGACGTCAAGGACGTGCTGACCGAGCTGATCAACATGGCTCGCGAGAGCACCGTGCGGCCCGACGACAAGGCCCTGGCCGAGTGGTGGAAGACCATCGAGACCTGGCGCTCGCGCGACTGCCTGAAGTACGACCGTGGCAACAAGGACGTGATCAAGCCGCAGTACGTGCTGGAAACGCTCTGGAACATGACCAAGGACGCCGACACGTACATCACGTCGGACGTCGGCCAGCACCAGATGTGGGCGGCCCAGTACTACCGCTTCGACGAGCCGCGCCGCTGGATCAACTCCGGTGGCCTGGGCACCATGGGCGTGGGCATTCCCTATGCCATGGGCATCAAGCTGGCGAAGCCCGACAGCGAGGTGTTCTGCGTGACCGGTGAAGGCTCGGTGCAGATGTGCATCCAGGAGCTGTCCACCTGCCTGCAGTACAACACGCCCATCAAGGTCGTGGCCTTGAACAACCGCTACCTGGGCATGGTCCGGCAGTGGCAGGAAATCGACTACGAAGGCCGCTACAGCCACAGCTACATGGATGCGCTGCCCAACTTCGTCAAGCTCGCCGAGGCCTATGGCCACGTGGGCATGCTGATCGAGCGACCCGAGGACGTGGAGCCGGCCTTGCGTGAAGCGCGCAAGCTCAAGGACCGCACGGTCTTCATGGACTTCCGCACCGACCCCACCGAGAACGTGTTCCCGATGGTTCAGGCCGGCAAGGGCATCACCGAGATGCTGCTGGGGTCCGAAGACCTGTAATTTCCGAAGCGAAGCGGCGAAGGGCCTTCGCTGCTTCATCCCTCAGACGAATCTATTGCCCGCCAAGCCTGCGCATTACCGTGCACAGGGGAGGGCGGCGAAAAGAGGAATCGAACATGAAACACATCATTGCTGTCCTGCTGGAAAACGAACCCGGCGCACTCTCCCGCGTGGTGGGCCTGTTCTCGGCCCGTGGCTACAACATCGAGTCGCTGACCGTGGCCCCCACCGAAGACCCCAGCCTCTCGCGCATGACGATCCAGACCACGGGGTCGGACGACGTGATCGAGCAGATCACCAAGCACCTGAACCGCCTGATCGAAGTCGTCAAGGTGGTGGACCTCACGGAAGGCGCCTACACCGAGCGCGAGCTCATGATGGTGAAGGTCCGCGCCGTGGGCAAGGAGCGCGAGGAAATGAAGCGCATGGCCGACATCTTCCGGGGCCGCATCATCGATGTGACCGAGAAGAGCTACACCATCGAACTCACTGGCGATCAGGGCAAGAACGACGCCTTCCTGGTGGCGATCGACCGCTCGGCGATTCTGGAAACCGTGCGCACCGGCGCCAGCGGCATCGGCCGAGGTGAGAGAATCCTGCGCGTTTGACTTTTTCGGGGCTCAGCCATTTGCCCGTTCGCGCTGAGCCTGTCGAAGCTCCGGTCCGCCCTTGTGGCAGGCCGGGGTACCGAGAGCCCTTCGACAGGCTCGCGAAGAACGGCACAACCCATCAAATCCATTGGAGCAAAACATGAAAGTTTTCTACGACAAAGACTGTGACCTGTCCCTGATCAAGGGCAAGACCGTGGCCATCATCGGCTACGGCAGCCAGGGCCACGCACACGCACAGAACCTGAACGACAGCGGCGTGAAGGTCGTGGTCGGCCTGCGCAAGGGCGGCGCTTCCTGGGACAAGGTCGGCAAGGCCGGCCTGAACGTCCTGGAAGTGAACGAGGCGGTCAAGTCCGCTGACGTGGTCATGATCCTCCTGCCCGACGAGCAGATCGGCGAGGTCTACAAGAACAACGTCGAGCCCAACATCAAGCAAGGCGCTTCGCTGGCTTTCGCTCACGGCTTCAACGTGCACTACAACCAGGTCGTGCCGCGCGCCGATCTGGACGTGTGGATGGTCGCGCCCAAGGCCCCCGGCCACACCGTGCGCAACACCTACACCCAGGGTGGCGGCGTGCCCCACCTCGTGGCCGTGCACCAGGACAAGAGCGGCAAGGCGCGTGATCTGGCGCTGAGCTACGCCATGGCCAACGGTGGCGGCAAGGCCGGCATCATCGAGACCAACTTCAAGGAAGAGACCGAGACCGACCTGTTCGGCGAACAGGCCGTGCTGTGCGGCGGTGCCGTCGAGCTGATCAAGATGGGTTACGAGACCCTGGTCGAAGCCGGCTACGCGCCCGAGATGGCTTACTTCGAGTGCCTGCACGAGCTCAAGCTGATCGTGGACCTGATCTACGAAGGCGGCATCGCCAACATGAACTACTCGATCTCGAACAACGCCGAGTACGGTGAGTACGTGACCGGTCCGGAAGTCATCAACGAGCAGTCGCGTGTGGCCATGCGCAACGCGCTCAAGCGCATCCAGAACGGCGACTACGCCAAGATGTTCATTCAGGAAGGCCGCCTGAACTACCCGTCGATGACGGCTCGCCGCCGCAACACCGCCGACCACAGCATCGAAGTGGTGGGTGCGCAGCTGCGCGCGATGATGCCCTGGATCGCCAAGAACAAGCTGGTGGACCAGACCCGCAACTGATGGGCAGTGTGCGCCGCGACGCGGCGCACATCGACGACAAAGGCCACTTCGGTGGCCTTTGTCGTCTTTTCCTACAGACACACTGCTTTACACTGCGGCATTCTGTGCAAGAGTGCTGCGCCAGGTGCCGACGGTTCCTGCGACGCCGCGACGCACGGAGGCCCGAATGCACGACGGAACCGAAACCACTATGACGCCCAGCGACGAACGCCCCAGGCGCCCCAAGGGCATCTACATGGTGCCCAACATGATCACGCTCGCCGCCCTGTTCGGCGGCTTCTATTCGGTCGTGATGGCCATGAACGGTCGTTACGACCTGGCCACCGTGGGCATCTTCGTGGCCATGGTGCTGGACAGCCTGGATGGCCGCGTGGCGCGCCTCACCAACACACAGAGCGCGTTCGGCGAACAGATGGACTCGCTGTCCGACATGGTGTCCTTCGGCGCGGCGCCGGCGCTCATCGCCTACGAATGGACCCTGCGCGACATCGGGCGCTGGGGCTGGATCGCCGCTTTCGTGTATTGCGCCTGCGCCGCCCTGCGGCTGGCGCGCTTCAACGTCAACACGGCCGTGGTGGACAAGCGCTACTTCCAGGGCTTGCCGTCGCCCGCGGCCGCCGCCCTGGTGGCCGGCTTCATCTGGCTCATGACCGAGCTGGAAGTGCCGGCGCAGGACGTGACCTGGCCCATGTTCGTCATCACGCTCTACACGGGCCTGACCATGGTGACCAATGTGCCGTTCTACAGCTTCAAGGACCTGAGCCTGAAGAAGAGCGTGCCGTTTGCGGCCATCGTGCTGGTGGCGCTGGGCATCGCGGTCATCAACATCCATCCGCCCACCGTGCTGTTTGCGCTCTTCGTGGTGTATGGGCTGTCCGGCTATGCGGTGTACTTCTGGCGCAAGGCCAAGGGCCGTCCGACCAGTGTGATCAGCACCTCCACCGATGAGCCCGACGAGCGCGGTCTGCACGACGATTGAGCTTTGTGATACAGTTTGAGCCATGATTTTTCGCGCTTTCGCCCTACTACTGGATGTCCGACACGGGCAGGCTTGGTAGCGCGCGCGCATTCCATTCAAAACGGCCCGTTTGCACCTGCAGCGGGCCGTTTGTGTTTTTGGGGCTGCGGGTTTCAGTAACATCGAGAGAGCACCATGTTGAAACACCCTGCCAGCAAGTACCCCGCCTTCCAGCCGATCGGTCTCAAGGACCGCACCTGGCCCGATGCCGTCATCACCCAGGCACCCATCTGGCTGAGCACCGACCTTCGCGACGGCAACCAGGCCCTGATCGAGCCCATGGACGTGGAGCGCAAGCTGCGCATGTTCAAGCTGCTGGTGCAGATCGGGTTCAAGGAGATCGAGGTCGGCTTCCCGTCGGCTTCGCAGACCGAGTTCGATTTCCTGCGCCGCCTCATCGATGAGAACCTCATCCCGGACGACGTCACCATCCAGGTGCTCACCCAGGCTCGCGAGCCGCTGATCCGGCGCACCTTCGAGGCCTTGCAGGGGGCGCCTCGCGCCATCGTCCACCTCTACAACGCCGTGGCCCCCGTGATGCGGCGTGTGGTGCTCGGCATGAACGAGGACGAGATCGTCGAGCTGGCCACGTCGCAGGCGCGCCTTTTCAGCGAGCTGGCCGCCTCGCAGCCGGCCACCCGGTGGACCTTCCAGTATTCGCCGGAGATGTTTTCGGGCACCGAACTCGCCTTCTCCAAGCGCGTGGTGGATGCCGTGACCGAGGTCTGGCAACCCACCCCCGAGCACAAGTGCATCATCAACCTGCCGTCGACGGTGGAGCACAGCACGCCCAACATCTTCGCCGACATGATCGAATGGATGCACCGCCACCTCGCGCGGCGCGATGCCATCGTGTTGTCGGTGCACCCGCACAACGACCGCGGCACCGGCACGGCGGCGGGCGAGTTTGCGTTGATGGCCGGCGCCGATCGCATCGAAGGCTGCCTGTTCGGCAATGGTGAGCGCACCGGCAACCTCGACCTGGTCAATGTCGCGCTCAACCTCTACACGCAGGGCGTGTCGCCCGGCCTGGACTTCTCCGACATCGACGAGATCCGCCGCACCGTCGAGCACTGCAACCAGTTGCCGGTGCACCCGCGCCATCCGTACGTGGGCGATCTGGTGTACACCTCGTTCTCGGGCTCCCACCAGGACGCGATCCGCAAGGCGTTTGCGGCGCGTCGGGAGGACGACGCCTGGAACATCCCCTACCTGCCCGTGGACCCCAAGGACCTGGGGCGCAGCTACGAGGCGGTGATCCGGGTCAACAGCCAGTCGGGCAAGGGTGGCATTGCCTATCTGCTGGAAAACGAATACGGTCTTGAGTTGCCGCGCCGTTTGCAGATCGAGTTCAGCCAGGTGGTGCAGGCGGTGATGGATGCCAACGGCAAGGAGCTGGCCGCCGCCGACCTGTGGGACATCTTCGATCGCGAGTATGGCTTGTCCCAGGTCACCGCGCCGCTGCAACCCGTCATGGAAGACCTCACGGGCCAGAACGTGCGCGTGGCCGCGCAGGTGGAGATGGCCGGCCAGGCGGTTTCGGTGGATGGGCAGGGCAACGGTCCCATCGACGCCTTCGTCAACGGGCTGCAGGCCGTGATGGGCCGCCAGCTGCGCGTGCTGGATTACCACGAGCACGCGATCGGCTCGGGCGCCCAGGCGCGCGCTGTGGCCTATGTGGAAATGCGCATCGACGAGCAGCGCACGGTGTTCGGCGTGGGGATCGACGCCAACATCGTCTCGGCGTCCTTCAAGGCGATCCTGTCTGGCCTGCACCGGGTGGCGAGGCCGCACACCAGCACATCCGAAGCCCAGGCGGTCTGAAGCCGGGCCGGGTCGAGCAACACAATTTCAACGGAGTTCCCCATGAGCGACAAACTGATCATTTTCGACACCACCCTGCGCGACGGCGAGCAATCGCCCGGTGCGTCCATGACCAAGGACGAGAAGCTGCGCATCGCGCGCCAGCTGGAGCGCCTGAAGGTCGACGTCATCGAGGCCGGTTTTGCGGCCAGCTCGAACGGGGACTTCGACTGTGTGCAGGCCATCGCCAACACCATCAAGGACTCCACGGTGTGCTCGCTGGCGCGGGCCAACGACAGGGACATCGCTCGTGCGGCCGAGGCCCTCAAGGGCGCTCATCGGGCGCGCATCCACACCTTCATCGCCACCAGTGCCCTGCACATGGAGAAGAAGCTGCGCATGACGCCCGATCAGGTGCTGGAGCAGGCGGTGCAGTCGGTGCGCTTCGCCCGCAACCTGGTGGACGACATCGAGTTCAGCCCGGAAGACGGCTACCGCAGCGACGTCGATTTCCTTTGCCGTGTGCTCGAGGCCGTGATCAAGGAAGGGGCGACGACCCTCAACATCCCGGACACGGTGGGTTATGCGATCCCGGAACTCTACGGTGATTTCATCCGCACCCTGCGCGAGCGCGTGCCCAACTCCGACAAGGCGATCTGGTCGGTGCACTGCCACAACGACCTCGGCATGGCCGTGGCGAACTCGCTGGCCGGCGTGAAGATCGGTGGCGCGCGCCAGGTCGAATGCACCATCAACGGGCTGGGCGAGCGCGCGGGCAACTGCTCGCTCGAAGAGATCGTGATGGCCGTGCGCACGCGGCGCGACTACTTCGGCCTGGAGGTGGGCGTGGATGCCACGCAGATCGTGCCGGCCAGCCGCATGGTGAGCCAGACCACCGGCTTTGTCGTGCAGCCCAACAAGGCGGTGGTGGGCGCCAACGCGTTTGCCCATGCCAGCGGCATCCATCAGGACGGCGTGCTCAAGGCGCGCGATACCTACGAAATCATGCGCGCCGAAGATGTGGGCTGGAGCGCCAACAAGATCGTGCTGGGCAAGCTCAGCGGCCGCAATGCGTTCAAGCAGCGCCTGCAGGATCTCGGCATCGAGATGGAGTCCGAGAGCGAGATCAACACCGCTTTCGCCGCGTTCAAGGAACTGGCCGACCGCAAGAGCGAGATCTTCGACGAGGACATCCTGGCCCTGTGCAGCGACGAAAGTGTGACCGCCGAAAAGGAGCAGTACGGCCTGGTCTCGCTCAAGCAGCGCAGCGAGACCGGCGAGCGCCCGCACGCCAGCGTGGTGTTCACGGTGGATGGCAAGGAGTTCCTGGGTGAGAGCGACGGCAACGGGCCCGTGGATGCCTCCCTGAAGGCGATCGAGACCCACGTGAAGAGCGGTGCCGAGCTGCTGCTGTATTCGGTCAACGCGATCACCAGTGGTTCGACCGAAAGCCAGGGCGAGGTGACCGTGCGCCTCCAGCACGGCGGCCGGGTGGTCAACGGGGTGGGCGCCGACCCGGACATCGTCGTCGCGTCGGCCAAGGCCTACCTGAGCGCGTTGAACAAGCTGCACAGCAAATCGGACCGCGTCGCTGCCCAGGGATAAAACCCAATGAAATCAAAGGCTTGATGAATTGTGTTTCGTGAGGCGAAGAAAAGACACCAAAAGTAGCACTTGTTCTACCGATCACTGAAGACACTTTCACAAGCTTTTGATATTGCTAGTTTTTTTCCAATTGCCTATACTTCACACCTGCGCAATTCCTGTTGCTGGAGTGGAGTCATGGTCATCGGCGTCGATCGCTTTCGCAAAATTCTGCTGGTTGCGGCGGTCGCCGGCTGGGTCGCCCTGGCCTTCGCACCCTTGCAATCTCAGGCTGCCACCAACGCAAAAACCGCGAAGGCCGCCAAAAAGACGGTGACCGCCAAAGCGGCGCCCAAGCGCACCGTGACCGCTGCCAAGAAGGCGCAGCCCAAAGTGGCCCAGGCGCCGGCCCGCAAGACCGCTCGCGTGGCCGCCAAGCCGCAGGGTCGCGTGAAGGTTCAGATGGCAGCGGGCAAGACGACCTCGCTGCACAAGGTGGCGGTGCAGCGCAAGCCCGCAGCCTCGCAGGCGGTGATGCGCGCCGCAGTGGCACCCCGTCTCTCCGAAGGTTCGCGCCAGGGCTTGCGCTCGATGGACGATCCGCTCGAACTCAATTCCAGCGTGGCCCTGGTGGTGGACCAGGAGACCAACGAAGTGCTGTTCAGCAAGAACGACGCGGCTGTGCTGCCCATCGCCTCGCTGACCAAACTCATGACCGGCCTGGTGGTGGCGGACGCCCACCTGAACATGCAGGAGATGATCACCATCACGCAGGACGATGTGGACACCTTCAAGGGCAGCAGCTCGCGCCTGGCCGTGGGCACCACGCTCAGCCGCGGTGAGCTGATGCACCTGGCGCTCATGTCCAGCGAGAACCGCGCGGCGCATGCGCTGGGCCGGACCTACCCGGGTGGCCTGTCCGAGTTCGTGCGCCTGATGAACCGCAAGGCGCTGGAGCTGGGCATGGCGGACACCCGCTATGTGGAGCCCACCGGCCTGTCCAGCTCGAACCAGTCGAGTGCGCGCGATCTGGCGACCCTCGTGTCCGCCGCCTACCAGCGTCCCATCCTGCGCGATCTCTCGACCTCGCCGAGCTACGAAGTCGACCTCGGTCGCCGGACCCTGCACTACAACAACTCGAACGGCCTGATCAAGAACCCGTCGTGGGACATCGGCCTTCAGAAAACCGGCTACATCTCCGAAGCAGGCCGCTGCCTCGTGATGCAGGCCAAGGTGGCCGGTCGCCAATTGATCATGGTGTTTCTCGACGCCACGGGCAAGGTGGGTCGCATGCAGGACGCCGAGCGCGTGCGGCGCTGGGTGGAGGTGCAGACCGATGCGCGCCCCGTGGTTCGCCCGCAAGGCTGAGTGTCGCTCAGGCCCCCATGAAAAACGGCCCGTCAGGGCCGTTTTTCATGGCGTGCCGGGTGCCTCAGCGAGCGGATGAGGGCGCCGGCACCTTGGGGCATCCCAGGGCGGCGGAAATCTCGGCGGCGGTGGAGCGCAGCTTGGGCACCCAGCTCTCGTCGATGCGGTCTGCGGGCGCGGAAATCGACAGCCCCGCCACCAGTTTGCTCTGGTCGTCGTAGATGCCGGCGGCCATGCACCGCACACCCAGTTCCAGTTCCTCGTTGTCGCGTGCGAGGCCCGCTTGCCGGCATTGCGCCAGCTCGCGTTCCAGGGTGGCGAGCTGGGTGAGGCTGTTGCGGGTGTTGCCGGCCAGCCCGGTGCGGGTGGCATAGGCACGCACGCGCTGCGGCTCGTCGTCGGCCAGAAAGAGTTTCCCCACCGAGGTGAGGTGCAGGGGCGCTCGACCGCCGATGGCACGCACCACCTGCATGCCGGAGCGCTCGCTGTAGGCCCGCTCCACGTACACGATTTCATCGCCCTGGCGCACGCTCAGGTTGACCGGTTGCTGGATCAACTTGTGCAGCTCCCGCATGGGCAGCAGGGCGGCGTCGCGCACGCTCAGGCGGGCCTTGACCAGGTTGCCCAGCTCCAGCAGCCGCATGCCGAGCCGGTAGCTGCCGGCCTCGGGCCGGTCGACGAAGCGGCCGATGGTGAGGTCGTTGAGAATGCGGTGGGCGGTCGAGGGATGCAGCCCGGTCTTTTCGCTGATTTCCTTCAGCGACACCGGCTCCTCCCGCGATGCCAGCACCTCGAGGAGATTGAACATGCGCTCGATCACCTGGACGGTCGGGGTGCTGGGAAGGGTCTCGGAACGTTTGGTCATGAGAGGTCGGAGGTTGTGCTTCATTTTACAAGATGAAATCGACATCCTCCAAGCGGTGTCGCCCCATGGGCGGGCAGCGCCGTTTCCCCCGATCGGGTCGCATCAGGGCGCTGTGATCCAGCGGCCTTCGTGCAGCAGCTCATGCGGTTGGAAGCCGGCCTTGTAGTTCATCTTGCTGCTCTGCGCGATCCAGTAGCCCAGGTACACATGGGGCAGCTCCAGCGAGCGCGCCTGATCGATCTGCCAGAGCACGCTGTAGGTGCCGTAGCTGGCTTTCTCGTCGGGCTCGTAGAAGGTGTAGACCGCAGAAAGCCCGTCGTTGAGCACGTCGACGATGGAGACCATCTTGAGCTTGGAGGGGCCGCCATCGACCCCGGGCTGGTGGAACTCCACCAGCCGCGAGTTGACGCGGCTCTGCAGCAGGAACTGCGTGTACTGATCGATGCTGTCGTGGTCCATGCCGCCGCCAGCGTGGCGGCTGTTCTGGTAGCGCAGGTAGAGCTGGTAGTGCTCGGGGATGAAGCACAGCTTGAGCACGCGCGTCTGCAGCAGGTGGTGCTGCTTCATCGACCGGCGCTGGCTGCGGTTGGGGATGAAGGAGGCCACCGGTACCCGCAGGGGCACGCAGGCCTGGCAGCCGTCGCAGTACGGTCGGTAGGTGAACATACCGCTGCGGCGAAAGCCGTGTGTGACCAGATCCGAGTACGCGTCGTTGTGAATGAGGTGGCTGGGCGTCGCGACTTGCGAACGGGCCTGGCGGTCCGGCAGATAGCTGCACGGGTAGGGTGCCGTGGCGTAAAACTGCAACGCCTGAAGCGGGAGTTCTTTGAGGTGGGTCACGCGCGAGGACCGTCGTCAGAGAGGATGTGCTGCCAGTATACGGGCTCGAATTCCCAGCGTGGGGCGGGGTGGGGCAGGGCCATCCGGATGTGTCTGCAGAACTCGTCGCGGGGCATGAGCTGGCCGCCCAGCGAGGCCAGATGGCCGGTGTTCTGCTGGCAGTCGATCAGGGGCATGGCGTGGGCGCGGCAGAAAGCGATCAGCGCCGCCAGGGCGAGTTTGGAGGCATCGCTGCGGCGGCTGAACATCGACTCGCCGTACACCATGGCCCCCAGATTGACGCAGTACAACCCGCCGGCCAGCTCGCCGTCGAGCCAGGTCTCCACACTGTGGGCGAGACCGGCGTGGTGAAGCCGGGCATAGGCCTCGACCATGGCCGGCAGGATCCAGGTGCCGTTCTGGCCGTCGCGCGGGGTGTGCGCGCAGGCGCGGATGACGCGCTCGAAATCGTGGTCGAAGCGGATCTCCAGCCGTTGCTCGCGCAGCAGCTTGTTGAGGGTCTTGCGCAGCGAGCGGTGCAAGCGGAAGCGGCCGGTCTCCAGCACCATGCGCGGGTCGGTGCTCCACCACAGGATGGGCTGGCCGGCGCTGTACCACGGGAAGATGCCGCGCGAGTACGCCGCGACCAGCGTGGGCACGTCCAGCACCCCGCCCGCCGCCAGGAGGCCGGGCGCGGGGTCCGTGGCGCTCCAGGCCGCTTCCACGGAAGGAAACGCCTGACCAGGCTCAAGCCACGGCAATGCTCGGTTGGGCGGGGTGTGTGACATGACACTATTGTGCGCGGCGGCCTTGTGGTTTCAAGGTGGCAGGGCCGGCGATCCGACGAAGCAGCCACCAGGCCAGCGTGCCCAGCAGGATGCCCACGCCGTCGGCCGTCAGGTCCAGCCACTCGCCGTAGCGCCAGCCCGTGGCGGCCTGCGCCAGTTCGATGATGGCGCCGTGGGCCAGCAGCGACGCCGCGACAGCGGTCGGGCGATGCGGATACGACAGCAGACCGAGGAAGGCCAGCCAGGCGAACCCGAACGCGTGTTGGGCCTTGTCCCAGATGTCTGCGCTTTGAGGTGGAAGCAGGGCCACGGGCACGATGGAGGCCACGGTGAGCACCGCGACACTCAGCCAGAAAATCGGTTTGATGATGAAGATGAAGCGTGTCATGGAAAAACGGAAAAAATGAAGCTATAATTCGAGGCTGTTCCCTGATAGCTCAGTCGGTAGAGCGACGGACTGTTAATCCGCAGGTCCCTGGTTCGAGTCCAGGTCGGGGAGCCAGACAGACAAGCAGAAAAAGGCCTTCTTCGGAAGGCCTTTTTTCTTTTCTGCATCGGTTGTCGCCAACGGCACGGACTCAGTCGAGCGCCGGCGAGTCCACGCCCAGCACCTTGTGCAACTTGGTGCTGCTGGTGGTGTACTGCAGCGTCACTTTCCTGTCGGGGAAGATGAAGGGCGCGGCACCGAAGGCGGCCAGTGCGCATTCATGGAAGCCGGAGAGGATGAGTTTCTTCTTGCCTGGGTAGGTGTTGATGTCGCCCACCGCGAAGATGCCCGGAACGCTGGTCGAGAACTTCTCGGTGTCCACCACCAGTTGCTTGCGCTCGATGTCCAGGCCCCAATCGGCGATCGGGCCGAGCTTGGGCGAAAGGCCGAAGAACGCCAGCAAGGCATCCAGCGGCACCACGCGGGTCACGTCATCAGGGCCTGTGACTTTCAAGCCCGTGAGGCGGCCTTCGCTTTCTTCGAAGCCCGTGGTCTGGCCCACGATGAACTGCATCTTCTGGCGCTCGCAAAGCTCGCGCATCTTCGCCACGCTGGCGGGCGCAGCCTGAAAGCCGTCGCGGCGGTGAATGAGGATCACACTGGCCGCCCGATGCGGGCCGTCGGCCGCGAAGTTCAAGGCCCAGTCGAGTGCCGAATCACCGCCGCCGATGATGACCAGGTGCTTGCCCGCGAAGTCGGCCGGGTTCCTGACCCGGTAGAACAGCTGGGTGTCCTCGAACGCTTCCAGGCCTTCGACCTGCAGCTTGCGCGGCTGGAAGGCGCCCACGCCAGCGGCGATGAACAGCGTCCTGGTGAGAAATCGGGTGCCCTGGGTGGTGGCCACGAAGAAGCGGCCGTCCTCCTGCGGTTGCACCGTGCTGACTTCCTGGCCCAGGTGGAAGCTGGCGCCGAAGGGCTTGATCTGCCCCATCAGCCGATCGACCAGTTCCTGCCCGGTGCACACCGGGATGGCCGGGATGTCGTAGATGGGCTTGTCGGGGTACAGCTCCGCCGGCTGGCCACCGGGGTAGGGGAGCGCATCGATCACGTGCGCCTTGATCTCCAGAAGCCCCAGTTCAAAGACCTGGAACAGGCCGACCGGGCCCGCGCCCACGATGACGGCATCGGTTTCGATGGTGCCGTCGGGCGTGTTGGCGATGGTCATGCCCCGTTCAGCGAATCAGCTCCGACAGCTTGCCGGTGCGGTCTTTCCAGTCGTCGTGATCGGGCAGCGGGTCCTTGCGCTTGGTGATGCTCTTCCAGCCCGGCAGGCGGGCCAGCTCGGCATTGAGCTCGGTCATGTGCTGCTGGTCCTTGGGCAGGTCTTCCTCGGCGTAGATCGCACTCACCGGGCATTCGGGAATGCACACCGCGCAGTCGATGCATTCATCCGGGTCGATCGTCAGGAAGTTCGGGCCTTCGCGGAAACAGTCCACGGGACAGACGTCCACACAATCGGTGTATTTGCAGCGGATGCAGGCTTCGGTGACAACGTGGGTCATGGTGATGATGGGAATCGGTAGAACCCCGGATTTTAGGGTTTCCCAGAGCCCCAGGCGGGCGCAAGCCCCTTGCCTGGGTACGCGTTAAGGATGGAGGGGCTTTCAGAGCACCAGCAGGGCGCCCGAGGTGCGGTGGCTGGCGGTGTCCACCAGGACCAGCGACCCGAGGGTGCGCGAGCGCTCGAAAGGCAAGGTGGCCAGCGGCTCCTGCAGCGCCAGCTCGATGTGGCCGATGGCGTTCGGCTCGAGCTGGCTGGCTTCTTCTTCGGCCAGGGTGTGGATGTCCAGGCGGTGCACGATGCGCTTGATCTTGGCCTTGACCCAGCGGTGGCCGTGCAGTGCCCAGTACACGCGGCCCGGCACCAGGGTCTCGTCGTCGAGCCAGGCCACGGTCGCGCGGATCTCGCGGCTGCCGCTCAGGCCGCCTTGGGCCTCGCCTTCCTCGACCGCCAGCAGCCAGTCGCCGCGCGAGACGTCGACCTCGCGGTCCAGCACGATGCCGGCGCTGTGGCCGGCCAGCACGGCCTGCGGTTCGCGCACGTGGTTGAGCACTTGCGCGACGACCGCGGTCTGACCGTTGGGCATGATGCGCACCGCCTGGCCGGGCTGCACGCCACCGGTGGCCACACGGCCCCAGAAGACGCGCCGACCTTGCGAGGTGTCGGCAGAGCTGCTGAACTTCTCCACCCACTGCACCGCGAAGGCGAAGGGCAGCGCGGTGTCGGCGGGCGTGACGGGCAGGCCTTCCAGGATCTCCAGCAGCGTCGGGCCGCTGTAGCCGCACCAGCCGGCCTGTTCGCTGGCGTCCACCACGTTCCAGCCCTTGAGGGCCGAGACCGGCACGATGGCCGTGACGGGGATGCCGGCCTGCTCGGCGAACTGCCGCAGCGCCGCGGCGATGTGGGTGAAGGCGGTGCGGCTGTCCTCGACCGCGTCGAGCTTGTTGATGGCGAACACCACCGAAGGCACGCGCAGCAGCTTGAGCAGCAGGCTGTGGCGGCGGGTCTGGGGCAGCAGCTGCAGCGCGGCGTCGGCCCAGTTCAGCTTGGTGGCGTCCACCAGCACCACGGCCGCGTCAGCGCTGGAGGCGGCCGTGACCATGTTGCGCGTGTACTGCTCGTGGCCAGGGGCGTCGCCGATGATGAACTTGCGCGCCTCGGTGCTGAAGTAGCGGTAGGCCACGTCGATGGTGATGCCTTGCTCGCGCTCGGCCGACAGGCCGTCGGTCAGCAGGGCGAGGTCGGTCTGGCCGTGGCGCTGCACGCCGGCCAGGTGGTCCTGCAGCACGGCCTTGCTGTCGACCAGCAGGCGGCCGATCAGCGTGCTCTTGCCATCGTCCACACTGCCGCAGGTGATGAGGCGCAGTGCGGATCGGGTGTCCTGGGCGGTGGGAGTGAGTTCAGCGGTGGTCATAACGGTCTTTCGGCGAAACGTGTGTGTTCAGAGGCGCGGGGGTATCAGAAATACCCGTCTTTCTTGCGCTTCTCCATCGAGGCGTCGGACGTCTTGTCGTCCATGCGCGTGGCGCCGCGTTCGCTGACCTCGGCGGCCAGCGTCTCGATCACGATGTCATCGGCCGTCGCGGCCTGGCTTTCCACCGGGCAGGTGCAGGTGATGTCGCCCACGGTGCGGAAGCGCACGTCGCGCACCTCCACGGTCTCACCGTCGCGCGGCGGCGTGAGTTCGGTCACCGGCACGAGCAGGCCGCGGCGGTCCACCACCTCGCGCTGGTGCGTGTAGTAGATCGAGGGCAGGGCGATGTTTTCGCGCGCGATGTACTGCCACACGTCGAGTTCGGTCCAGTTGCTGATGGGGAACACGCGGAAGTGTTCGCCGGGCTGCAGGCGGGTGTTGAACAGCGTCCAGAGTTCGGGGCGCTGCGCCTTGGGTTGCCACTGGCCGAAGCTGTCGCGGTGGCTGAAGATGCGTTCCTTGGCGCGGGCCTTTTCCTCATCGCGGCGCGCGCCGCCGATCAGCGCATCGAAGCGGAATTCCTCGATGGCTTCCAGCAGCGTGACCGACTGGTGCACGTTGCGGCTCTCGCCCGGGTGGGCCAGGCGCACGGTGCCGCGCGCCATCGAGTCCTCGACGCTGCGCACGATCAGCTCGGCGCCGAGTTCCTTGGCGCGCAGGTCGCGGAAATCGGTCACTTCGGGGAAGTTGTGGCCGGTGTCGATCATCAGCAGCGGGTAGGGGATGCGGCCCGCGCCGAAGGCCTTCTCGGCGCACTTGAGCATGACCAGCGAGTCCTTGCCACCCGAGAACAGCAGGGCGGGGCGCTCGAAGGCGGCGGCGACTTCGCGCAGGATGAAGATGGTTTCCTCTTCGAGCGCGTCCAGGTGGGCGTTGCTCAGGTGGTGGTCGCTGGCGTGCTGCAGCGCGGTCTGGATCACGGCGGTTTCGGTGCGAGCGTTCATGGGTAGGTCGAGTTCAGTGGGCCAGATGGAGGCCGCATTCGCGGTTGTCTTCGCCCTTGGTCGGGTCCAGGTAGTCGAAGTTGTTGGGCAGGCCGTGGGCCTCGCAGTACTGGTGCAGCTCTTTGGACGACCAGTGCAGCAGCGGCGCGACCTTGATCAAACCATCCGGGTTGATGCTGACGGGGTCCATCTGGGCACGGACGGCGGTGTCGGTGGCCCGGAGCGCGGTAAACCAGACCTTGGGCGCCGTCTCGCGCAGCGCGCGGGCAAAGGGCTCCAGCTTCACTTCCTCGGTGAACGCCGCATGGCGTGGGTCGTCGAGCGCCGGTGCGGGGCCGTCCACCGCTTCCTGGTGAGCGCGAGAACGGCGCGGCAGGTAGATGCGAAGGTTCAGATCCAGCTTGCGGCTCACTTCCTCGGCATAACGGTAGGTGGCTTCGGTGTTGTAGCCGTTGTCCATCCAGACCACGGGCACATCGGGCTTCACGCGCGTGACGAGGTGCAGGATGACGGCTTCGAAGGGCCGAAAATTGGTGGTGACGATGGCTGGCTGGTCCAGGCCGAGTGCCCACTCCACCAGTCCGGCGGCGTTGTGGCCCAGTTCGGTGTTGACCCGTGTGAGATCGATGACGCTCATGGTGACGGCTTTCGGTGCTCAGGCGGCTTTAGCAAAATGCGGCGCGGTGTGCACCGCGTCGCCCTGGTAGAAGGCGGGGTAGTGCTTGAGCAGCGCCTCACCATGGGCGAGGTTCTGGTCGGCGCGCAGCACGGCCTGGCTGAAGCCGCTGCGCTGCATCTGCACCAGCTGGTCGATCAGCACGTCGCCGGTGGCGCGGATCTCGCCGGTGAAGCCCAGGCGGCGGCGCAGCAGAAAGGCCTGGCTGAAGGCGCGGCCGTCGCTGAACTTGGGGAAGTGCAGTTCCACCACGCGGATGCCGCTCAGCTCGGCTTCGCGCGGATCGGCGTCGTTGGCGATCGAGAGGCGTTGCGCCTCGGCTTCGGTGGCAGCGAAGGTGTCGGCGCTGAAGAGTTGAAGGTTCTGGCTCATGCGGTCTCTCCTCAGGCGGCGGCGCGGGCCGTGCTCGTGCGCACCGCGTTGGCGGCGGTCTTGAACGGGTCGGCACCGGTGCGGCGCAGGGTGTTCACGAAGGTCTCCTGGCCGGTGCGCTGGGCGCGGTAGGTGTCGAGCAGGGCTTCGATCACGTCGGGCACTTCGCTGGCGGCGAAGGACGGGCCGATCACCTTGCCCGGCGTGGCGTCGCCGGAGAGGCGCGTGCCGTCCGAGCCGCCGAGCGTGACCTGGTACCACTCCTGGCCGTCCTTGTCGACGCCCAGGATGCCGATGTGCCCGCTGTGGTGGTGGCCGCAGGAGTTGATGCAGCCGCTGATGTGCAGGTCGATCTCGCCCAGGTCGTGCAGCTCGTCGAGGTCCTTGTAGCGGCCCAGGATGGCCTGTGCCAGCGGCAGCGAGCGCGCGTTGGCGAGGTCGCAGAAGTCGCCGCCGGGGCAGGCGATCATGTCGGTGAGCAGGCCGATGTTGGGCTTGGCCAGGCCCAGGCGGCGCGCTTCGCGCCACAGCTCGGGTAGCTGGTCGCAGCGCACCCAGGGCAGCAGCAGGTTCTGCTCGTGCGTCACGCGGGCTTCGCCGGCCGAGAAGCGCTCGGCCAGCTCGGCGGCGCGCTCCAGCTGCTCGGCCGTGGCGTCGCCAGGGGCCTGGCCGAAGCGCTTGAAGGACAGCGTGACGGCGCGCAGGTCCGGGTTCTGGTGCGGCTTGACGTTCTGCTGCAGCCAGCGGCTGAACTCCAGGTCGTCCTCGGCTGCGGCCTTGAGGATGTGCGCGATCTTGGCGTCGGCGCTCTTGCGGTCGCAGTTGAGCTGCGGCGGCACGAAGAAGGCGCTCACGCGGTCCAGCTCGGCCTGGCTGATGGTGTGCGGCGCGCCGTCCTTCTCGAGGATGTCGCGGTACTCGGCTTCCACCTGATCGGTGAAGGCCTGGCCCTCGGCCTTCACCAGGATCTTGATGCGGGCCTTGTAGATGTTGTCGCGGCGGCCGAAGCGGTTGTAGGCACGCACCACGGCTTCGAGGTAGTTGAGGATCTGGTTCCAGGGCAGGAACTCGCGGATCACGCTGCCGATGATGGGCGTGCGGCCCATGCCGCCGCCCACGCGCACCTGGAAGCCCAGGTCGCCGTCGACGTTGCGCAGCAGGCGCAGGCCCACGTCGTGCCAGGGGGTGGCGGCGCGGTCTTCGCGCGCACCGGTGATGGCCACCTTGAACTTGCGCGGCAGGAACGCGAACTCGGGGTGCAGCGTGCTCCACTGGCGCAGGATCTCGGCGAAGGGGCGCGGGTCGGCGACCTCGTCGATCGCGATGCCGGCGAGTGCGTCGGTGGTGATGTTGCGGATGCAGTTGCCGCTGGTCTGGATGCCGTGCAGGCCCACGCTGGCCAGCAGGTCCATCACATCGGCCGAGCGCGAGAGCGGGATCCAGTTGTATTGCACGTTCTGGCGCGTGGTGAAGTGGCCGCAGCGGTCGGGCAGGGTGGGCACTTCGGACAGGCCGGCGTTGGCCTTGCTGACATCGTTCTCTTCCTTGTGGTCGAAATCGCGCGCGATCTTCGCCAGCACGCGCAGCTGCGGCGCAGAGATCTCGCCATAGGGCACGGCCACGCGCAGCATGGGCGCGAAGCGCTGCACGTACCAGCCGTTCTGCAGGCGCAGCGGCTTGAACTCGTCGTCACCCAGCGTGCCGGCTTGCCAGCGGGTCAGCTGGTCCCGGTACTGAGCGGCGCGCAGGTGCACGAACTGGCGGTCAAAGTCGGAATATTGGTACATCGTCTTCGTGGGTCTTCAGGAATCAAAAAGCGATCAGCTTGGTGCCGGCGTAGGCCAGCAGCAGCGACAACGCCGAGCGCACCAGGCGCTCGGGGGTGTGGCGCATCAACCGCGTGCCCAGCCAGATGCCGGGCAGCGAGCCGGCCAGCAGCTTGGCCAGCAGCGGCCAGTCCACCGAGCCCAGGCTGGCGTGGCCCAGGCCGGCGACCAGCGTGAGCGGCACGGCGTAAGCGATGTCGGCGGCCACGATGCGCGGCAGCGGCAACAGGGGGAACAGCAGCAGCAGCACGGACACGCCGATGGCGCCCGCACCGACCGAGGTAAGCGTGACCAGGGTGCCGATCACCGCGCCGAAGAGCACCGGCAGGCTCCAGTGGCGTGCGTGCGTGGCCTTGTCCAGCTGGCCTTCGGGCAGTTGGCGCGGCAACTGCTTGCCGCGAGCGGCCTTGTACAGCATGGCCACCGCCGTCAGCAGCAGTGCCACACCGAGAGTGTTCGTCATCAGCGATTGCACCGCTGCGGTTGTGGGGCCGAGCTGGCGCAGCACCAGCAGGGTCAGCAGCGCCGCGGGCAGGCTGCCGGCGCTCAACTGGCCGACCACGCGCCAGGGCACCAGTTTCTGCCGCGCCAGGCTGACCGTGCCGCCCATCTTGGTGAATGCGGCGAACAGCAGGTCGGTGCCGACCGCGAGATAAGGTTTGACGCCGAAAAAGAAGATCAGGATCGGCGTCATGAGCGAGCCGCCACCGACCCCCGTGAGGCCCACGATGAGTCCCACGGCGAATCCGGCCAGGATGATGGCGATGTCAGGCATGGGCGTGACTGTAGAGAGACATCGATATATCCCAAACGATTTTTTGTTCATGGGGATATGTCATCCAGGAATAAGCAAATGAGCCCTGTGCCGAATCGCACGCGAGATGCCCGCTTGTCGTACAACATCGACCGCACATCGGCCTGCTGGGCGTAACATCCGCGCCATGCAAAAGCAGCGCATCCTGGTCAGCGTCGTCGGTTTTTCCGACGTGGAACGCCATGCGCTCAACACCGTCTTCCGCCTGTCGCAGGAGCGCGAGCTGTCCTACGCCCCCTGGGTGCCCATGGCCCCGCCAGGGGCGGTGATCCCTTCCGGCGTGGCCCAGGTGGCGCTGGTGGACGGCGAAAGCCTGGAGGCCGTGCTGTCCCACGCCAAGGAAATGCCGCCCGGGCAGCGCCTGATCTGGGTCGGGCCGGACGCCCCCGACCACGCCTGGCGGGTGCTGGACCGACCGATCGAATGGGCCGCCGTGCTGCACGACCTGGACCTGGTGTTCGCCGCCCGCCAGGCCGATTCGGGCCTGCTCGACCTGGACGTGACCGCACCGGCGCCGCTGGACATCGACCTCGAAATGGACACCGGCGAGTCATCCGACCTGGTGCGGCGCGCCCTGGTGGTAGGGGCCGAGGACCAGGAGGGCACCTACCTGCGCACCCGGCTGGCGCTGGCCGGCGTGGGCAACGTCGACGAGGTGATCGACACCGAGACCGCGCTGGAACTGATGGAGCGCAGCCGCTACGTGTGCGGCGTGTTCAACCTGGACGACCACCGCATCGACGTGTGGGCGCTGATGCGCCATTTCGTGGCCCGCAACCCCCAGGCGCTGACCCTGGCGACGACCGAGCTGGCCGGCCCGCTGGCGGGCTGGTGGCGCCGCCGCCGCGTGCGCCGCGACGCGCACCGCGTGGGCATCACGGCCCTGCTGGAACGGCCGTTCCAGCCGCGCCAGGTGTCCGAGTGGCTGGACCTGATCTGAGCTACTGGCGCCGCGCCTGCTTCCAGGCAAAGCGCGCAGGATCGATCGCCCGCAGCAAGTCCTCGTCCACCGCCGTCGTGGATTCCCCCGCCATGCCGGCCGCCAGCTGGTTCGCGCACCAGGCGGCCAGCGTAAGGCCCCGGGAGCCCAGCGCGGCCAGCAGGTAGAGCCCGGGCCGGCGGGGCACCTCGGCCAGCGGCACACGACCGCGCCGGGCGCCGGCCGCCGCCATGCGGGCTTTCAGGGCGTCGCCGTCGGGCACGGCACCCACCAGGGGCAGCCGGTCCAGCGAGGCGCAGCGCACCTGCGCCCAACCCCGCAACTCGCCCTGTTGCAGGGCCTGCCGCAGGCCTTGTGCCGCCGCCGGGCAGACCGTGTCCAGGCTCGCCGCGTTGCGCTCGTGCGCGAGGTCGCTCAGGTGGGTGCTGTTCTCGCCGCGTTCGTAGGTGGAGCCCATGGCCCAGATGCGCGCCGGCCATTCGGGCGGGAGCCCGGCGTCTTCGTACAGCGGCACGAAGACGCCGTTGTCCCGCTGAGGCCGTTCGGCCAGCGGGGCGCCGTGCTGCGCCGCCAGGCTCATCTGGCCCTTGACCGGGCGCAGGGGCAGGGCGTCTGGGTCCATGCAGCCGGCCGGGCCCGCGAGCAGGGTGTGGCTGCCAAAGGCCGCCGCGACCACCGCCACCGGGGCTTCGGCCACGCAGCGGCCCTGGGCGTCCAGCGCCTGCCAGCCGGCCGCCGAGGGCGCCAGCGCCTGCACGGGCGTGTGCCACAGGCAGTCCAGTGCGGTGTTTTGAGCGGCTTCGTCCAGCCAGGCCTGCACCAGGGCGGCGGGCCGCACCATCGCGGCCGGCCAGCGGCCCGGGTCATGGCCCAGGTTGTCCACCTCGCAGGCCTGCCAGCCTTGGCCCTGCGGCAGCAGGCGCTGCAGTTCGGCCAGGGTGGTGGCCATGCCCAGGGTGGACAGGCGAGACAGGGGGGTGGGGGCGCGGGTGACGTGTGGGCTGAGCATGCCCACGGGCAGCGCCGAGGCGCCTTGCGCCGGGCCTGCAGCGGCATCGACCAGCGTGAGCCGCCAGCCGCGCCGCGCCAGCGCCGCGCAAGCGGCGGCCCCCGCCAGGCCGGCGCCGATCACCAGGGCATGGGCCGCGCCCGGGCGGGTCACTTGTCGTCGGCGGGCGGCGGCACGAAACCGGCGGCGGCGTCGGCGCCCTCGCCGAAGAAGTGTTTTTCCATCTGGCGCGCCAGGTACTGGCGCGCGCGCGCGTCGGCCAGATTCAGGCGGTTTTCGTTGAGCAACATGGTCTGGTGCTTGAGCCAGGCGGCCCAGGCTTCCTTGCTCACGTTCTCGTACAGGCGCTTGCCCATGTCGCCCGGGTAGGGCGGAAAGTCGAGGCCTTCGGCTTCCTTGCCGAGCTTGATGCAATGAACGGTGCGTGCCATGAAAAACGTCCTGGGAGGTGTGGGTTAGATGGATTGGTTATAACGAACTGAAGAAATAATTCGTTCCCGAACAGGCCAATCGTCGGCATGATCCGGGCTCTTTGTTCGTCGGCGCATGGCGCCGTGGTGGGCGCGAGGCCCCGGGGCAGTCCGGGCAGGCCGCCACTGTAGCAAGGTTTCGGTGCCCGTCCCGCCGGTGGGGCCAGCCCGACTTTTTACAATACGGGGTTCGACCCCATCAGGATCTCTCATGAGTGCATTTCTGGAAGAGCGCGTGCTCAGCGTTCACCACTGGACCGATCGGCTGTTCAGCTTCACCACCACGCGCGACACCTCGCTGCGGTTTTCCAACGGCCACTTCACCATGATCGGCCTGCGGGTGAACGACAAGCCGCTGCTGCGCGCCTACAGCATCGTCAGCCCCAACTGGGCCGACCACCTCGAGTTCCTCAGCATCAAGGTGCAGGACGGTCCGCTCACCTCGCGTCTGCAGCACATCCAGGTCGGCGACAGCATCGTGGTCGGTCGCAAGCCCACCGGCACCCTGCTGATCGACTACCTGTTGCCCGCCAAGCGCCTGTACCTGCTGGGCACGGGCACGGGCCTGGCCCCCTTCATGAGCGTCATCCGCGATCCCGAGACCTACGAGCGTTTCGAGCAGGTCGTGCTGGTGCACGGTGTTCGCCAGGTCAAGGAGCTGGCCTACCGCGAGCTGATCACCGAGCAGCTCCGGCACGACGAATTCCTGGGCGAAGCCGTGCAGCAGAAGCTGCTGTACTACCCCACGGTCACGCGCGAGCCCTTCATGCACCAGGGCCGCATTCCCCAGTTGCTGGGCGATGGCGTGATCGCCAAGGACCTGGGTATCCCGCCCCTGAACCCGGCCGAAGACCGTGTGATGATCTGCGGCAGCCCCGAGATGCTGCGCGACCTCAAGGCCCTGTGCGAGAAGCGCGGCTTCAAGGAAGGCAACACCACGACGCCGGGCGATTTCGTCATCGAGCGCGCCTTCGTGAGCTGAAGCGAGGGAACTTGCGGCGGATCGCCGGGCTCAGTGTTCTGTCCCGTCCGGTGGCTGCCGCCCCTCAACTTCAGGATTTCCCTTGATCGCTTCCCTTTCTCCTCGCCGCATCCTGGGCCTGGTGGCCGCCGCCTGCGTCGCCATGCTGGCCTTCGGCCTGTACCTGCAGCACGTCGTGGGCCTGGAGCCTTGCCCCATGTGCATCGTGCAGCGCTATGCCCTGATGGCGGTGGCCGTGGTGGCCGGTGTGACGGCGCTGTTCCGCCGCCGCCCCGCGCTGTATGGCGGTGTTGCCCTCATGGGCCTTCTGGCGGCCTTCGGTGCCTTCACCGCCGCGCGCCAGAGCTGGCTGCAGTGGAACCCGCCCGAGGTCATGAGTTGCGGGCGCGACTTCTTCGGCATGATCGAAGCCTTCCCGCTGCGCCGCGCCATTCCCATGATCTTTCGCGGCAGCGGCGACTGCTCGGTGATCGACTGGACCTTCCTCGGCCTGTCGATCGCGAACTGGTCCTTCCTGTGCTTCTCGGCCATCATCGCGCTGGCCGTGGCCCTCTGGGTGAAGCGCCCGGCCGCCTGAGACCGGGCGGGCCGGCGCCGGCCCTCAGTTGAGCTTCTTCACCAGCACCTGGCTCTTGCGGTCCCAGTTGTACTTGCGCTTGCGCGCCTCGGGCAGCCAGTCCGCGCTGACCTGCACGAAGCCGCGCTTGACGAACCAGTGCATGGTGCGCGTGGTGAGCACGAAGATGCTTTGCAGGCCTTGCGCCTTGGCCCGGGTCTCGATGCGCTTGAGCAGGCGTTCGCCGTCGCCCTGGCTCTGCGTCTGGGGCGAGACGGTGAGCGCGGCCATCTCGCCGGTGCGCTCTTCGGGGTAGGGGTAGAGCGCGGCGCAGCCGAAGATCACGCCGTCGTGCTCGATGATGGTGTAGTTGCCGGCGTCGCGTTCGATCTCGGTGCGGTCGCGCTTGACCAGGGTGCCGTCCTTCTCGAACGGCTCGATCAGCGCCACGATGCCGCTCACGTCGTCCATGGTGGCCTCGCGCACGCTCTCCAGCTTCTCGTCCACCACCATGGTGCCGATGCCGTCGTGGGTGTAGATCTCCAGCAGCAGCGCGCCGTCCACCGAGAACGGCAGGATGTGGCTGCGGTCCACGCCGCCTTCGCAGGCGCGGATGCAATGCTGCAGGTAGAAGGCGGTGTCGGTGGGCTGGGTGGCCGAGGGCAGGGCGGCCAGCATCTTCTTCGCGTCGGCCAGCGGCAGCTCGGTGTCGATGTCGCTTTCCGGGTCGGTCTGGTCGACGCGGATGCCCGGCACCTCGGTCAGGAACATCAGCTTGTCGGCCTGCAGCGCGACGGCCACCGAGGTGGCCACGTCTTCCATGGTCAGGTTGAAGGCCTCGCCGGTGGGCGAAAAGCCGAAGGGCGAGAGCAGCACCATCGCGCCCATGTCGAGCGTGCGCTGGATGCCGTCGGTGTCCACCTTGCGCACCAGGCCGGAGTGGATGAAGTCCACTCCGTCGATCAGGCCCACGGGCCGCGCGGTGATGAAGTTGCCGGAGATCACGCGCACCGTGGCGCCGGCCATGGGCGTGTTGGGCAGGCCCTGGCTGAAGGCGGCCTCGATTTCGTAACGCAGCTGTCCCGCGGCCTCCTGGGCGCAGTCCAGCGCCACCTCGTCGGTGATGCGCATGCCGTGCGAGTACTTCGCCTCGTGGCCCTTGAGCCGCAGCTGCTCGTTCACCTGGGGCCGGAAGCCGTGCACCAGCACGATGTCCACGCCCATGCTTTGAATGAGCGCCAGATCCTGCGCCAGCTTCTCCAGCTTGCCGGCCGCGATGGCCTCGCCCGCGATGCCGACCACGATGGTGTTGCCTCGGTGCTTGTGGATGTAAGGCGCGACCGAGCGGAACCAGGGGACGAAGGTGAAGTTGAAGACAGTGGACATGGGGCGGTGGTCAGGCGGGCATGGGGCCGGGCGCGGATAATGGCCGGCTGCCCGATTTTGACCGAAGTTCCCACTTGTCCTCCACGCCGCTGCACATCGAATTCCCGGAAAGCCTGCCCGTCTCTGCGCGCCGCCACGAGATAGAGGCCGCGATGCGCGACCACCAGGTCGTCATCGTCTGCGGCGAAACCGGCTCGGGCAAGACCACCCAGTTGCCCAAGATCGCCCTCGCGATGGGGCGGGGCAAGTGCAACGCCAAGCCGGGCCAGCGCGGGCAACTGATCGGCCACACCCAGCCGCGGCGCATCGCCGCCTCCAGCGTGGCCAAGCGCATCGCCGAGGAACTGAAGACGCCCCTGGGCGACGTGGTGGGCTACAAGGTGCGCTTCCAGGACCGCCTGTCGAAGGACGCCTCCGTCAAGCTGATGACCGACGGCATCCTGCTCGCCGAAACGCAGACCGACCCCGACCTGCGCGCCTACGACACCATCATCATCGACGAGGCCCACGAGCGCAGCCTGAACATCGACTTCCTGCTGGGCTACCTGCGCCAGTTGCTGCCGCGCCGGCCCGACCTCAAGGTGGTCGTGACCTCGGCCACCATCGACGCCGACCGCTTCGCTCGCTACTTCGCCTCGACCAAGGGCCCGGCGCCGGTGCTCATGGTCTCGGGCCGCACCTTCCCGGTGGAGGTGCGCTGGCGCCCTTACGAGGAAAGCCGCGACTACGACCTGAACAACGCCATCGCCGACGCGGTGGACGAGCTCTGGCGCGGCCCGGCCGGCGGCGACATCCTGGTGTTCCTGCCCGGCGAGCGCGAGATCCGCGAGGCCGCCGACCACCTGCGCAAGCATCTCTCGCATCAACCGGTGTTGCGCAACGCTGAGGTATTGCCGCTGTTCGCGCGCCTCTCGCAGGCCGAGCAGGACCGCATCTTCCAGGAGCACAGCGGGCGGCGCATCGTGCTCTCCACCAACGTGGCCGAGACCTCGCTCACCGTGCCCGGCATCCGCTTCGTGATCGACGCCGGCACCGCCCGCGTGAAGCGCTACAGCTTCCGCCAGAAGGTGGAGCAGCTCCTGGTGGAGCCCATCAGCCAGGCCGCCGCCAACCAGCGCGCCGGCCGCTGCGGCCGGGTGGCCGACGGCATCGCCATCCGGCTCTACGACGAGGCCGGCTTCGGCGGGCGTCCGGCCTTCACCGACCCCGAGATCCTGCGCAGCTCGCTCGCGGGCGTGATCCTGCGCATGAAGGCCTTGCGCCTGGGCGCGGTGGAAGACTTCGCCTTCATCGAGGCGCCACAGAAGCGCGCCATCGTCGACGGCTACCAGCTGCTGGCCGAACTCAACGCGGTGGACGAGGCCAACGAACTCACGCCCATCGGCCAGACGCTCTCGCGCCTGCCACTGGACCCGCGCGTGGGCCGCATGATCCTCGAGGCCCAGCAGCGCGGCGCGCTCGACGAGGTGCTGGTGATCGCCTCGGCCCTGAGCGTGCAGGACGTGCGCGACCGCCCGCTCGATAAACAGGCCCAGGCCGATCAGGCGCAGGCCAAGTTCGACGACGAGAAGAGCGAATTCAGTGGCACGCTCAAGCTCTGGAAATGGCTGGAGGACACCAAGGGCGGCCACGGCAAGGACCACAAGCTCAGCCACCGCCAGTACGAGAGCGTGCTGCGCGAGAACTTCATCAACGTGCGGCGCGTGCGCGAGTGGCGCGACATCCACAGCCAGCTGCACACCGTGGTGGCCGAGCACCAGTGGCGGCTCAACGACAAGCCCGCGAGCTACGAGCAACTGCACCTGGCCATGCTGGCCGGCCTGCTCGGCAACGTGGGCCAGAAGCACGAAACCGAAGACCTCTACCTCGGCGCGCGCGGCATCAAGTTCTACCGCCACCCGGGCGCGAACCTGAGCAAGCGACCCGGGCGCTGGATCGTCTGCGCCGAGCTGGTCGAGACCACGCGCCTGTTCGGGCGTGGCATCGCCGGCATCGAGCCGCAGTGGCTCGAACAGGTCGGCGGGCATTTGATCAAGAAACAGCTGCTCGACCCGCACTGGGAGAAAAAAGCCGCGCAGGTGACGGCGCTGGAGCGCGCCACGCTCTATGGCCTGGTGGTCTACAGCAACCGCCGCACCGACTACGGCCGTGTGGACCCGGCCGGTGCGCGCGAGATCTTCATCCGCGAGGCCCTGGTGGCCGGCGAGTGGGAAACGCGCCTGCCGTTCCTGGCGGCGAACCAGAAGCTGGTGCGCCAGGTGGCCGAGCTGGAGCACAAGTCGCGCCGGCAGGACGTGCTGGTCGACGACGAGCTGATCTACGCCTTCTACGACCAGCAGTTGCCCGCCCACATCTGCAACGGCGCCGCGATGGAGCGCTGGTACCGCGACGCGGTGCGCGAGAACCCCAAGCTCCTGCTGCTCACGCGCGAGGAACTGATGCGGCACGAGGCCGCCGGCATCACCACGCAGACCTTCCCCAAGACGCTGCGCCTGGGCGGTGTGGACTGCGCCTGCAGCTACCTGCACGAACCCGGCGACCCGCGCGATGGCCTGTCGGTCACGCTGCCGATCTTCGCGCTCAACCAGGCCAGCGAAGACCGCTGCGACTGGCTGGTGCCCGGCATGCTCAAGGAAAAACTGCTCGCGCTGCTCAAGACCCTGCACCAGCGCCCGCGCTCGCGCCTGGTGCCGTTGCCGGCCACCGCCGAGCGGTTCGCGCAGGCGCTGTGCGAGCCTGCCGCCTTCGGCGCCGGCAACCTGATGGACGCCGTGCTCAAGCTCGTGCGCGAGGCCACGCAGCTCGACATCCAGCGCAACGACATCAAGGTCGACATGCTCAGCGCGCACCACTTCATGCACCTGCGCGTGGTCGACGAACACGGCCGCCAGCTCGGCCAGGGACGCAACCTCGCGGCGCTCAAGGCCGAGCTGGGTGCGCAGGCGCGCGGCGCCTTCCAGGCCCTGGCCTCGCTCAAGATGGAAGGCCTGCGTGCGGCGGCACCGCCCGCCGCGCCCGCCAAGGGGAGCCCGGCACCGGTGGCGGCCAAGACCGCTGCCGCCAAGGCCCCGGCCGCGAGCGCGGCCCAGCGCCACACCAGCTGGGACTTCGGCGAACTGCCCGAGCTGATGGAAATCCGCCAGGGCCAGCAGACGCTGATCGGTTTCCCCGCGCTGGTGGACGACGGCGAGGCGGTGCGCATCGAGGTGTTCGACGAACCCGAGGTGGCCCAGGCGCGTCACCGCGAGGGCCTGCGCCGCCTGTTCGCGCTGCAGATCCGCGACGCGCTGAAGTACCTGGAAAAGAACCTGCCCGGCCTGCAGGCCATGGGCGTGGCCTACATGCAGGTCGGCAAGGAAGCCGGTGGCGGCGGCACGCTGGAGGAACTGCGCTCGCAGATCCTCGAGCTGGCGCTGGACCGCGCCTTCCTCGGCGACCCGCTGCCCACCGACGAAGCCGCCTTCAAGCGGCGCGTCGAGGAGGGGCGAGGGCGCCTGACGCTGATCGCCAACGAGATCGCCCGCACGGCCGGCACCGTGCTCACCGAATACGCCGCCGCCGCGCGCAAGCTCAAGGACAGCAAGCCCCCGGCGGACGTGGCGACCGACGTTTCGCAGCAGCTGCAGCGCCTGGTGCCCAAGCGCTTCCTCCTGCAGACGCCGTACGCGCAGCTGCAGCACCTGCCGCGTTACCTCAAGGCGGTGCAGCTGCGGCTGGACAAGCTGCGCGCCGACCCGGCGCGCGATGCCGCCCGGCTGGCCGAACTGCGCCCGCAGGATCAGCGCTTCTGGCGGCTGGTGGCCGAGCGCAAGGGCGTGCAGGACGCACGCCTGCAGGAGCTGCGCTGGTTGCTGGAGGAGTTGCGGGTGAGCTTCTTCGCGCAGGAGCTGCGAACGCCCCAGCCGGTGAGCCTGAAGCGGCTCGAGAAGGCCTGGACCCAGCTCAACACCTGAGCGCGGGCACCTGGCTCACTGGGCGGCGAGTGCGGCCCGGCCTTCCGTGACACCCAGGTCGGCGTCGGAGCGCAGGCGCTGGAGCAGGGCCTCGGCGTCCGCGCGGGTGGCGAGCTGGTTGATGCGCACCTCGTGGCGGCCGCCCTTGGCCTTGGTCTCGGCGGGATAGCCGGCGGCCTGCAGTCGGGCCTGCAGTGTGGCGGCCTGCGCCGGGCTGTTCAGCAGGGCTGCCACCGTGCGCCAGCGCCCGCCGGGCGACAGCACGCCGCCGCCGGCTTGCAGCTCGGACTGGGCGGTGAATTTGGTCCACTGCGCGGGTGTGGCCTGGTCGGCCGGTTTTTCCGGTTCGCCGCTGTACACGATCCAGAGCGCGCCGGGCTTGTCCAGCGCGATGCGCGGTTTGGCGTCGCGCACCACCTCGGCCTTGCCGTCGAACACGCAGGCGGCTTCCTGGTCGGCGTTGGTGGTGCTCCAGACGTCCGGGCCCCGCATCACCACCGTGGCCGAGCCCAGTTCGAGATGGACCGGGGCCTTGCCGATGCCATCGGTGACGTAGCGGAACACGCCGGCGGCCAGCTTGAAGTGGCCTTTGGGGTCGCTGGGTTGCGCGTCGAGCGACCGGACCTGCAGCTCGGTCTGCTCGCCGAGCTTGATGGCGCTGCGGTCGTCCATGCGAAGCAGCAGGCGCGAGCCAGCGGCGGTGAGGGCTTTGTCCTGGGCGCGCAGCGTCATACCGGGTTCGACGGGGCTGCGCTGGCCGTTGCGCTCCACCCAGGCCGGCGCCTGGACGGCTTCGACGGTGAGGGTGCTGGGGGCGGCGAGCAGCTCGCCGGCCCAGGCGGCCAAGCTGGCGGTCAGGACGGCGCAGGCCGTCCGCAGGGGGAGGTGGAAGGGCATGGTGGCAGTCTCCATGGAAGGCTCGGCGGCCCGCGAGTATCGGCGTGCCGGCGGGGAAATGGGCTGGTGTTGGCCGATATGGCGATGGGAGGTATCAACGGCCGTTTTTCAGCCCCGAAGTGCCGTTCGGCCGCCCTGAATGGGGTTGACAGTGGCGGTCTCCCTGCGATTCACTGCGGGCAGGTGGCGGCATGCGGTCCGCCCCACATCCTCAGGGGGACGCCTGTGATGGATCGACGTGAATTTGTGGAGGCCTGCGCCCTGGGCACAGGCTCGATCGCCGCCACCCTGGCGGGCACCGCCTGGGCCGCCGATGCGAGGCCCCGCGCCTACGGCCGGGTGCTGCTGCTGGACGAGCGGGGCACGCCGCTGAGGGCCACCGGCCTGAAACCGCAGACCAACTACGTCTTCCACTACCCCTTCGAAGCGACGCCGGTGTTCCTGCTCGACCTGGGCAAGCCGGCCGCGGCGACCCAGCTGCAGACCCGCGACAAGCTGAGCTACCAGTGGCCGGGGGGCATCGGCCCCCGGCGCAGCCTGGTCGCGTTTTCGGCCATCTGCGCGCACAAGCTGGTGTACCCGACCAAGGAGCTGAGCTTCATCAGCTTCCGCAAAGGCGCGGCCACCAACCCGCAGACGCCGAGCAAGGGCAACGACCTGATCCACTGCTGCGCCGACCACAGCCAGTACGACCCCGCGCGCGGCGCCCAGGTGCTCAACGGCCCGGCCGAGCAGCCCTTGTGCGCGGTGCTGATCGAGCACGATCCGAAGAGCGACACGCTGACCGCCACGGGCACGCTGGGCGGCGAGCTGTTCGACGACTTCTTCAGGAAGTACGAGATGAAGCTCAGCCTGGAGGTGGGGCCGAACGCGAAACAGGCCGTGGCCCGCCAGGCCACGGTGTTCGAACTCGACCGCTACTGCCGCAACCCGGTGCGCTGCTGAGGGGTTGTCCCCACGCTCCGCCGCTGCGCGGGTCGCTGCCCCCCGAGGGGGCTGATCCGGCTTGAGGCGGCCCGGCGCCGGATCGAATCTCGGTTGGTCAGAGTCTGGCGAGCCTCGTGAGGGCTTCGCGCAGGGTGTCGTCCTTCTTGGCGAAGCAGAAGCGCACCACGCGCTGGTCGAAGCCGTCGCCGTAGAAGGCGGAAAGCGGGATCGCGGCCACACCGATTTCCCTGGTGAGCCACTGGCAGAAATCGCCTTCGGGCAGGTCGCGCTCGGGCACCGCCAGGGCCGAGATGTCCACGCACTGGAAGTAGGTGCCCTCGCCGGGCAGCAGGCGAAAGCGCGTGGCGGCCAGGCCTTCGCGGAACAGGTCGCGCTTGCGCTGGTAGAACGCGGCCAGCTCCAGGTAGGGCGCCGGGTTGCCCATGTACGCGGCCAGCGCATGCTGCACCGGGGTGTTCACGGTGAACACGTTGAACTGGTGCACCTTGCGGAACTCGGCCGTGAGCGCGGCCGGCGCCACCACCGTGCCGACCTTCCAGCCGGTGACGTGGTAGGTCTTGCCGAAGCTGCTGACGATGAAGGCGCGCGCGGCCAGGCCGGGGAAGCGCGCCGCGCTCTGGTGCGCCTGGCCGTCGAACACCATGTGCTCGTAGACCTCGTCGCTGATCAGCAGCACGTCGGTGGGCGCGAGCAGCTCTTGCAGGCGCTGCATGTCGCTCTCGCTCCAGACCATGCCGCTGGGGTTGTGCGGGCTGTTGATGATCAGGGCGCGCGTGCGCGGCGTGATCGCGGCGGCGATGCGGTCGAAGTCGGGCCGGAAGCTGCCCGGCGTGAGCGGCACCCGCACCGCGACGCCGCCGGCCAGCTCGATGTTGGGCACGTAGCTGTCGTAGCAGGGTTCGAGCACGATCACTTCGTCGCCGGGCTGCACCACGGCGAGGATGGCGGTCAGGATGGCCTGCGTGGCGCCCGCCGTCACGGTGATCTCGGTGGCCGGGTCGCAGGCCAGGCCGTAGAGCGCCTGCATCTTGGCGGCCATGGCCTGGCGCAGCGCGAGCGCGCCCGGCATCGGCGGGTACTGGTTGTGGCCGGCCTGCATGGCCTGCGTGACCGCTTCCACCAGGGCCGGGTCGCAGTCGAAATCGGGGAAGCCCTGGCCCAGGTTCACCGCGCCATGCTCGGCGGCGAGCGAGGACATGACGGTGAAGATGGTGGTGCCGACCTTGGGCAGGCGGGAGGTGAGGGCAGGGGTGCGGGGAGGAAGGGAACTCATGGGGTCACAGCTCGTAGTCGTCCGGGGTGCCGCTCATGGCGCGCAGGATGAGGTCGCGCGAAAGGCGGTCGCTCAGCAGTTCGGCGAAGCGCAGCACGAAGTGGCGCAGGTAGGTGCCGCGCTTGAAGGCCACGCGCGCCAGGTTGTGGCCGAACAGCTGGGCGGCGGGGCGCGCGACGAGGTCGGGCGTCTGGTTCTCGCCTTGCATCGCCATCTCGGCCACGATGCCCACGCCCATGCCCAGCTTCACATAGGTCTTGATCACGTCCGAGTCGATCGCTTCGAGCACGATGTTGGGCTGCAGGTGGCGCAGGGCGAAGGCCTGGTCGATCCGGGTGCGGCCGGTGAAGCTGGGGTGGTAGGTCACCAGCGGCACTTGGGCCAGGTCGTCGAGCGTGATGCGCTCGCGCTCCAGCAAGGGGTGGTCGAACGGCAGCACCAGCACGTGCTGCCATTCGTAGCAGGGCAGTGTGACCAGCTCAGGGTAGTTCACCAGCGACTCGGTGGCCATGCCGATCTCGGCCACTTCCTCCATCAGCATCTTGGCGACCTGGTCGGGCGAGCCCTGGTGCAGGCTGATGCCGACCTTGGGGTAGGCCTGGCGCAGCGCGGCCACCGGCCCGGGCAGCACGTAGCGCGCCTGGGTGTGGGTGGTGGCGATGGACAGGGTGCCGCTGTCCTGGGCCGAGTACTGCTCGCCGATGCGCTTGAGGTTGTTGACCTCGCGCAGGATGATGTCGATGCTCTTGAGCACCTGCTGCCCCGGCTCGGTCACGCGCTTGATGCGCTTGCCATGGCGCGCGAAGATTTCGATGCCGAGCTCGTCTTCCAGCTCGATGATGGCCTTGGAGACCCCTGGCTGCGAGGTGTGCAGGGCCTTGGCGGCCTCGGTGAGGTTCAGGTTGCGGCGCACCGCCTCCTGCACGAAACGGAACTGGTGCAGGTTCATGCGACGGTCTCCAGCGCGATTTGCGCGAGCAGGGCGGTCAGGCGGGGGTCTTCGCCGGCCGCAGGAAGTTGTTCGAAGGTCACGGCGGGGTGGTTGGCGGCCAGCTGGGCCATCAGCACCGGCAGGTCTTCGCGGGCGTGCTTGCCCATGCCGAAGAAGAGCGGCAGCACGCGCACCCGCGTCGCGCCCCGGGCCACCAGCTGGCGCGCCGCGGTGGCGATGTCCGGCTCGCTGAGCTCCAGGTAGGCGCAGGACACCAGGGCCGAGGCATCGCGGCGCGCGATCTGCTGCGCCACCGACTCGACCGGCTGGCGCCACAGGGGGTCGCGCGACCCATGGGCGAAAACGATCACACCCAGCATGGCCGCTACCTTCGGAGCACCAGCCACCCGAAGGCGCCGAGCGAGAACACGGAATAGATCAGGGCCGGCGAGGCTGCAGCCAGCCAGGGCTGCCACTGGTTGAGGTTGCCGATGTAGCCGAACACGTTGTTCAGCAGGAAGAAGCTGATGCCGATCATCACGCCGCCGAACACGTAGCCGGTGATGCTGCCCGAGCGGAAGTGCAGGTAGGCGAAAGGCAGCGCGAGCACCACCATCACCAGGCAGCTCAGCGGGTAGAACACCTTGCGCCAGAACTCGATCTCGTAGCGCTGCGCGGTCTGCCCGTTGGCCTCCAGGTGTCGGATGTAGCCGAACAGGTCGGCCGTGCGCATGCGCTCGGGCTTGAGCAGGGCCACCGACACCATCTCGGCGTTGATGCCACTGGGCCAGCGCAGGGTCTCCAGCGTTTCGCGCTGCACGCGCCCGGAGGCCTGGCCGGCGGTGTCGAATTCGCGGCGCTGCACCTGCCGCAAGGTCCAGGAATCGTCCGCCTCGATCTGCCCGGTCTGGGCGTGTAGCGTGGAGACCAGGAAGCCCTGGTTGTTGAACTCGAAGAGGCGCACATTGCCCAGCTCGCCCTGGGGCGACATGGTGCCCACGTTGACCGAGAAGTTGCTGTAGGGCTGTTTTTCCTTCAGCCAGGCGCCGGTCTGGCCGAGGCTGATGTTGCCCTGGTAGCGCGCCTTGAGCAGCTGGGCGTTCTTGTCGGAGAACGGGGCCAGGTAGTCGCCGATGGCGAAGGTGAGCACCACGAACACCGCGCCCAGGCCCAGCAGCATGCGCAAGGCCCGCCAGGGGCCCAGGCCGCTGGTGCGCAGGATGGTGTATTCGGAGCCCTGCGCCAGCCGCGCGAGCACGAAGACAGAGCCGATCAGCACGGCAATGGGCAGCAGCTCGTAGACCCGGTTCGGCATGAGCAGCGCCACGTAGAGCAGGGCATGGGGCACTTCGTAGACCAGCGAAGGATCGAGCGCCGAGGGCTTGCCCAGGGCGGGCAGCTCGTCCACGAAGTCGAAGAAGAAGAACAGCGAGAGGAAGGCCACCAGCACGAAGGCCACGGCCGCAAAAACCTCGCCATAGATGAGGCGTCGGATGGTTCTCATGCGCCCGCTCCCTGGGCGGCGGCGCGCTGCGCGCGCCGGGCGCTCAGCAGGCCGCGCAAGCTCAGGTTGTGGTGGCGCTTGAAGAACCACAGCACCGTGACCACGAAAACACCGCCATGCAGGCCGACCATGTAGCCCCCCAGGCTGAACAGGCCGCTGGCGACCCAGCTCTGACCCAGGTTGAGCAGGTTGTAATAGAACACGAACGCGAACAGGGTGAAGAACAGGTTGCCGCCACGCCCCGCGCGCGGGTTGCCCGTGGTCGTGGCCACGGCGATCAGCACGAAGTTCAGGGCGGTCAGCGCCATGCCGATGCGCCAGCCCAGCTCGCCGAGGTTGGCCCGGTTGGGCTCGCGGATCAGGTCCCAGCTGGTGCGGGCCTTGAGGGCTTCGCCGCGCTGGCTGATGGCGGAGACGCCGATCTGCGTCCCATACTCCTCGAACTCGCTCACCTTCAGGCTGCTCTGATCTGCCGGGGTTTCCAGGCGCTGGCCGTTGTTGAGCATCAGGAACTGCTGCTCGTTGAGCCACTCGATGCGGCCCGAGCGCGCCGACGTCACGGTTTCTCGGCCGTCGTTCTCGGTGCTCGAGATGAAGATGTTGCGGCCCTCGGTGCCGTCGGCCGTGTCCTTGTCGATGAAGAACACGCGCCGCCCGCTCGACGATTCCTGGAACTGCCCCGGCGCCACGCGCTCCAGGTCGCCCCGGCGCTCGAAGCGGTCGCGCAACTGGTCGGTCTGCGCATTGGCCCAGGGCCAGACGAAGAACACCATCAAGGTGATCACCATCAGGATCGGCCACGAGAAACGCATCACGGGCCGCAGAAAGCCCCCGAGCGAGCGGCCGCTGGAGAACCAGATGATCATTTCACTGTCGCGGTACATGCGCGAGAGCGTGAAGACGATGGCAATGAAGAGCGCCAGCGTGAGGATGGTGGGCATGCGGCCGATGACCGTATAGCCCAGCACCAGCGCGATCTCCTGGGGATCGACGCTGCCTTTCGAGGCCAGGCCCAGCGTGCGGATCAGCAGCATCGTCAACACGATGGTGAACAGCACCACCAGCGTGGCCCCGAAGCTGCGTGCCAGCTCTTTGCGGATGGAAGAATGGAATAACATCGATCGAGAACAGGAAAACACGATTATGGACTTCGAACTCAAATCCCTCTCGCCCACCCAGGCCGCCCAACTGACGGTGGACGCTTTGCTGGTGCTGGTGCCCGATGCCGCGCCTGCCAAGTCGGCCGGCGGCGTGTTGCAGGAACTGGTGGCCAGCGCGACCAAACTGGGCGACCTGGAGGCCGGTGTGGCCAAGCAGCTGGCCTGCTACCGCCCCGCCGGCATCAAGGCCCCGCGCGTCGTGCTGGTGCGGGTGGGCGATGGGTCCGCCGCTTCGGTGCGCAAGGCCGTGGGGGCGGGCATGGGCTCGCTCAAGCAGCCCGGCATCCAGAAACTGGGCCTGGTGCTCAGCCTCTTCAAGGCGGACGACGAGGCCGTGCGCACCGCCGTCCAGACCTGTGCCGACGCGACCTACACCTACACCACCACCAAGCCCTCGGCCAAGGCCCGGACGCTGCAGCAGGTGGTGGTGGGCGTGGACAACGCGGTGGCCGTGCGCAACGGCTTCGACACCGGCCGTGCGCTGGTGACGGGCGTGGAGTTCGCCAAGGAATGGGCCAACCGCCCGGCCAACCACGCCACGCCCACCATGCTGGCCGAGGCCGCCCGCAAGCTGGGCCGCAAGCCCGGCTTGAAAGTGGATGTGCTTGGCCCGAAACAGGTCGAAGCCCTGGGCATGGGTTCTTTCCTGGCCGTGGCCAAGGGCTCGGCCGAGCCCCTGCGCTTCATCGTGCTGCACTACAGCGGTGCGGCCAAGACCAGCGCCCCCGTGGTGCTGGTGGGCAAGGGCATCACCTTCGACACCGGCGGCATCTCCATCAAGCCGGCGGCGGAAATGGACGAAATGAAGTTCGACATGGGCGGCGCCGCGAGCGTGCTGGGCACCTTTGCCGCCCTGGCCGAGCTCAAGCCCGCCATCAACGTGGTGGGCCTCATTCCCAGTTGCGAGAACATGCCCGACGGCATGGCCGTGAAACCGGGTGACGTGGTCACCAGCATGAGCGGGCAGACCATCGAAATCCTCAACACCGACGCCGAAGGCCGCCTGATCCTGTGCGATGCGCTGACCTACGCCGCGCGCTTCAAGCCGCACAGCGTGATCGACATCGCCACCCTCACCGGTGCCTGCGTGATCGCGCTCGGCGGCGTTCGCTCGGGGCTGTTCTCGACCCGCGACGACCTTGCACAGGCCCTGCAGAAGGCCGGCGACACCGCGCAGGACCTGTGCTGGCGCCTGCCGCTGGACGATGAGTACGGCGAAGGCCTCAAATCCAACTTCGCCGACATGGGCAACGTGGCCGGGCGCGCCGGTGGCGCCATCACCGCCGCCAAGTTCCTGCAGAAGTTCACCGCCGACCTGCCCTGGGCGCACCTGGACATTGCCGGCACCGCGTGGAAGAGCGGGGCGGCCAAGGGCTCCACTGGCCGGCCGGTGCCGCTGCTGCTGCAGTACCTGATCGACCAGGCCGCTGCCGCGCCGAAGAAGGCCACCCGGCCCCGCAAGGCCTGAACCTGGCACGCACCATGACCGAGGTGGCCTTCCATTTCAACGCGCCCGACAAGCTGGGCTACGCCTGCCGCCTGTTGAGGAAGGCCTACCTGCGCGGCGCGCGGGTGGCCGTGTGGGTGGAAGAGCGGGACCGGGCCGCGCTGGATGCCGCGCTCTGGACCCTGGGCCACGGGGAATTCATCCCCCACAGCGGGCCGATGGACCCCGCCCGGGTGCAGGCCCGCTCGCCCATCCACATCGCCAGCGAGGTGCCGGCGCCCGGCAAGGCCACGGTGCTGGTGAACCTTTGCCTGGACATGCCCGAAGGCTACGAGCGCTATGCGCGCGTCATCGAGGTGGTGACCGGCGACGAAAACGATCGTGGGCACGCTCGCGAACGCTGGAAGCGCTACAAGGCTCAGGGCATCGAGCCCCAGCGACACGATCTGCAGCTCGCGCCTCAGGACTGAGTGCGGGGCCGCGCGTGCTGTATGCGCCGGCCTTATGGCGCATTCAACGGTGTGATGTGCCTTTGGGAAAACCCTCGTTCATTACCACAGGTGCTGCGCGATGCGAAATCTGCGGGTTTTTTGGAGTATCTTTATGGGCGTGGAGAAATAAAGTTCCCTCCGCATTCCAACTTCCATCCTTTTCCGAGGAAAACCATGCAACTGAACACCAAACTGGCCGTCATCGCCGCGGCTGTCGCTCTTGCCGCTTGCGGCAAAAAAGAAGAGGCTGCGCCCGCAGCCGCTCCTGCTGCGGCGCCCGCTCCGGCCGCGCAGGTCATCAAGATCGGTCACGTTGGTCCCACGAGCGGCGCCATCGCCCACCTCGGCAAAGACAATGAAAACGGCGCCCGCATGGCGATCGAAGAGCTGAACGCCGCTGGCCTGACCATCGGTGGCAACCCGGCCAAGTTCGAACTGCTGGCGGAAGACGATGCCGCCGATCCGAAGCAAGGCACCGCCGCCGCCACCAAGCTGGTGGATGCGAAGGTCGCCGGCGTGATCGGCCACCTGAACTCCGGCACGACCATCCCCGCCTCGCAGATCTACAACGACGCAGGCATTCCCCAGATCTCCCCCTCCGCCACCAACCCCAAGTACACCCGCCAGGGTTACGCCGGCGCGTTCCGCGTGGTGGCCGACGACGTGCACCTGGGTGGCACGCTGGGCAAGTACGCCGTGGAAACGCTCAAGGCCAAGAGCGTGGCCGTGATCGACGACCGCACCGCGTACGGCCAGGGTGTGGCCGACGAGTTCGAAAAGGGTGTGGCTGCCGCCGGCGGCAAGGTGGTGGGCCGTGAGTTCACCAACGACAAGGCGACCGACTTCAACGCCATCCTGACCACCCTGAAGGCCAAGAAGCCCGACGTGGTGTTCTTCGGCGGCATGGACGCCGTGGCCGGC
>Ga0247823_10000270_pt1 | contig 44773 bp, 59 predicted proteins | sample 13C_PalmiticAcid_2_FD_192426 | JGI IMG/M metagenome (GOLD analysis project Ga0247823, IMG submission 192426) | Soil microbial communities from agricultural site in Penn Yan, New York, United States - 13C_PalmiticAcid_Day30 | ecosystem: Environmental > Terrestrial > Soil > Agricultural land... | reverse complement strand
TCAGATGCTGATTGATGGCATCGAAGAATGGCAGACCATTCATCCCATAGATGGAGCTTTGCAGTCCAGCAAAGGTAAGGAGCGCTCGCTTATTTCGATCTTCCATGTGTCGGAAGAGTTGCTGCAGCACGTTGAACGCATAAGTCTGGAAAAGACCAACTGCCGCTCCGGTAGTTCCTTGGAATACCACCGGGCGTTGGCTAGAGATGTAGTTTCCTTGGACGCGATTGACGAAGGACGAAATGTACGCATTTTGTTCCTTAAGATCCATGATCCCCTTAGCAACCAGAGGATCGCTCAGTTGTCGCATGACATCTGCAGAGACAAAGCGAGTGAACTCTTCAGAGAACGTGTTCCCTGTGATCTTTGCACCCTTCTCAATCGCTGCATTCACCTTGCCATTCCACTCATCGAACTTCCGATTCGGAACGTAGGCAAGATCATCAAGCACTTCATGGTAGAGCGTGGCAACATCCTTGATGTCACCATTGGCCTTGTACCGCGCGATCAGCGCTTCCTTGTCTGCGCCGAAAAAGTTCTTAACCGCTTGGCCCAACAGCTTAGTTGTTGAGGGAACAGCACCTTCAGCGCCTGGAACTTTCACGCTGGTGAGCTGACCGAGTGCACCAACAAGTTCAGGATCGCGTGCTGCAAGCGCCCGAATACTCGCCAACTCTGTGCCCAGCATGATCGGAGTGCTGATCACGTTCACAAGCGAGTTAGCAAAGTCAAACCGCAAGACAGTCGTGGCGAGCCACATGTTTGCCTTTTGGAATGCGATCTTGATTGCGTTCTTCGGCACCTTCTCATTGGCGACAAGATAGTCCTCCATGGTTTTGTAGGGCGCATTCAGCCCCACATCTTCCATGAGTTTGTTGGCCTTGTCCAGACTCGCAAGATCCTTCCCCTTGCTGCCGCGGAATTCGCTCCACAAGTCATCCAGCACAGAGTAAGTCTTCGTGCCGATCTTGTCCACGAACTCGTTAAGAGAATCAAGCAGCGGGAACTCTCCTTGCTTGGAGATGTTCAGGGCAGTCTTGATGTAGTCTCCAAAGGGATCCTGAATTCCCTTGCGAGCAGCGAACATACCTTTGGCAACAGAAGTAGACGCGGATTGAAACTGCTCCGAGAGAAAGCTGAGTTCACTAAAGAACTGCCGATGCTTGACTTGAACGGCTGATCGAACAAGATTGTCGCTTGCATTCCCGTGCCACCGTACATAGTCTTCGAGTACGTTTTCAGCACGTGTTTCAGGAAAGAAATCTCCCAGGACACCCTGTCGCTGCAGCTGGCTGTTGACTTTGCTTTCGTTGATCTGCATGCTGTAGTCATACTCACCTCGTGCTTTGAAGAACTTCGCAGTGTCTTGCTTGAAGATGACTTCATAGTCGTCTCCAACCTTGCTGGCCAGCTGACGAAGTTGCTCTTCATTCTTCGCCGTAATCATGGCAAGATCAGTGCTCGCACCGATCCGCTCCTTCGTCCGCACGAATGCGAAGAAAGGATAGCGACGCGTATCGACTGGAGGAACATAGACGCTGCGAGCATCCAGCTCCCGTGAAATTCCAGTGGCATTGAGCAAGCTCGTTTGCTTCTGAATTCGCTCTGCATTCAAGCCAGTGGAATTCTCCAGGAAGTCTGCAACTTTCGAGTCCTTGATTCGATACTCGCCAGCGATCTTCTGGTCCGGAGTTCCTTGCGCCTTCACGTAGTTGATGGCATCGTCAAGATCATCCACCTTTCCCGACTCGAAGAGCTTCACAGCTTCACGATCCACGAGGCGGACTTGATCGCTGAATTCATCTCGCACCATGTAGTAGCGACGGGAGTCTCGACGCAGCGCAGTCGTCAGAACACCAAGTTCCGCGGCTGCATCCACAGAGTCTCGAATCGCATTCACATTCGGAGCGAGCTGCTGGATCGTTGCATCTCTCCACTTCTGGCTCACCAATGCAGTCTGCTTACCAGTGTCCTGGACAAAGAGTTCTGCTTGCCGACCGTAGTCTGCATTGCTCGCACCAAACGCTTTCGCACCTGCACCTTGCTCACTCACGCCCTGAATGAGATCCTTCGGCGCGTTGAGGAACCGTTCTGCATCATCTCCCATCACCGCACCGAATGCATTGTCGCTTTCGTTCTGACGGATCTTGAGAGAGTAGTGGTGACCAAGAACAGCAGTAGAGTAGTGGTTGGGACCAACACTGCCGCCCTGATAGATGGCTTGCTTCGCGCCCATGTCCCATTCAACTTGAACGGTCTGCGGCTTGAAGTACGCACTCAGGTCTCGACCTTCCGCCAGAAGTTGGCGACTCTGCCCGAAGTTGTTCGAGATGGCATCCTCCACCCACTGGCGACTTCCGTTCACAGCGGTGGAGATTTCTCGAATGTCATAGCCCTTGATCTCCTTGCCAAGCTCACGCTCCATCCACTCCAGCTTCAGGCCCTGAATGTACTCTCCAGAGTTCACCAGATCCGAAAGCGGAATGAGTCTTCCATCCTCCAGCTTGATCTTCACCAAGTCAGAGTTCTGGTAGTTCTGGGGCAGATTGCGGGCACGTTCCAGCAGCGGAAAATCATCCCATGCAATCGTCTTGTTCTTGAAGTAGACATCATCAAGTTCTCGCGCCCACATGAAGCGAGCGCTGGCATCGAGAGAACTCGTCTTCAAGCTGGCTTTCACACTCTCTGCCTGCTCAAAGACTTTCTTCCCGATCTTGACTCCACTCGTTCCCAAATGGGTGAAGTCTCCAGCCTTCTTCATCAGGTCGGCGCCAGTGAGAACCACGTCTCCACTGAGACTTCCAGTCTCCAGATCAAGATAGAAGTTGGTCTTCAGTGCCTGATCGGGAGTCTTGCTGATTACTTGAGACTTTGGATTGATGGCGAGCTTTCCAGACTTCGTGAAGACTGCATCGTAGCCTGCTTCGAATGCCTCATCTGCATCATCGAACCCCATTCTAGCAACACTTCCAAACTTAATTTGGCGGGGATCGTCAGTCTTGAGGTAGTAAGCTTGTTTTCCAGTTCCCTTTCCACGCACGTCAGAGAACAGGTCATCAAGTCCTTTGGGAGAGTCCGTAATGAAGAATTGTTTCGGGGCGATTGCAGTTGCAGAATCTTCCGCGAGTGGCGTGACACGTTTGACTCCTTGAAGATAGCCGAGCACTTCATCCGCAAGATCATCTTGACTCCGGCCAGCTGCACGGCCAGTCTTGATCTTGTCCGCAATGAACTTGAACATCGCCTGACCCGTAACTTCCCCACCTTCAGCAAGCTCATTGAACTTGAGAGCAAGCGTGTCGATTGCAACTTTCTGGGTTCGATCCGCGATGTTCTTGAATGCCTCTCCTGTGTCCAGCACACGCATCTTCCCCTTTCCTCCGATGTCGAAAGCAAAGTTCGTGTTGAAGAAGTCATCAGGCAGTCGCACGATGTTCTCTGCGAAGATTGCAGTTTCATCACCCTTGCTGAGACCGAGTTTGACAGGATCAAAGACCGTGTCGAAGAGGCGGCGATTCCCTTCAATCTTCAGCTGCGCCTGCTTCAGAATTCCTCGCGTGCCCGCGTGCTCAAGAATCCCGCCGATCGCTCCACCGAACAAAGCACCAGTGGCCACGTTCTTTGCGAAGTCTCCGAAGTCGTCTCCTTCAAAGATCGGGGAATCATTCATCGTCGCCACGATGGCAAGTTCTGCTGCAGCACTCGTCAGAGTCTGATCTGCAAGCGCCCAGCCAAGTTGAGCACGTTTCGCACTCGTGACTGCAGACGTGACGCTGCCGCCAGACTTTGCCAACTCTGCAAAGGCACGCTCGAAATAGAGATCCTTCCGGCTCGTGGTCAGATTCAATGCGCGCCCGATCGGACCCAACGCAGTGCCACTCTGAGCGAGCTTCAGTCCTTTGACTCCAAGCGCCCCTGGAACCAAACTAGCACCGACAAAGCCAGCCACATCAACAACTTCCTTGTTGTCGTTGTAGTAGTCTCCCCACGAGGCATCGTACTGCCGAATGGTCTTCTCCGTGTCTAGTGCTTCTTTTCCTGCGTAGTCCAAGCCTGTGTTGTAGATGGAAAGCGCACCAGAAACAACAGCGGATGGAATCCCCTTCGAGATACCGTCCTCCAGACGAGAGAAGAAACCGCTCTGTCCATCAATTGTGTCTGATGCCAAAACCACTGGCGAGTCATAGTCTGCCATGAAATCTCCTTAACGACCGCCAAGAACGAAGAGAGCTTCTTCCGCAGAAGAGCCACCAGTACCAAACGGGCTCTGCATTTCTCCACGTTTGGCACGCCAAATCAGTGTGTTCTCAATATCGGTGGGATTCATAAGATCCAGCTTCTTCCGGTTGGCTGCACCAAAAGTTCCCTCCAATGTGAAGAGATAGCTCTTCTGCTGCGGAAGGCCAAACAGCTCTGGCTTGTTCAGCTGAGAATTGTACGCACTCGCTGCTTTGTAGTACATCGCAACTTGTGCAGCTGCCTGCTTGGGATCAATCTTCCGCTGCTTCACCTGCTCAGCCACTGAGAGAAGAACCTGCTGCTGTTGATCTGCAGTCAGATTCTCAGTCTTGATTGCTCCCGACTTCACCAGATCTTCCACAGCCAGCTTGACCACGTTGTTTCCCAGCACCTTCTGCAGCTGAGGATTCTCATTGATCGCCTTGCCGAATGAAAGATACGGAGCAACGTACGGATTGTAGGTAGAGTTCCAACGAGAACTGCTCAGATCTTCTGGGCTGGTCACGCCAGACATAGAATTCACCAAGTCGTCCCGGTACATTTCGAACCCGGCCGCAACTGCATCTTCTTTCTTCGGTGCCTTGCCTTGATTCTTTGCCTGCAGTGTGCGTGCAGCCAGTGCTTCAGTTTGTGCGCCACCTTGAGCGAGTTTCTGAGCGGTCGAATAGACACTAGCACCTCCAGTGTTCTGAATGCGATCACGTGCACCGTTGCCGAGATAGAATCCCAAGCTCTCTTGCAGATCTGAACCGTACTGTCCAGACAGCGCTGCATTTGCCCAAGCTTCCTGCACCTTCTTATTGGTGAGTCCTTTCAGGCGCGCCACAGTCATCGGCTCAACCAAGCCGAGAGATTTACTCACTACTGCAAGCCGCTCATTCAGGCGAAGATCTTCATCTTCCCTCATCTTCTTGCCAGCCAGGATTTCATCTCGCTGACGCTTGCGATCCGCACGCGCTTCTTGCTGATCTTCCAGAGAGATGATCGTTCCAAGTGTGCTGCGAACATTGTCTCCCATCTGGTTCTCAAGCGCAGCAAGTTGCATCTCGGTGTTTGCTTGAGCAACCTGAACCTGACCCTCTTGCTGCTGCAGTTTCGCGTTGGCTAGCTTCGCATCATTCTGCGCTTGCTGGAATTGGTTGTCTCGAATGGTGTCTGCAGTATTTGCAGTGAGAGTCGCCTTCGCAGCAGCCAGTTGACGGGTGCGCGTGTCAATGTTCTGGAGAGCAAGATCTTCCGCATCCGCAAGCGCGTTATTTCGCGCTGCAACCGCCGGCATCTTCACCTGAGCCAGCAAGTAGCCAATGGGATTCGAGAGCAGATCAGTGCTTGCAAGTTCGTCGTATTCTGCACGCACAGCAGTACGACCCTGCCGCGCAGTTTCTGCAACGGCAAGACTCTTCGCAATCTCATTGTTGACATCAGACTGATCCAGACCAAATGTCTGCTGCAGTTTTTCCAGTGCTTTATTCTGGGAGTAGGTGATTTCAGCTCGCTGTGCTGCGAGAGTTGCCGCACCATCTGCAAGAGCACGCTGCTCTGCAATGCTCTGCAATTGAGTCTCTTGGCCGAGTTGAGCAGTCTGCTGCACTCGCTGCTTGGCTTCACCCATGTTCTGATTCTGACTGGTCATGCTCTGAAGGAGACTCTGAACCAGTTGGCTGGAATCAACACTGCCTCGTCCAAACGTTCCAGTGCCGCCTCCACCTGTGGAAGTTTCGGTGCTGCTGGAGTTGGTTTTCTTCAGGTAGCCCTGAGTTTCTTGTGGAAGATCTGCCATTCTGAACCTCGCTTTGGGACCGTAGTTGTACATCGCATACACTTCTTCCGGCTTGTCCGAGAGCTTAAGAAGTTTCGAAAGGTATGCGGTCCCCACACGGATTTGGTCCTGTGGAGTCATCTGCTCGTGCTTGATCGAGTCTGGAACCAAGCCACTCTGAATCACATCCTGAAGAGCAATCGGAGTCACTTGCATGATTCCTTTTGCATTCTTCGGACTGGTGAGATTGTCGCTCACAGCAGAAAGGCTCTGGGCCCCTTTAGGACTTCCAGAGTTTTCTGCGCGGATGACATTCCAAATGTATTCGGAGGGAACACCGAATTCCTTCGATGCTCCCTCCACAACTGGCGTCAAGTCTTCGATGGAGAACTTGGCCATGAGAACTCCTTAAGCTCCAGGCTCGGTGTAGGCGTGGAAGTTTTTCTGCAGATCATCGAAGAAACTCACTCCGAGTTTGTTCACAACGTCGGCAGAAATAACGTACTCACCATCCGAGAGTTTTGCATGGATTGAATCAGAGCGCCCAGTCCCAGGACCATCCACAGAACCGCCGTGGCGATATCCATCACCACTGCTACCGTCACCAGAACCATCACCGGATCCATCTCCAGATCCGTCTCCATCTCCTGCGCCATTATCGCCTCCATCATTTCCAGAGCCGGCAGTGTCACCAAGACCGCCATCGGAGCTTCCGTCTCCAGAATCTCCAGCTCCCATTCCTTCACCTTCTCCAGTTCCAAGTGCGCCTTCAGATTCTGCAGCAGCGAGACCTTGTGCATTCTCACCAACTTCTGCGGCATTCTCTGCAGGATCTGCAGTCATGAAGGCACCAGTAACTGCCATCAGTGCATCCATCGGATCCGTGTTGGTTGCAGTTGCGAGAGCGTTAGCTGCAGACGCCAGATTGTCGCTTCCGATTCCAGACGACGCTTCAGGACCAAGAACTCCCATCATGGCAGTGAGAGCTGCGATCGGATCTTGAGCTGCAGAAAGTTGCCCCATCACGGAGTTCTCTTGCATCCCCGCACCGAGCATAGACTGCACAAGTCCCAGAGGGCCTTTCATCCCAGGAACTCCCATCGCACCAAGAGCAGCTTGGCCAAACGCATTCGCTACTTCCTGCTGATTCTGAGCAAACATTCCAGCAAGCGCACCGACTCCAGTTCCCATTGTGGTGGGTCCTGCAGCGGTGTTGTCTCCTGCCGATTCAGGGCGAGTGCTAGTTTGGGACGTTTGCGGATTAAGACCACCTCGCCCTTGCTGCGCCAAACTCTGAATTACTGCGACAGGGTCATAAGTTGGTGAACTGCTTCGACGACCACCACCAGAGCGGACGCTGACAAGACCACCATCAGCAAACCGAATGCCACTCTCTTTGTCAACCATCTTAGAGCCTCGATCGTAATCGCTGAGCTTCTTTCCGTTCTTGGCTTCTTTGGCTTTCGCATTCGCTCTACGCATCGCTGCAGCATCTTCATCTTCAGCCTCCCTAGAGATAGGACCTTCGGCAGCTTCCACTGCTTTGTCCACTCTGTAGATTCCCTTGCGTTCACGCGTTCCGTCGCGACCAACAAGACCGCCATCTGCGAATCCAAAGAAGTCGCTCACCGTATCAGCAGCGCCGCTAAGCCAGTCACCGATCCCAGAATCGCTAACAGTATCGACAATCCCAGCTCCATCCGACCCTGTGTCGGAAGAAAAGAAATCGCCAATGCCACCGAGAGCAGAAGAAACCCCGTCAGTAATCCCACCTCCGAAAGTGTCAGACGTAGGTGAGAAATCAAAAGCTCCTGCAAGCTCGGGGCTTGCGGAAGCAGCAGAAGTAAGAGAAGGAGTAGAACCGCCAGAAGAAAAGAGACTGCCGAACGCATCTTTGCCCTTCTTGAAGAGGTCAGAATTGGTGACTTGCCCAATCGCTTGCAGCGCTCCAAGACCAGTTGCAGCCTTGCCAAGGTTGGTGCCAGAGGTGCTCTTCTGACCTCCAGTCGCTTGCGCAATCGCACTCGCAACATTACCTTGCGTGGCAAGATTCTGTTGCTGTTGCTGAGAAATCTGCTGCTGCGCTTTCACCGTGGTGTCCGAGAGAAGCTTCTGCAGCTGCGCATTCACAACTCCATTGCCTCCACTTCGCGCACCAACTGAGTTGGAGAAGCGGGCTTGCAGGCCAGGAGTCTGACCAGCAAGTTGCTGCATGATGGTTGCAAGCTGTGCGTTCGGATCCACGCTCTGCAATTGAGCAAGCACACTTTGAAGGGCGGAAGTATCTCCAGTCCCCTTCGTAGTTTGCTGCGTGCCACCGAACAGTTTGAGAAGATCAGCGACCCCTGCAAGGCCACTACCTCCATCGACTCGTTTGGGATCTGCCATTTCTCTTCTCCTAACTTAGGCCGGACGGAAGCCGTTTTGGAACCAGCCTTGATTGAACAACGGAGTTGCGTTTGCTGCCGGAAGGGAAAGGAACTGGCCGCCAGAAACAACGTAGCCGCTACCGTTGATTGTGATTGCTGTGATTGGCGGAGGCAGTTGAATGTTCACAGTGCCGGTGGCCATGTTGGTAGTGTCGCTCATCTTCGGGCGATTATAACTCGCACAGAGTTGAGTGCCTTCCACATCATCAACACCAGTGATCTTGCCGTTGCTCACAGCTTTCACACCGCTCACTGCGAGAGTAACACTGCTCACGCCATTGGGAACAAGTACGTCCATTTGGACCTCCTAAATTTAAGCCAGTTTAAAGGGGCTCACATCTCTGTGGCCCCCGCGAATCAAGCCTTACGCTTGTCTTTCAAAGTGCGGCCCATCCACAAAAGATCGGGTGCCGTTCTCAATCCGTCCTCTCCAGCTGCCGCCCCACTGATTCTTGGGATCAAGACTCTCCCAGTACACTCCCAACGGTTTGATCTGCGCAGCGGTTGCAAGTTTCCCATTCAGGAAGAGATTCAAGTCAATCGCCAACTTCTTCAAGTGCATGGAGTTGCTGGTTTGACTTGCGCCCTTCTGAACGTAGATCGCCTGCTGTTCTGGAGTTCGAAGGACTTCTCCAAGAGAGAACTCAAATCCGAGTTCAAATGCTTTCGGCAGGAGAAGTGCAACATGCCGAGAGAATGCGAATTGCTCCTGAAGAAGTCCCATTTCAGTTACCTCCTTCCGAGTCCTTGATTGCGTTCTCAAGGCGCTGGCGAGAGATGTCATCTGCGGCTTGCAGTTCTTTCAGCTCTTCCAGCGTCAAGTCGCGACCTTCAGATTGAGCACGCTGAATCACTGCACCGATCTTTGCGGCTTGCTCAGTCAGTTGGAGCAGCAGTGCGATTGCGAGAAGGACATTTTCCGTGTTCATTTGGCGCTCCGAAGTTGAAGGAAGGACTGCAGTGCCTGCAGAATTGTCGTTGCGGTTGTGAGTCGAGATTCCGCACCATTCGGATCAGAAGTGTGCACGCTCACTGCGGTGTCAATTCCTGCTCGCGCCAGATCCGCTTGATCCTGCACATTGCGAGCGTCCTGATTCGTGATCTTCTTCGAGACCAGGAGTTCCGTAGTCGTGTTGCGCACTGCAGTCACCGTGCCGTATGCAACCGCAGCACGCTCATTGAAGGTCTTCGCTTCCGGCAGACCTGCCGTAGAACACCCAACAATTGCGGCCACGGCCACCATCGCTGCAGAATAGACAAGATTTTTCAGGCTCATTTCTTTTCTCCTTCAAGAGGTTTTGCTGGTTCAGGGGTGATGACGACAGGAGTGGCAATTGCGGAGTCGAGCATTGCTTCCTTCTGTTCTGGTGTGACTGGGATGTTCTGCTTGATGAGGCTAACAACCTTAATTGCAACCACCAAGATCGCCATGATGCTCGCATAGAGTTTCGGCTCAATGAGGTCTTGCAGGTCTGGAAGCACTGCGTAGACCGTACTCAGCACTGTTGCACCTACAGCGATCCACGTACTCCAGGTTTTCAGCTGCCTGCCGGGGGCAGGAATTAGCTCTGCCATGATTCTTTCCTTTCCTAGTTCTGATGGAAGTATGACGACACATGAAGATAGAATCCAGCACTTCCTAACCCGAATCCTACCGATTGAACAATCGACCCGACTGCAGCCGGTCTAGCAGCTTGAGCCAATCCACCTACTCCAAGATAGTAATACTGCCCAAACGTAGTTCCCGTGATTCCTTGCGTGTAGCCTTCCACAACAACTACGCGTCCGAATTCACCAGGATTGATTCCAAGCGGCTCGTCAACAATTCCGTGGCACGGCTTTGCACTCGTGCTTGCATCTGCAGGCTCGCCACAGATCTTCCCTCCACCATTCAGATAGAGGTGAACGAGAGTTCCAAATGGCAGAGAGATACCATCTGCAAGTACGTATGCAACTCTATGGTTCTGAGTGAGGATGCTTCCAAGTTGATTCCGCTGAGCAAGTTCTTCCTGACTGTACGTGACTCGACCACTTGCAATACTGACTGCTTGAGCAAGCGCATTCAGTGCATTGTAGACCGGCAGGAACTTCGAAAAGTCCTTGTTCTCCATCCCTGCCGGAGTCTGTGGAAGTCCTGTAGTGATCCCATAGTCTGGCATGTCTACTCCTTAGAAGCTGCCATCCACGCTTGCGTGGACGATTGGAGCACTCAAAGAGAACACGCCCTTCACAAAGAACGTGAAGTTCTTCCCAGTCACCATGTCGCATCCGAACTCTGCGTAGTCTTCAACTTGCTCTCGCAGAGTCAAAGTTTCAAACGTTTCCAGCGTCTTTCCATTCACGCTGCGAGCCACTGCTACCTGCCCCCCAGGTTGGAGACCATCCATCTCAAGTTCCTGCAGCGTTGCGAGTCGTGCGCGAGTCAGCTGGTTGCGTCCGATGATGATGAATGCCTCTGAATCATCATTGACTGGGTCTCTCCAATCGAGCACTGCAATTCGAATCTCTCCCTGATCCTGCAGGAATGCAATACTCTGGCGCGGGTAGGTCAGATTGCTGCTTGCAATCGTGGCAGTGTCATACGTCATGGGATCAATCTCATCATACGAGACGTCTCCAAGCATGTTGTAGGTGAGTTCGGCAGTTTCACTTCCGTATGAATAGAAGAAGCAGTCTTTGTGCTTAATCCGCAACTTGCCCCACCGCTGCAGTCCAATGTCATAGACTAGGCAGTAGCTGTAAACACCAGGATACGTACCGTAGCTAACCACGAGAAAGCGCTGGCCACAATACTGCAGCTTCACAAACATCTCGGTCGTGATTTCTCCTTCCTCAAACTGCAATGCTGCAGTGTCGAAAGTCTCAAGGAAGTGGCCACCCAAGAAATCCGTCACGTCAGGAAAGACAGGTTCCGCGGTGTTCAGCGTCAACTTCTGCATGCCACCCGTAGTGTACGCATAGATGCTGCCGACGCTTCCTTCACTCGCAACCTGTTCGAAACCTTCTACGCCCCCTGCATTCGAAATCTCCTTGAAGATCCAAGGGCTTGCAAAGTTGTTGGCGTTGTAGAAAGCTGCAACTGCGTTCTTCGTGGTGAAGATGATGTAGCCCCCGCTCATCGGGATGAGTGCGGTGATCACACCTTTGATGTCTTCTGGAATAGCGCTACCGGCTCCAGTAATTTCACCGTTCGCATAGACTTCAAAATTGAACGCAGCTCCATCCCACGGAGCCCAATAGACAGTCAGGTTGCTCCAAACCAGCAGGTACCCGTTTGAGGATGCGATACCAAAAATGTTCCCTTGACTAACAGGAAGGTTCTGAACGATGTCTGCCGAAGGATCGATTCCAATCGGTTTGAACGTCAGTGTCGCTGAATCCCACAGCAGCAAACTGCCGTCTTTTGTGATCGTGCTTGGCGGATCGGAAGTCAGACGCAGGCCGATTCGGCTGTAGCAGATTAAAGTCCTGCCTTCAATATACGCGCGCGTGACATGCGCAGTATCCACATGGAAGGCAGAAATTTCTGAGATTACATAGCTGTATGGAGTCCAGAGTGCTTGGTTCTGTACTCCTTGCCAATAGTCGTCACCGAGAGGAAGGACGTAATTCCAGCCTTTAGCTGGAGAGTAGAGGACAGTGCCTTCATTCTCATCTCGCAGAGGAAAGATTTGATCGAACATTTCCACGCCCCCCGTTGGGAGTGCGTGATCTGGTTCAAGCTTCTGCAGATAGCTTACGCTCTTCACCCCAGTGCTAACTGGAACGAAGTTCTCTCCGTAGATAATCTGCGGAATGTCGTAGTCTGTATTCTCTTCTGCCCCCATGTAGGCACGCACAGATTTACCTGCAGTGTCCATTGACGGAATTAGAGAAGCTCGCGAACCCCAGGAAGACACCAGGGGAAAGCGAGCTTGATTCATGCTGAGTTTGAAGCGCTGAACTGCCATGGTTGTCTTTCTTCAGAAGAACTTCTGCCAGACCATTAGACCGAAGGAGAATACGGCCCAACCGCCCCAGAACAGATTAATCCACTTGTCGACCTTCCTCTCTAGCTGGATGATCTGCAGATGGTGATTGGATCTGAGTGTGTTCAGCTCCGATTGGAAGGATCCCATCTGCTCTTCCAGCTTACCCATGCGAGTGCCCTGAGTGATTTGTCGCTCATCAATCAGTACGAGTTTCTGCACTGCTTCAGAGAGCTTGTCGATCTTTTGTTCGATCACGATGGCTCTCTCCTCGGAAACAGGTGTACTCATGCTCATGCCCCACTCGGATTTCCTACGGCAGCAGCTCCTTCCGGAGTAGCTTCTGCAACTCCTTGCTGCTCACGAGCAAGTCGCACTGCGCTGTCGATCAAAGCTTCGAGTGCAGAGATGTGTGCGAGAGCATGGCGATGCTTGCCTTCGAGTTCTGCAAATGCAAGATGCAGCTTCCCATACTCTTCCTGTACTTCCGTCATTGCCTTTTCGTGGGCACTGCGCTGCTCTTCCTTCTCAGTCTTCAGCTGCTCCACTGCTTTCAGAGCACCCGACTGGACATCAGGGAACCATTTCTCTAGCGGGAAGTCTCCTGCAAGAGAAATAGGAATGGCTGCTCCTGCCTTGCCAGCGATGAGCTTTCCATCTTCATAGATCAGCTCTTCCTCTGCCACGTGAGCACCAGTGACAACACCTTCGCGCCAACGAACCATGATTTCCGCTGGGAAGACTTTCTTTTCTACTGTCATGTTGACTCCTAAATGATCGATCAGCCGATGCGCCAGTTGGTACCGTCACTGAAGACGGGAACTCGATTTGCTCCACCTGAAGCTGCAATCGTGTTGAAGGTTGCTGCGTTCGCGTCAGAAACTGAAGCTCGCGAGTTGATCCAAGTCACCGCAGAAGGAAGAGTTCCTACTGTGTATGCACGGAAGATTACTGGAAGGTTGGTTGCTGCGAGAGCCCCACCAATTTCCACTGTACCCTGAAGCAGAGTTCCGAATCCAGCTCGCGGAGTCAGAACTGTGGCACCTGCGCCAGTTTGCTCCAAGATCGAGTCGTCTGAGTCTCCACCGATTGAACCGAGTCGAAGTCTGCGATCACCTGCAGCACCTGCAATTCTGAATGCATAGCCAGGACGAGGGAAAGCAGTCAAGTGCCCTGCAGGATCATAGCCAAAGCGAGCGTACGAAGTTCCTGCTGTGTCTCCGAAGTGCAGAAGTTCTGCGAAGAAAGACTGATTCGTGAGAGACCTGACACCCCAGTTGTTTGTTGCAACCGAAGCGCGCGTCAGATTCCCAATGTCCATCCCAACCAAGCTGCCGATTGCACCGGCACCAAGCGGGTTGTTTAGAGAGATCAGCTTGGCTGCTGTGATCGTGCCAGACTGGTGATCCAGCTGAGACATTACGGCAGAATACTGCGCGAGAGTCGCACCAGGATTCAGGACGCAATGGAAGTAGGCTTGCAGCGAATTCCGATGGTCAATGAGTCCAGCCAGCGTGGGATTATCCCCGACGAGAGTTGCGTTGTCGTTGAAGCCTGCGCTGCCAATCAGCGGATCTACGTTGTTTCCAGTATAGTCCAGACGCGTACCTTCCAAGTACCCGTATGCGCCCTGATTGTTGATCGTGCGATTGGCGAAGAAGCTAGCGAGGGGGTAATCGCTCAGAACTCCAGGAGAAGACTGAAAGCGCGTAGCCTTGATTGCTGCACCGAACCCCGTAGTCAGCAAGAGTGCGAGCGCAGCTGCAGACTGGCTGTCTGGAATAACTGCGACAGGATCGCCACTACCGTCGAATCCAAGAAGCGTCCCTGCGCGAGACGCTGCATCCGGAAGTGGAGCAACCGGAGTAGCTTCCGGAAGGAAGAGAACTTGAGAGACTTTCTGCTTGATCGCTCGAAACTCGGGAGCAGCAGTTTTGACTTTCTTATCCCCAGTCGGCTGGCTCGTCTGATTGACGTCTGGAACGTACGTTGCCATGAGAGTTCCTTAGATTTTACGCGTGAGGTGCGAAGTAACTAGCATTTCTTTGAAAGGAACAACAATGTCTCGCATCGTCGTTGCTGCAATCTCTTGGAAACCGCTGCGATTCCAAACAATCGCTGCAGCCCACTGTGCAATCTCTTCGATGTACATGTCCGCGATCCACGAAGCGTAACCGCCGGTCGTGACGATCGGGTTCTTGTAGTAGAAGAGACGGAAGGTTCCTGTCTGGGAAAGCACGCGAGCAATGATACTTTCTCCGAAAAGCGTGAAGTGGTGATTGTACACTTCATTGTTCTCATCCCAAAGATTCTTGTATTCCAGCACATGCTCGAAATTCTCAGTCGGGCGAGCGCTGGAAACATCCCAGCTTTGTGCGAAGTCAGGAGTGCGCAGCTGCGGCACATCCCCATAAATATTTGGGATGGTAACAAAGAGTTCATTTCCAACCAGGGGCGTGTAGGTGAAATCCCACCATGCCTGATCCCGGTTGAAGAAGTCAACTTGGTGAGCACGAACCGTGGCTTGTTTAACCGCGAGCTCAGTCAATCCCACCAGCTCAGGACGCTTGGTGAGTGCAATAACTTGATCGCGGACTTGAATAAACGTGGCCATGTTCGTGCTCGAGAGTTGCTATTTAGACGGTCGGCTTACCAAGACCGCCAAGAGCGACAGGTTTCGCAACTGCGGGCGAGACCGCAACTTCCTTCACCGGCGAGGGATTCTGAAGTTGATTCTCCGTGCCAGGAGTGGGAGCCAGAATCGCACTCGTGGTGTTCACACCAACAACTGCGTCACCAGCCGGTTTCGCAGCTTCTTCCGCAACCGCCTTCAGTTCAGCAACAACAGCACGATTGGTCTTCGTGAAGACCATACTGCCTTGCTTGTCTGCGATCTTGTCCAGGAAGGCGATGATTTCTGCATTCTTGGTGGAGTATTGACCACCCAGGAATCGAATCGCTGCACCGTCCGGCATGTGCGTTTGTGCGCCCGGAACTTGGTGGTAGTACACCCGCACGTCAGGATCGTTCAGATCCAGATCAGGATTGATTTGTTCACCGACGCGTTTCACTTCGTCATCGGACACATAGTTTGCAGAGTTCAGCATGAGTTTCTCCTTGAAACAAAAACGAAAGAAAGGGAGCCGAAGCTCCCCTCCCCAACTTAGCCAGCAGCAGCAGCCGTGAAGTTGTACAGGATCCCGAACGCCGCCGGGTTTTTGATCAGGCAAGTCAGCTCAGTGGTGAGCGTGCCACCTTGAGCATCAATGCCGTTATCAACTTGCACACCGCCACGAGCGTTGTAATCCGTAGCTTCCGTGCGGCGCAGATACGCCAGCGAGAAAGCATTCAGATCAACAATCACTGCCATCTTGGCCCAGGTGGAAGCACCACCGTAAGCGTTGAAGAGCGGATGTTCCACGATTTCAAACGTACCACGCGGAGTGCGGATCGTATCGATCTGCAGACCCCAAGAAGTGATACCGCTGTCGATCATGTAAGTCGAGTTCAGTCGAGCGATGTTGTGAATCACACGACGAGCCGAGCCACCAACAAACATCGTGCGGATGTTGCCAGTCTTAGGATCGGTCACGGTTTGAAGCGTGGGATCCAGAGCAGCTTCGAACTGAGTCCAGTTCGTGGTTGCACCGAGAGTCACAATGTTGCCAGGAGCAGCAGCAGTGATGCGACCAACAATGCCTTCCATCGTGTGGAACGGTTGACCATTCCGCGTGCCGAAGAAGCGTTGACCCCAGAACAGCGCCTTTTCAATTGCGAGTGCGTGGAGAGTTGCGCAGTCATTCTTGCTTTCCGCAACCATGCCGTCACCGGCAATCATGGTCATGGCAGCAAGCGTTTTCGTCACTGCCCAGGAATTGCGGAAGATCTGGGTGTAGTTGACGTAGCGAGTTGCGATGATGCTCACAGCTTGCGGACGCAGCGAACCTTCTTCGAATGCATTCCCGATGGAATACAGAGCAACTGCCGAAGCAATCGCACCTGCAGCAACCGAACCAACACCGCGACGCACAACAAGTTGCACGTTACTAGGCACCGATTCAATCAGCACAACTTCACCGGTGGTGTCTGCACGAAGCATGTCACCAACCACCAGATCAGCAGTGCTGGTCACAGGGAAGACCGTCGTCACACCATCTGCAATGGGAGCAGACAGAGTTGCGAACGGGAAGATCATCGTCTTCGTGAAGTAACCGTGCTCGATGTTCGATGCGGTTTCATCAGTCAGAAGAGCGGTCAGTGCGAACAGCGGTGCCGACCCGTTCGGCATGATCCGCGTGATGTACTGAGAGAAGGAAATCTTCGCGAGGTTCTGCGGAAGACTTGCGGTAGAGAGAAGACCGACAGCCATTTTTAACTCCAAAAAGTTGAGTGTGAATTAGTTCTGATCCGTACTGTCCCAAGCAGTCCAGTCAACTCCTTGCGGTTCCGACGCTTTCTGAGCTGCTTCTTGCTTGGGCTTGAGGATCATTTCAGCAAACTCAACGAAGTTATCTTCGCCAAGCCGCTGAACTTCTTCGGGAGACATCGTGGGATTTGCTTTGGCAATTTGCTTGGTAAGCGATTGCAGCATCGTCTTTCCGACCGGGTGCTGAAGCGCTGGATTTTGACTAGTTTGATTGCGGAGCTGGTAATCACGCACACGCGAATCAAGTGAGCTGGTGATCCGTTCACCACCTGTGCGCACCCCATGTTCAACCATACCCTGCGTCATCTGAATGCTGCTTGACATGCCAGCGCGCACAGCTGCATTCAAAAGATCCGGCAGGCTGGAGAAATCACCAGCTTGGAACTTCGTGGTGTGTTCTTGCAGATTCACGCCCTGCAGGAAATCCATGCCTTGCACAGAAGTATTGATCTTGTCCGGAGTCACGTCACCCCAGAGAGATGCATTCTGCTGCTGCTGCATTTGCTGCTCACGAGTCAGCACTTCCTTCGAAGGAGTCAGCAGCTTCTGCAGATTGTCCAGCGGATTCGCGGGATTGCCAGAACTCTGGAGTTGCGAATTGGCGGGATTGTTCATTTGACCCTGAGCAGGACCACCAGAACCATTGCCATTGTTGGCCGGATTATGTTGCTGTCCTTGCGGAACGGGTTGCTGCTGCTGTTGCGGCTGCATTTGTTGCGGTTGTTGTTGCGGGCGACCGAGAACGCCTTGAAGGAAACCCATGATACTATCCTTTGAGAAATGGAGGGGAAAAGGTGGAGTTACTGATGACTAGCGGGGGATTCTGGAGGATCTTCTTCCGTTGGGATTGGAGGAGTCAACTCCGACAGGAGTTCTTGAAGCACTTCTAGCCGTGACTTCGCGCACTCGTGTTCGATTACTGCAACTTGCAAATTCAGTGTGGGATCGAATCGAAACTCCAACACTGCTTTCGCGTAAGCTGCAATCTTGTTCTGAAGGAAGAAGTAAGTGTAGGCAGAGACCGCTCTCGCCTTCACATCTTCATCCGGTTCCAGCTGAACTTCGCTGAATGTATTTGCGTACTGTTTCATTGCGCACCCGATTGCGGTTGATTCTGCGGAAGCTGCTCAGGTGGGACGGTGTTTTCTGCCGAAGCTTGCTGAGCTTGCAACTGCATGAATTGCTTCTGCTGCGCTTCAGTCCGCTTGAAGTTATTCATCCAAGTGGCGCCTTGAAGTTTCATCCAGTAGAGGAACATTCCGAAGATGTCATATTGCGCCATCGCAACCGGGAGAGCCTGCGCTGTCTGCATGAAAACCATCATTAGTTCAGGACTCGCAATCTTCTCCATCGGAAGCACGCCATCCGTGAGTTTGAACTCCATCTGCTGCTCGCGCATCTTCACAGGATCGATCGCAACTTCTCTTGCTTGATCACGATTCAGCAGTTTTCCTTGTGGCTGGTGCATCAAAATGTTGCTCTTGATGGTCTCCTTCACAGGAGTCATAAATTGCTGCTCGATGCTCATACTCACAAGTTGCTGACGTGAGTTGGAGTTCTGCATGGTCTGCGTGAACTCTGTGCGCGTCTTGTTCCCCTTCTGGAACTGACCACGATCCACCTTATTCTGACCAGCGGCGCTGTCAGCCATCTGGCTAATCATGTCGCTCATCTGAAGGTTGGTGTTTGTGCCGTCTTCGCGGAATGGGATTTGGAAGACTGCCTTCCCGATATCATCTCCCTTGAACTGGCTCGCATTTCGAAGTGGAATACGCGCAACCGCGCTGGCAGGGTCAATGTCTGCTTTGTTGATGAAGCGCTCATTGTAGATCAGGCGGTCGAAAACTTTCCGACGCTGCGCTTCCAGCGTGACATTCCAGAGAGCGCTGCTCATATCTTGGAATGGAAGCGCCGTATCCAGCATGGATTGCGTCTGATACCCCAAATCATCTTCATAGGGCTGCATGATGAAGACAGGAAGATAATCATGCGTGGAGACAATCTCTTCCACATAGATCACCCACTGCCAATTCACAATGATCCCGTAATACATCGTGGGTTTGTTTCCTTGGCGCCCAAAGTCACTTGGAAGCGCGCGGCAAACAAAGTGAGTTACGAGGTAGTAATCCTTGTAGTTGATTCGATCACGCGTACCGGCTGGTTCCATGTTCGCCCACTGCAGCCAATTGGTGCCTTGCTGAGTCAGATTCGTGACATTGAGATACGGATTGATTTGCGGCACGTAGTAGTTCGTGGCCGAATTGGAGTTCCCATTCGTGCCCTGGTAGCCAGATTCAAATGCTTCCTTCAGATTGCTGGTGCGTTCTGAATCCAGCGTGTTCACGAAGCGCTTGAATGCCATACGCGACATGAGTTTATTCCAGCCGAATGCTTCCCCTTCTTCATGGTGCTTCGCTGGCAGAACTCGAAAGTCCATAAAGCAGTTGTAGACGTCAATCGCTTCAATGGCGTTCGCACCCACAACCGCTCTATTTACTGCCGACTTTCCCGCTGCGGATTCACTGGTGCTGGTGCTGATCTGCGAAATCTGCGTACGTTTCCACGGCACAAACGCAGGTGCGAAGTTGTGCTTGAATCCGTTGCGGAAGACTTTGATTAGTTCACGGCTCCAGCCGTTCAGCGTGGAGTGGTTCCCAATTACAGTTTCCATCTGAGTTGCGGCATCCATGTTCTCAGGCGTGCTCACCACACCGAAGATTGGATAGCTGCTCAGATAGACTCCAGTCTGATAGGCCACTGCCGATTCGATTTGCGGCATCACGATTGGAACGTTGATGTCGTGAATCTTTCGCTTGGCACTTCCAGTCAAGCAGCTCTGAATTTCTCGCACGCGACTTGCAGTCTGATCCAGCTGCATCTGATACGCGCGGTCACGGAACTCCAGCATGTTGCGGAAAGTTCCAATGTCGTTTGCGCATCCTTCTGCAAATCGCTTCGCATACTGCAGGAAGTACGTTCGCTGGTGAATGTTCAATCCGCCGAGAAGACCGCTGAGGTCCGTGGGTGCTGTTGCCATTTGGGAAGTTCCTGGTTAGGAGGGTGGGAATTAGAAGCTCATCTCAATGTCTTCCGTGTGAGTTGCTTTGCTTCCCTCACGGCTGCTGACATCGAAGATCTTACGGATGATGGCATCTCCATGGTCGCGGAGAATCTCTTCCACATAGCCGATCGGATCAATGATGTCGTCCTTGTTCTGAACTTTGAGCGGATTCCACTCCATGTACTGTGCAATGACAAGCGAGCGCACTCTGGGATGGAGGTAGATTTCGGGATAGCCAGTCTCCACACTCGGGATGAGTTTGAGATAGCCTTTCTTGATCCGCGTATTCTTTGCAACTCCCTTCGGACTCACAGGGAGGAATTCGAATCCAGTAATCACACCGATCTTATTCAGCTCAGGTGTCTTGCAGAACTCTTCAAACCAGAAGAGCAGAGTGCTCTGATAAGCCACGTCCTCCACAAAGATCGCTCTCGTGTTCCGCTCCAGCCCCATCTCAATTGCTTTTCTGATGGTGTCCACTGGAGAGAAGGTTCCGAAGAGGATTTCATCCTTGATTGGGATCCCATCCTTCACTTCGTAATGGCTGATCGTGCAGTCATCTCCAGTCTTCTTCCCGCTGGATGGATCGATCAGGATGAAACTTCCCTCGCCTTGATCATCCGTGAGGAAGTGATCTGGCGGATGTGCGATCTTGTTGGGATCAATACCAGAGCTCAGTGCGATGTCAGTGCTGTTCAGAATCTCAGTGATGAATGCTTCGGGATGCCCCATTGCCGTGTCTGATTCGAACTCTTCCAGCAGTTCATCAATCGGCTTGAGTTCTTCCCAGAGTGAATCACCTTCTGCAGTGATCCCACCCACAATCAGGCTCGTCCATTCCTTGTTCTGCTTCAGCTTCGCAAGGATGCAATTCTGCGGGTACATGTTCCCCACGTAGATGAAGGTGCATCCGAATGGGCTTCGTGCCTTCATTAGCGTGGTGGTCATCCAGAGGGAGAGAGCATCTGCAAGCTCTTTGTTTGGTGCATCTTCCCGCTCTTGAATGTCGTCCATTACCATCACATCAGGGCGAGAATTCTTGCGGTTGATGCCTCGAACGGAAGTTCCAGCACCTGCAGCCCACAGAATGATCTGGCGACCTCGGAAGTGAAACACTTTCGTTGCGGCTTGGTTCACCTCGACTGCTGCGTCCCAGTGCCCAAAGACTTTCCGCACGCTTGGAGCACTCAACATGTCACAAATGTCTGCAATGATGTTGATTGCTTTGGCTTCTGAAGCGCAGACTACGAGAATGAACTTCTTGTGGCTGAATAGAATGTACCAGACACAGAGGATCTTGATGAAGGTGGTTTTGGCGAATCCACGCGGAATGCCAATTGCAAACTTCTCCACTCGCTTCGCGAATTGCGTGAGTAGATGGAAGAGCACCACATAGAAAGACGGGAAGGCGAAGAGGAAATCCGCACCCATCACAAGTGCGGCTAGAAAGTTGAAGTCTGCTTTCGCAGTCGCTGCTGCCTGAGATGGCGAGACCGCATATTCCTCTACGCTCACAGATCCTCCGATGTCAAGAGTCCGATCTTGCGAACAGACTTCTTAACGGGTGCAATGCGAGGAAGGAAGTCTGCTGCATGCTCACGCCCTGCAACTTGCAATTGATCCTTCAGCTTCTCAACTTCCAGCACTCTTGCGGCACTGGTGTTTGGATCCAGCTTGAGTTCCTTCCGCTTCGCAATGAGATCCTCCAAGTTCTTCGGAGTTGCACTGACCATGGTTTGTCCTTCCACTTCCACAATCTCGCCCGCTTGATTCTGCAGATAGCGCGGCACGATTGCTGTTGGAAGAAGGATGTTCACAATCACTCCAACTCCCTCACCGACCGCTGCGACTCCTTTGTCCCGCCGGCGCTTCGCTCCATCCAACACTCGAAACGCCTGCAGACTTTGCTGCAAGTTCGCATAGGGAAGTTTCGCATCAATCTTGTCCAGTGCTGCTTCAGTCGCACGATCCAACTTTTCATCGTAATTGGCATCCTTCAGACTCAGCTTGCTCTTCGCTTCTGCAAGCTCGTTCTTGAAGTCTTCATCATCTAGGAGTTGACTGATGTAGCTTTCTTCCACGCCAAGCGCGCCTGCAACTGCAGACTGCTTGATACCTTGTGCAAGATATTGGAGGGCTTGATCTTTTGCAAACATTTGGAGGTCTCCAAGGGCCAGGAGTTAGAGGTATTCTGGCGGCAGGTCCAATTCTCCCTCCCCAGCGAATCTTCACTTCCTCTAAGTTTGTAATTCTGTAGGCTTATTGGAAAGTTTAGAAATTTTCTTTGGATGCCTTTAGGAGATACGACATCCACCCACCCAAAAAGGCCTCTCCCCCCATGAGATTGAATGGGAATCAGAATCAGAACACGAATGAGTCGCATTCGCATTCAGGATCGACTTGAGATTGAGATGCGTTCTCATTTGGGAGAGTTAGATTGGATGATGGATGGATTGGAACTTACAATTTGTTGCATCTTCATTGTTGACTTTCTTTGTTTGAAGGATTAAACTCTCTTTGTGTTTTGAATCTTTCAACGAACGGAGTGATACATGCGAAACGTGATGCAAGTGGTGAAGCGGGTGGTGTGGCGTGCCATTTGCGCAAAGTTCGGATTCACAATCCACAGCGATGAATTCAACCACACGCATTACACGATGGATTGGAAAGAAGCACTGGAATGGATGCGGATGTATCCGTGCGATGACATGGTGAACGTGTGCTATCGTGGTCAGCGCGTGGCAATTCGGGGAGTGTGAGAATGCAAGTAATCATCTTCCACAAGCAGATTCCGTGCTACAATCGCAGAATGGAAATCATCGCACAACACGCATTCTATTGGATGCAGGCAGAGATTCCGTGTAAGCTGGTCTAAGCAGAGTTCTAATCAGTGGGTCTAAGTTAGTTTGGACTCACTCACTAGCACTGTCGCTAGATTGTTCGGAGGAACACATGATGTCGCAATCGCAATCGCACTATCAAGTCCACATCAGCCAAGAGAGCACCGTTGCAAGCACTAAGCTTGGGGAAGTGGCAATCTCTGCAAGCTGGAAGCAAACCAGCAACCAGAGCCGCAAGGTTCGGGGAATCTGCATTCCGATGGAATGTGTGAAGGCGCCTGAAGTCCCGGAAAGTTTCCGCGCACTGGTGGAAGCTGTGCTCATGAGTCAGGCAACGGAAGTTCTGAAAGCCTGGGTGAATGACGGGAATGAGGAAGTGTTTGAGGTGAAGCAAGAACTGTTCGAGCGTCCGAATCTGGTGCAAAGTTATCTGGATGCGGGCACCAATTGGATGTCTGCTAGCGAGCTGGAAATCTGCTTCACTGCAAGCGCAACCTGGAAGCGAATCAGCGGTCGGGAAGAATTCAAAACGAACAAGACCTATCAAGCAACCGCAAGCAAGTTCAAGGACAAGATCCTGAAGCTCAGCGGGAAGGCAACGAAGTTCGATCCGGTGCAGTGCGATAAGCTGCTGGTCACTCTTGCAGAAGAAGATCTGCAGACTCCCTTTGGCGAGTTCGTGGCAACGCGACTGGCAAGCATCAAGAAGCTGGAACAAGAGGAATTGGATCTGAGCTGCCTCTAAGTGGTCTAGAGTTCTGATAGTGCTCTAGGGAGGAAACTCTCTAGAGCATCAGTCAGCATTCTTGAGGAACAATGCAGGGGGCATGTATCAGTGTATCATGTATCATCTCGGTGGGGTACCTCACACCCTCTGCCCTAATCGCTCCCTATTGTTGCCTAACTATTCCCCTGTCTAGACTTATAGAGTTATAGGGGGTTATGTCTTTAAAGTCTTAAAATTAAAGCACCCCTAAATTAAGGCAAATACAAATAGCCTAACCCAACAATAACCACACAGCCCATTCTAACTTTCAAGGATTGACGGAATGGGCATGCATGGGAGGGGGTAGAGGATTATGATACATGATACATCGATACATATGGCCCCTATTGAAAGTTTCTTATTCTAGTGAAAGGTGAAGATGGCAAAATATCAAACGGTAATCGAATTCATTGCAGGCGACTCCAAAGATAGTTGCTTTGTAATGACGAAATCAAAGAAAGATGCGCAACACGTATGGGATGTGTTGAATCGTGCGTTCTTCACAATGGTCACCCCGAGGCCTGAGTATTTCATGGATCCAGCTGCAAAGATGTATAAAGACAACCAATCGCCAGAGGAAAACTAATCATGATCGAACCGAACATTCAACCAGACTTTTCCATTGGTGATGTTGTGCTTGTGACCTGTGGAGAATACAAAGGAGCGGATGGAGAAGTCATCGCTCGATTCAGCGTGCAGGGAGGAATGATTTATCAAGTAAGTCTGCACGATTACGGAGTAGAAACCTTCAGGCCTGAATGGATCAAACTTCTCATTCGCGCAAAGAAGAAGCTTTGATTTACTTCTCACCAGGGTATTGACAGAGGGAGACTTCTGTGATACCCTGGTGCGTTCGTTGGTTGGTGTGAGGAATGGGAATAGGCAGTGAGCGAGAGGCTGCCGACGGCACAGCCGGAGGCGGGTGTTCAGGAAATGCGCCACCTTTATGCAGCATAAATCCCACTGTTCCCATTCCTCATAACATCAGTTTGAATCTCTAACTGAACACAGCGCAAGAAAGGCAGGAAGTCTCAATGTCTGAAATCATTGAACATTATTCTAGGATGTGCTTTCGCTATGCAGGCCTTGCAGCCGCACATAAGAAGAATGCAAAGTCTAAGAAGTGGAATAAACAATATCAACAGCAAGATTGGGAATACTATCTGATGAATGAAGCTCAGGTTATTCTCTATGCTGAACGTTTGATGAAACGACTGGAAGAAGAAATGAATCTTCCGTTGTTGGTTAAACTCTTCAAGGAAGGGAGCGTGAAATGAATGCATTGCGTGCACTGTATAATTGGATCGTTCGCTATCTCACCACTCCGATTCTGACTCTTAAGGCAATGCCTGAGTTCACGGAGAGTGAGTTTGATTCCCTTGGCATTTAAATAGGAGAAACTAATTATGAATATCTGGCACAAGCTTGCAGAAGAGGCTCTGAATGGAGTGTTTCAATCTCCGGTCCCTGTGAGTGTTTGTGGGAGACTCAACTTTGACTATCCAGGGATTGAAGGTGCAAAGCTTGGAACGCACTTTCTGACCTGCAAGCGTGGCATTCAAGACAAGTTTTACGATGCTACTCCCGAAGAACAATGTCTCTTCCTTCTGTTTTGTGGAGAATCGTATGAATCTGTATAAACTCACTCGCGATGGCAAAGATATGGGTCAATGCCATGCTGATGATGAAGAAGATGCAATCTGGATCATGATGACTCGGAGAGGTTATCCGATGAACTATGTTGAACGTGCTAAGTGGCAAGCAGAGGAAGCAGATCATGACTAACATTTTCCACACTCTGGCGGAAAAGGCATTTGAAGGACGGTATCTTCTTAATACTGCCTTCTGTATGTCAGAGGATCTCATGCCTTATTCAAACGCACTCAGATTCTGGCAGGATTGGGTAACCTGTGCAGTGAATTCAGCTGAGTTTTATGAATCCACAAACTCAGCTGAAGAACAAGCCCTCGCACTTCTTTTCATTGGAGAAATGTATGAAGATTCGAAAGATTAAGAAAACACTCACATGGAATGTTCGTTGCTGCCATTCTTGGATTGTGAGTCTTTGTAATGGAACTCAAAAACCATGGCGTAACTCCCAACGTCGTATCATTCATGCAAAGGGAATCAAATGAATCTCTATGAACTTGCACATCATCCGGAAGCATGGAATGTAAATCAACTCGGAAATAACGAACAGGAGGTGAATCATTGTTGGTTTGGTCACGCGGATAACTCTACAATGAAACAGTTCTACATGTTGATTGAATTACATGAGAATGTTGCCAATCACACAGATGAGAATGAATTCCGCATGCATCTCCTGTTCGTATACTTCGCAACTACTGATGAAAAGGAATGGCCGTGAAAACCTCTGAATTCCTCAAGCGAGCTAAATCTCTCATTGATTCACCTGAGAAGTGGACACAAGGTGTGTGCGCTAGGAATATTGACGGTAAAGAAGTAAGTGTTCATTCTCCTTCAGCAGTTTGTTTCTGTTCTGAAGGTGCAATTCACGCGGCTACAAATCAGTTTAATATCAAACAACGAGCTAATAAGTATGCAATGTTGCAATCTGCAGTCGGATCAAACCTAGAAGTCTTTGAATATAATGATTCCCACACCCATGCAGAAGTAATGCTCGCATGGGATAAAGCAATTAGTTTGGCTGAAAGTGAAGGAGATTAACCCATGGGACTGCAAGATATGGTCAATGAAATCATGGAAGATGAAGTAACACGTAAAGGCTTTCTTAAGGAGAATCCATTGAGCACTAAACAACACCCTCACGCCGATATCCTCCGTGCAATTGCAGATGGTAAGGAGATTCAGTACCAAGATGATGCTTCTAATGAGTGGCACAGCTTCGACCCTAGCCAGGAAATGAGCCTCCTCAATCAAAATAGCTATGTCATGCTCCGTATCAAACCGGAAGTGAAAACTGGTTGGGTTGGAATTATGAAATCTTCTTCAGACCATGCTCCAGTAACTAATATTTATCCAACTAAAGAACGATTGTTTGGCGCCCATACTGCAGGACAACTGCAAGCCATTAAGGAGATCACCTACACTCCCGGCGAAGGACTCTGAATCTCTCTAGCTAGAGCCTAAACAATCAGCCATTCTCTCTGAGTGGCTTTTTGTTTGTGCTTGAATAGGTCAAGTGCATTCTCTGAAAGGAATCAATCATGACACCGAAAGAAGTTCTCATTGCGGGAAGGTTGCGGATTCAGTCTGAATCAGCGTGGACTCGGAATAAGTACGCAAGAAACGCGCTTGGTGCGGCAGTCGCATCCACGCATCCAAACGCATGCATGTTTTGTTGCCTTGGTGCAATAGATCATGAGCTGACATGGTCTGAAGATCGAGCAGATGCTGCAAGTTGTCTGTTAAAGGCAGTACGTAAACTGCACAAAAACAAACCCGCAGTTTACGGTGTGCCTGAATTCAACGACGATCCAGCCACTACGCATGATGACGTCTTGCGAGTGTTTGATCTTGCAATTGATCTTGCGCGTGAAGCGGAAGAAGCAGCAAAGGAGAAGCAAGATGGAGCAGTCTAAACTCAACCGAGTGCTTGCGGTCGTGCTTGCGGTCTCAAGTGTGAGCTTCAGCCTCAGCGGTTGTGCATCTCTTGAGCACAACATGCACACAGCGCCAGGAAAGCAACAAGTTGTGCCGCTCTCTCCGCCAAAGCAAGTCCCGAAGCAAACTCAGAATGAACGGATGCTGCTTGCCCTTCAAGCTGAGAATCCAACTAAGTCTGCAGCATGGGTGCTGGATCAGTTCGTGATCTATCTCATGATGAAGAATGGAGGGCTGTGATGGAGTATCTGGACTACATCGGCCACCTGATTGCCACTTGTTTTGCAATCCTATTAGTGGCAGGAACAGGATACTGCTTGTACATCATCGGGTGTGCCATCTGGGGGAAAAAGAAATGACCAAATACCAGCGCCAAAATCAACAGAACTCTCAGCGCCCTTTCCGCCACACAAAGTTCATTGAGACGCTAGACAATTGCATCCTTGTCTGTCTCTTGATCTTCTGCTTCTACTTGGTCTGGGATGCGCCCACAGTAGTGCAGTGGTGGAAAGCAACTGTCTTCAAGAGCAACTAGGAGAAACTCATGATTGAATGGATCAAATCTCTTTTCTGCATGCATGTGTGGAAGGAAGTCAAACACATCAAACTCCACGCACAAGACGCCCCAGATACCTACGTTGGGGATGAATACATCGTGCGCTGTGAGAAGTGCGGCCGCATGAAAAGCTTTCGATTCTAAGGAGATCTGAAATGAACAAGCCGAATAAAGGCTGGAGCGATGCATTCGCACAGCTGCCAGATCTTTTCCAGATGGATGCAGCGGCAACTGCATTGAATGGTCAGACTGTTCGAGTGGACAAAGTGCAGGATTCAGTCTGCTACACTCCAGTAGTTGACACTGCACAGATCACTCAGATTTATCTCCAGCGGCCAAGCAACTTGGCAACTTGGAAGCTCGGCCAGTGGTTCGCAGCAGCACACAAAGACAAGCTCTCTTTTGAAGACAAGCGGCAACTAAGTCTCTGTGCCAGCGGGCAGGAAACGAAACTTCTTATCGTGCGGAAGGGATACAATCAGTTTCCACTGCACGTTCTCACAGACTTTAATGCGCAGAAACTGCGCGAGGGGAACAAGGAATGAAGTGGCTTGTAAGTTTTCAGGGGCACTACCTCGGCGGGTTTGCAATCGTGCACGCACACACGAAAGAGGAAGTGCCGGATGCATTGAGAGTGTTTCTTCAAGAGGAGGAAGAGTTAGCTTTGCTCGCAAAGATCGACTTCACCGATCTTGACATCCAGCAGATCACAGGTAAAGACATTCTCATTTGGGATGGAGACTACTAGATGAAAGCGCACCAAAGACTTTGGGAAGAGGCACTGAAGAAAAATGGAAGAAGTTGGTGGAGATTGGAACTTGGACTTGAAATTGGGCCATCTGAGTGGTCAGAAATCAGTGAGGATTGGTGGCAGTCAGGCGGCCGCAGCGTCTGCAATCGCCATCATCCCAACGATGTCAACCGAATGACCATGCTCTTCTTCGCACTCATGCTTGGCGACCCGTATTCTGAATCTCATTGCATGCGGATCGAAGTCTGAAAGGACTGCAGATGTACTACACACCGAAACTCTCAGCTGAAACTCTCAAGAGTTCCAAGCTTCTCACACAAACAATCCGATGCCACAATTCTGGATTCCCTCTCGGAGAACTCCAGATCAGCATCATCGAAGGCCAACTCAGCTATTTGGAGGCACACAATGATGCGATCTATCTCCATCCGTTCTACAGAACTTCGGCTAGCGTGCTACTCAAGAAGCTTGAGGATTCTCTCCATCAAGCGCAAGGAAACGGGTGGGCGTGTAGTCCTCAAGAGCAAGATCGCCTTCGCCTCCTCGTCAGTGCAACCATGTACTGTTTGGGTTCCCTCAAACAAGAAGGTTACTCTCTTCCATCATTTGCCGTTGCTGGTGGAAGTGCGGGACGACTTCTTGCCTTGGCGAAATGGTACTTCTTTCTTTCTTCACAGCGGCTGGAACTACCTCAATATTCAGTCGGGCCAAAAACTGAAAACGCGCAGTGGGAGAACTTCAAGCACTGGCTCGATGCGGCGTTCCAAGTTCGTGAGGACTGGGGCAAGAAAGCAAGAGTTCTTGAACAAGAAGCGCAGCAGCGACTCTACGACGAGAACGTAAAAGACATCAAGTCGCATGAATCTCTCAAGCGCATTGACTTGAACAAGGTTTGGAAGTGGATTGCTAATCAGATGGAAGATCATGTGGCGAGTGGAAGACTTGTCACGATGAAGGATCTTTGGCTGAACGGAGACTACAAAGCACACGAATGGCTTTCTGATGATGTGGATGATCTGCAAGAACTTCTGGTGAAGCATTGTGACTGCGGAAACGACATCATGTTCTTCATCAACAATCGACTCAATGGGATTCGTGCCCTGATTCGAGACTTCTATTCTGGCTTCACTCTGCTTGGAACATCGGATGGAACGGGACCGGATGAATTCGATGGTGCGCAGACTGAACAGGAAGCGGCACTGATTAAAGGATACGATGACAAGGTGGAGCAGCTGGAATCTTTGCCGCCGAAACCGCAGAAAGAAAGCTTCACCTCAGTTGTTCTCTTCATCCGTGCGGAAGCAGAATGGAATATTCTCAAGCGCCGTTGGGATCAGAAGCAGCAGAAGCCAGATTCCCAATGAACACAGCGGCACAACCCTAGGAACTTTCAATGGCCCTCAAACCATCAATCCAAGCGCTTCTCGATCAAGCCAAAAGAAATCATGCGGCACGATTAGAAGCAGCGCTTGCAGCCGGCAGCACGCCAACATCGGCGGTCGGATCTGCAGTCCTCCAACAAGTTAAGGAACTCCATGTCAAATCCGCGCAGCCCACTAAGCACTCCATCTTGGGTGCTTCAGGATTCACTCCTTCAACGGGTGTTAGCCTCAACGAAAAGCAATCAACCGCAGTTGAACTCGCAATCCGAGGCAAAAGCATCAATCTTATTGGTGCAGCAGGTACAGGAAAAACTACAACAACTCGAGAAGTCATTGCACAACTCGTGCGACTCCCACACATTTCTCAGCTTAGTGCAGGCACAAAGCATCTTGTTAAAGACGCACCGGGAATTGTTGTCATTTCTTTCACAAATAAAGCAGTAAACAATCTGAAGAAGTTCCTCCCGCAAGAACTCCAGCTGCACTGCATGACTTATCACAAGGTGCTGCAGTATGGTCCTGTTCGCTACCAGAATGAGCCTGGGAATCCTGCAGGTGGAAGCACGATGCGATTCGAGCCCCACTATACAGAAGACAACAAGCTTCCTCACATCTCTTGCGTGATTGTGGAAGAGTCTTCCATGGTGAGTGAAGAACTTCATCGCACCTTCCTCAAAGCGCTTCCCAATCCTGACGCCACCCAATTCATCTTCCTTGGAGACTTGAATCAGCTGCCTCCGATCTTCGGACCCAGCATTCTTGGCTTCAAGCTTCTCGAACTCCAAACCGTGGAGCTAACTCATGTCTATCGTCAAGCACTTGAATCTCCAATCATTACACTTGCGCACAAAATTCGGGAGGGTAGAGGTTTCAGCGCGAACGGAAAAGGGATCTTGGAAGAAGGTGGCTTCACTGACGATCGAGCCGAACACGGGAAAGTCACAATCCGCCCCTGGAAAAAGAAAACAGAAGCACGCCCGGCGATGAAGGTGTGTCTGCATAACTTCCTCGTTCCCCTTGTGACTGCTGATGACTATGACTTCAATGAAACTGCTATTCTCTGCCCGTTCAACAAGTCGTTTGGAACTCTTGAACTTAACAAATTCCTGGCTCAGAGTTTGGGGGAGAAACGAAAAGCAGAGGTCTTTGAAGTATTGGCCCGAGGAACTGCCAGTTATTGGGCCGTGGGAGATAGAGTTCTGGTGGATCGACGAGAAGCAATTATCCTCCGCATTGAACCAACAGTTGGATATGCCGGAAAATTTCCGCAAGAAAGCTCAGTCTCTCTTGATCGCTGGGGTAAGTATCGAGATGGAAAGGAACATCATGCGAGTCCTAGTGACGAAGATCGAGATGTGAAACTTCTTCTCGGACTGGAAGCACTGGAAAGCATGGATCTTGGAGATGGAGAGGAACAGAAAAATGCAGCAAGCCACACCATCACTGTCGAGTTTGTCGACTCTGGAGCTACACAATCTCTGTCAAGCTCTGGGGACATCAATTCCATGCTCTTTAGCTACGTACTCACTGTTCACAAAAGTCAAGGATCGGAATGGAAAAGGGTTATTCTGCTCCTACATTATTCACATAACAGCATGCTCTCAAGGGAGCTACTTTACACAGCAATTACTCGGGCTAAGCACGAACTCTTCATCATCTGCGAGCCGGATCGGAAAGGAATTTATAACAGCCTTACAAAAGCTGCAAAGAGCCCGGAGATTCACGGGGTTACGCTAGAAGAGAAAGCACACTACTTCAAAGCGAAGAAGAGAAGCATGCAGCGGATGGAAGACAAAGAAGCAGCAGCGGAACATCCCGCGAAGAAAATGGCAGACTTCCAAGGCATGTAGAATCTAGATTAGATCTAATCTCTGGGAGGGGGTTGACATCGCCCCCGACCTGTGAGACAGTACGTACTCCCAACAAGGGAACGCGTTCCAAACTTTTCTCAACACCGCTCCAACCGAGCAAAACTTTTTGAAAGACAATCATGACTGAAGTCGCACAAGAGAACACCCTGGCAGAAGAAAACACCGGCGCTGTCGGACAGGTCTCGTCGCCCACCACGATGGTGGAAACGAAGTTCACGTTCAAGCAACGCACGATCAAGGACGAGAACGGCAAGGAAATCGGCAAGGCAAAGAAGCAGCCTGCACTGGTTGCAAATCTGCCGCAACCGACGAAGACCACGATTGCACAAGTTCTGCAATCGGAAGATCCGGCGTACGCGAAGCTGTCGCAACTCTTCCTCGATACGATTCACGGCATCGTTCGCGACCAAGCCAAGAGTCAGCTGGATGAAGTGATCGAAGGTTTCGGCATGGACGACAAGACCGTCACTGCTGACAATCTGGATTACGACAAGCTCGATCTGATCTACATTGCCAATCTGGAACCGGCTCAACGCGGCGCCCGTGCGATCACCGAAGAAGAGTTCAACACTTTCTTCGAAGATTACGCGAACGTCATGGTGGTCGCAACCGGCAAGCCGCTGGAAAAGATCAAGAACCACATCGAAATCTTCCGCAAGCCGGCGCGTGTTCGCAACGCAAAGGAAATGCTGCAAGTCCTGCTCATGCAGCTGGACCTGTACATCACGAAGACTGCAGCTCTGGAAGACACCGGCGAAGTTGCCACCCGTCTCCGCGCTCGCTTCGCCAAGTGGCTGGAAGAAGAAGAGAAGTTCGACACCAGCATCCTGTAAGCTGGAACGTTTGATTAGACTCCCTAGCACAGTGTAGACTCCGTCCCACTCCCTGCTAAGTCTAATCTGCGAGTGCTGAGCACCACTATAAACTGCTCACCAAGTTCTGTTTTCTAGTCTCCACTCTTGTGGTGTGTTCCTCCCTCACAGCATTGCCAGTGCAACCGCTTGAGTGGAGACTAGAGAGTAGAAGTTCTGTTCTGTTAGTTGCATATTGGCACCAGTAAGACTGTGTGGGCGTTACGCGCGTTCAGACTCTTCACTGGTTAAAACAAGACCTGCCCAGCATGAATCGGCTGGTGTTCCAAGTTGGGTTCGATTCCCGTAAAACGAGAGCTTGGTAAGTGCTGAAGCAGGATGCGCACTTGGTCAGTATGCAACTAAGAGAGTAGAGAGTTGATTGCGGTTTAGCTCCGCAGTAGGATAACACACTCCCTGAAGTTGATTCGGTAAAGCTGCTTTATGCTAGCGACTCGCTACTCTCCCAGACTGTAACATGAACACAGCGCGAAAACTGTAGAAAATTTCAAAGGACAACCTGACCCTCAAGTCTTAACCGGCTGTGAGGGTTTTCTTATTGGCACTGGCAACGAGGAAAGGAGGATGAAGTGCTCGAAGGAACACTGAATCAAATCTTCAAGAGGATCACAACAGGAGAAAAAGTTGAAGCGCAATTCACCGACAAGCAAGAGTACGAAAGCGCACGAACAGGATTGCTCCGCAAATTCCGCAAGGACGTGGAAGCATTCACGAAGTGCGGATTTCCTTCTCCCATGGAAGGGAAATATCTCAAGTGCAGTTGGGATGGCGGAGAACTTTCCGGTAGCTTTGAGCTTGCTGACGAAGCACGTAAAGCTCACGCTGGTAAGAGCAAAGTCTACGGAATGAAAGACGTCTGAGACTCTGAGACTCTGAGACTATGGCACTTCTCTACGGACCCGTGTGGCAACTGATTAAATCCTCGCAATCGGCGGAAGTCGTTGTGAGTGAGGACAATCTCGCCACATTAATTCAGGGTGTGAGAAGGACTAAGTGCGCAGAGAACTCTGGCCGAGGGAAGCTGGGATTGATTCCTTGGGCGAGACTAGAGACAGAAAAGGAACTTCTAGACCCAGTAAAGAGGGTGTGGAAGGTAAGATTCAAACTCAGTTACGACACTCGGATCTGAGAAACTTAGAAAGGCACTGGCAATGACAAGCAAGAAGCGGAAGTACAAGCAAGAGATGAATCTTGCAGCAAGCAAGCGCGAGAGCGAACTCCTTCCCGCAGAGGGGCTCATCACTGTGAGCTTTGTCTTCGGGGGGATCCGACACGTTGAGCGACACCGTCTGAATGAATTCGAACTTCGCCAGATGAAGGAGCTCATTCAGCAGCACGGCGGACTTGCAAGTCAACAAGTTGTGTGGCGTGGTGCAATCAAATGCGCAGAACAAGTTGCGAAGAATTGCGTGGCTGAAGCAGGCCAGCGATTCGACGAAGAGTTCGGCCCGAAAGTTAAGGTGGCAGATGCGGTGGAAGTGGAAGAGGCAGCAATTCCCAATGTCTTCTCCGCAGCAGGACTCGGAATGAACGCAGCGCAAGAAGCCCTGCAAGTCACCGAGAAACTTGATGTGCTGGAAGTTAAGGAGAATCAAGATGGGAACTGAACTCGCACCAAGTCTGGTGAAGACGGAAGGAGATGCAGTCTCCAAAGTTCCTGCGGATATTCTTGCCAAGCTGCAGATGGAGATGAACGGGCTCGAAACTAAGCTGCTTGCTCTCGATCCAGAGATGAAGAACCATCTCCGTGAATCGCATCGACTTCTCATTTCCTACCCTGAAACTGTGCATCTTCTGAATGATGAAGGAGTTGCTCTCCTGATTCAAGCAGCAAAGCAGCACATGAAGGTGGAGATTGTGAAGGAAGCTGCGAAGGGCAAGGGCGCCAGCACCAAGAAGAAACTCAGCACTGATGACCTTTGATTGGAGTGGTCATGGATGACCCTCTAGTTGACATCAGCAGCGTGCGTGTGCATTGTGCCGTGAGGCTGATTGCATACTACGTAACACAGGGTGAGAGGAAGGATTTCCTCCGCCCTCTTTTTGATTCTCCGATCTTTGACTTCTACTGGTCTGCAACTAAGCGGCCGCCGGGCGATGCGCAACTCTTGAATGAGAAGTGGCTTGTGAAAGCCTGCTTGATTAAGTGGCGCTGGGATAGTTGGGACAACTTCTACCCCTACCCAATCCTGCAGCTTTTGCGGCGGCATCCAGTAGAGGAGCAATTCAAGATCAGTGATCTTTTGGAGCAGCGATATGGATTCTATGGATGACTTCCAGAGTCCAGAGGACATTCTAGCCAGCGTGCTAGGAGACTCTGTGAATTCGAAGGACAACGGAAATACTGCAGTCCTTGTTCGCAAGGACAACTATCGGGAGTTGGTGCGTCTTCGCAATGTCACCAGCTATTCGATGCAGCAGAAACTTCACGAGTGCCCGCGTAAGTTCCAACTCTACAAACTTGAGGCAGATGCAAATGAACCGAACGAGGCACAAGGTGAAGGTAACCCCGACTTTGCTTTCGGCCATGCAGTTGGTGCAGGCGTTGCGGCTATCGATGCTGGGACATCTTCCGATGAGGCTGTCTTCCAAGCATTTCTCGCCTGGAACATTGACTTGTTTGCGGAGAAGCAAACTAAGACAGGCCGTGATCCGAAGAAAAGTTTCCACCACGCCCTCTGGGCAATCGAACTTTATCCCGTATTCCGTGCTGACGAAACCGATCTTCGGGAATATGACGTCGTTAAGAACGAAGCGACAATTGCAGTCGACTTTGAAAACGGTCACCTCTACACAGGTCACATTGACACGATTCTTCGTCACCGTTCTACCGGGCGATATAAAGTCAAGGAAAACAAAACGACGGTCTTCGGGACGGTTCATCCGGCTCTCTACGAAAACTCGGATCAAGCTCTCAGCTATTCTGTAGTGCTGGACTCATTTGGAGCAAGCGAGTATGATGTTCTCTACACGATCTACAGCACGAGTGAGCAGCGCTGGTTGCAGTTCGAGTTTACTAAGTCCAACCGTGCGAAGGCTGAGTGGATCCAAGGCCAGTTCTTTGTGCACTCGGACATCGAAGCGTACGAAGAAGCCAACTTCTTTCCGAAGCGCGGAGGAAGCTGCCTCACTTTTGGTCGTCCCTGTGAATACTTTGGAAGCTGCGATTTCAACAGTGGAAAAGTTTTTGGGAAGAACTTCAGTGGACTTGAGTCGGCCGCAGGACTGGAGACTCTCTCTTCCATCGAGCCTACAGACTTCGCCTTCAAAGTCTCCGACCTCCTCGCCAATCTCCACCAACGAACGCAAGAGAACATTTGACAGTGTTCCTCGATCAATCTCACAGGACAAGCTATGACTGACCAACTTGAAAAGCTCCACTTGAACAGGGATGCGTTTGAAAAGATGCAACTCTTGGGAGAGCGATTCGTCCCGAAGTTCACGCAAGTAGATCCGCATCTGGAGTGCGCATTCATCCGCAAGAATCGGAAGTTTCCAGTGGGGATCGAGATGCTGACAACCAATCCAGATCTTGCCCTGCTCTTCTCTGGATTCGACAATCTGCAGTACAACCCTACGGTTCTGCTCTGCATGGGACAGGACTTGAATCGGAACGTGGACTACGGATTCTGTGGAGTGGGGTGCTTTCAAATCGAGAGCACCATGTTCCATGAGGGTGGAGACTTGCGGCGGGGAACTTGGGAACCTTCACTTCCTGAAGTGCAGATGTTCGGACACTTCATGGAAGAGATGTGCCGCGTCCGTTGGGGTATCGGACAGAAAGCCCTTGCTTGCGAGTTCGGAGTGAAGCCTGAAGACATCGGAATCCGTGAGAACTACGTGCAGATTGGATTCCAGGCTACTGTGGAAGTTGGAGAGGATGAGTGGATGGAGCGGTACGCCATTCAGCAGAAGAATCTCGAACTGGCACAGAAGTATCACACGCAGCAAGTCCTCAGCAAGTTCAGCAACACAGGAAAGGGAACTCTTCAATGAATCTAGATGAGTATGACTCAGTACAGCGCCAGAAGATTCTGGTCTACGGCGAACCTAAGAGTGGGAAGACTGCGCTTGTTGGTGGCTTGGCAGCAGCAGGATTCAAGCTCTGGTGGTTCGATCTTGAGAACGGAATTAAGACGCTCCGCAACCCCGAAGTTCTTGCGCCAGAGTTTCGGAAGAATGTTTCGGTGTTCAATATCCCAGACAATAAGGTACTACCAGTAGCGCTGGATCAGATTCGCAAGCTCTTCAAGGGAGGCAAGCACAAGTTCTGCCACCTGCATGGAATCTCTGGATGCCCTGTCTGTGCGAAAGTTGCAGGGAATGTGTGGTCGGAAGAAATCAATCTTGCAGAATTCGGAGACAATGACATCCTGGTGATCGACAGTTTCACCCAACTTGCAGAGTCTGCCATCAACAAAGTCATGGTGAAAGAGTGGCTGAAGGATGAAGACTACAAGCCTAGCTGGGATGACTGGGCACAGCAAGGGAACTATCTCAAGGAAATCTTGAGCAAGATCCAGACCAGTAACATTCACACCTGTGTGATTTCTCACGACATTGACACGGAGAAGGATGAGAAGAAAGTCAAGATCGTTCCAGTTGGCGGCACGAGAAATGCGAGCAACCAAATGGGCAAGTATTTTGACGAGGTGGTGTACGTGCAGCGGATGAACAAACGTCACATCGCATACAGCAGTTCTCTCTGGAACAACACGCACCTTACGGGTGGACGATCCGGGGTCAAGTTGGAAGAAGGAAATGGAAAGACACTTGCCGATGTCTTCCGTGCCGGGAACTTGGGTCGAGTTAAAGCCTGAGTTGTTTGATCTGCTACTGAAAAAAGGAGCATTGAATGTGGAAGCGCTGAAAGTTCAAGTGGGTGGATCCCACTACAAAGACATGGTGATTCAGCCTGTCGAATACATCGTGAAGAACGACATCCCCTTCCGAGAAGGGAACGTGATCAAGTACATCACTCGATGGAAAATGAAGGATGGACTGAAGGATCTGAAGAAAGCTGCCCACTTCCTCAACATGCTCATTGAAGAGGAAGAGTTGCGATTGAAAGCTGCAGGCTATGAGAAGGTAGCTAACTCGCAGCAGGCGCAGCAACAAGTTGGAAATGCCTTGACTGGTGGCATGGCTAGCGGACAAGAACACCGCTAATCGAAACCAGTTAAACCTTGACTATGACTTGCACTTTGTGCACAACTTTGAAAGACTCTCATCATGACGATCGAAATCCTTGACCTTGACACCCTGCTTGCAGCTTCGATGGATGACCTGGAGGACTTGCCTCCTTTTGGCATTCCCCCGAGCGGTCACTACAATTTCACGATGTCGTTTGACATCAAGGAGATTGGTGAAGACAAGCGCCAGATTCCTGTGGTCGAATACGTGATCGATGCTGTGAACCAGCTGAAGGACGAAGACGAAGCAGGAGATGTGGCAGTGGGTCAGAAGTTCCAGGAAGCTTTCTTCCTCGCGAAGAAGGATGGCACGAAGAATTCCATGGGCATTGGCAAGCTGAAGCAGCGTCTGGCTCCGTTCGCTGAACGCTTCGGCACCACGAACATCGGTGAACTGATCCAGCAAGTGAAGCAAGTTGCTGTCTCCGGTGAACTGAAGCGCAAGCCGAATCCGAAGGACGAAGACAAGCCGAACATGGACATCAAGAATATTGTCCTCTTCTAAGAGCAAAACTCTAGCGGAACTCTAGCAGAACTCTAGCGGAGTAATCCGAGCCCATCTGGATCACAAGTCTAGGTGGGCTTCAATTACTGTGAAGGAGAAGCCGTGTTCACCTCAGAACAATTGCACGGGTGGTTTGAGTATCTTGAGAACGGGTGGCTGCGTAGAAAGACAGGTCCGTTTAAAGGGAAGCTAGCTGGCACGTACAACTCGTCAGACAAATATATCTATGTGTACGTAGAAGATAAGAAATATGCTGCTCATCAATTGATCTGGTGTATGCATACAGGCCGGTGGCCTGAGCTGGATATCGATCACAAAGATCGAATCAGAGATAACAACCGGATAGAAAATCTGCGTGAGTGCAGTAGATCTGTTAATTTGCACAACCGTGAAGCAAAAGGAATACGCCAGCTTCCAGGTGGAACTTGGGAAGCACGCGGGTGCCGTCATTACATTGAGGTGCATCTAGGCTGTTTTACTACTGCAGAAGAAGCTCGTGTTGCCTACCTCAAATTTAAAGGAGAAGTTAAATGACCCGTGTCTGTGGGTTCTTCGGAATTGAGAACTCTGGGATCGAAGGCCAGCAGGATCGAGTACACCTGCCGCGAATCCAAGAGTTCCTCGGTCCGGGCAATGCATTCAAAGTTGCTTTGTCCGAGGACGGAATAGAATACTTCGCCACTTTTGCCGCAAAGGCCAAGGGCGCGGGATTGGATGCAGCAATCATCACGGATCAACTCCTGATGACTCAAGTCCTGCAGGCGCTTCCAGATTTCAAGCCCAGCTTCAACAAGAATGGATCAGAGAAGAAGCTCAGTCTGAATGATTACCATGGAAGCTTCTTCACCATCCCTGGATTCAAGCTGAATCGAGAGAAGGATCTGGATGTTCTCATTCTGAATCCGCTCTCGCATCTCCGCACGGTGCCAGAAGCGCCCTTCATCTTCAAGCGATTTGTCTCCAAGATCAGCAAGCCTGAGTCCTGGTTCCCGCAAACGGAATTCACTTGGGAACTCGCAACAGAATCCAGCATCGAAGCTCTCTATGAAAAGTTCCAGACTGCCCTTCTCATCGCAGCGGACATTGAAACGGACGAGGGAAGTGAGCTTCGAACGATTAACTGCAGCGGTTATTGTGCTCTGTTTCCTGATGGCAGCACTCATGCAGTGGTCATTCCTATTGATTCTATGTGGGGTGTCCAATGGATGAAGTTGTTCAACTCTCTTCCAGCGCCAAAGGTGTATCAAGGTGGACTATACGATAACCTGTATAAACTGCGGTACGGAGCGCCGACATACAACTGGCTCTACGACACACAACACTTGTTTCATTCGTGGTTCTCAGAACTTCCTAAGCGTCTTGACTACATTACCGCGTTTGCCCTGCGCTACGTGCGGTTCTGGAAAGATGACGGTAAGAGTGGAGGTTTGCTTGGACATTACGAATACAACGCCCGTGACACGTGGGCTACACTCAATAGCTGCCTGTCACTCTTGCTCGAAATGCCAGCCTGGGCTAAAGAAAACTATCTCCAAGAGTTCCCCGTAGTCTTCCCATGCCTGCATTGTGAAGCCGATGGCATGGCTACGGATGAAGCCGCTTTTGATGCGAGCCGCAAGAAAGTCCTAGAGACTCTTGAGCCGATCGAAGCCAGACTCCGCAAGTGGATTCATCCAGACTTCAACCCGGCAAGCTCGCAGCAAGTTAAGCAGCTGCTGAAAGTTCTCGGGTGCGCTGACAAGAATGGGAACGTAAAATCCTCAGACGAGAAAGCGTTGAATGCAGCTGCTGCTGCACACCCTCTGAACGAATTCATTCTCTCAGAAATTCTCGAGGTGCGCGGTCTTCGCAAGCTTCGTGACACGTACTTGGTTAAGGAGAAACTCTGGAATGGAAGACTGTTCTGCAAATTCAACCCAGCTGGAACTGACACTGGACGACTGGCATGCATGGAGTCTAGCTTCTGGTGTGGACTTTCTCTACAGACGATTCCTGGAAGAGATGGACCCGCAATTCGGTCCTGGATCAAAGCGGATCCTGGCTGGCTTCTTGGCGAGAACGATCAGCCGCAATCAGAAGCGCGATGTGTCGGATACCTTAGTGGCTGTCAGAATCTTATTGACCTCGTTGAGGGACCACACGACTACCACAGTTGGAACGCACAGAGTTTCTTCGGAGTTCCTTATGAGGAAATCTATGATGAAGCTCTCAAGAAAACTCTGAACAAGGCGCTTCGTGATCTGAGTAAGAGAACCAATCACGGAGCAAACTACAACATGGGTGCGGCTGTCATGCTGGATACCATGGGGCCGAAGAAGGTTGCAGAAGCGAAGCGAGTTCTGAAACTGCCAGCGAAGATGACACTGCTGGAAGTCTGCGGACACTTGCTTGCTGCGTATGAGAAGACCTACCCTGAAGTCAAGAAGGATTGGTATGACGATATCAAGCGTACGATTGGAATCACGAAGAAGCTTGTCTCTCCGCTTGGGTGGACTCGTCATTTCTTTTCGGACCCTAAGAGTTCTAAGCCGGCGCTCAACGCTGCGGTGGCTCACGGACCACAGAACCTTTCGGTCGGGATCATCAACAAAGTCTTTTATCGGGTATGGCGTGAGAGCGTCTACGGTTCACTTCGTGGGGCTCTCCGTATTAAAGCCCAGATTCACGATAGCATCCTTTATGGGTACAAGGACCCGGCCGTACCGGAAATGGTTAAGTCTCTCATGGTCCTCCCCGTTCAAGTCAAAGACATCAAGGGCAAGACAAGAGAGATGATTATCCGACCGGACATTTCCGCCAAGCCCGGCGCTACGCACTGGTCACAACTCAAGTAAACAAGGGCAACGCCATGAGTGCAGCAGTCCTCCCACTTGCTCAGAAGCCAGACCTCTTCGACTTGTACTTCGAATACACGAAGAACACTGAAGCGACAACCATTCACCACAGGTGGTCTATGGTTGGCTGTTTGAGTGCGCTTCTAGGTCGACAGGTTTGGCTTCCATTTGGTGAGTTCCGAATCTTCCCGAATCAGTACATCATGCTGATCGGGGAGAGCGGTGCGAGAAAGTCCACCGCGATCAAGATGGCGAAGAAGGTTCTCTCCGCGCACGGGTATAAGAACTTTAGTGCGGAGAAGACCACAAAGGAAAAGTTCCTCCTTGACTTGGAGGGGCTGGAAGAAGCGAGTGATGCAGAGGTTGCAAACACTCAGGTCATGCAGAATCTTGGCTTAGGAGATATTCATGCAAGCGAACCCAAAGAAGTCTTTATCGTTGCTGATGAGTTCAACGACTTCATGCGCACCGGGGACACCGAATTCCACAGCATGCTCGGGGCGTTGTGGGACTGGGACGATGAAACCAAAGGATACACACAGCGACTCAAGAACTCCAAGTCTGTGTCAATCTACCAGCCAACAATCAATTTGCTCGGAGGAAACACGCACGTCGGATTCGCAGATATGTTTCCTCCTGCGTCGCTTGGACAAGGCATCCTGAGTCGGATGCTGCTGATCTTTGCAGAACCGAGCGGGCGAAAGATTGCATTCCCTGAGCCTGCAGATGCAGCAATTCGTGCGCAGCTTTCAGGTCTTCTTACTCAGATCAAGGAGAAGATCCAAGGTCCGATGAAGATGACGGACAAAGCAAAGGACATGATGCAGACGATCTACAATAGCTATTCTGGTGTGACGGACATTCGATTCAACAGCTACAACACCAGACGCTATACGCATCTTTGGAAGATGTGCATTCTGGTTGCCGCAGCGAGACTCAAGATGGAAGTGGGAGTTGCAGAGGTGCTCTATGCGAATACGGTTCTCGCCTACGCAGAACATTTCATGCCGAGAGCGCTCGGAGAATTCGGCAAGAGCAAGAACTCAGAAGTTGCAGGGAAGATTCTGCAGGTGCTGGAGAAAGCTGGACACGCACTCACTGTAGATCAGCTCTGGGAACAGGTTCAGAGCGACTTGGACAAGATGCAGGATCTTGCCTTGTTGCTGGAAGGTCTGAGACAGGCTGACAAGATTCAGTATGTCAAAGAGCTTAGGGCATTCATCCCTAAGAGAAAAGTCCTCAGCACGAAGGAAGTTTACGTGGACTACAACTTGTTGAGGGAATTCAAAACCGTGAAGCTGGGAAACTAGCACTAGGATTCAGGAGAACACAGAATGGAAGAAAGCTACTATGACAAATACAACAAGTTCGCGGATGCTTGCGACATTCCTCGAGGCACCATCGGTGGAGAGTTGGATGTCGCATCAATTCTCCTTGCTCACAGCCTCGTGGTTGAAGAGTGGGAATTTGAAACCAAGACGGACCTTGCCAAGTATCTCGCTAGCCCTACGCTGGAGAATCTCGTGGAGGTGGCTGATGGAATTGCTGACACCATCTACGTCCTCTGTCAGCTTGCTCGTAGCATGGGCATCCCTCTTAACGGTGTATTTGATTGCGTCCAGTTCGCAAACATGTCCAAGGTAGGAGAGGATGGAAAGGTTCGGCGACGGGAAGATGGCAAGATCCTCAAGCCGGAAGGTTTCGTTCCTCCGAACGCAGCGATCTTCAAGCTGCTGCAGAAAGAGTTGGACCGGAAGTATCTGAGCGAGAATCCAACCCTGCAAGCAGACACCGGCTGGAAGATTCAAGCCGCCAAAGACGGTGTGACGGAAGCAGAAGACGTCGCATTCAAGCTGATGGACTAAGGAGAAAGACATGGACAATCAACATCGCCAGATCAAAGGCTACCGAGAGCTGGACAGCCAAGAGATCTACCTGATGAACAAGGTGAAGAGCCTTGGTGCAGAATTGGATGCGGCACTGAAGGAAGTGAAAGCATTCAACGATGACCGCTACCAGGAAGCGGAGCGGCGTTCCAACTCAAGTGACCAGACGGAAGAGCAGGTGCGAATCGCAAACGATGTTCTTGCAAATCACCACTACGCAGAACCGAATCGCTGGACTGCAATGGCACGAACTCAGTTTCAAACGGGTCTGATGTACTTGACTCGGGCAGTAGCGAAACCTGAGTTCCTCTGAACACAGCGCGCGAAAAACTAATCCCTCAACGGCCTAGTGCCTGCGAGGGATTTTTCACGTCCAGAATTTAGTCGAAAAAAGACCCCGCCGAAGCGGGGCTCAAGGAGGACACAGGCAGAAACTTGTTTCTAGATCTTCTTACAGGTAGGTGAGAACGCCACCATCTTGCACCCAGTTGGTTCCGTTGAACACGAAACTGGTAGTGCCGGATTGGTTGGCAGTGCCAGCAGCATCCGCACCTTTCTTGAAGATCGCATTCCAAGTCACGACACGACCGCCCGTTGCATCTTGGCGGAAGTTGAACGTGAGTCGCATGCCAACTCGGGCACCAATCGGAGCACCAATGGTTTGAGCACCAGTCAGAATGCCCATCACGATGGTTGTGAAGGCGTACTGCAGCGTAGGAGTATAGCTCGCAGCGTAGACTGGAGTGATCGTGCCCTGCAGAAGCTGAGCTTCACTGGTCGTATTGGCCCAGTTGTTTGCCGTGGTGTCGAGAAGTTGCTGTGCTTGTTCAAGTTGAGACATGATAAGTCCTTTCAAGGAGGAAGTTGTGAGAGGAGAGATTCCTACTCGGGGAGGGAACTAGGTGCTTCAGCGAGAGTTGAATAGTCCTGCAGAGGCTCTCCACCCATGAGAGCTTGCATCTTCTTGCCGTAGGGAGAGCCAACCTTCTGTGCCATCTGGTTCACCACGGAAGTGTTGGCATCGCGACTCCAGCGTTGGAGAGAACTGGAGAAGGTTTCGATCCGTCCACCGCTCTTGGCGTAAGAACTCATGAAGTCTTCCATGTCTTCTGCATCTGGCATCTGATTGTTGCTGAGTTTAGTCTTGACTGCCTGACCAAGAGCATCAATCTTTGCCCGATCCATTGCTTCGTAGGACTTGTTGCGATAGAGCTGATTCAGCGCGACTGCTTCGTCCATCGGACGTGCACCCATAAGGCGCGGAATCCCACCGAAATTCATCACGCGATCTGGAATCCGTGCAAGCATGCTTGTCGTCTCCAGGTCATTCGCAGAAGAAATCAGACTGCCTTTCCCAGTAGTGGTTTGACCCGCCAGAAGTTGCGCAAATCCTGCAAGCGGTCGATTCCAACCTTGATGCTCCAACGCTTGCAACATAGAAGAGCTTACATCCGCACCCTGTGCCACCTGACGGCCGAATCCTGCCACCGCTCCTGCAAGTTTGATACTCGCAGAGACAGCTGGAATGTCAACAGGATTGATCGGGAGAATGGAAAGATGACGAGGATTGATGTCGCCACGAGAATAGAGCGCAGGTGCCTTCTCTCCAAAGAGCGGGAAAGCGCTTGCAGTTCCATAGAGCATCCAATCTCCAAGCTCCTTGTTCGCAGCGGGCAGGAAACTGTACGCATCTGTGTGGCTGGTATTTCCACTCGCACTGCCGATCAGATGCTGATTGATGGCATCGAAGAATGGCAGACCATTCATCCCATAGATGGAGCTTTGCAGTCCAGCAAAGGTAAGGAGCGCTCGCTTATTTCGATCTTCCATGTGTCGGAAGAGTTGCTGCAG
>Ga0247823_10000269_pt1 | contig 44926 bp, 59 predicted proteins | sample 13C_PalmiticAcid_2_FD_192426 | JGI IMG/M metagenome (GOLD analysis project Ga0247823, IMG submission 192426) | Soil microbial communities from agricultural site in Penn Yan, New York, United States - 13C_PalmiticAcid_Day30 | ecosystem: Environmental > Terrestrial > Soil > Agricultural land... | reverse complement strand
TCTGTAGCAGTGCGGATTGCACTGAGTAACCCTTGGGCTACTCGCTGAAATCACACAACGTCTTTGTAGGTGGTGCCGTTAAGGATGTAGCGGGTTACGCTGTTGCTGACTCCAAAACTCCTACCGGTCTTGTAAGGTTGGTCCGATTGCCGGATGCTCCTCACTTGCCAGTCTTGAAGCTTGCGCCTCTGCCTCCCTGCGTCACGGCCCCGATCCACCATGTCTCGCATGTTGTCGGAGGCGGTGCCTGCAACTAAATGTGCAGGGTTGATGCACGGCGGATTGTCGCAAGTGTGACGAATCACCGTACCGATCAGGGATCGGACAGGTACGCCATGGGCCCGGGCATAGGCGACTCTGTGGGCCAAGGTGCTATACCCTTCAGCCCGCTCTTGTACGTAGCCACCTTTGACAGTGGCTCCTGCTACTTCAATACATTCAGTCATTACTCTCCCTAAAATCACAATCTGAGGGGCCCAGGAACGTGGTTCCCAGGCCCTACAGGCTGCGATCTACTTGTGGACGTGCGGTAGCTGCCCCAGGTGCGGTTTGAGCCACTGAGCGCGTTTCTTGGGCTTGATCGGCCCCGGGTCGAAGAACATCGGCCGCGCACCCAGACCGAAGAGCGCATCGTCGCGGGCGTCGTTGGGAGGGGCCTTCTTGACGACCAGCGGCCCATTCGGCAACCGCTCGTGCGGCGGGGTGTCAAAGTGCCATCGCGGCGCCTTGAACTGCTCAGGCACCGCCCGGTCCATCTGGAGGTGGGCCTTATTGATGAGCAGCGCGTCTTGCAGGCGTTGCTTGTCGTGTCGCACCACGACGCCTGCCCAGTCCATCCAGTCATCGTCCGGCGCCCGGAACTTCTCGGGCACCGCTCGGGCAGCAGCCTCACGGAAAGCGTTCATCACCTCCCGTTCTTCCATCATCATCATCTGGGTGGCGGTCTGTGCGGGCTTGCTGCGCCGTCTGGAATCCGCTGACGACGGATCGAACGCAACGAAGCGCCCGTCCAATGTCAGACCGTAATTCCCACGGTGCAGGTCGTTGTGGCTAAAGCCCATCGCCTTCAACGCATGCACCAGTTCCATTGGGCTGTGTTCCAGGTCACGGTAGTCCCGGTGAAGCACGAACGGATGTGCGGAGAGGCTACGCATGCAAAGCACACGCTCCATCACCGCCCACCAACCTCCGGTCTCGTAGTCGGCCTCGAAGTGCCAAACCTTCGGACCGTAGTCCAAGGGCTTGCCTTTGAGCTTGAACTCGCTGGCGTTGGCTTCGATCCAGTCGCTGGTTCCATCGAACTTGCGAGCGATCTTCAGGACGCGGCCATCGGGCAGCAGGTAGGCAGTGCCCATGATGCCACCACCCAGGTACTTGCAGCCGTTCTGGTTATTGCGGTACTGTCGTACCTCCTCAATCGAAAGCATGATTGCTCCCGTAGTTGAACACACTGTCCTGCACCCAACGGCCCGCCATCATTAATGGGCACGATTCTTCGGATTGGATGCAGGACAGTGGGTTCTTGATTTCCCCCACTGTGGCCGTTACGTACGGCTCGACGGCTGACACTCTAGGCTGTTCGCTTGCACCTCGGAGTTTCACGTCATCGCGGACGGCCTTACGGCAAACGTGGAACCGTAACGAAGCCCCGGGCTTGTATGTCGGTTCACACAGCATCGAACAGATGCTCTTTCGGTCTGGGCACTATGCAGCGTAGGTGTGCGGCCCGTATCGACCTAATACTCAGTTGGTTAGCCACGGCGGCAAGCCGTACCATCTAACGCATGTCAGAACTCCTGGGAAAGGTGGAGCCCGCCCACGTTCATCGGTGTGGTCGGGATCCAGGACAGCCGCGTGCCATCCTTCATGCGGTACGAGACCATGAGCAACGGAGACACGCCACCATATCCGGTGACGACTCCGAGCACAAGGTCAAGACCACGGGAAGCCTCGACCGCCTTCGCGCCGTAGAGCGAGGGCTTGCCGAGGGAATTGAGGAAGCCACCAGCGACCAGAGAGTCACACTGCACGTACAGGCCAGGATTGAACTCGTTCAGGTCATGCCGATGGTTCGCATGATGACTAGTGGCGATGTGGTAACCCACAGCCAATGATGCACAGAGCATGATACCTCCGCTCAAACACACAATGAGGAAGCCCCGAAGGGCCTCCCGATGTGGGCTCGATTACTCGACCTTTTCCGCTTCCTTGGCGGGTTCATCAGCCGGTGCCGCTTCATCGGCTTCCAGCGTCTTGCGGTATTCCTCGACCACGCCGGTGAGCTTGTCACGCAGAGCCATGTGGGCGGACTCCTGGCCTTCCTTCGGCTTCTTCTTCATCACAGCCAGCGTCAGGGCCAGGAAGTCGAACACCTCGTCGGGCTTCTGGCTCGGCTTCATGTCGTACCACGGCGTGGCTTGGCCCCCGACCAGATCCATCAGCTTGTCGTTGTTGTGCACGAAGGGCGTGTCGTCCTTGCTGGCAGCGGTGTTCGCCTTCAGGCCACCGAAGGCCTGATACCACGCCGTCAGGGCCACGTGCCGGGCACCCTTGCCCAGAGCCTTGTACAGCGCATTGACGAAGTGCAGGTTCCCGGTGCCTTCCTTGCGATCAGCGATCTGGATGGCGCGGAGCGCCGCGTCCTGCACATCCTTGTCGATGCTCGCCGAGCGGACCTTGATGGACTTGATGTCGGAGGCGAGCTTTTTGGTGTCGATGTTCATGATGCAATCCTTTGAGCCTGCGGAATGCAGGGATGGTGACACGTCAGGTTAGAAGGGTATGTCGTTGCCTGTAGACCACCGAAGTGGAGCTATGCTCAGGATCAGAGCGACAGGGAGCCTAGCCCCTTCGGTGTCACCATCCCTGCACCCATGCTATTACGCATAGATGCAGGTTAAACGCTCTCATCACTGAGTGCCCCGGTTTAATGTGCTGGGTACGTTAGCGCCGCACAGTGAGATTGATTCAGACATAGCCACACAGCCTACCCAGGGTTCCAGCATACGCCATTCCCTGGAGCTATGAAGCATCCATCTGTACTCACAGCCTGTATGGTAGGCTAACCGTTCTCACCACACGCGCAGGAAGCCTAAGCACCCTGCCGCCATGAGGCAAGCTTAAAGAACGAATCGAACAGATGCAATCATCTCACATCTATTCAAGGTTGTCAATAGCCTTGACCGAAGGTCTTGCGCTATCTCTAACCTCTCAGCCTGTAGTGTAGGCCAATCATCTAACCTTGTCAAGAGCCTAGCTCTCTAAAGGCTTCTAGGAGTCTTGCAGTAACCGGCTATCACGCCGCTGTTCTCACCTGCTTCCTATCAACCTCTGAGATGGACTGTACTCCTATCTATGTTAGTAGTCAATCACGTAGCTCCTGGTCTAGCTCTCCCTTCTAAGGCTTGCAGGAGGCGGGCAGCTCTCTACCTCTCTAGGCTCTCCTCTCTCTCCTAGTGTGGGAGGCCGGTCCCTCCGTCTCTAGGTCAGTGGCTCTGTGTCTCTGTCCATCTGGGCTCGCTGCTGTCTTCGCACCCGAAGGATGCAGGGCTCTCAGGAGGTTGGCGCTAGCCTTGTGTCCTCCGGGCACGTGTAATAGATGCAGCCATCCGGTGTTCTGTGTACTAGGGGTACTGGACCCTCTGCTACCAGGGAGCGCGATTCCAACAGAGCATTAACGGCGTTAAGGATTCGTTAAGGCAATGGCCCGCTGATGGCCTCATAGGCAAGCCCTATGACCAACCTATGGCGATAGGCAACGACAATGATGCAGATAGATCGGCGCCGCTGGCTCGCACGCCCTCGGCCTGACCCGCCAATGCCCCGGCGAGCCCTCTACCCGCCCCGTGGCGAGCCTAACGGACCAGGGTAGCACCCCATGTAGCCTGAGCTAGCACAAAGCCCGTGGCGAGGCTGTGGCGTGAAGCGCGCACTAACCCTCGGCCCAAGGCTGATAGACCTGCCCGAGGCCCGCCCGCGTCAAACAGGCGCGAGCCCGCACGCGTACCACGCGCGTCAACGTGCGCGGAGCGCGAGGGCGTACGGGGGAAGGCGCGGGACCGGAGGTCGGAGGGCCCTCCTCGCAATTGTCTAATAAAATTTGAGCCCAGCCTATGGTCAGGCCTAACCTTAGAGGACGAGGTACCTTGCTACGGCGCGCATGGCGATGAGTGAGGTAAGGTTGTCCTGGACGATCACGACGAGTTCTTCGCCGAGGTCTCCGTCAAGGATCGCGTACTGCCCGCTGTCCTGGAAGATGTTGAAGCTTGCCTCCAAGGTCTGAGCCGTACCTGCCCAGGTGGTGAGAGTGGCGCGGGCTGGGACAGCGAACCAGTCGTAGTTCTTCTTCACACGGAAGCCGCCGTACAGTTCCACGTCAACACCGTTGCTGCGGAGCATGAGGGCAAGGCCATTGACGAGCCCGCCAGCGATGCCGCCGAAGTCCTCCTGGTTGAACGTTGCGTTGTCGCTGATGGCTGCGACTACCGTGGTCACGCCCCAGCGCTGCCCGGGAGGTGGCCCGATGCGGAAGCGGAAGGGTACGCCCAAGGTTCCTGCGACGAGCATATCCCGAGGGCCTGCGGCTGTGTTGTCCACGGTGAGGAAGCGCCGGGCGCTGTTGACCACACCAGCATTGCGGACGTGCAGTTCGCCGCTCGGTGAGGTCTTGAGTCCTCGGAGCTTGCCCGTCAGCCGGTCGTATGCGCTCATGGTGAGTCCTTCCCTGTGGCCCACTCCCGGAGGATGGCCTTGTCGTTGTTGCAGAGCTTGAGAGCGAGACGGAGATCCGCCACACCCTTCGCCAGCCCGCCGTTGGTCGTCTTGTCCACGAGAGGGGCAGGGCAGTCAGCCAGGGCCTCGTAGGGCACGGCGGGCACGGAGGCGCAGCCACCAAGCGTGATCGCCAGGACGAAGGCCACATGAGGCCCCAGTCCCCGCAGGAATACCCGCAGCTTATTCCACAAGCGCATCTTGCACCTCCTTCGGGACGGGTGTGTCGGCCCAGGCCCGCTGGGAGTCCAGGGACTTCTCGACGGACAGGCGCGTGGAGGCCCCTGCGCGGGCCGTGGCGGCCTTTTCTTTGGACAGCTTGGCGCTGAGGGCTTGGGAGCGTTTGAGCGCGTCCTGGAGCTTCTGGCGCTGTTCGACAGCTACGTCGCGTTCGGCCCGGATCTCGGCGTTGCTGCGGATGCTGTGCACCAGCCCGAGGGACAGGGCGCACACCAGCAGCGCGGCAGCGAGCCATGCGTAGAGGGTGGTCATACGATCAATCCTGTTCGTCGCTTGATGAGCGCAGCCATGCTGCGGAATTGGTTCCCGTGGTTCACTGGCTTGTCGTTCTGGTCCTGCCACTGATGGATCATCTCGTGTGCCATGGTGCTGATGAACATGGTGTACGAGGTGCAGAGGTCGTCGATGTGAATGCGTTCCTGGTCCGGGTAGTATACACCGAACACGTTCTCGTACTCGCATGACCCACTGGTGAACTTGGGTTCGTCCAGCAGGCCACCGAAGCACACCTCGTTCAACATCTTCCATGCGGTGCGCATGTCCTGCTGGGTGAACGTCAAGGGCAATCCTCCCGCAGCGCGGCTGCTTCATGAGCCCGGCGGATGGTGAGACCACGGAGAACCTTGCCTCGCGCCTTGTTCCATCGCTGGAACTGATCCGCTGCGGCATGGCATTGCCCGGCATTGAACTGCTTGAGCAGAGTGCTGGACTGGAAGTTCGCAACGCCCACGTTGAACGTGAAGCTCACGAGAGCATCGAACTGCTGCTGCGTGAGCGGTGCCTTGACCAGCCGCTGCACCGCTGCCACAGCTTGACGGGTGTCTTGCTTGAGCAGGTAGGTACAGGTCTCGGCGCTGTAGGTCTTCCCCACATCCTTGTGGGTCACGGTGGCAGTGTGCCCCACGCAAACGGTGGGGATACCAACGGGGTCAAGGTACACCTTGCGAACGTCACCCTCGTCACGCTTGATGCCAGCGAGGCCAGCAGCGGAGATGACGAGGGTCGCGGCCAGCACCCGAACCTTCGGTCCGAGCGCACTCATGGCTTACGCCAGGACGCCGGTGAAGGTCGCCACGAAGTTGCCAGCAAGGTCCTTGGCACCCAGGTGCACCGAGCCGTTGGTGGGCGGGGTGTACGTGATGGTGTCCGTGGCGATCACGCCGGTGGCCGTGACGACCATCGTCGAACCCGTGACCACGATGGCGGTCACCGTGCGAGCCGGGGAGAACACGACCGAGGTCAGCGGCACCGTGGTGCTGGGCTGCAGGGCTTCGGTGAACGTGATCGTGGCCGTGTTGGTGGCCGTGCGCACGCGCGTAGTCACGGTGGGCAGCACGACTTCCACATACGCGGCGAGCGCGGCAACGCACGCGGTGAAGAACGCGGACAGCTTCGCAGCCTGCGCGGTCTTGGCGCCAGCGGTGTTCCGAGCCAGCATCTCGCACTGGCTGATGGCTTGGCACGCCTTCAGGCGCAGTTGCTGGGAGACGTTGACTTGACCGGGGGAGGGGAGGGTATCGAGACGCATGGGATTATCCTTTGCGAGAGGCCCGTTAGGGCATGGCGCCGTGAGGCGAACGGATCAGCGGCGCTTGTTGCGCAGCATGTTTGGCCGCGAATTGCGACCGGGGACATAGGAGTGGCAGTGGTTGTGACCGCAGGGATCTTTGGTCAGTTCCTTCCACGCCTTCTCCTTCGCTGCCTTGAGACCCTTCTCGGAGTCCTTGGCGAGCGCTTCTTGGAAATGGCGGCAGAGACCTTCAAGCGCATCAGCCCGGTCATCGTGGATGAGGGCGTTGGCCGTCTGGTTCATCTTCGCCAGTTGGTAGAATAGGGAGTACGTCTGACGCATGGAGGCGGTGTATCCCGCGACCGTGGCCTGATCCTCTTCGATCACATCCTCGCTCACCACGAGTGCGCCTCGGCCCATGATGGGAGAGAGCGTGTTGATGATCCGTGCTTCCTTCTGCCCGGTGACGAGGTCGTCGTCGATCTGGCATTGGAGGTGCTTGCGGAGGATGGGGGTGAAGATGTGCCGGAAGGCACCGTAGCCCATGTTCTTCTCGATGGTCACGCCATCGACCTTGTGGAGCTTCAGGATATGCGCGAGCTTCTCCATCTTCTCGTCGTCGTAGCCGCCGGGGATGCCGCCACACGCGAGCAGGAAGATGGTACCGTTGAGGTATCCACCCACCGCGTAGGCGGTCTCGTCAGCATTGGCCCCGCCAGGGGCCGGGTCCACGTAGGCCCAAATGCTCTGCAGCTTGTTGGTCTCGGTGGAGACCTCGTGCGGGATCGTGAGCTTGAACGCGAAGTCCGCGACGGAGTAGTCCTTGAGGTGAGTGTCACCCATCCCCCGGACCACGCTGATCGGGAAGCGCTCGCCAGCGGGGCGGAACACCACAAGCTTTGAGGGCTTGAGCGGGAACCGCATCGCATCCGAGAGCGTCACGTTCAGCATGTGCTGAAGCTGGAAGTACGCCTCACCCTGGTCAAGCTCCTTCTTCTGGAGCACAGCCTCGGGCAGGATCACCGGGTCCACCGGTTGTCCCTGATCGCCCAGGTAGCCGCCGCCTTCCGCGAGAGCGGGGTTGTCAGCGAGCTTGCGCGCGTAGATCGGCGCGAGGTTGGCACCGTAGAAGGCGAGTTGCTTCTCGGTCGGGTAACGCCCCGGCCAGATGCGGATCGTCACACCACGTGCAGCGAGGGAGTTGTAGATGGACTCCAGCGTCTGCGGCGTGCCGAGCCAGATGATCCGGCCTGTGCTGTTGATGGACGTGAAGTCCTTCGTGATGTGCAGGAGCTTCGCCCGCTGCACCGCCGTGGCCGAGTTCTTGCCGGACTCCACGTCATCGGGGATCAGCAAGTCCGCCCGCTTGCCTTGCAGGTTGGAGTCGATACCAACGCAGGCGACGGACGGGGACTTGTCGATGCCCTTCAGGCTGTGGTGCACGTCGAACGCTTCGACCGAGGTGCGGTCACCCGCGAGCTTGTCGGGGCGCAGGCACTCCAGCACGTCCATGTTCATGATGATCCGGACGATCAGGGTGCTGATCTCCACGGCCTGAGTACCCCCGGCGCTGACGACCAGCACACGGTGAGCAGGGCTGTGGATCAAACACCAGACAGCGTACGCGGCAGCGATGGTGGTCTTGGCCTGCCCACGCTGCGCCTGCACCATGATGTACTGCGGGCCAAACTCCATGAACCCTGCGATGTCTCGCTGGATCTCCGAAGTGTGGAAGCCGAGTTCCTCCATCACGTCCTCAAGGAACGGGACGAAGGATTCGTAGTGCTGCTGTACGAGCTTGAGCTTGGCCCAGCGGACGGCCGCTAGGGCCTCACTCTCTCGTTCTTTCATTGCATCATGCCTCCGAGATCACGGTCCAGTTGCTCCGCTGCCTCGTCGAAGGCGGTGCGGTTGAGCTTCTGTTTGGCGGCGGTGCGGCGCGCCAGGGCCTCGGTGAGGCCAACCAGTTCGGTATTCGTGGTCGGATCGGCGGTGATGTTGTTGTTCTTTGCGAACGCGATGGCAGCGGCGAAGTACGAGGCCGGTGGGGTGATGCGAATCACCTTGCCCGTGTCCTCGTCCTTACCGATCACTGCACCGTCGGTGATGATCTCGGTGAGCCCGCGCGCAATCGCGCCGTGCATTGCACCGAGTTCGTCTTCACTTGCCTTGCTCATTCTTGAATCCTTTCACCCATGCGGTGAACTGCTTGAGGCGTTCGATGACGACCGGCAGCTTTTCCAGCAACAGGAACACGGTGTAGATGAGGGTGGCGATCAGCACCACCTCGGGGAGTGGAACCCCGAAGAGGTTGAGACCGCCAACGGTAGTGACTGGCATTGCTTTTGCCAACTCCGTGGCGGCTTCAGTTTTCAATGGTTACTCCGAGGGTTTGGCTTCGAGGTCAGCCGATGCGCCAGTTCGTCCCGTCGCTGAAGACCGGGACCTTGTTGGTGCCACCGGCGGCGACGATGGAATTGAAGGTGGTGGCGTTGGCATCCGACACGAAGCAGCGCGAGTTCACCCAGGTCGCGGCGGGGGGCAGCGTGGCGACTGTGTAGGGGCGGAAGATGACCGGGAGGTTCGTGGCCGCGAGGGCTCCGCCGATCTCGACCGTGCCCTGCAGCAGCGTGCCGAAGCCCGGCCGGGGCGTGAGCACCGTCACGCCGTCGCCGCGCTGCTCAAGAATCGAGTCGTCGGAGTCGCCACCGATCGAGCCGAGCCGCAGGCGGCGGTCGCCCGCTGCACCCGCGATGCGGAAGGCATAGCCGGGCCGGGGCTTCACCGTCATGTGCCCGGCCGGGTCGTACCCGAAGCTGCCGTAGGACGCGCCCGCCGTGTCGCCGAAGAACAGGTACTCCGCGAAGAACGACTGCTTCGTCAGCGAGCGGATGCCCCAGTTGTTCGCCGCCACGGAAGCGCGCGTGAGGTTGCCGATGTTCACACCGACCAGAGAGCCGATCGTGCCCGCGCCGAGCGGGTTGTTCAGGTCGACAAGGCGGGCAGCGGTCACGGAGCCGGACTGCACGTCCAACTGCGAGAAGAACGCGGAGTACTGGGCCAGGATGCCACCAACGTTCATGACAACGTGATGGTATGCCTGGAAGCTGTACCGGTGATCTACCACGCCGGGGATGGTGGGGTTACCACCAACCAGCGTGGAGTTGTCGTTGAAGCCCGCACTGCCGACGAGGGGGTCGAGGGCATTGCCGGTGTAGTCGAGGCGATCGCTGGCGAGGCCAGAGTATCCACCGTGCCGGGTGACCGTCCGGTTGGACTGGAAGGCTGCTGCCACGAGGTCTGCGACCGGTGGGTTGTCTTCCACCGCCACGTGTTTCGTGGTGACCTTCACAGCCTGGGTGGCCGCGTAGGCGTTCACGGCGGTAGTGGCAGCGGACGATGCGTTGGCAGCGGAGCCAGCAGCAGCGGTGGCAGCGGACTCAGCCTGGGTGGCCTTGCTCTCTGCGTAGGCCGCATCCGCATCGGCGGAGGAAGCAGCAGCAGCGGCGTTGACTGCCGAGGCGGCGGCAGAGCCAGCAGCCGTGATCGCCGTGTTGGCGAGGTCTTGCAGGTCAGCCGTCGTGGATACGCCAACGAAGTCAGCGGCCTCCTGCGCGAGGAAGACGGCCTGACGTGCGGTCGTGTCGAGGTTCAGTTCCGTGACACCTCCACCATCCTGGAAGTCCACGAGGGGCATGTCACGAGGGGTTGCGCGGTAGATCACGAGGGTGTCGCCGTCTGCCACTGCTGGGGTGATGAGCAGCTGGAAGTCGCCGACAAACGAAGTGTTGGGGTCGATCACGAGGTCCGTGCGAACCGGGGGATCCCCAGGCACAGCAGCAGGCGTCGAGTAGTACGCTCGCACATGCGAACGATTGATGTAGCCATCCGAGAACTCGAAGTTCCAGACGGTTTGGGTGCCGTCTGCCAACCAATGGTTCTGGCTGTCCAGCTTGATGGTCAAGGTTGACATTAGGACTCCTTAGAAAAGATGCCCGCCGAAGCGGGCTGTGTACTAGGGGTACCGAGGTTTAGTCACCCAGCGCGTTGAGCGGCGGGATCATCCAAGGCAACCGGTTGAACGGAAGGGTCTTGATAAGCTCGTGAGGGTCCGTGCCCTCCTTCGTGTTTTGCAGACCACGCCAAACGTCGTCCACCAAACCAGCGGCCGGGGCAACGACGTTACCGATGAACTCCGAGCTTGCGCCCGAGCGCCCGCCCGTTTGCTTCATCCCCGTCACCGCCGTGGTAGCGTCGAGGAAGTCGCCCGCGAGGCCTGACATGGCGATGTAGTTCAGCGTGGCGCGGGCGATCATGTCGGGCGCGAGTTGCTTCTCCAGGTACGCTTCCTGATCCTCGCGCCCGACGGACGAGAGGTAGGTGCGTGCCATGTAGATCGGAGCCGCGAGGCTCATCGCACCCAGCATCATGCCGAGCGTCTTGGCCGTGCCAACGTTCCCACGTTGACGGGCCCACTGCTTCTCCACCGAGGTCAGCGAGAAGGTGCGGAACTGAGTCATCAGGCGCATCATCCCGTCATGCGACCACTTGCCAGTTTCACCGATGAAGGTGCCCTGGATGATCTGGCTCACGCCGCGATGGATTGCCTGCGTGAACTCCTCGGCCGCTTGCACGTCCGTGGCCTTCGTGATGTCGAAGTTCGTCAGCTTACCGCCCTCGAACTGCGCGATGCTCGGAAGCTCCGCGCGAAGGCGCGTCATCAGTTCATCGCTGATGCCCATGTCCTTCAGCGCCACATCGTTGCCGCCGTCTTGCAGGTACTGCGCAGCCTTGCGGACGATCTGCTCGGCCATCCCGCGCTGTTGCGTGGAGTGAATCGAGCGCCACATCGAGAGCTTGCCTTGCAGGTGAGCGCCGCCACGCAGCAGCCGGTCGGCAGCGGTGAGTGTCTCCTTCCCGTAGGTCTGGTACTCCAGGCTCTGGTTGTCGAAGGGGAAGACGGTCTTGTAGGAATCCGTCCCGAACTCTGCACCGCCGAAGCGTTCCAGGGATCCGATGATCGGGTTCTCCACCTTCTCACCCTTGGCGAGCGCCTTGATCTCCTTGCGGAGTCGCGGCATGGAAGCAACGCTGTCGAGCGTGCGGGCAGCACCAACGTGGAAGATCCCGTTGATGGCTTCAGCGAACTGCGTAAAGCCCATCCCGCCAAGGCGAGCCAAGCTGTTCACTTGCATCACTCGATCCACCAGCTTGCTCTGCGTCCCGAAGGCATCGCCCAGGAACTCAGCAGCGATCTGGTCGAACGCTTCGATCTCGTTGGGCTGTGCCTTCTCACCATCAGCCCCGAACTCCATCGCCCGGCGCAGCAGGTTGAGACCCGCCTTGCCCATGATCCCGTGCCGGGCCAGTGCCACCTCACCGCTCACGCGTTGGGCCTGCTGCCGCAGCAGTCGGAACTGGTCAGTCTCGAAGAGGTCCATCAGCCGGAAGCTCGTGCCGTCACCGGCGTCGAACGTTTGGCTCAGGTCCAGTTGCAGACGGCGCTTCGTGTGCCCCGCGCCACCAGCCATGTACTTCTTCATCATGGCAGTCACCTGCTCACGATTCATACCCATGGCTTCCAGTGCATCATGCACGATGTCAGCAGCACCAGTCTGGTGGATGCCAGCCGGGGCCTCGAAGCCACCGAGCGCACGGCGGCGCACGCGATCCAGGTACTTGCTGGCGAGGTTCTGCGAGAACGTGGGATCGAAGCCCTCGATGCTCATGAACTGATCGCGGAGCGCACCATGCAGCGCATCGGCTTGCTGGTTCGTCATGTTGCGGATCTTCTCCGGACTCATGCGGTGAGGCATGTAGCCCTTCGAGGACGCGGGCAGCGAAGCCCAACCCACCGTGCGGGTCTGCGTCTGTGCCACGCGCATCCGCTCGTACGCACCCTCCAGCGCGTCAGCAGCTTGCACCACAGCGGGCGGCGAGACCACGCCGTTGCGGCCGGACACGCGACCTTCGATCTCCTCCGCGACCATGCGGTTGAACTGCTCCCACATCTTGCCGCCGAAGAAGTCATCGCGAATGTCCACGCCCTGGCTGTTACGCCACTGCGTGTACTGCGTCTGCACATCGTTGAGCGTGTTGCCCAGGTAGGCGCGCTCGTTGATGTGCTTGGCGATGGCCGCGCTGGTGCGACGACCAGCAGCCCCGCTGGGGGACTCCAGCAGTTCAGCAGCGACCATGCGCACGACCGGGTTGTCCGACCGCAGCATGGTGTTCGCCGTGCTCTGCGCGCCACGGAACACCGAGGTGTCCATGAACTTGGAGAGGCGCTTCTCGTCGATGGCCTTGTACTGCGGATCGCTCGCCTTGGTGTACAGCGCGAGGACAGCCTTGGCTTCCGCCTGCTGGCTCGGGGTGTCCACGGGCATCAGCGAGATCCCGTGCTTCACAGCATTGGGATCGTTGACGAAGGTCTCGGCCTCCACCGTGCGGTTGAAGCTCGATGGGAACACGAGGTCAGGGGCCAGGAACTCTGACTCGATCTTCTCTGCCTGCTTCAGCGTTCCGTCCAGCACGCGGGTGAAGAACTCATTCGCACCTTCGTCGGTGGCGATCAGGCCCTTCTGCTTCGCCTCGGTGAAGAAGGCGAACACAGCCTTGATGGCGTCAGTGATGCGCTTGACCAGGGAGGGTGAGAGCCGTTGATCCCCAGCCATTGCACGCTTCTCGATGTGTTTGACGAACTGTTCCGCCATATACTCATCGAAGTTAGCAGTGTACGGCGTGGCCTTAAGAGCACCCGCCACGTTGGCATCGGGGTGCGTGATGGACATCCGCGCCCCTCGCCCACCTTCCTTCGTGTTCATCCCTTCAAGTTTCAGGATGAAGTCGTTGTGCTCCCGCTTGATCTGCTTGAGCAGGTCCGCCGGGATGTCCTTCGCCTTGGCGTGGAACACCGCATGACCGAACTCGTGCATGCTCGACCGACTGAGCGCGGAAGGGTTGGACGGGTTCGGGGTGAGGCCGATGAAGTGCACGTTGCCTGCACTGATGATCTCTGCATCTGCTCGTGGGTTGGTGGAACCGGCCGAGAGAACCACCTTCTGGTCGGGCAGGTACTGCGCCGCCAACTCACGCACGGTGGAGATGGCGGGCTTGAGGGACACTTCAATGTCTGCATGGGGCAGAACATGGACACCGTCCGGCAGCGCCGCAGCGGCGGCATAGGTTGATTCACCCTTCGTGACCTTCGCCACACCTTCCTGCCACAACGGATTATCCGTCATGCCACGAATACGATCCGCAAGGAATCCCGGGTTATCCCACTGAGGGAGGACGCTGCGCCCGTAGGACTCGACGTTGAACTTGTCCTCCGCGTTCAGCCCCATGTCCTTGGTGGACACCTCGGGCACGTCCAGCCGCAGCCCATCATCCTCGGGCAGCAGGCGACGAGCATCGGGCAGCGGGGAAGCCCCACCACCCATCGTCTGCCGCAGACCGTTGGCCTCCAGGCGCTTGACCTCCGCGTTCAGCAGGGCAGCGTCAGCCTCGGGACCGAGGTTCACGACAGCCTGACGACGGATCGCCATCATGTCGTTGCCCGCCTGATCGGCAAGCTGCTGCGCGGCCTTCGCCGTGGCGGTCTTGTTCGCGCTGTACGTGCCCGGCGCATTGAGCGCCACGCCCAGAAGGCCCATGCCCGCAGCCATGGCATAGTCCGTGGCACCCACGTACGGGTCGAACTTGTCCTGGATCGCGGTGAAGGCGAGGTTGCCGCCTACGTTCTCGGCCACGGACGAGGCCACAGCCGCGCCCATGCGGCCTTCAGCGGCCAGGGCCAGCGAGCCCACGCGGGCCGCTTGCAGCGCCTTGGCGGCGCCCAGGCCCGTGAGGAACCCCTCGGGCAAGCCACCGAAGATCGTCGCCGCCACGCCCACACCAGTACCGCTCAGGTTGACCGTGCGGAGGTCGTCCTGGCGCTGCTTGATGTCGTACATGATCCACTCGGCCTCGGCCGGGGAGCCCGCCTCGCGGAGGTACTCCTGCTCATCCGAGGACAGGCCGTTGAGCTTGTTATGGTCCAGCTGGAATCCAGGCTGTGGCATGAAGTCCGGCTTGACCAGTTGCTTGACCAGCGGCCCCACCACGCCGTTGTGCATGAACGCGGCTTGGGCCTTGTCGATGAAGCCACTGTCTTGCACCTCGGCCGCAGCCGCTTGCGCGACAGCCGTGCCAGCGGCGAGCTTCTGCTCCTCGGTCTGGAACGCGATGGGCTGGGGCTCGTAAGTCTGGTTCGGGGCCATCTTCGTGCTCGCGTGCGCGCCCTCGGGCTTGCTCTTGTCCTGAGGACCCGGCATCGCCTGATCCCAGTATTCCATCGCGTTCGTGGTCTTGGCAGCAGGGGCAACGACCGGCGTGGCCGCACCGTCACCCAGGCGCTTCATGATCGAGTCCACGTATTGCAGCGTGGTCGGGGCCTTGGAGTTCTTCTTGTCGCGGAAGTCAGCGATGGTACCGTCAGCACGCACCGCCTTCTCGCCCGCGTAGTACGCAGCAGCGACCTTCGAGGGGTCGCCCTGATACTTGTCGAACAGGTGGCCCACCAGGGCCTCGCCTGCCTTCTTCGCGTGCTCCGGGTTGGAGAACTGGAAGTTGGTCGGGATGATGCCCTTGGACTTCAGACCATCGAAGGTCGGCTCGATGATCTGCATCTCGCCGAATGCACCGGCATAGTTCTTCTTCGAGGTGTCAGCCTTGCCGTGTCCGGACTCTTGTCCGTGGATTGCGTGGATCAACGCCTCGCGTGTAACTTCTGCCATGTGCTACTCCTTCAATCGAATACTGAGCCCTTGTAGATGCTGGGTGCATCATCCTTCGGGGCGAACTTGTTTTCCGGGCCAGCACGGAGACTGGAATCCTGAATGCCGAGGGTCTTGGTCGCAGCTTCTTGCTTGCGCTTCATCGAGTTAATGAACACGTCCGTACCTGACACCGTGGTGTCGGTGATCGTGCCATCGGAACTCACCGCCTGAACGCGGAACTGCGGGACGCCAGCCTTGTCGGCCATGCGGAAGATGCCCACATCGGACGCCGTGTCCGTGAGGACTCCGGACTTACCGTAGAGCTTGTCGTTCACCGTGTGGTAGAACTCCTCGTTGATCTTGTCCGTGCCGAGGGCAGCGGATTCGATCGTCGGGTGAGCCTTCATGAGGAAGGACTCCAGCGACTGCTGGTTCTTGTCGTTCTTCCACGCGAAGCCGCCCATGACTTCGAGACCGTTGCGCTTCGCAGCCTTGAGGGCCAACTCGGTCGCAAGCTTCATGTCGCCGTTCTGGCCGTACCACTGCTTGGTCTCCTCGCTGATCTCATTGGCGATGCGGCGCTGTTGGCCGGGGCCCATCTTCTGCGTGCCAGTGAACAGCCGCATGAACCAGTTCTGGTTCTCGCCGATGACCTTGAGGGACTGCGCCATCTGGTCCTTGGTGAAGTCCGCGCGAGCAGCCGGGCCAGTGAAGCGTGCACGGAACGCGCCCTCGGGGGCCATACCCATCTGGATGTCGTTGTACAGCCCCTCCAGGCGCTTGGCGTGCTCACCGTAGTACGCAGCCGCCGTGTGCGGGTTCGCCTCGCGCAGCATCTTGTACCGGGCGAAGGTCTCCTGCGCCTGTGGCGTGAAGGTCTCACTGTTAAGGACCGCATTGACGCTGGCCTCGAAGACCCGTTGCACGGGCTCGATGATGTACGTACCACCCTGGGTGTCATTGGCAACGAGGGCCTTGACCTGATTGGCAGGCGTCATCGACTTCCAGGGGTTGAACACGCGGCTGTCGATCTCGGTCTTGCCGTAGCCCGGGTTCGTGTTGAGGATGGCCAGGTTCCCGTTAGAGAACGCGTTCATGATCTCGTTCGTCTTCATCGCCTCGGCCTCGGCCTTCTTGCCTTCGGTGTCCAGCTTCGCGGCAGCAGCCGCAGAGCGGTTGGCCTGCTTCTCGATCTCGGACTGGATCTGTCGAGCCGAACCGGAGATCAGCGCCGTGCGCATCTCGGGCGTGATGAGCCCTTGCCGCGAGCCGGTCTTGAGGCTGTACTGGTTGTTCAGCCCGTCCACCTCCTTGGCGATGTCGCGGGGCGTGCTGCCGACAACCGGGTTGTCCGAGGCCATGCGGATCGAGGTGAGCTTGTCGTTCCAGTCGAAGCTGTACTTGTTGCGGAGGTTCGCCTCACCTTGCTCCCACGCCTTCTCGACGGCCACGACCTGATCGGGATCGAGCACCTCGAAGAACCCGGAGTCCTTCACAGCGTTGAGCGCGTGGAAGGAACCTTCCTGTGCCCAGGTGCGGAGGTTGCCCGTCATGGACTTCTTGTAGCTGTCGAGGTCGCGGCCCTGTGCGGGCATCACGGACTCCAGGAACATCTGCGTGTCCGTCTTGAACTCGTCGCTGGTGCGGTAGTCATCGCCGAGCGCTTGTGCCTTGGCCTGGAGGTTCTTGGCCCCGGATCGGAACGCAGCAGTCTCCTGCTTCGTCGCGTTCTCCTGGAGGAAGCCGTAGTGCTCCTTCGTCTGGCGGCGCATGACACCGGGCAGCACCCGGGACATGGACTGCATGACGCTCGCATCCGTGGCAGCGTGCCCTGTGAGCTTGGAGTTCACGCTGTCAATGAAGAACTTCTGCGCCTGCTGCGGATTCAGCTCGCGCAGCATGGGCATCTGATCCTCCATCTCGGCAGCGGCAGTCTGCGCGATGGTCTGGCTCGCGTACACGCGGGCACCTTCCACCACATCCGAGTCCCCGTACAGCTTGGCGTACCACGGCTGCTCGGCGGCGATGTCAGCCACAGCCTCACCAGCAGCAGCACGCTGCATACCGACGACGAATGCCTCGGCCTTCTTCTTCTCCATCTGCGCCTTGACGATAGGATCGGCGATGGCCGAGATGAACTCCATCGTCCGATCTTCCTTCGCCCCGCTGACGCCAGTGGGCGTGGTGCCACCAACGTTAACCGGGCCACCTGTCACGCCCGTGCGGATGTTGCCGGGGTCGGCAAGGCTCAGTTGGGGAACCCCGCCCGGCGTGCCGAAGGCGAAGGTGACGGTCTGGCCCAGGCCCTCGGTCGGCGCCCCGAGTGTGTTGTCGTTAGCCATGTGTGCTCCTTAGTAGCTGTACTCGCTGTTCGAGGACCACGCGTTCGCGTAGTTGTCCGTGTTCTGGCCCCAGGTGTTCTCGTCCCCGAAGGTGTATGACTTCTCCGAGCCGATAGCCCGATCGGTCCACTCGTTCGCGCTGCGATCCGAGTCCAGGGTGAGGTACTGGTCGTCAGTGAAGTCGAACTTCGCCTTACCGGTGAAGTCCGTGCCGTGGGTCTCGCCAGCGTTGTACGTGTTGTCCTTCGGTGTCGGGTCAGATGACACCCCGCCCGAGTGCTTGATCATGCCGAACAGTGCGTTCTGCCACGTGCTGAACACCGCGTCCTCTTGGGCAACGTCGATGTTGTAGTCGATGGCGTCCATGATCACGGAGTTGTCCAGGCCACCGATCATCTGGCTCATGATCGAGCCAGCCCGGCGAGCCGTGTCATACGCCGCCACGTCCTGCTGATCCGCAAACGCCTGTCCCACGATGCCGTTGCGGAGATCGACGGACAGGTTGACCTGATCCACCACATCCCCACCCAGCCCGTTGAACGCCGCGCTTGCAGCCATGCGGCCCATTTGCTCCGCGTTTGCCACGCCATCGGCGAAGGTGCGGGAAGTGGCGGCGTCTTGCCCACGCAGGGCGTTGACGGTGTTGGCCTCCAGGGCCTCACCTCCTGCCTTCAGGCGGCGGTTGTTGTTGACGCTCTGTGTCCAGCGGGCCAGCGACCCCTTCGCCGCTGCGGCCTCGTTGGAGGCCATGCGCAGCGTGTTGCGGGAGTCCGCCGCCAGCTTACGGAGCTTGTTGTTGAGTTGTGCCTCGATGCGAAAGGCCCGAGAGCCGATCGCACCTTGCATCAGACCCGCGAACGCGTCCCATGCCATTGCCATGATGATCTCCTTAGAAGCGTTGAGTGCGGTTGAACCACTGGCCGATCCATTCGAGAGCGGTCACGGTGAACGGAAGCCACGTGCGGGCCTTGATCTTCAGGTCGAACTTGAGGGTGTTCTCCCCCACCGGGATCGAATGCTGGTATGCCGTCACCGGGATGCGCCCGATCAGGTTGTTCGGATCACCTAGCACGCGCCCATTGAACGTGTTCTCCGTGACCTTGTACGACCGGATGATCTCGGTGTCGTAGCCCGAGGACTTCGCCATGCTCACCACGAAGTTCTTCACCGTGAGGCGAGCCGTGGTGATGGCCTGCCCGTTACGGTCACGAACCACCGGGTTGGTGGGGACCACGTACGCAGCTTGGTCAGCGCCGACGACCGGCCCCGTACCGTCAGGCCACGCAGCGAACAGGCCCTCGGCACCACTGAGGGTCGAGCCGATGAGGAAGAACTCCGACGAGTTGTCGAAGGCCACCTTCCAGGGGCCGGGACTCGCTGGGCGTACGCTGCCAGTGTTGGCGGCGACGGTGGCCCACGGGCGTTGGCTGTCGAGGTAGGGCGTAGCGGACAGTCCAGAGAGCAGCGGGCACAGGTCAGCCACGAGCCACATGGACCCATGGGCCTCACGGATCGTGAACATCAGCAGCCCGTCCTCCACACCCAGCATGCCCACGATGGGGCCGAGGGAGGGATCGAAGTCCCAGCGCGACCACGCGTCCTGCTTGCGCCCCGCCTGCGTGTCCAGGAACTGGAACGGGAACAGGGAGTTCCGCTTGCCGGTGGTGCGCACGAAGACCACAGAGGGCTTGGCGTTGTTCGTGATCTCGATAGCGGATCCTGCCATGTAGTCGTCCAGCTGACTGGAGGCTGGGTAGGATTCCGGGCTGTCAGCCACGAGACCCGGCTGGATCTGGTGCACCGAGGACGACCCCTGGTCCAGCTTGCCGTAGAAGATCACACCGCCCACCGCCAGCGGCGGCAGGTTCGCCGCATGCTTGTGGCTGGACAGGACGGCCATGTTCGCCGAGGTCGGCGTAAGGGGCTGACGCCCGCTGACCACGTACTGGCGCTTCTTCCCGAAGCTGACGAGGTTCTGATCGTAGAGCACGGGGAACCGCAACTCGTCGTCGTCGCTGGATTGGGACAGCATCTCGAAGGCATCGTCAGCGGGTACCGTGAGCAGGCTGCTCCGGTAGAAGTTCAGGTAGTCCCCGATACGCGAGCAGCGCTTCACGCCACCACAACCGATGATGAGCCGATCCTGGAACATCGTGAGGTACGTGATCCGCTTCCCGTTGAAGTACGGCAGGGGCACCGTTTCCAGGTCGCCTACCGTGCTCTCCACGTAGTCCGGGTGCGTGCCCCCGATGAGTGCCGTGAGCTTCGTCGCGGTGGATGCCACAGCAAAGCTGCCGCCACTCACCGTCCCGTAGATCAGGGCAAGCGTAGGCTTCTGCTCAACACCGGCACCTTCGACCCAGGTCACCTCGTTCCACTCACCGGCGACTGCCGTGGTGTCTTTGGCGATGGCCTTCAGGTAGAACGCCTCCTGCGCACCCTTAGCCTGTACCTTGACGATCTTGCCGACCATGTGCAGGTTGGACACCTGATCCACAGCCGAGACCTCGTTCGCTACGCCACGGACCAGCGAGCCGTCCCCGCCGTCATCCACCACGATGTTGTCGATGTTCGGGAACACCAGCGTGGACCCGTAGACCGTGCCAGTCGACAGACCAGCGACAACAGCAGCTTGGCGGATGGATTCCGCGATGGCCTCGGGTGTGATGGCATTCGCCGCCGTCCCGATCCATTGCGTGACCGCCGAGTTGTAGGCGTTTTGAAGATCCTGCACTGCCTTAACGTAGTTCGGATTCGAGACCGTCTTCGTGTGCGTGTACTGCATCGTCACGTCCGCCTGCCCGACCAGCGAGGAGTGGAAGTACACGTACTGGTCGCCCGCATCCCAGCGGTACTGCGCCGCGTTGGCGGGGTTCGACGGGCTGACGTTCGTGAGCGTGGCTGCACCGTCCTTGACCGTCATGCCTGTGGGGTTCCACGCAGCCCAGCCCAGTTTGGCCTGACCGAAACCTGGGATCGCCGTGATGTACGCCGCCTCGGTGTCGAGGATGGTGCCACCTGCCGGATCCGCAGCGTACACAGGCACACCACTGGTGTCCAGGGTGCCGGGGTAGCTGCTGGTCGGGGTCTTGTAGCTGAACGTCCACGTGGTCAGACCCTGGCTCGCGGTCACGGTGAACGTGCGCGCGTACGCGCCGCCACGAATCCAGACGACAGAGGCGAGCTTGTTCGCCGGGGTATCCCACAAGTTGGTCGTGCTGACCGATGCCGGGACTGCGTTGCCCGCCATGAACACGTACTTGCCCACCGCCGTGATGGCGCTGATGCCATGCTCTGCGAACTGGGCCACCGGGTCGTCGAGGCCAGGAGCAGACGCGAGGTAGTCGAGGTATGTCTTGGTAGTGCGATTGTAGATCAGCAGCGGAGGCAAGGGCGAACCCGCAGCCCGCTCACCCGTACGGTACTTCAGCACGTAGTCCGAACCAGCGTTGCTGTACTCGAAGGTGCGGAAGCTGGCGGTGTCCGCGAGGATGGCGGCGGCGGTCTCCGGGCCGTAGCCCAGGTTCTTTTCAGCCTGGAAGATGCTACCGTGGCGGCGGGTGAGGCCGAGCACGGGATCAGGAATCAGGTTGACCTGTTCGGAGCACTGTCCCGGCCCACGTTCGTGGGGCACTTGCTGGGACACGCCCTGCACCAGTGATGCGTATGAGCCGGAAGTCTTCATGGTGTCTCCTTACGAGCGGATGTAGCGTCGGGCCTGATTCGTCAGCATCTTCAACCGCATGAGGTTGGGGTTCGACAGGATCAGGTTAGCCTTCTTGTTGCGGATGTCTTCTTGGTTGGCGTCCGCGCGAGCACGCGCAGCCTGCTCCTTCAGTTCCCGCATCTTCGTCGAGTCCGCATCGTAGAGGTTCTGGAAGTACATGATGGCCTTAGCGGCGATGTACCCAGCGATGCTCTCGGGGAGATCCTCGAAGGGGATCAGGCGGATGAGGACGACCGTCACAGATTGCGTGAAGATGTCCGTCCCATTCTTCAGGTCGTACAGGTAGCGACCACGCTGCGTGATGGTGCTGTCACCCGTGCGCACGCTGATCGTGTCCCCGCTCAGGGCGATGCGACCATTGACCATAGGTTGAAGCGTGATGGTTTCCATGTTGAACCACCAGCCTCGGGCTTGGCACAGGCGGGACTCTTGGTCCAGCTTCGACAGGCCAGCACCCTTGAATTCGTGGGGTTCTTCCAGGGATGCCAGCGGCGATTCCCCCATGGTCCCAAGCATGTCGTTCAATACGGTGAGAACTTGCATAGCTTCCTCCAGAAAGGCGAAAAAATCCCCGTACAGCCTTGTGGGCCATACGGGGAAGTTTGTTCAGCCGTGGATTACGGCTTGTTCACGACGCCCGCGAAGGCGGCGACGGACGGCGCAACGCCGTACGAGCGCCACGCGTCCACGAACCAGTTCTTGTCCCGGTCGTCGAACCAGACCTTGGACTGCAGGGCGATGGTTTCACCGGCGAGCAGGGCCTTCGGCGCGAACGCCACGGCCAGGGTCTTGGTGAAGTCGCCGTCGTAGGCGTTGCCGTTCTCCGTGTTGGAGAGCAGGTTGCCCGTGATGTTGAGGCCACCAGGGAAGTTGTTCGAGCCGATCACGCGAACGCCGTGCGCCTTGAGCAGGAGCGACGGGATCGAGGTGCCATCGGAGGTCTTGTACTCCGAGTTGATGAGCAGTTCGTTCATCGACAGCGTGGCGAGTTCGGTTTCGCCCAGCGCGATGATGACGCCATCGGTCACGGGGTCCACGTCCTTCAGACGCATACCGGTGATGAGGTCCACCAGCTTCTGGTACAGCAGGGTCGGATCCAGGTGGTCGGACGCGCCGCCCATCGTGATCTGCGTGCCGCCCGTGTGACCGGCAGCGGTCAGGCCGAACTTGTTGGCGGTCAGCGAACCGGCCTTGATGGCCTGGATGAAGAACGACTGGTCTTGCTGCTTGGCGATTTCCTTGCCGTGCTCGGTGGCGATCTCCGAGCGGGCTTCGTACTGCGTCTGGAAGGTTTCCAGCAGCGGCAGCACCGCGCGTGCGATGACGACCGTGTCGATGGACAGTTGCGCCTTGCCGAACTTCGAGACCGTGCCGTCGATCGGCTGGCCCGGGGTGATCTTCTGCAGCGTGGACTTGCCCACGGCGTAGTTCGTCAGGATCGAGGTTCCGCGAACCGGGCGGATCGGGATGTACGGGGCGCACTTCGACACGCGGGCGATGGTGCCCTCGACGATGCCGGTGAATTCCTCGATGTGGAGAGCGTTGATCGCGCCAGCGCCGTTGGCTTGGCCCGGTCGGGTAATGGTGTATGCGTCATCAAGAGCCATTGCATGGTTCCTTTATTGAAAGTTGTGGCGGGATTAGCAGCCGAACGCCCGCCACATTGGGGACGCTCGATGGCTGTGTACTAGGGGTACCGGTTTAACGGCCGCCCGCACGAACGGTGGCGATACGGCGAGCTTGCAGGGCTTGGTACTCCTTGCTGCCCTCGAAGCCGTAACCCATGGAGGCACTCAGCTTGGCAACCTCCTTGGAGTAGTCACCAGCGGAGAGCGGGCCAGCGCCAGCGGGCGGAGTCGAGCCGCCACCCGGAACCACGGCAGCAGCCGGGGTCACGACGGTGTTCGGGGCACCAGCATAGCAGCCCTTGAGGTACGCGGCGACCGCCTTGGCAGCGAGACCACCAGCCTTGAGGGCCGCGTTGATCTCTGCCTTCTCGGCAGGCTCGGCGTTCTCACGCGCCCACGCAGCGATCTTGTTCCACTCCTCCTGCCCGCCCACCACCTTGTTGATGGCTTCCTGGTCCGCCTTGACCTTGGTCTCGGCAGCGGCCTTGCGGTCACCCGATGCCTTCTCGGCCAGGGCCAGGAACTTCTCGAAGCCCTTGGCCTTTTCGCCGAGAGCGCCGAGCGCGGCCTTCAGGGGACCGAAGTCCCCGGACTCGGCAGCTACCATGGCAGCATGCTCCGGACCGAAGCCCAGCTTGCCAACGAAGTCCAGCGCGAGGTCGAGACCCACGTCACCCGTACTGTCGTACGTGACGATGGGGGCATCGGCAGCGGGCGCAGCGGGGACCGCAGGAGCGGCAGCTTCAGGAGCGTCGATGGTACCCGGCAGCGGGGCCGCGACGGCGGGTGCAGGCGGGGCACCGGCAGGGCCACCCGGAGGGGCAGCGGCGGCAACCGGGCCACCTGCGCCACCGGCATCCGCGCCAGCAGCTTCATCCATCAGACGGTAACGATTGCGACGGGTCAGAACGAGCATGGATTAAACTCCTTGAGGTTGAACAGCAGCTTGCGCACCGGCAGCACCGGCTTCGACTGCGTTGGATTCTTGGACACGGGCAGCAGCTTGTTGGTCAAGCCACGCTTGGTATTCGTCCTCGGTCTTGAGGAAGCTGGCGAAGTCGATGCCTCGGCCATTACCGATGAAGTCCACGATGGTTTGGTACTTGATGCGCCCTTGGAGGTCTTCGGGCAGCGCGGTGATCTGCGCGAGATCCATCAGGCACAGGCGCAGGGCTTCCAGGTCACCATTGCGGGACAGGGCGTCCAGTCCGGTGATGATGGAAAGCTCCAGGTCCATGCCTTCGGGAACCTTGATGGTCTTGAGCAGCCACTCGGCGATGGGCTTCTGGATGTTGTTCGCCAGCACGGAGTACGTGCCACCGAAGCTGGTCTCCAGTTCGTTCGCCTGCATGCGGATCTCTTCCGCAGTGACGCGTTCCGCATCCCGGGTGGTAGCACCTTGCATCAGGAAGCCCAGGGACACCCGGCGCTCGTAGCGCTCGGACACCTTGGCAGCAGTCTCGATGCTCGACGGGTTACCGCCGGTGACCATCTGGAGGTCGTCCTTCTTGCCCGCGAGAACGTCACCGTTCACGCTGTCCCGGACATCCTCGACGGACATCATGGACGTGGGGTCCACGGTCCAGCGGAACTCGGCACCGAGAACGGCACCGTTGACGATGGCTTCGGACAGGGTGCTCAGGGCTTCCAGGTCGCCGGAGTATTCCTCGACGAGGCCGGTACCGTAGTCCGCTTCGTCGGTGAGGTCCCAGGTCAGGACGCGGTAAGGCAACTTGGACTCGGGCCATTTGCCGCCGAACTCCTCCTGTGGAAGTTGGTGCATGTCCACCCACTGCGTCATCACGTAGTCAGGTTCCTTACCGCCGTTGTCCTGCCGCTTGATCCAGCGGTAGTGCGAGACTTCGGTGTCATCCTGGTACAGGTTGGGCAGCGCCTTGCGAGCCTTCTCGTCAAGCTCGTTGAACTTGACGCACTCCTTGATGACAAGGGAATGCAGCGAGCCATCGGCACAACGCTTGACGCAGAAGTACCGGATGCCCATGACGCGCATGGTGTCCTTCTCCAGCACCAGCAGGACGTTGCCGAGAACGATCAGGTTCTTGATGACGGCGTACAGCTTGGGCCGCTGGCCGCGCCGGTCGAGTTCCTTGACAGCCGAGCGTTCCATCTGTCCGAGGGCAGCGGCTACCACCTTCTCGTCCATCCCGTTGACCGCCATCTTGGCCCGGGTCTTCTCGCCGGGTTCGACGCGGAAGAACGGGCGCGAGGGTGCGAAGAGGGCGAGCATGAACTTGTTCGTCAACGCATTGACGGCTTGGGCTCCGATGCTCTGGTAGTCGTGCGTCTGGTCCGTGGACTCGACATCGAAACCGTCAGGAAGGCAAAGCTTGGGGATTGTGAGGCTGGCGTATCGCTCGCAGCGGGTGAGGAAGGTATCCTTGTCCCCGTGGAGTTCGTCCCAGGCTTGGGCAGCAGTGTGCACAGAGGAGGTCATTGATCCTCCTTAGATGCTGACACCGCCGCCCGAGTAGGAACGGCCAAATTTCTCGCGGCGGGAGCGGCGAGTGGCAGCGGAGGATTCCGTGGGGTCGGCATCGAGTTGTACCGTCGCGCTTTCCAGCGGGGCGGATGACACCTCGGCCGCACGTTCCTCGGCCGCGTTGCGAGCGGCCATCTGCGATTGATTGTCGGCAGCGGCTTGAGCCTGCTGCATCAGGGCCTGCTGTTGCAGGCGGGTGGATTCGATGGTGGCAGCTTCTTGCGCGGAGGCGTTACGCTCGCTCGCTTCGATCTGCTTGTTGACCCCGGTCCACTTCCGTACTGCGCCCATAATGGTGCTCCTTCATCAGTTGAGTGCCGAGGGTCGTGTACCCAGCAGCGTGATAGAGAGGAGTCATGTAACCAATTTGGGTATCGCCAACAATCGTGGCTTCACAGCCGTGCATCGTGGCGAGTTCGTCGAGGGACGCAATGGCGTCTGTCACCTTGGTGGGGCCTGGGCCGCACTTCAGGATGATCTCCTCGATCAGGAATTTGGTAGGCGAGTGCCAGGGTCCACCGACACTCACGAGGATGAAGTAGTTCCCGCACCACCACCCCGACCCAGCGCGCAGCATCTGGTCGAGGTTGGTCCGAGCGTACTCCGGGTCCGTGTACTTCATCTGTGCAGCGGGGCTGTACTCGCGCAGGGCGAGCAGATGCTGCATGATGAAGTCCAGGTCGAAGCGGTCGGCCTGGGTCAGCTTCACAGACCCTGGACCCACCCGTGCCGCAGTTCCTTGAGCACCATCTGGATGCCCACGAACGTGGCAGCTTGGATCGGGTCACTCGGGATCGTCAGCGGGAACTTGGCTTGCAGCTTGAGGTACTGGTCCCGCTGGAACACGGTACGTTCGACATCGGTCACGGTGGTGACTTGCTCCCGGGCGGCGAGCCCCTCGGCCATCCCGGCACGGTGCCCGGAGTTGTACGCCACATCACGTTCGGTCTTGATGACGGCGAGTTGGGAGCGAAGCGAGTTAGCGGACTTGACGCTGTGCGCGGCCTCCTCACGGGCCGAGTGCAGTCGGTTCGTCAGGGATGTGATCTTCTCGTGAAACTCGCGGTGTCCTCGCTCGTAACCCCGCTTTGCGCCCACCACAACACCCTCGTCGTAGTTGCTCTGCATCTTGGGGTAGAGCCAGCGACCGAACACGAACAAAAGAATTTCAGAAAACATGGGACATGACTCCTTGTGTACTAGGGGTACCAGCGATCCAGTACCCCTATACGATAACTCAACTGAAGAAGTAAGCGGACTGCAAGACTTCTCGGATATCCAAGTTCCCCTTCTCGGGCGGCTTGGGGATCATCGGGTACTTGTCCTTGAACTGTTGGATCGGATCGTTCGTCTCGTACATCTTGACAAACTCCTCTCTGATGATCTGGAACAACTCCTCTGCGTTAGCCGCATGGGTACCGTAGTCGTCGTGAATCATCGCCAGTGCATCTATTCCACGACGAGCGGACGCGGCAGTCGTCAAGTGCAGGTGCGCAGCATCCATCGAGTGCACGAAGTTCGGAGCAAGCCCCGAAGCATGGCGGGTGACGGAAGGGTCGTCAGTCTCCGACATCACACGAAGCTTGATAGGACCAGCAAGGTGAGAGTTGATACGATGGACCTGAAGCTCGAAGTAAGCTTGAGATGCGGGGAAGCCCGAAGGACTCAGCCATGTGATGCACGGCTCCTCATCCTCCTTGAAAGAACGAGCGATGACACGAGCGGACTTCTGAAGCCAGTCCATGCACTCCCGACCCTTGACCACCACGTCCCCGATGGCGGGCCACGCATGATCCATGAGGACTTGAGCAGCCTTCATGAACTCCGTCTTCTCGAAGCACGGAACCTCTCCCTTCTTCAGGGTGTCCTCGATCACATAGTCGATGGCACTGCGCTTGGTCACGCCGTACGGCGTAGTCATGACGCTACGCTTCACGTGGCTCCGCGCCACGCCAAAGGTCAGCCAGCGTGTACGGCAGGACTCCTTCACAGGGTCGTCGGAGTACACGGCCGAGGTTAACCGTCCAGTTGTCGCTGTCGCCACCCGCTTGTAGATGTCCTGCATCTCGGCATTCGCGGTGAGGTTCGTAGCTGCACCCCCAATCTCGTCCCGCAACAGGGCGCTCAGGTTCTGCAGGCCGTTGCAACTCCCGTCCATGCTGATCGGTAGGTGCGAGAGGAATGTTCCAGTGCTGTCGTTGACCCACTCCCGGTACTCGAAACACCACGCCAGGAACTGCAAAGGGTCCCCAGCTTCCGTCCATCCCCGGTTGTTCACCGGATCCTCCGCAAATGAAACAAGGATGTCTTGCCGCTCCACCACCCATGCTTGCCGCTCCTCTAGAGTTGCCTTGTCGAAGCCCCACTTATTCGCGCCCTGAACGTGGAACCACTTGATGGCGTCAGGCGTGTCCACCGGCATGCCCTTGCTGAACTTGATGAGCGCCTTCTGCAGGTCGCTGCCCTGCGGGTTGATCCCGTAGGTCATCGGGTACAGGCGCCCACGGCTGTCGGCGAAGTACACGAAGTGGATAGCAGGATAGTCCCGGAACATCGCGGCTGCACGGGTGGCGCTGTAGAACCGCCCGTACTTCACAGCCATGAGCTTGCGCTCCGTGTGCCACTCGGCCATGGCCCGCTTCCACGCTTTGAAGGCAACCTTCACCTCCTCAGGCCAGCCGTCCTTCGCCTCACGCGCAGCCCCCTCCGGGATGCACTCGGGCCGGGCGGGCTTGGGCACATCCGCGAGGCTGGTGATCTCACCCACGCTGAATGACTTGGCAATCTCCAACACCGTGTCCAGCACCCGGGTGTTCACGGACCACGCGGTGCGCTGTAAGGCGTTCACTGCTGACAGTACCACAGGCATCTGTGCGTCCCGATACAACGCCGTGCGGGCCAGCCGGTGCCGGACCAGGGTACTGTGCGTACGGCGAAGCTCCTTGGTATGGAACCCTCCGTCGCTAGGTGTGACCCAATCCTTGGGCGGCTCCACGCACGGACCGTACACCGGCATGGTGATGGACACGTGGGCTTTGATCTGGTCGATGCGCTGCATCACCTCATGCGCCAGGATGATGGTGCGAGGCGGGCTCTTGCCGGTCATCGCAGGCCGGGCAGGCTCGATGATGATGAGACCCATCGCCTCCAGCAGGCCGAGGATGTACATCCCCACCTGATCCCGCGCACCAATGGGCCACTCCTGGATGTACATCCCCTTCTTCGCCGCCTGCATCTTGAACACCGTCATGCGGTGCCGTTCGTCCTTGGACAGTCGGCGACCCAGGTCACGGGCCAGGGTGTGGTACAGGTCAGGGGCGTAGTCCTCGATCTGGATCAGGACCAACTCGTTGTGGATCGTGCGACCCACATCGTACGCCAGGGCACGCAGCGTACTGCTGCCACCGGTGAGGACGGTGTTGACCGTGCTGCGCACAGCGAGGTACGCCACGGTCTCGGGGTCGAGGCCCTTGAGGAGCTTGGCATGTGCACGCCGGATACCTGCTCGGGTTTCGTCAAGCTCCGTGCGCAGGGCTTGGGCCAGTGGAAGAACGTACTCCCCGAGGATCTCCTTGGCGTAGGGGTTCTGCACCGCCCGCCCCTTGTCCTCGGCCTTCTGCATCATGCCCTCGGCGCGCTTGATGCCGCCGTGGTACATGGTGCTCTCCACCTCACACTGCGTCAGTAGCCGCCGTTCCGAACTAGTTTGGTGATCGTCTGTTCGCATACGTTGAGTTGGATACCTAGGGCTGCGCCGCCTGTATGGCGATCGTACGGTTTGTAGTTCTCAAGGACATAGCTAACTTGCTGCTCTGTCAACTTGCGGCTAGGGTCGTGGCGCCCGGCCTCAACGGCGTCCTTTATGTTCCGCCTCTGGTCTCCCCAGTACAGGTGGTCAGGATTAATACACCGACAGTTGTGGCAGACGTGAAGGGCGTAGCGACCGTTAGGTGACTCGCCGGTTTTCTGCATGAGGGCCCTGACATGCTTGCCGATGTACCGCCCATTGTGCCTACAGGCGGCGTACCGAGGCGCTTTGCCGCCATGGTCCTCACACGTCATGCCTTGCCCTTCTTCACTTCACGGTCGATACGCGCACCCACCATGTGGGCCATCTGCAAGCGCTGCTTCGTGCCAAGGCGCTGCATGCAGAGGTGCAACATCGCCTGCACATCGGCCATTTCGGACAGCAGCACCTGACGGCTCTGCTTGTCTTGGTGAAGCAGCACTTTGCAGGCTGCTTGTGCGACCTCCGCCGCCTCCTCGGCAAGCTTCGTCGTCAGGTACTTGTTCATCAGTCCGCTTTCAGTTTGTCGTGGCGAATCCCCTTGAAGCGGGGCTCGCGCAGTTTGCCGTCTTCGGTCAGGCCCATGCACTCGATCTCGACGATCTTGCCGATGGGGTTGTGCGGTGCGAACAGGCCGGTCGAGGAACGCGTGGCTCCCTGCCACATGAAGTTCCGATCCTCGTCCGTGAAGCCCGTGCCCACCGCTGATGCAACCCCGTTGTAGGACACGGTGATGGCTCCGAGCCGGCCTTCGTGCTTACCCTCACCAGCAATGACCCCGTTGCACCGCAGGTCCAGCGACAGCACGGGCTTGACCTTGATGATCTGCCCGAGCTTCGCATCGCCGATGGTGTAGCTGGCCCCAGGGTCCCGGAGGATCGCACCGTCGTAGCCGCCCTGCTCCTTGAGCCATTGTGCGTAACCCGTGGGGCTTTCGTTGAACCGGGTGACATCCACGACACATACCTTCGTCACCTCGTCGAGTTGATCCACGCGGGCTCCAACCAGTTCGAAGAGGTCGTCCCACCGCTGGAAGTACACGATAGGCGTCACCAGCTTCAGCGGAAGCAGGTCGTTCGCCACGAAGCACAGGTGCGGGCTGGGGCGTTGGCGGCGGAAGTCCCCGCTGATCTTGGGGAACTTGTCCGTGGGGTGCCACACCTCGCCCAGCACCACGAAGCCATCGTCCATGGGCCACGTGCCGGTCTCCTCGCAGCACTGCCGGATCTCGTCCAGGATGTGCTGGCAGGACTTGGTGTAGTCCTCGCCAGTACGGGACAGCATGCGGCTCTCCGTGTGGTCCGGCTTGATGACGGCCATGCCGAAGCACCCGTCGTACTTGGGTTGCAGCCACCAGCCCAGCGTCAGCAGTTCATCGAAGGCGTGGGTCTTGCGCCACGCCGCCGAGGTCTTGCTGTACTCGACAGCCTTCAGGATGTTGTAGTCAGCCACGGAAGCGAGCCTCGTTCTTGATGAGCGCATCGTTCACCTTGCGCTCGATGACCAGCATCTTGTCGTCCACCTCGATGGACTCCACGAGCAGGGCGTACAGGTCAGCCTTGCGTTCGTCGGACCAGCCGTGCAGGTCCACGAGGTGCTCGATGACCTCGGCCGTGCGGTACTCGAATCGCTCGGGCTTGCATGCCTGCGCTGCACACAGCAGCAGGGACAGCGTGGTGGTGAGGCGGTGCGTCAATGCGTTTCCTTCTCGGCTTGCGCCTTGGCTTTCTTGGTGGCGAAGTACGCCAGGAACAGTGCGTCACAGCACACGTGGTAGATGGACAGCAGGCCGCTGTGGTTGGCATCGGCCTCGCCCTTCTCGTTGAGGTCACGATGCAGCAGGCCATGCTCCTGGATGTCCACGAGGTGGCGCAGCAGGGCCTTGGTGTACCGGGCCTCGGCGTCCTGCAACACCTGCCAGGAGTTCGCCTTGTACTTCTTGGCCCCGAAGCGCAGCACGGCGACCACGCCACGAATACCGTCGATGCAGCCCAGGAGCAGGCTATCGAGGAGATCGCGGTAGTCCGGCTTGTCGCCGTCGAACTTCATGCCACCACCGGGTTCGACCACCTTGGCGGGGTAGTTGTGAATGACTGGGATGTGATCCGTAATGGGCATCAGTTTGACAGCAGCGCTCGCCGCTTCTCCAGGGTGTTGAGGGTATGACGAGACCGGGACCACGCGCCGCACTTCGGCGATCCGCACTGGTACCGCTGGTACTTGCCAACGTTCGTGTACTGGAAGCCATCCGCCTTGAGCTTCAGCCCACCACACACCGGGCAGGCCGGACGCTCGTCGTCCGTGTACACGGCCACGTTACTGTGCCCACGCACCCAGGGCCGCAGCCGCAGGTACACGTCACGCATGGTGGTCACGTCCGGGATGTTGTACTTCCGCATTGCAGCCCACGCCTTCGGGTTCCCGGCGAGACACTCCGCCCACAACTCGAAGCCCGGGAAGTCCTTGTGCTTGGACTTCTGCTGCTTGGACAGGTAGGTCGTGAGCCACTCCAGCTTGTTGCTGGTGAAGGCTGCGACCTGACGGGCCATGAGCATCGTGTCCTCGATCTTGCACGGGCTCGGTGGCGGGAAGCCGTGCATGATGAGTCGCGCACGGATCTTTCGCATGTCGAACCGCTTGCCGTTCTGCGCGATGAGGATGTCGTATTCGTGCAGGATCTCCCACAGGCGGGCGCACAGTTCCTGGTCGTCGCGGGGGTCAGCCTTCTTGCTCGTGTCCAGGTACTCGATGTCCTTGCGCTTGCCGTGCAATGGCATGAAGCAGAAGGAGATGATCGCCCACTCCGTGGTGATCTGGTTGAGCCCCACGTTCTGGTCGAACAGCCCCCACACGCGGCCCTCGATTGGCGCGGTCTCGATGTCGATGAGGCCGATCTTGGGTCCGCTCACAGTTCCACCGCCCACGTGCTGGTGCACTTGACGTTCTGGTGGTCCGCCACGAACACGGTGTTCTCCAGACCCAGTGTCTCCACCAGCTTGTTGCCGCGATCTGCGAGATACTTGCGGGTAGTGACCGTGCTGTCCACGATACTCTTGTCCACCACCACGATGGCTTTGCCGGGGTTCAGCATGGCCGCAGCGATCGCACCGAGGCAGGCGGCGGTAGTGCGGCCCGTGCAACGACCTACCAGATGACCGGTGTCGAGCCCACCGGCCAATGCCTGGGCCAGAAGTTTGCGATTGTAGGTGCTCATGCAGTATCCTTCTTCTTGGCCCGCAACTTCCGGGCCTTGGTGTTTCGCTTCAGACGCTTCTCGTCTTCAGTCAGGTGCGTGGGATGGAGCAGACCAGTGCGGTCCGTCTCATGCTTTTGCAGATAACCGGCGCATCCATTGAGGAACGCTGCCAGGGACTGCACCCCGTACCGCTTGTGGTTGTTCTCCACCTTGCCCAGCAGGGCGTTGCATCCCCGGTGCAGCACTGCCCGCACCACACCCGTCAGGTGATCGTGGTCCAGCACCGCTTGGCTCGGTGCACACGGCAGACTGCACAGATTGCAGCGGTTCCCCTGCGCCAGCAGCATCGCTGTCCTGGTCGGTGCCACTTCCGTGGTCTTCAGTTTTCTCATTGATCTGCCCTTCAGCGATTCGGATCAGGATCTCTTGCCGCGCGGCAGGCCAGTCAGCATGCGAGGTCAGCGGGTGCAGCGGGTGCCCGGGCTTGGTCACGTCGAACGGGTTGCTCTCCATGTCCGTGCGCATCCACAGCAGGATGCCCTGCTCCAGCATGTTCACGAGCCAGCGCTCGCCGTAGCAGGTACGGTACAGACCTTGCAGGTAGATGCAGGCACCCATGTCCGAGGACACCTTGTCCAGGCCCTTGACTGCGCTGCTCGCCTCGCCACAGCGGATCTCCTTGACCTTGCCCTTGTTCAGGCCGGACTTGTTGATGCTGCCATCCGTGTACCACGGCAGGCCCGGGATGTTGTCGGCCGCGTCCCCGTGCAGCATCTGCATCCAGAACCACTGCCGCCCGTACACGAGGTCGTGCGCCGTCAGCACCCAGCATGGAGGCACGTCCGTGAGGATGTGCGTCTTCCACTCCAGGTGCTTGCCCGGCACCATCCGCATGTCCTTGTCCTGCGTGAAGATCACACAGTCCGGGTGCATCTCGGCATACCGGCTGAACAGGTCGTCGGCCTCGGCGGTGTGCGTGAACTCGATCTCGATGTCCGGGGGCAAGTCTCCCTGCTCCAGCAACTCCCGGAGGAACTGCCAGTTCTTGGGACGGTGGTTCCCCGTACGATGCCCCTGGTAGGGCTTCACACGGGCCACAGCGTACCGATAGCCCTTGTGGCTACCTGCCCCCGTAACCAGGACTTTGATGCGCTCTGCGCCGCAGGAGCGGGCCGCGCTGCGCAGCTTGTCCAGCAGGTTGATCCGGGCCTGTCCCGGTGCGGTCTCGTCATTGCCTGCGCAGTAGTAGCACAGCCCGTCCCCGTCAGCGAGGAGGAGCCGACCGGGGACAATGCCCTCGGACTGCGTGTTCTGCGGGCTGGTCTCAGCCTGCTTGGCAATGGCCGCTGCGAGAGCGGCCGGGACCATCAGCCGCCGATCCCTGCGAGGGCGTCATCGGCAGCAGCGCCGGTCGGCGTGACGGCAGCAGCCACCGGGGTGTCACCCTCGGGGATGTCGGCCGTGCTGTCGTGGTCGTCCGGATCTTCACCGGGCTCCGGGATGTCCAGCGGCTGGCCGTTGTTGGCGAGCAGCAGGTACAGCGGGGACTCCTTGAAGTTCTTCGCCTGCTTGACCTTGTTCTGCCACACGTTCTTGGACTTCGCCGGGGCAGTGACCTTGCCGTCCTTGTCCTTGCGCTCCGGGTACTCCCCGTCGATGAACAGGCTGGCCCACTGTTCCATGTCCGGGTTGTTCCAGAACAGGACTTTGAGCGGGGCCTGCAGTGCGGGCACCGGCATCGGCACGGTTTCGGGCTCGCCGTCAGCGTTCATGATGTCCACACGGGCGGGGCCGATGGTGTAGCCCGAGGCGTCCCGCAGCTCGGCGGTGATGCGCTCCTTGCCATCCTTCTTGCTGGTCCACTTGTCGTGCACCACCGTGGCCTTGAAGCCCTCGCCGAGAAGCTGCGCCATGTGCTGCGCCTTGCCAGCGTGGTTCATGCGGGTGAACAGCTTGAAGTAGTGGGACTTCTCGTTCAGGCTGAAGGGCAGCACGACAGCGAAGATCGTGGGCTTGTCGTTGTTCTCGCCGGTGAGGTACTTCTTGCCCGCCGCCTCGAACAGCAGGGCCACCTCTTCCTTGACGGTGGGCTTGCCCTGGTAGGTGCCGGGTTGCTTGCCGAGTTCGATGTACCCGAAGAAGCGCAGGGCCACGGTGCCCTCGGGCGGCGGGGTGTAGTCACCACCACCGGTCTTGGCGACCGTCTGGTCCGCGCCCTCCTTGACGGCTTGGGCTGCGGCGGCTTGGATCTTGGAAAGGTCGAGAGACATGCGTGTCCTTTAGTTGAGGAACGAGGGTTGGTAATCTTTCATGTAGAGCTTGCGAAGCTCCACTCGCACAGGCTGTGCACGTTCACGAACGCCTTGGACGTTCACTTCTTCCATCATGTTGGGACCGTACTTTGTCTCGGTCGGAACCGGGACGGGGACAGTCCAACCGAACTGGTACTCCATGAAGTCGCTCGCGCTCTCCATGCAGGCATGCAACACAGCCGCTGCCTCGTCAGCCACGGAAGCGTGGGCATCGGAGTACAGTGCATCGTGCACTTGGTTGACCAGCAGCGCGAGGCCACCGAAGTTCTTGCGCTTGTAGAACGCACGGACCGCCAGCCACATCGCGGCCTTGGCCCACTCGCCACCCTCGCCCTGCACCTCGTAGTTCTTGATCTGCGTGGGCGAGAAGCTGGAGAACACCCCGCGCTTGATGAGGTACTCGGGGCTCGGCTCCTCGGTGTAGCTGTAGAGCTTGCCGTCAGGCGTACGCACACTGCTGCTGCCGAGGTTGCACATCACGCCACGGACCCAGGGGTGGGGAATAGTGGTGAAGGGCTTCCGGTTCCGCTTGATCTCTTCGGTACGCGCCTCGAAATACTTCTTGATCTCGGGGTATCGCTTGTCATCCGCCTCGCGCAGTTGCGCCACGAGGTTGATGTCCATGCCGGTGGTGTCGGCGATCTTCGCATCGCCCGCACCGTACGCAGCCTGGAAGCTGTAGACCTTGGAGTCCGTGCGCTTGTACTCCCACTCCTTGACGGGCTCGACTTCGCCCTTGCCCTTGCACAGCAGCAGGAGTTCTTCGTACGTCTTGCCCGCACCGGCCGGGCTGTTCGACAGGCGCAGGACGTGCATGTCCAGGCCAGCCTTCAGGTCCAGGATCAGTTGCTTGCACTTCGTGAGGATGGCCTGCACGTAGATTTCCAGCGCGGTGAAGTCCGACTGGATGATCTTGCCGTCCGGCCCGAAGCGGGACACGAACACGTACTTGACCTTGCTCTTGTTCCCCTTCGGGATGTTCTGCAAGTTCGGGTTGCTGGAAGAGAAGCGCCCCGTCACCGTGCTGGTGTGGTTGATGCTGTGGTGGATGATGCCGTGCTCATCGACCAGGGTCAGCATGCCCTTGGACTCCCCGCTCTCCTCGTCCGTGACGATGAAGTACGTGCCGAGATCCTTCGTGGCTGCGGCCAGTTCGGACAGCGCCTTGAGGAACGGGATGTTCCGGTTGCCGAGTTCCTCGATCACCTCGCTGGATGTGGACCACACACCCTCGGTCTCGCCTGCCCACTGAGGCTTGGGGTCCGTGATGCGGGGGAAGGTGTACGGCACCGTGACCATGCGCCCCTTGGGCTTGTCAAGGTTGTCCACCTTGACCTTCTTGGTCTTGGCCTCCCCGGCGTTCTTGCCGCTGGCGTACCGCACCACACCGTCCGGGTCGAACTCCCCGTCCACCTTGGGCCGGGTCGTCCCGTCCTGCATGACGAAGTGAACCTCGTCCATCTGTGCGTAGACTCGACGAGGCGCGAGGTCGAAGGGCTGTTTGTCCCACGCGGCCTTCAACATGGTGGTGCCATCGGCAAGGTCGTACTCGTAAGCCTCGTACCCCACCGTGCCGCCGAAGATCAGCGCGGACTTCTGTCGCGTGCTGTTCCAGTTGAACTTGAACGGCAGATCGAGCGGCAGGTACATCTGCAACGCGGCGTGCAGCCGGTCCACCTCGGCCTTCAACTCGGCCGCGAGCTTGAGCCCGAGCGCCTTGTCCACGTACATCCCGTTGCGCTCCATCTCGATGGTGCACAGCAGGCTCCCCATGTTGAGGAGGATGGAGTTCAGTTGACCGCAGTCCCGGGCTCGCTTGATCTGAGCGAAGGCGATCTTCTCGGTGTTCTCCACGTCCCCGAGTTGCTCGACCCCGTGTTCGTCCTTGCCGCCGCACAGGTAGCGGGACAGCAGGGCGGGCTCGATGTCCTCGGTCATCACACCCGCAGCCCACAGGGCCTTGACCTCGTCCACCTTGATGTTCCCGCCGTAGCGCGGGGCCACCTCGTCGAGCGACAGCATCTGGTGCCGGGGCCCCATGCCACACAGCAGGTACTCTGCCAACTGGCAGTCCCACACCATGCCGCCCTCGGCCACGTACTCCATCCAGGCGTCCAGGTTCTCGGGGTCTTGTAGCGCATGCAGCAAGTCGAACTTGATGTTGAACCCGGCGATGACCTTGGCCCCCACGAGCACAGGCTTAAGCCAGCCGCCACCAGGGCGCTGCTTGCCGAAGCGATGCTCGATGACCTTGCCGTCCTTCTTGAAGCCGTGCGTGACCACCCAGTTCACCGGAGTGAACGGGCTGGCCTTGCGCTTCATGTGCTGGTGGACGGTGGTTTCGATGTCCCACGGTACGAGGCTCATCGTGAACCGTCCCGCTTCGTGTTCGCCATCTCTGCGTTATCCCCGTCACGCACCACACGGTACACCACCACACGGTCTCCCTTGTCCATCAACTTGAGGGCGTGACACACCTCGTTCGCCAGCTTGGCTCGGTCGTACCATCCCTTGTCCACGGTGAGGATCAGGTTGATGTCCTTGAACGTACTGGACCGCAGTGCGCACCATTGTCCAGTCTGGTCGTCGTACTCGTTGGCGAGTGTGTACCAGTAGGGACCGTCAAGAAGGAACCGTGCGGCCAGCGCGTCGTACCCGAGGTCGGGGTCGGGGGTCTGCTCGATGTAGACGAGGAAGTCCACGTCCTTCGGCTCGGGGTGGTAGATCGCCGATCCGACAAGGCAGAACTCCTTGACAGCGGCGCACTTGCTCAGGTACTCCGTGCCTTGTAGCACATTCTCCAGTACGTTCACAACAGGTTCTCCCTTTCGAGCAGCACAGTCAGGGCCGCTTGCTCATGGCCTGGGTTGCAACTGACGACACGCCACGTCCTGCCCACTTGCAGGATGCACAGGCTTCGCGCGCCGTTGCTGGTTGGTGAGTGCGTGAAAGTCCATGCGGGCATCACGTCCCCTTGTTGGTTCGTTGGCTGATGCAGGCGGCGCGAAAGTACGTGACGAGGCGATTGTCAGTCAGGCCGTTCTTCACTTCTTGCGCGGCAGCGTGGCACTCCTGTGGGGTGTCGAACGTGCCGACGACCACGGGCGGCGGTGTCTGTGCGTTGTACGAGAACACCAGGATGATGAGGATGAACTTCACGTCTTCAACTCCTGCACCAGTTCATCGACCGAGGTCACCACCTTGGTGGCGAAGTTGTACATCACGTCGAAGCGTTCGGGCTCACCGTCCATCAGGATGTACGTGCGCTTGCCCTTGCCTGCACAGTACCCGAGTTCCAGGTGACCGCTCTTGCCAGCGGGCATCACCATCACCACGGTGTCCGCCGCATCCAGGTGACGCTTGTCGAACTGGTACACGTTCTGTGCGGCGTGCCCGGCCAGGGCCTCGACGAAGGTGTGCCCCTTCAGCTTCTCGTGCTTCTGCCAGTAGTCGTCGGCCTCGGGACCAGCGCTGTACCAGTCGTCGAACACGGTGTGACCGTGGTTGCGGAGCGTCTTCGCCACCAGCGGCACGGCCTCGTTGCGCAGGGAGCCGATGATGTACACGTTCCGCACAGCGGCGGGGTTCTCGGGTGCGGTGAAGAACGGGGCCAGCTTGTAGATTTCCTGGTAGCAGTCAGTATCCGCTTCGGGGGACACACAGCCATTAGGTGACTCGAAGGCACATCCGGTACAGCCGTTCTCCTCCGGGTGCTTATTGTACCCCATCCCATTGATGAAGATGATCCGTTGCGTCATGCGGTGATCTCCACGAAGCGACCACGGTCCCCGTCGAACAGGACTTCGGTCATAGGTGACTGGCCCTTACCGGTCCGCACCTTCTTGTTCTTGGTACACCCGATGTACCGGGACTTGATGAGCATCGGGTCGTTGACCGTGCCCAGCGTGATGATGACATCGGCAGCACCCTGCTTGCCGGTCTTGCTGTCCTTCAGCATCGGCAGCGTGGGGAACTGCAGGCCGTCACCGTCCGCGCTGATCTGGCTGGTCGCCATCGTGGCGCAGTCGTACTTCACACCCAGCACACGAGCCCACTGGTACTGTGCTTCGAGAAGCTGGTCAGTACGCTGCCCGTTGTTGCTCGCCATGCCCACGAAGTTGATGTTGTCGATCATGTCGAACAGCACCAGCGCCGGGCGGCGGGACTTGATGAGGTCTTCCACCTGCACGTTGGTCCAGCCGTGGATGTCGTAGATGCGCAGCGCACCACCACGCCCGCCGAGGGCGGCGCGGTACTGGTCACGCAGCACACCCTTTGCGCTCTGCTCGATGAGTTGCTCGGTCGTGTAGTTCAGCGCAGCTTGGAACGTGCGGGTCACGATGCGACGGCCCGGCCCCTCGTTGTTGAGCCACATGATCTCGCGGCCCTCGTTCGGCCAGATGGTGTCCAGTTGCGCAGCCATGTGCGTCAACTCGCTGGCGCACCACGTGGTCTTGCCCTTGTCAGGGCGTGCTGCCACCACGATGAAGTCCCCGGGCACCACGGGCTTGATGAACTCCCGGAGGCAGGCCAGCCGCCATGCCATGCCGGTCTCGTTCTGCTCGGCCAGCAACAGGTCTTCGATGCGGTCCAGCACCTGCGGGTTCTTCACCTTGCGCTGGACGATGGCGTTGTAGTTGTCCTGGATGGCACCGATCCCTTGGATCAGGTCGATCTCGCCACCCTGGTTGAACTTCTCGATGACATCCAGCATGCGGGTGCTGGCGTCCACTTGGTACAGCCGGGCAAGCAGCCCGTCGAGCAGGCCCTCGTCCTCCTCCTCCTTGAACGCGAGGCGCAGGAGTTGCTGGTACACAGCCACTTCATCCTCCGCGAGCTTCGGGTGGATGGAGTGGAAGAAGATGGTGAACCCCTCGGCAGGGCACTCCTGCACATCGGGGAACTCGCGGAAGAACCGGCCCATGTCGTCGAGGACGATCTTGGTGCGAACGTCCATGCCACGTTGAGGCACCGCACCAGCGATGCGCTCGTAGTGCTTGCGCTTGCGCAGCAGGCGCAGCGTTGTGAGGTCGAGGCTCATGGCCCTCCTAGTTGACGAGCCAGCCGAGGTGTTCCCACCACACGCTGGCGAAGTAGCCGATGATGGCGACCACCGTAACAGCGGCGGTCACCGCGAGTTCCATTGCCGTGTGGTCGCGCTCGTTCATCCTCGCAGCCCCCGGATGAAGTCCACCGCACAGATCACGACGATGGCGAGCAGCGGGCTGGCACAGACCAACGCCGTGAGGATGGCGCCGATCATGTCAGCCGGACCTCGTACGAGAGTTTGACTTTCTTGACGAGTTCTTCCGTGACCGAGGCAACGCACCGGTTCACGGCGACTCTGATCGCATCACCTGGGCTCGTGCCACGGCCAACGCAGGAATAAACCACACCGTTGACCTCGATCTTGGCCTCTGCACTGAACGCATCGTGAGGGAAGTACGGGACTCTTTCACTCGCGGGCGTGTCGTACGCCTTGAGACTGAGAATTTTCATGGTGTCCTTGGGTTGTTCACGAGGGGTTCCAGCGTGAAGTGCAGCCTCGCTGTCCAACCAACGCTGGAGCCAGCCCATTACTTCACCAACCGGTAGAAGTGCTTCTTGCCTTCCTGGCGGCGCTGGATGTTGAAGCCACCGAAGTGCGGCTTGCGCAGGTCACGGATGCGGGCCGTGATGGTGGCGGTGGTGACGCCACTCCGCTCGCCCCACACCTTGAGGTAGTAGGCGATGTCCTGCACGCTGTGCTCGGCACCGTCCACCAGCTTCTCGAACACCAGCTTCACGTCACCCTTGAGGGTGCGGACCTTGACGGCAGCGGCCGGTTCGACATGCAGCACGAATCGCTCGGGTTTCCATGACATGCCGCACTCCTTGACGTAGATGTCGCCGCATCCGTCATTGCGGTCCCGGTCGAACGTCACGATCTGATCGATGGTGAAATTGGAGTAGCTGCTGTCAACCACACGCAGCTTGTCACCGGATTTGAAGTTGCTCATTAAGAATCTCCTTGATGTCGCTGCAACTGTGCAGCTTGGGATCACGAAGGGACACGATGTCCCGGACCTGCAAGCCGTAGGCCCGCAGTTGCTTTACGATCTTGGCCGCACCCCTGCGCCCTGCGCCATCGGGATCGAGCCAAACGTTCACAGGTGCCCCGCGCTTCATAAGCTCGGCCACCATGTGGTCGGACACACTGGTGCCCAGCACGGCCCAGCCTTCGCCGACCATGCCAATCTTCATCGCCGAGAGGATGTCTTCCGTTAGCGTCGGAACCCCGCCTCGTCCCCATACCGGTAAGAGATTCCGTGGCCTCGGGGTGGGTCCCAGGTACTTCGGGAAGCGTCCAGGCTGAGTTGCCCTTGCTTGGAAGAAAACGGCTTCAGCCCCTCGATATACCGGGAGCACAACGCGATCACTGGGTGGGTGATAGTAGATCCCCAAACGACCGATGTCGTACCGCGATAGCCCGGCTTTGTAAAGCCATACCGCAGTGCCGTCAGGCCATTCAGATACCTCGCGCACTTGAGGCATCGGCAGTGCACCGGACCAAGCTCCCTCAACAGTGCCGTCGCCATGTCGCAGTCGAGCGATCCGGGCCAAGCGCTCCTCGATTGACTCGGCGGGGGGCGGAGCAAAACCTGCTCCCTCACCCGGGGAGCATCGGAAGCACCAAGCATGATAGCCCTTCTCGTCACGGGAAATGGTTAAGGTGCGGCCCTCACCACAGAAGTGAGAGACGCGCTTTTTCTGCCCCAGCTTGAGGGCGCTGGCCTGGGGCCACCACGTCCCCTTGTCGAGCACTCAGCGCTTGCGGGCCCCGGAGACGATGAGCGCCATCACCAGGAAGACGACGGCGACCGGGCCCCACAGCGGGGCCAGCACAGCCCACCAGGGCCACGAGATGACAGCGGTGAGCTTGAACGCGATGAACAGGATACCCAGGGCGGGCCAGAAGAACTTCATGGTTGTGCGCCTTCTTCGTTGGTCGGCCAGTTGCCGGACTTGATGAGCATCTGCTGCACCAGGGTGCTCGGTGCTGCCACGAACTTGGCCTGCACCTGCATGATGTTCTTCATGCGACGGCCGATGCGCATGCCAGCGGCCACGTTGAGGTCAGCGGCCTTGCCGCGCCACGCTTTCTGCTTGCCCATCAGGCCAGCACCACCGTGGCCGTGGTCTTGTCACCGATCAGCACGATCTTGACGCCGTACTCGGCGGCGAGGGGCTGGAGTTCCTTGCGGAAGGTGGCGAAGAATTCCGGTGCCTGCGAATGCTGGGGAAGGGTATCCTTCAGGACCAGCGATCGAGCCGCCGTGGTCAGGCTGGCCGTGGCGAGGGCGAGTTGGTGATCGCGGTTGAAGCGGTCACGGAGGGCCGTGATGCGCTCTTGCTCGGCGAGGTGGGATTGGGCAGCGGCGAGAGCGATCTCGGCGTTCTTGACGATCTGTTGGGCGCGTTCGGTGTTGGACATGGTGGGTTCCTTGGGGATGTTCTGGTTGTCGGCGCGGTGGCGCCCGGTAACGGTGCTGGTCGAGCCGTAATGGGCGAAGAATTCTCCCGGCGTGGCAACAAGGCGTGTGGCAGAGCGGTTGAATTCGAGCCACTGGCCGCGACTCAAGCCGATCTTTTCGGCAGCGGCTCGTGACATGCCTGGGGAGTCATGACGCAAGCCTGCGGTACAGCTGCCCAGCTTGAGCTTGCGGATGAAGTATTCGGCGGAGACGTTCGGACTCATTGCAGCACCTCGTAGTTCACGCCGAGTTCATCGGCAAGGTCGAGAAGTTCCTGGTCATGTGCGATCCCCATGCGGATGTGTGCATGCTCGTACATGGCCTGGAGTTGAGGGCATCCCCACTTCGGGTCACCCAGCTTGTCGATCTCCTCTTCGAGTTCCAACTCGGCAAGGTGCATCTCCTCGTTGCGGGCGGCGACAGCCTTGTGAGCAACGAATGGATAGATCACGGGCAGGAAAGCCCGCCGAGGCTTGAGGGCCAGAGCGAGGCGGCGAAGGGCAGCGGCGTACATCTGACCCTCCTCGGCTTACTCGGCCGCTTCGGGTTCGGCGACCGGGGCGGCTTCGACCGGCGAGGCCGGGCTCGACACCACCTTGGTGATGGCGGCGAAGTACACCGTCACGACCTGGGCCTCGAAGCCTTCGCCGAAGGACACGCGGGCCTGCGGCGCGCTCTTGGGCACGGCGGGATCGGCCAGCTTGACGGCGACGACGAAGCCGCTGAAGGTCTTGGCGGTCTCACCCTTGCCGTACTTGAACTCCACGACAGCTTCGGGGACCACGTGGTCGAAGTTCACTTCGGCATCGGCCTGCGCTTGCAGGGCGGTGCGCTTGACGGTCAGTTCGGTGATCTTGGCATCGATGTCGGCGACTTGCTGGCGGATGGTTTTGGCCATGGTATCTTTCAGTTGATGAAGGTGCGAGATTGCACCCGGAAGCCCACAGCATGGGCAACCGGCTGGAATCAGAGCAGCCTCGTGATCTCTTCGAGCCGCGCGCCCTTGGCGAGCGCATGCTTGATGGCGCACACTGCGGTGGTTACGAGGTTCAGGCGCTCGAAATCTTCCCACGTCACACGCTTGGCGAGGTCCAGCGCCGAGGTGCCGTTGGGGTTGCCGCGCCGGGTGAGAAGGTGCGGTGCCGAGCTTCCGTGTGGGTTGTAAGGCATCGGCGAAGCGTACTTGCCCATGTCGTCCATGATGTCCGTGTTGAAGGGCTTCGCATCGTACACGGGACGGCCCGAGGGATGCTGATGAATGATCTGACCGGGCTTGCCGGTATCGCCCACGTGCTTGTGGGCTGGAGGGGTTCGGTTCATGATGCTCACTTCCCGTACTTGTCCTGTTGCTGCTGCCGTGCGAGGTACTGCATCAGCACTTGTTGGTAAGCCGAAGGGAGCCACCCACCATGGCGCAGGACACGCTGCGCTTCACGCGCTGCGGTACGCTCATCGTGAGTGGCTTTCGGGTCTTGAAGGATCAGTTGTAGATGTTCCACTTCTTCCGTTTCTGCTTCCACCGGAAGACTTGGACCACCTCGTAGGCCACGTAGCCCAGGCCGATCAGGAGGAGGGCGAGGGCGAACTTCACGACAACTCCTCGATCTTGCGAGCCAGCCACAGGCGGCGGCGTTCATTGGGGATGGCCCAACGGCCGGTGAGGGCGACGAGGCCGTGACGACCGCGCATCCTGCCGAAGCCCTCGCCATCCAGACGAATTCCGTCGGCCTTGAGCATCGCCCCGATGCGATCACGGAAGGTGCCCAGGTCTTCCGGATAGCCCAGACGGAGCATGTCAGCCATGCTGGCTCGGTTGCAGATGTAGTTGATTCCCTCCGGATGCTGCACAGCGTAGCGGAAGAACTGCACCTGCACGGCCTTGAGCATTTCGAGATCGGAGGCCATCACATCGCCTCCACCGGACGCAGGGTCATCGCACGGCCCGCCTTGTAGGCATCGTCCGTGGCGAGGCGCACCATGCGCTTGACGTAGGCGTCACCGACAGCGCTTTGCATCAGCAGCTTGCGGGCACCTTGACGACCGTGGTACTTGATGAGCGTTTCGTACATCACCGGCTCCCGTACTTGAAGAAGGCCACGCCCACGTAGCAGCAGGCAATGAAGCCCGCTACCCATGGGTTCAGGATGAGGATCACGTCCCCGTAGATGGCGGTCATTTCACTTCCACCATGGCACGACCCATCGTGCGCCCCTCGCGGAGCGCTTGGGCCAGGGTCATGTCGGTGGTCTCGTAAAGGCGGGCCTTCTCGCCCTGGGGCTTCACCCACAGCCGAAGCTTGGGGTGTCGCGGACCAGTGCGGTAGGCCACCATGGACTTGAACGAGCCGAACACGATCAGCCCTTGAGGAGCTTCTCGCCGTCCACGCGGCGGCTGACAGCCTCGCAGGCTTCCCAGCGCAGGCGGTCGAAGATGATCCAGGTGCCGTTCGTGAACTTCAGCACGAAACGGGGACCGGTGAACCGGCCGTTGAATTTGGGTTGGGACATGACTGTCTCTGTAGCAGTGCGGATTGCACTGAGTAACCCTTGGGCTACTCGCTGAAATCACACAACGTCTTTGTAGGTGGTGCCGTTAAGGATGTAGCGGGTTACGCTGTTGCTGACTCCAAAACTCCTACCGG